>Ga0209220_1000091_pt1 | contig 43373 bp, 34 predicted proteins | sample BlaSpr_A8_OM3_M3_FD_187984 | JGI IMG/M metagenome (GOLD analysis project Ga0209220, IMG submission 187984) | Forest soil microbial communities from Thunder Bay, Ontario, Canada - Black Spruce, Ontario site 2_A8_OM3_M3 (SPAdes) (version 2) | ecosystem: Environmental > Terrestrial > Soil > Boreal... | reverse complement strand
GGTTGGTGTCCTGAAACTCGTCCACCAGCAGATAGCGGAAACGTTCGCGGCAGCGCCGCCGAAACTCGGGCACGCGCTCGAGGGCGTCGATCACCTCGAGGATCAAGTCGTCGAAGTCGCGCAGCCCCTTGGCGTGAAGCGCGTCCTCGTATGCGCGGTAGACGGTGAACAGGACCTCGATCGCCTCCAGCTCGGCGCGCGCAGGATCCGGTCCGCCGGATCCGTTCGAGGCCGCGGGCCTTCCGCCCCAATGGTTCGCATGCAGGTCGACGGCGCGGCGATGAAAACGCTCCGGGCCGATGCCCCGGCCCTTGAGCTTGAGCAGGAAGCGGAGACCCGAGCGCAGCAGGTCGTCGAGGTCGTCGACGGACAGTGCCGCGAACGAGTCGGGATCGAACGGGGCCGCCGCGCCGCTGCGCAGCTTTGCGACGAGCTCTTGCTCAAAGAGGCGCTGCGCCGTCTCGTCGAGGACGCGGAGCTCTCGGGGCGCACCCACCAAATACGCGAACTCGTCGAGCAATCGCGCGCACACGCCGTGGAATGTCCCTATCCACACGTTGTCTAGTGCGCCCTGCGCGCGCCCGGCGGCACCATCGAGAATCTGAGGCCCGAGGTCGGGCCGCCGCGCCGCGAGCTCGAGCGTGATCCGCTGCCTCAGCTCCTCGGCCGCCCGGTCGCTGAATGTCACGGTGAGGATCTGGTCGGCCGGCACGCCTTGCTCGACGAGCCAGCAAAAGCGTTCGGTGGCGGTGAACGTCTTGCCTGTACCGGGGCCCGCGGCGATGAGGAAGGCGCCCTCGGGCCCGGCGTGCGCGGCCGCGGCCTGCTCGGAGCTGAGTGTCGCAGGCGCCTTCGTGCGCGTGGTGCTCATTCCGGCGGAGCGCCTCCATAGGGACACACGGCCGCGTGCGGGCAGGTGCCGAACCGCGTCACGCAGGTGCCCGGGAGCTCTCGCGGCGCGGGCTCGAAGTGGCCCCCCTTGATGCGCTCGATCGCTGCCATGACCACGCCGCGGCTGCGCTCCAGATCGTCCACAGTCAGCGGCTTCTCCCGGTATTCCTTCAAGCCGGCGGGGCGGCCGACGCTGAATATGTCCTGCCGCATGCCGCCCCACACCCAGTCCTTGGGATACCAGAGAGAGAGGAAGCGCGGCTGAAAGCCGAGCGGCTTGCCTTCTTCGTCCACTCCTTCCTTGCAGGCGATGTAGTAGAGCGCGAGCTGCACGTCGTGAAGCTCCGGCCCGAAGTACATGTCGTACGCGAAGCGCATCGGTTTGCCCGAGCCGGTCTTGTAGTCGACGACCTCGACCTCTCCATCGCCTACGTCGTTGACGCGGTCGATCTTGCCCACGACCTCGACTCCGTCAAGACCCTCGCCGTTTACGGCGAGGCGGAGGCGGAAGCGTTTTTCGACCGCCAGCGTGCGGAGCCGGCGAATGAGTTGCATACCGGTGACCGCCTTGATGTAGTTGCCGAGCAGCGAACGGACCTGCTTCTCCTCACGCTTCCGGTCGAGCACTCCCTCCATGCGCGACAGGTATCCCTCGAGGTGCAGCTGGAGCGAGGCCTCGAGCCACTGCCGCTGCTGCTCGGCTTCGAGCGGACGCCATTCGTCCTCGTGCTCGTGGAAGTCCTGCAGCACCTCGTGCAGAAATCCACCGCGCTCCATCGCCACCGACCTCGGCTCGTCGACGAGGCCCGGGTGATGGTTGTACCAGTACAGCCGCGGACACTTGAGATAGTCGTTGAGCGTCGTGGGGCTGAAATGGTCGATCAAGACGGACGCCGGGTTGCGCTCGCCGCCGTATGGCTCGAACGGCTCGCCCGACTCGGCGCCGGTCAAGAAGGTGATGTCGAGTCCAAGCGCGCCTGCTCGGGTCAGTGTCGCTTCATTCAGCGCCGCCGGATGCGAGGCGAGCAGCACCTCGGCTTCGCGCGACAGCAGCACGTCCGCCGGGTCGAGGCGAGAGGACGCCCTGGTGAGCTCCCTGACCTGTGCGTCGGGATCGGCCATGTCGAGGAACGCGGACCTGCCCGCCTGGCGCAGGTATGCGTCGGCGTACGTGATGTACAGGCGCCGCCGTGCCCGCGTCATGGCGACGAACGCGAGACGCGCCTCCTCGGCGAGGTGGCCGTCGGGGTCAGACGGCCACGACGGCATGAAGCCGACCTTGAATCCTTCGAGCCACGAGCGATCCTCGGCGTCGAGCAGCGGGTGCGGCCGCGCCGCCAGCGGAAAGATTCCGTGTGCGAAACCGGAGCAGAACACGACCTCGAACTCCAGCCCCTTGGCCTGATGCACCGTCATGACCTGCACCGCGTCGCGCGTCCCGGCGCCGGCCTCCGTGTCGTCGGCCGCGCCGGCGAGCAGGCTGTCGAGCGATCCGGTGATGTCGGCGAGGAGCGGCTTGGACCCGTGGAGCCGCTCGTGCACGACCTCGATCGATTCCAATCCCTCGATCGCCGCCCGCAGGTCCGCGATCGCTTCGGCGCGCTGATCCGCCGGGAGGTCCAGGTCGAGCAGGCGGCGCATCACGCCATCCGCGATCAGCACCTCGTACGCGAGAGAGGCGATGGGCAGCGTGCGCGCGCGGTCGACCAGCCGGTGGCGCGCCATCATCGCCCGATGAAGGTTGTCGAGCTCGTCGTCCGTGAGAAACGGCATGAACTCCGGCTCCGGCCGCGTCTCCGCCGGAGCCGCATCACCCCACGGCAGCGGATAGCGGTCAGGGTCGCGGGCGACCAGCGCGTACATCACGCGGTCGATGACCTTCTTCAGCGGCCGTCCCCGCTCCAGCGCAAAGGCGCGAAGCCGGCTCACGGTCCGCGGACCAACGCCGCCGACGCTGGAGGCGAGCGCGCCCTCGAACGCGTCGGGGTCGTCCGGGCGCCGCAGCGACTCGAGGTATCCGATCAGGAAGCGGACGATCTCGTTGCGGGCCGTCGCCCCCCATCCGCGCACCTCATAAGGAAGACCGAGCGCGCGCAGCGCCTCCTCGAAGGGCCCACCCAGCGCCGTGGTGCTGCGCAGCACGATGGCGAAGTCGCGCAAAGCGAGGTCGGGCCATTCGGCACGCAGCCGCTTGATCTCGCGCGCGCAGAAGAACGCCTCGTCGACGGGGTCGCCCTCGCGCGCCACGACAAACGCGCCATCGGTCGGAGCCGCCACGCTGCGCAGCAGGCGCGCCGCGCGGCCGGGCTGCGTCGCACCCAGCAACCGCTCCCCCGCATCGAGGGCCTCCTGGGAGCAGCGCCGGCACACGTCGAGGTGCACCGTCGCCGCACCGTAGACCGCGCCAAACTCATGGCTGAGGAGGCGCGGAACCGTGCCCCGGAATCCATAGATCGACTGGTCGGGGTCGCCGACGACCACCAGGCGGGGGCGCCTCGCGGGCGGCGCGATGAGCTGCAGCAGCTCGAACTGCGCCGGGTCGACGTCCTGAAACTCGTCGACCAGGATGAGGCGGAACTTCGAGCGCAGGCGCTCGCACAAGGCCGGATTCGACTGCAGCAGCTCGATGGCGCCGGAGATCAGGTCGCGGAAGTCGAACATGCCCGACTGCTGCATCCGCTGCTGATAGGCCTGGTAGACGCCCGCGAGCACGCGCAGCCGCTCGCCCGCGCGCGCCTCGGCCGCGAGAAGAAGCGCCGAAGGGTGCACGAGGTTCTGCTTCATGAGCGCAACGAACGCAAGGAGGTCGTGGGCGAACGCATCCGATTTGCGCACGCCGTCGAGAGAGCCGAGCGACGAAGGGTCGACGTGCGACAGCACCTCACGCATCACGACCCATTCCTGGAATCCGTTCAGCAGCAAACGATCGCGATCCGGCGCGTTGTCGCGCAGCAGCCTCGCGCAGAAGCTGTGGAAGGTGGAGATCCATGCCTCCCCGTAGTCGTCGTGGAGGCGCTCGTCGATGCGACGCGCGATCTCGTCCGCCGCACCGGTCGAGAACGTCAGGACGAGCACCTGGTCGCGTCCGGCGACGCCGCGCTTCACCGCTTGCTCGTAGAGGTCGACGAGCGCGTGAGTCTTTCCCGTGCCCGGCCCGGCCAGCACGCGAAGCGGTCCTTCTATTTCAGCGATGTCGAGTGGCACAGGTCCCCCTGGGGTGGCGCGGGCGACCTGATTATGCGGGGGCTCGCCTCCTCGAGTCAGCCCACGCCGTTAAGGGCAACCAGGCGGCGATCACGAGCGCGAGCAGCAGAGCGAGCTCGAGCCACGGCCACTGCCGGAGCTGCGGGCTCACCCCCTTCAAATAAAGGAAGGGGCTCGCGAGAACCCAGAGGAACGCAAGCGGGATGCGCCAGGCCAGGGTGGTCCGCTCCTCCCAGACCATCCATCCCGCGGCGGCGAGCATGCACAGGTCCGAGGCGTGGAGGTAGGGCGCGACCACCAGCGACCCGACGATCGCCAGAGGGATGACGAGACCGGGTGACTTGCGGAGCTTGTAGGCGGCGGCGAACACGGCCGCGATGATGACCACGCGAAGGACTGCCGCAAACGCCCCGGTCGCGGCCAGCGCCCCGTGCAGAGTGAGATCGTCCGCGCCCTTGGGCAGCGGGCCGCGCAGCTGGGTCATGTAGTCCGACATGCCGCTCGTGCCGACCGTCGCAAAGACGAGGAGGAAGATGACCAGCGACGCGCCCGCAAAGCCGGCGAAGACGCGGTAGCGGCCCGCGAAGAACAACGTGAACGGGACGAGCATCGCGGTGTTGGGCTTGAGCAATATCGCCGCGAGCGCAACCCCCGCCAGGAGGTCGCGCCTCTCGCGCGTCAATCGCCACGCCACCACCGTGCCCGCGGCGACGAGCGGGACCACCTGCCCGACGTTCACCGCGTGCATGACCCACCACGGAGCCAGCGCGCCGATCACTGAGATCCAGCGGCTGATGCCCTTGCTCACACCCGCCCACGCGAGGGCCGCGGCGAAAGCGCCAAACGTGAACAGGGCCCACACGACGTAGGCGACGTCGAAAGGAAGAGGGACAAGCGGGATGGTCACGAACGCCACCGTTGGCGGGCTGAGAAACGGCTGTGCCTTCTGACCGGGCGCAAGCTCGCGCTGCTCGAGCTCGACGACGGTTTGGTCGTAGATGTGGGACCAACCCTTTTCCAGGCCTACCTGCGACGCGGCGACGTAGGTGTGGAAATCGACGCTGATCGGGTCGTGTCGGATCCCGATGTCGAGCGCCAGGGCGGTCGCAACCACGGCGAAGCCGAGCACAAGCCAGCCTCTCCTGTCAGCAGCCACGTGTGATCTAGTGTTCAAGCCCTCCCCCGCTTGACTGTACCGGAGCGCCGTTAAAGCGATTCTTATGTTCCCGCAACGCATGCCCGCCGCGCAGCCGACATCACGTCTCCCAGCGGCCGTGTGGCCGGGGTTCGTGGCCGTGCTCGTGCTCTTGGCGCACGCGCCCGCCTTCTTCCACCGCCTGCTCGACGGCGACGAGGCGATCTACGGCTCGATCGCGGCCCTGATGAACACCGGCGGCGCCCTCTACGACTCTGGGGGGGTCGACAACAAGCCGCCCGGGATCTACTGGAGCTACGCGCTGACCTTCCGAGTGTTCGGGAACTACCAGATGACGGCGGTCCACGCGATCGGGCTGCTGGCCATGGCGGCGACTTGTGTCGTCATCTTCTTCTTGGTGCGGCGGCTGGCGAACGCCCGAATCGGAATGCTCGCCGCGCTGTTCTATGGCCTCCTGACAGCGGCTGGGAATCCGAGGCTGCTGGCCTCGAACACCGAGATCTTCATGATGCTGCCGCTCACGGCATCCGTCCTTTTCATGTTCCGCCGCGAGTGGCTCTGGAGCGGCCTGCTGCTCGTCGCCGCCGGGGCGTTCCGCCAGTCCGCGGCGATCAACCTGATCCTCGTTGCGGTCGGGCTCTGGTGGCTCGAACCACCGGGCAGACGGCTGCGCGCGGCCGGGCTGTTCGCCGGTGGGCTGGCGGCGGGTCTCGCGGGCGGCGCGGCCCTGATCGCGCTGACCGGTTCGCTTTCCGGGTTCTGGCGCTGGACGATCGAGACACTGACCGGGTACGCCTCTACCAACTGGACACCCGGCCTGGTCTGGTTTCGCGCCAAGGACAGCATCCTGCCATTCGTCATCGACATGGCCGTCTTGTGGATCGCGGCCATCGCCCTCGCGACGCGATGGCGAAGCATCGACGTCACGCGCCGGCTCGTCGCCGTGTGGCTCGCAGTCGCCATGGCCGGATCGCTGGCTGGGGGACACCTTTCCTGGCACTACTTCATCCAGGCGATGGGGCCGCTTGCAGTCCTCGCGGCGCTCGCGTTCGAGCATTTCCACCTGCGACGAATCGTCGCCGCGGCAGCGGTCGCGGGAATCGTGATCCCCGCCGTCGCCTGGTGGGCGTTCGACCTCACCGCCGACCCTCTCACCTACGACAACCGTCCGCCTGTGCCGCAGCACCAGGCCGTCTCGGACTACATCGCCGCGCACACGTCGCCGGGTGATCGCGTGTTCGTCTGGGGCGATTGGCCCGCCCTCTACATCGAATCGGACCGCAAGATGTCCAGCCGCTTCCCCGGCTTCCTGCGTGGTTTCGCACGCGGTTCAGGGCTGGCTCCCAACAACTGGGACACCGCGCCCGACGTGTGGCCCCTGCTGCAGTCAGACCTCAAGGCGAACCCACCCGCGCTGATCGTCGACACCGCTGCAGCGGGCTGGAGCGATTTCTCGATGTACCCGATGAGCAATTACCCGGTCCTCGCAAGCCTCGTGGCCTCCAATTACCACGAAGTCGCGACCGTCGACGGCGTGGTCATCTACGCGCGAAACGGGCCCTAGAGCAGCGCTTCACCTTGATCGGGAGCGCCGGCCGATCCCTGACCAGGGTCGCCTTGGCGGCCGGGTTCATCCCGGCCGCAACTTTGTCCGAAGCGCCGCCAGAGGGTGTCTGGTGGAAGGCCACTTAGTTAAGGCCGAACCGTATACCGGAATGGGAGCAGGCCCGTCGCGAAGCGACCGGCCGATGAGGGAAAACCATAGGGGTTTTCCCTCATACGTCAGACCAGGGTCGCCTTGGCGGCCGGGTTCATCCCGGCCGCGACTTGTCTGAAACGCCGCCCAGAGGTATGTGGTGGAAGGCTGCTTAGTGAAGGCCGAACCGTATACCGGAATGGGAGCAGGCCCGTCGCGAAGCGACCGGCCGATGAGGGAAAACCATAGGGGTTTTCCCTCATACGTCAGGTCGACGCGGGCGCTTGATCTCGAGGATCCGCGGCTCACTGGCGGCAACCGCTACGAGCCGGTCGAATACGTCCACCGGTGATGTGCCGTTGACCGGTTGCGCGAGGCGAACGTAAGCGGCCGCGCCGTCTTCGAACACGAAGGTTGGCGTGCCGAATATCCCGAGCTCGCTCGTGGCCTGGCGGTGGTCGCGTGCCAGCTCCTCGAGGATCGACGGATCGGCCAGGTCCTCGCGAAACCGTGCCATGTCGAGCCCCGAACGCTCCGCGACCTCCTCGACGACTGCCCGGTCATCGATGTCGAGCCGGCCGATATGGCGCGCATCGAGGAGCGGCCCGTGCAGTGCGTCGAATCCACCCTGGCGCCGCGCGGCTTCGGCGGCCTGGAACGCAAGCCGGCCCCGGACCTTCTCCTCAGCCGGCGCACCCCATACGGTCCAGCCATGATCATTGGAGTTCACCTGGGTGAGCGAGAAATACCGCCAGCCAACCTTGAAGTCCCGCTCACCTGAAGCGCGCACGCTATCGAGGAGCCCGGCCACTCGAAAGACGAACGGACACTGGTAGTCGAAGAAGACTTCGAAATTGATAGGTTCTGAGATGACCACCCAAACAGCTTCAACGCGCCTGCTGCTGACGCGTATTCCAGACAGCTGGGCATGGGTGCGCACCGACATCCTCATCCGGCTCGTGCCCTTCACCGCTGTCTATGCGATCGCGTACCGGATTTCGGGCGGCGGCGGCGGCTGGCTGGGGTTAGGTGTTGGAAATGTCGCTGCGCAGCTCGTCTTTGCGTTGATCGCGGCGCCGGTCATGTTCGCCGCGGCCGCCTGGGTGCAGCTCCGCCTGACGCGCCGCCGCGGCGCCCTGAGTGTGCCGGCCGCCGCCGGCGATGCCTGGTTTCAAGCCGCCTTCTACGCGCTCAACGGTCCGATCGAAGAGGCTTTCTTCCGCGGCCTGATGCAGGGCGGCATCGGCCACCTGTGGGGACCCGCAGTCGGATTCGCGATCGCGACCCCCATCTATGTCGTCTATCACCGACTCGGCCGGTGGCCATGGCCCGATACGTTCGCCACCGCGCTGGTCGGCATCCCTTTCGGAATCGCTTTCTGGCTCCTCCCCGGACCGGCGTCGCTGCTCGGCGTCTCGCTCGCACACATCGGGGCCACGTGCGGATTCCTCGGGCCCGGACCCTATCTATTGAGAAAGATGCGATTCATCTAGTGGTGGAGTTGGATCGCCGGCAGCGCGTGACGCTCATCTGGGCCGGGGCCGCGGTGGTGCTCACAGCATTCGACGGTTCGGTGCTGGTGTTGGCGCTCCCCGCCATCGCCACCGACTTCCACGCCAGCACCCCGGCTCTTTCGGACCTCGGCTCGGTGCTCGCGATCGGCGCGCTTGGCGCCGTGCCGCTGGCGACGCTGGCGGATCGCTTCGGCCGGCGCCGCCTGATCGCCGTCGGTGTCGCCGGGTTCTCGATCGCCAACTTCGCGAGCGCCTTCGCCCCGACCCTCGCCGACCTCGCGTTTCTGCGCCTGATCGCTGTCTGCTTCGAGGTGCTGGTCGCCGGCGTGGCGACTGCGCTGATCGTGGAAGAGGCGCCGCGTGCCCGGCGCGGGCAGGCGGTGAGCGTGCTGGCGCTGCTCTCGGGATTCGGCACGGGCGTGACGGTCATCGCGTACCCGATCGTGGCGCCGCACTGGCGCTGGCTGTTTCTCGCCGGCGGCATCGGCCTCCCCATCGCCCCGCTCATCTGGTGGCTCCTGCCCGAAGGCAGGACGTGGCTTGGAGTCCGCGTCACGGGCTCCGCCATCCGACTTCTCATGCAGCCACCGTGGCGCAGGCGGCTCATCGTCCTCGCGGCGATGACCGGCCTCCTCGCCGTGCTCCTCGAGCCCGCGGGCCTTCTGTTCACCGTTTATGCGAGCCGGACGCTCGGCATGTCGCCGGTCGCGATCAGCACCCTGATCGTCGTCTCGGGCGTGGCCGGGGCGACGTGCTATCTGGCCGGCGGCTACCTCACCGACCGCTTCGGACGCCGCGGGCCCGCCATCGCCCTCACCATCGCCACCGGCGCCGCGACGAGCCTCAGCTTCGGCACGGGAGTGATCGGATTCTTCCTGGGCAACGTGCTGTGGAGCGCATTCGCCAGCGCCGAGACGCCAGTCTTCGGCGCGTGGTCGGCGGAGCTCTATCCGACGCGTGCCCGCGCGACCGCCGAGGCCGCGGGCGCCGTTGCCTCGTCGGTTGGAAGCGTTGCCGGCCTCCAGCTCGTCGCTGCCATTGCGCCGTCGACCGGGTTGGGCGGGGCGATCGAGCTGTGTGGCGTGGCCGCGATCGCGGGCGCGCTGCTTCTGTTCCTGCTGCCGGAGACGAAACAACAACCGCTCCCCGAGTAAGGTTTTGATCCCTAGGATCAGCGCAGAGTTGGAACGAGCACGCGCCGTCGTGATCGGTGGCGGAATCACCGGGGCGAGCGTCGCCTATCACCTGGCGAAGGCCGGCTGGAGTGACGTGGTCCTGCTCGAGAAAGACGAGCTGACCAGCGGCTCGACGTGCCACGCGGCTGGTCTGGTCACTCAGTTCAACCCGTCGCCGACGATGATGCGATTCCGCCGCTACAGCATCGAGCTGTACCAGGAGATCGGCATCTTCGAGACGGTCGGCAGCCTCCGGTTTGCCTCCAGCAAGAACCAGCTGATGGAGCTGCAGCGCGGCGTGAGCCGCGCGCGCGGCATCGGGCTCGAGGTGGAGCTCGTCTCGGCGGACGAGGCGGCGCGGCTGATGCCCGTGATCTCGCAGAGCTCGCTGTACGGCGCGGTATGGGTACCGGGCGACGGCCATCTCGACCCGCATACGGCGACCCACGCGCTGGCCGCCGCGGCACGCGACCACGGCGCCCGCATCCTCACGCAGAGGCGCGCCACGGGCCTCGAGGTGTCCGAGCGCGGCACGATTCGCGCGGTCGCGACCGCCGAGGGGCGGATCGAAACCGAGGTCGTCGTCGTCGCCGGCGGCATCTGGGGGCCGCAGGTGGCGGCGATGGCCGGCGCCTTCGTCGTGTCCACGCCGGTCGACCACCAGCACGCGGCGCTGCTTGCGGTCCCAGGCCACGAGATGCCACACGACATGCCGTGCTTTCGCGACCCGGACAACCTCGTCTACGGCAAGCCCGAGGCCGGCGGCATGGTGCTGGGCGGCTACGAAGCGGACCCCGTGGCGCGCTGGATCGACGGCGTGCCGTGGGACCACGCAGGCACATCCCTTCCCCCCGACCAGGCGCGCTTCGAGCCGCTTCTCGCAGGCGCCGCGCGACGTTTTCCGTTCCTCCACGAAGCGGGGATCGTCAAGCTCGTCTGCCATCCGGACGCGATGACGCCGGACTCGGGGCCGCTCGTCGGCCCTGTGCCCGGGGTGCGCGGTCTGTACATGGCGGCGGGGCTCTCGCTGAACGGATTCGGCGGCGCGGGCGGCATCGGGCGCTCGCTCACCGAGCTGATCACGGCCGGCGAGACCGAGCTCGACCTGTATCCGTACCGGCCATGGCGTTTCGGCCCTGTGCATCGCGACCACCGCTACGCGGCCGACCTCGCGCGCGAGTCCTACAAGTACTACTACCTCCTTCGCTACCCCTACGACTCGGACGAGTGGGGCCGTCCGAAGCGGACGAGCGCGCTGCACACGCGGATGCAGGACCTCGGCGCGGTTTTCGGCGTCAAGCACGGCTGGGAGCGGCCCGACTACTTCGAACCAGGACAGCCCTGGCGCCGCGCCGGAGCCGACCAGCGCGCGTTCGGGTTCGCGCGGCCGCCGTACTTCGACCGGCTCGCCGAGGAGCACCGGGCATTTCGCGAGCGGGTGGGCATCATCGACATGAGCTCGTTCGGCAAGGTCGATATCACGGGGCCCGGCGCATTGCCGCTGCTCGAGCGGGTGTCGGGCAACCTGATCGACCGGCCGGTGGGCTCGGTCGTCTACACACAGCTGCTCGAGAAGGACGGCGGCATCGCGGCCGACGTGACGATCACGCGACTCGGCGAGGACCGATTCCGCCTGGTGACCGGCGCCGGGTACGTGAACAGCGACCTCGGCTGGCTGCGCATACAGGTGCGCGACGGCGATCCGGAAGTCGAGATTCGCGAGACGTCGGACGAGACGTCGGTCATCGGCATGTGGGGCCCTCTCGCCCGCGACGTGCTCGGACGCGTCACGCCCGGCGACGTCTCGGAGGATGGATTTCCCTTCATGCAAGGCCGGATGATTCGCATCGACGGGTTCGAGGTCTGGGCGCAGCGCGTCACCTACGTCGGCGAGCTGGGCTGGGAAATCTACGCCGACCCCGCCGTGGCGGGTCAGATGTGGGACCGCCTGCTGGCGGCCGGTCGGGAGCTCGGCATCACGCCCGGCGGCTATCGCGTGCTCGACTCGCTCCGCATGGAGAAGGGGTACCGCTACTACGGCACGGACATGGGCCTGCTCGACAACCCCATCGAGGCAGGTCTCGGTTTCTGCATCCACCCAGGCAAGTGGGACTCGATCCGTCGCGAGACGTCGCGGAGGCTCCGCACGCTCGCGGTGGGCGGCCAGCAGTACGAGCCGATCTACGGAGGCGAAGCGGTGCATTCCGGCGGACAGGTGGTCGGGCGATTGCGCAGCTGCGCGTACGGCTTCACGGTGCGAAAGAACCTGGCCTACTCGTATCTGCCCGTCACGATCAAGCCCGGCGCCGAGGTGGAGGTCGAGGTGTTCGGCCGCATGGTGCCTGCTACCGTGACGCGCGACGCAGTCCTCGCTAAGCAGGCAGTTGAGCACGCAGGCTGAGTGGGCGGCGTCACGCGTCGCGCTGTGGCGCGGCCGGGACCTCAGCATCACGTCCCTCTCGGGCGGCCTGACCAACGAGAACTACCTCGTCCAGTCGGGCGGCGACCGCTGGGTGATGCGCCTGCCCGGGCAGTCGACAGAGCTGCTCGCGATCGACCGCGCGAACGAGGTCCACAACACCAAGGCCGCGGCAGCAACGGGCATCGGCCCGCGCGTGCTCGAGCACATCCCGGATCTCGACGTGATGGTGCTGGAGTTCATCCCCGGTCCGACCATGTCCGCCAAGACGCTCCAATCAGCGGAGATGGCCGGGCGCATGGCCGAGTCCTTTCGCCGCCTGCACGCCGCCCCGCGCTTCCTGCAGGACTTCGACATGTTTCGCCTCGTCGAGTACTACCTGAGCATCGTCGACGAGCACGGGGTCACGATTCCCGCGGATTACCGCGACTGGCTGCCGGCGGTGAGCCGGATCGAGGCCGCGGTGCGCGCCGGCGCGCTGCCGAGCGTGCCCTGCCACAACGACCTGTTGAGCGAGAACTTCATCGATGACGGCACGGCGCTGCGCATCGTCGACTACGAGCTGAGCGGCAACAACGACCCGTGCTTCGACCTCGGCAACACCGCCCAGGAGGCCGAGTTCGACCAGGACCTGCGTGCGGCCCTGTGCGAGGCCTACTTCGGAAGGCTGGACCGCCCGCAGCTGGCCCGCATGAACCTCTTCGCGCTCATGTCCGACGTCGGCTGGACGCTGTGGGGCGCGATCCAGGCGAAGATCTCCGCCGTCGACTACGACTTCCGCGGCTACTACGAAGGCCGCTGGGAGCGGGCCACGTCGGTCTTGAGATCTGACCGACTGAAGGGCTGGATAGAGAAAGCCACGGAAACCGGCGATTGACGTACGCCACTCTCGGTGCTACGTTCCGCGCCGGTATATCGGTCGCATATCGGGAGGGGTGTGCTTGGCCGTCGTCGAAGCCGTCGAGGCGCGGTCGCAGAGCGAAGAGGCCTACCTGCGCATCCGCGACCGCATCGTCTCCCTGGCCATGGCGCCAGGCTCGGTGGTCAATGAGGCTCGCCTGCGCGAGGAGCTCCAGATCGGGCGCACGCCCATCCGCGAGGCGCTGCAGCGGCTCGCCCGGGAGAACCTTGTCAAGTCGATCCCACACCGCGGCACCTTCGTCACCGACGTCAACATCACCGACCTCGCCCGCATCACAGAGGTCCGGGTCGTCCTCGAATCGCACGCGGCCCGGCTGGCGGCGGAGAAGCTGTCTACCGCCGACCGGCGCGCGGTTGAAGAGTTGCTCGCGGTCGTCGAACGCCGGTCGGTGACCGACCAGAGGGAGCTGATGCGCCTCGACCAGGAGATCCACCAGCTGGTGTACAGGGCGGCCCGCAACCCGTTTCTCGAATCCACGCTCGAGCGCTACTTCAACCTGAGCCTCCGCCTGTGGTACCTGGTCCTCGACCGCGAGGTCAGGCTGCGCGAGGCGGTCGACGAGCACGTGGAGCTCTTGAAGGCAATCCTCGTCGGGGACGGGGAACGCGCGGAGCAGATCATGCGGCGGCACGTCACAGGGTTCGAGCACGAGATCCGCAAAGTGCTCGTGGAGAGGTAATGCCGAAAGTATTTTTCGCCACCGACCTGCACGGCTCAGAGGTCTGCTGGAAGAAGTTCCTCAACTCCGCGAAGTTCTATGGCGCGGACGTCCTCATCTGCGGTGGCGACATGACCGGCAAGGCGATCGTGCCCATCGTCGCCGAGAACGGACACTTCACGTTCGCGCTTGGCGGCGCGCCCCAGGCGGTCGCGGCCGAGCAGGTCGCCGAGGTCGAAGCCAACATCCGGCGCAAGGGCTACTACCCGCTGCAGATGTCGGTCGAGCGCCTGCACGAGCTCGACGGGGACCCGGCCAAGCGCGCGGCGTGCTTCCAGGAGGTGATGCTCGAAGGCGTCGACCGCTGGATGAAGCTGGCCGCAGAAAAGCTGCGCGGCACGGGCATCCGCTGCTTCGTCTCTCCCGGCAACGACGACGAGATGGAGGTCGACGACGTCATCCGCCGCGCCGAGCTCGTCGAGCTCGCCGAAGGACGCGTGGTGGAGATCGACGGCTACTCCATGATCTCGACCGGGTGGTCGAACCCCACGCCGTGGAACACCCACCGCGAGGAGTCCGAAGAACAGCTCACCAAACGAATCGAAGAGATGGCGACCCAGATCCAGGATCCGTCGCGGGCCATCTTCAACCTCCACTGCCCGCCGTACAAGTCCGGGCTCGACGAGGCGCCGGCCATCGACGCCGATCTCAAGCTGCTGCACGGAGGTCGCGCGCTGCGACCGGTCGGCTCGACCGCCGTGCGCCAGGCGATCGAGAAACACCAACCCCTAATCTCGCTGCACGGCCACATCCACGAAAGCAAAGGGGCCGTGAAGATCGGCAAGACGCTGTCCATCAACCCGGGAAGCGCCTACGAGGAGGGAATGCTCATGGGAGCGATCGTCCAGCTCGACTCCAAAAAGGGCATCAAGAGCTACCAGCTGGTCAACGGATGAAGAGGTAGAGGAGGAAGCACATGGCTGACACGACGATGGGGCCGGGGGCCCCGAGGCCCGCCCTGTTCTTACGCAACGCGACCGGGCTGGTCAAGGCCTGGTCGACGTTCGACGCGTTCGTCTACTCGTTCTGGTCGGTCAACTTGATCACGCTCGGCCTGTACGGCATGTCCTACGTCTACAACATCCCGGACGGCCAGCTCCTGGCGTCGGTTCTGATCTTTGGAGTGCTGGTCACCTTCATCGTCATCACGTATGCCGGCCTGGTCAGCGTGATGCCGCGAACCGGCGGTGACTACGCATGGCAAAGCCGCGTGCTAGGGGGTGGGATCGGCTTCGTCCTGGCGGTGACAGGGTGGTGGTTCACTCTCTGGCTCTGGGCGCCGATCTACGCGAACATCCTGGTCGTCCAGTTCTTCGCACCGCTGGCGGCCACGCTCGGGTGGAGCAATGTCGCGACCTGGGCCGCCAGCCCTAACGGGCTGTTTGTCAGCGCGTTGATCCTGCTTGCGTTCGTCGGCGTCGTGGTAAGCCTTGGCATGGAGACTTACGCCAAAGTCCAGAAGATCTGCTTCTGGATCGGCCTGGCCGGCCTGGCAGTCGTCTGCATTCTGCTCGCGGTGTACAGCCAGAGCGACTTCCACAGCGCGTTCAACCGCGAGGCCGCCAGCCTTTTCAACGTCCAAGGCGACGCGTACCAGCAGACCATCGACGCAGCCTCAAAGGGTGGATTCACTGCCGTCGCCTTTAGCTCCTTCGCACTCGTCCCAACGCTGTTGGTCCTGCCGTACCTCGCCTTCTACCTCCTCTGGCCGAACTGGGGCGCGACCCTCTACGGCGAAGTTCGTGGTGCCAAGGACATTCGCAAGCCGTTCTGGAGCATGTTCTGGGGCCTGTGGGTCACGATCGCGCTGGTCGTGCTCGTGATCCTGCTGATGCTCAAAACCGTTGGCTGGCAGTTCTACTACGCGGCCAATGCTGCGTACTGGAACTCCTACTACGCAGTCGCCGGCGCACCCGCTCCACCCGTGCCCCTGTGGCCGTATCCGGTGATGTGGGCCGGCTTCCTAGTCAATAACCACCTGTTCCAGGCGCTGCTCATCACCGTTATGGCCCTTTGGTTCTTTGGCTGGGCGGGCACGCTTTTCCTGTCGTCGACCCGCGTCATCTTCGCCGCCGCCTTCGATCGGGTGCTTCCCTCCTGGGCGGCCAACATCTCAGCCAAGCGGCGCGTGCCGTATGGATCGCTTGCGCTGATGATCGCGCCTGCGCTGGTCGTCAGCTGGCTCTACGCCTACAAGACCACAGTCCAGGCGTTCTTCTACGACGCGACTGCGGTGATCGCGATCACTTTCCTCGGCACCGTGATCGCCGCGATCATCCTGCCCTGGCGGCGCAAGGACCTCTACGAGGCTTCTCCTGTCGCCCGGTACAAGGTCGCGGGCATTCCACTCATCACGATCAGCGGCGTGGTGAGCGCCCTCTTCTTGATCGGGATGCTCTACGAGTGGGCGCACTGGTCGCTTTATGGCTCCAACAGCCCGGATTCAGCCAAGTACTTCCTCGTGACTTACCTCGCCGCCGTCGTTATCTATGTCGCCGCTCGAATCGTGCGTAGCCGGCAGGGCATCGACCTGCGCCGGATCCACCACGAAATCCCGGTTGAGTAGAGTTGTCGTGGCCGCCGGGCGCAAGCCCGGCGGCCTTTTCTGACCCATGCTCGAATACACCCTTAAGACCTATCAGAGCCCGACCCGCCTCGTGCAGCGCCTGGGCGCCATCCAGGAGCTCGGCGGCGAGGCGAGCCAGCTCGGCATGCGCCGCCCCCTGCTCGTAACCGACGCCGGGGTCAAGGCCGCCGGCCTGCTCGACGTCGCCCTGGAGTCGCTGCGCCGCTCTGACGTCGAGCCGGTCGTCTTCGACAAAGTCCGCGCCAACCCGGGCGTCGAGCTCGTGGACGCGGGGGCGGCGGAGTACCGCTCACAGGGCTGCGACGGCCTGGTCGCGATCGGCGGAGGCAGCTCGATGGACACCGCCAAGGGCATCGGCGTCGTCGCCGCGCATGACGGCAGCATCGTCGACTATGAGTGGGGGCACAGCCCGATCAGCTCGCGCATCCCGCCGATGATCGCGGTGCCCACCACTGCCGGAACCGGAAGCGAGGTCACCCTGTGGGCGGTCATCACCGACCCGAAACGAAAGATCAAGTTCAACGTCGGCGGCACTCCGCTGATCGCTTCGTGGGTCGCCGTCATCGATCCTGAGCTGACCGTCAAGCTGCCCGCCGCGGTGACGGCCGGCACCGGCATGGACGCCCTGGCCCACGCGGTCGAGTGCTACACGATGTCGTACCACCAGCCTTTCACCGACGCGGTGGCCCTGCTTGCCATGGAGTACGTCGCGCGGTACCTGCGCGTCGCGTTCTCCCAGGCCAACAACCTCGAGGCGCGCTACCACATGAGCGCGGCGGCGATGCTCGCCGGGCTGGCTTACGGCACGGACTCGGCCGGCGCGGCGCACGCGATGAGCCAGACGGCGGGCGGCGTGCACGACGCGCCGCACGGCGCGCTCACCGCGCGACTGCTCGGCCCGGTCATGGAGTACAACTACGCGGGCGAGCCGGAACGCTTCGCCCGTATGGCCGCCGCGTTCGGCCTCGACACACGCCACGCCTCGATGTGGGAGGCGGCCGAGATGGCGGTCGAGTACGTCCACCAGCTGACGGTCGACGTCGAGATCCCGGGCCTGGAGGAGCTGGGCTTCAGCGAGGACGAGATCCCGATGCTGGCCGACAAGGCCTTCAACGACCCCCAGACCATCGGCAACCCGCGCGACGTCGACGCGGCCGCATACCGTCAGATCTACCAGCGCGCGTTCGACCTCGGCAATCCCGGAAATGGGGCCATGTAAATGACGGTTCAGATCGCCAAGTCCGTGCGAAAGATGTTCATCGACGGGAAGTGGGTCGAGTCGGAGAGCGGCGAGCTCTTCGACGCCGACAGCCCGGCGACCGGCGAGGTCATCGCGCAGGTCCCGAAGGGCACGCGCGCCGACGCGCAGCGCGCGGTCGAGGCGGCGCACCGAGCCCGGAAGGACATGGCCAAGCTCAAGGGCTTCGAGCGCGCGAAGCGCCTGCACCGGATCGGCGAAGCGATCGAGAAGCGCAGCGATGAGCTGGCGCGCCTGCTCACCCTCGACCAGGGCAAGCCCTTGAAGGCGGAGGCGATGGGCGAGGTGGCCGAGGCGGCGGAGTACTTCCACATTGCGGCCGAGGACCTGAAGCGCCTGGAGGGCCGCGTCCTGCCCAGCGCCAGCGCGACCAAGCTCGTCCTTGTTCGCCACTACCCGCGCGGCGTCTACGGGATCATCACGCCCTGGAACTGGCCGCTGACCATGGCGGCCGAGCTGATCGCGCCGGCGCTCGCGGCGGGCAACACGTTCGTCTGGACGCCGGCATCATCGACCAGCGTCATCTCCGTCGCGCTGATGGAGTGCATCGCGGAGGGCGACTTTCCGGCGGGCGTGGCCAACCTGGTTACGGGACCGGGCGCCGAGGTCGGCGACGAGGTCGCGGGCCATCCGTTGGTCGACGGAGTCGGATTCGTCGGATCGACCGAGACCGGCGCGTCGGTGGCGAAGCGAGCCGCGGGCAAGCACGTGATGCTCGAGCTCGGTGGCAACGGACCGCAGGTCGTTTTCGCCGACGCCGACATCGGCCGCGCCGTCGAGGGCGCCATCATCGGCTGCTACCTCTGCGCGGGACAGAGCTGCACCGCCGGCGAGCGCATCCTGGTCGAGGAGCCCGTCCGCGACGAGTTCGTCGCACGCCTGGCCGACGCCGCCCGCGCGCTTCGGCTCGGCGACCCCTTCGCCGACGACACCACGCTGGGGCCGCTCAACAACGAGGGCGTCGCCACCAAGATGGACCAGCACGTGGCGGACGCGCTTCAGCACGGCGCCAAGCTCATCCTCGGCGGCGAGCGCGCGAAGGGTTTTCCGACGCGCCTCTACTATCACGCGACCATCCTCGACGGCGTCGAGCCCGACATGCGCGTCAGTCGCGAGGAGACCTTCGGCCCGATCGCGCCGATCATCAAGTTCCGAGACGAGAAGCAGGCCCTCGCGCTTGCCAACGACTCGCCGTATGGACTGCTGGGCGCCGTCTACACCAAGGATCTCTCGCGCGCTCTGCGCTTCGCGGACGCGCTGGAGACCGGGTGGGTGAACATCAACGAGTCGACCAACTACTGGGAGGCGCATCTGCCGTTCGGCGGGCGCGCGGGCAAGAAGAGCGGCATCGGGCGGGTCGGCGGGCGGTTCGCGCTCGAGCAGATGACGGACCTGAAGACGATCGTCATCGAGATCTCGCCTGAGTGAGCTCCTAGGACGTGGGTGACCGGCCGCTCGCCGGGCGCGCGCAGGGCGCACCTCTGGAGGACACCATCGCCGAGGCGGAGCGTGTCGCCGAGGCTGCCAAAACCCAGAGGGTCGGCGTCAAGCTGCTCGGCGGAGCGGGCATCCACCTTCACTCACCGAGCGCGCGCCATGCACCGCTGAGGCGGAAGTACGGGGACCTCGACTACGTGATCGCAAGCAAGGACCGCAAGGCGGCGCTGGCTTTCTTTCCCTCGATCGGTTACGAGGCCAACGAGCGCTTCAATCTCATGCAGGGCGACCGAAGGCTCTACTTCTTCGACGGCAACAACGGAAAGCAGGTCGACGTCTTCATCGACGTGATCCGCATGTCCCACGTGATCGACCTCCGCGGGCGGCTGGCTCACGGGGGGCCATGCGCGAGCCCATCCGACCTGTTGCTCAGCAAGCTGCAGATCTACGAGGTCAACCGCAAGGACCTGGTCGACCTGACCGCGCTTGTGCTCGACCACCCGATCGCCGATCGGAACGACGAGGCGATCGACGCGACGTACGTGGCGCGCCTCGCCGCGGAAGAATGGGGGCTCTACCGCACCCTCCAGATCAACCTCGGGAAGATGCGGCACACGGTCGACGAGCTCGACGTGGACAGGGAGCTCGTGACCTCGCGCCTCGACGAGCTCTGGAGCGCGGTCGAGGCTCAGCCCAAGCCGCTCAAGTGGCGGATGCGGGCGCAAGTCGGCGACCGCCTGCGCTGGTACGAGCTCCCGGAAGAGGTCCGTTCGCCTTACCAAGCGGAATGAGCCTGCCCGCGCACGCGCGCTGCGTTGTGATCGGCTGCGGCATCGTCGGCAACAGCGTCGCGTACCACCTGACGAGGCTCGGGTGGCGCGACGTCGTGCTGCTCGACAAAGGCCCCCTGCCGAATCCAGGCGGCTCGACCGGCCACGCGTCCAACTTCATCTACCTGGTCGACCACTCCAAGGAGATGACGGCGCTGACGGTCGACAGCGTGCGGCAGTACAAGGAGCTCGGGGTCTTCATCCAGTCCGGCGGGATCGAGGTGGCGCGCACCAAGGAGCGGATGCAGGAGCTGACGCGACGCATGGCTTCCGCGGGCTCATGGGGTATCGAGCCGACCTCGCTCATCAGCGCAGCGCAGGTCAAGGAGCTGGTCCCGTACATCGACGAGTCGGTCATTCTCGGGGGCTTCTACACCCCCGGCGTCGGAGTGGTGGACTCCCTTCGCGCGGGCACGCTGATGCGTGAGAAGGGCCAGGCGGAGGGCGCCCTGCACGTCGCGCCCAAGACCGAGGTGGTCGGCATCGATGTCGAGGGCGGCCGCGTCCAGCGCGTGCGGACCACGGAGGGAGATATCGAGGCTGAAGCGGTCGTGATCACGTGCGGTGTTTGGAGCCCGCGCCTCGCGCGTATGGCCGGCACGCGGATCCCGCTGACCCCGGCGGTCCACCAGATGATCGACATCGGGCCCGTGCCGCGCTTCCGCGGAGCGAAGTCGGACATCGAGCACCCGATCGTCCGCGACATGGACACCAACATGTACGAGCGGCAAGCGGGTGGGGACCTGGAGATCGGCTCGTACGCGCACCGCCCGATCCTGTACGACCCGGAGGACCTGCCCCCCGTCGAGCAGGCGGCGCTCTCGCCCACCGAGTTTCCGTTCACGCAGGCCGACTTCGAGGAACAGATGCAGCACGCGCTCGAGCTGATGCCCGAGATCGTCGGCGACGAGACGGTCGGCGTGAAGTACGCCATCAACGGGATCCTTTCGCTGACACCGGACGGCATGCCGGTGCTCGGCGAGTCGCCCGATGTGAAGGGCCTGTGGTCGGCGGCCGCCGTGTGGGTGAAGGAAGGGCCTGGCACCGGCAAGTCGATGGCCGAGTGGATGGTGCACGGCGAATCGGAGATCGACCTGCACTCCTCCGATATCGCCCGTTTTCACGAACATCAAAAGACACGCACGCACGTGCGCGCGCGAGCGGCCGAGGGATTCAACAAGACGTACGGCATCGTGCATCCAGGCGAGCAGTGGGCCTCGAACCGCAACATCCGCCTTGCCCCGTTTCACAACCGCGAGAGCGAGCTGGGCGCGGTGTTCTTCGAGGCGGCGGGCTGGGAGCGGCCGCAGTGGTACGAGTCGAACGCGCCTCTGCTCGAGGAGTTCGGCGACCGCGTAACGCGCCGCACCGCGGAGTGGGAATCGCGCTGGTGGTCGCCGATCATCAACGCCGAGCACCTCGCGATGCGCGAGCGAGCGGGACTGTTCGACCTCTCCGCTTTCACGATCTTCGACGTCGTCGGGCCGGGCGCCCTGGCGTCGGTACAGTGCGCGGCCCTCCGCCAGGTGGACGTCTCGGTCGGGCGCGCCGTCTACACGCCGGTGCTGAGCCACTCCGGGGGCTTCAAGTCCGACCTCACGATCATGCGACTGGGTGAGCATCACTTCCGCGTCGTCACGGGCGGCGCCGCGGGCATGTCCGACAAGAAGTGGTTTCGCGACCAGCTCGCCGTTGGAGCTGAGATCGCCGACATGACCTCGTCGATGACGACCATCGGGCTGTGGGGGCCTCGCGCGCGCGACATCATGGCAAGCACGACCTCGGACGACATCTCGAACGAAGGTTTCAAGTTCGGCACGTGCCGTGTCATCGAGATCGGCACGCAGCTCGTCCTGGCCTCGCGCATCTCGTACGTCGGCGACCTCGGCTGGGAGCTGTACGTCCCGATGGAGCAGGGCATGAAGCTGTGGGACACGTTGTGGGAGGCCGGCGGTCCGCACGGTCTCGTCGCTTGCGGCATCGGGGTCTATGGCACCACGGGCCGCCTCGAGAAGTGCTACCGGGCGCACGGGAACGAGCTCGAGACCGAGTACAACGTGGTCGAGGCCGGCATGGCGGCCCCGAAAGTGAAGGACGACGATTTCACAGGCAAGGCGTCGCACCGGCGTCATCGCGCCGAGGAGCCGGCCGCGATCATGTGCACCCTGACGGTGGACGACCACCGCTCGAAGAGCGGCGAGAAGCGTTACATGCTCGGCCGCGAGCCGATCCTCACCAGTCGCGGCGAGCGGATCGTCGACCGGAAGGGACGCGGGTCGTACGTGACCAGCGCAGGGGCGGGGCCGTCGGTCGGCAAGCACATCCTGATGGCCTACCTCACACCGGAGCAGGCGGTCGTGGGCAACCAGCTGCTCGTCGAGTACATGGGCGAGCGCTACCCGGTGACGGTCGCGGTCGCGGGGGCCACGCCACTCTTCGACCCCGAGAACACCCGCATTCGTTCATGAGTCCGCTGCGCGGGGCGGCATAGGCATGCGGATCGCGGCGTGCATCAAGCGAGTGCCGATCACCGGTGGGCGGATCCTGCTCACCGACGACGGGCGCGCGATCAACACGCAGCACCTCGGCTTCACCATGAGTCCGCACGAGGAGTGCGGCGTCGAGGAGGCGGTGCGCCTGATCGAGGCGAACAAGGGCGACTCGGTCGTGCTGACGCTCGGCCCCGCGGAAGCCGTCGAGCAACTGCGCGACGCGATGGCTCTGGGCATCGACCGGGCGATCCACCTCCAAACGGATGGTCAGGAATTCGATGCCGAGGCGACGGCGGCCTCGCTGACCGAAGCGATCCAGGCCGATGAGGCCGCGAACGGGCGCTTCGACATCATCTTCTTCGGCAACGAATCCGCCGACTCAGGCGGATTCCAGGTCGGCATCAGGGTCGCCTACGCGCTCGGCCGCCCGTGCGTGACCGGCCTGAAGAAGGTGACGCTCGACGGCTCATCGGTGCGCTGCGAGCAGGAGGTCGAGGGCGGCCGCGACGTCTACGTCGTGCCGCTGCCCGCGGTGCTGACGGTCAAGGAAGGGCTGAACCTGCCGCGCTATCCCTCGGTGCCGGGCAAGATGCGAGCGCGCACCAAGCCTGTCGCCGTCTCAACCCCCGCGCGGCCCGAGCCGCGGCTCGAGCTCGTCAGGCTCGCCGTGCCGGCGGGCCAGGGCCGGCGGGCCGAGTCGCTCGGCAGCGGCCCCGCGGCGGCACCAGCCGTGGTCGACATGCTGCAGAAGGCAGGAGTGCTGTGATCACCCCAAAAAATCTGGCGATTTTCCGGGGACCCCGATGACGGTTCTGGTCTTGATGGATGAGAGCGACGCGTCGCGGCAGACGCTCACCCTCGCACGCAGGTTTGGCGAACCGCGCGCCCTGCGGATGGAAGCCGTGCAACCCTTCGCGCCCGACGCCCTCGCAGCGGCCCTCGCCGAGGCGGCGGACCAGTTGAACGCGGCGGCCGTTTTCGCCGCGGGCACCGAGCGGGGCAATGAGGTCATGGCTCGCCTGGCTGCACGAACGGGCCTACCCTTTGCCGCGAACTGCGTCGCCGCGACGCCGGGAGAGCCGGTCGAGGTGACGCGGCTCCGGTGGGGCGGCAGCCTGCTCGAGGAGGCCCGCCTGCACAGTCCCCGACCGCTCATCACCGTGGCGCCGCACACGGTGCCCGCCGACACCGGCCCGGCGCCCGCCGAAGTCGAGGTGAAGGTTCCCGCCGCGGCCGACCTGGTCGTCCGCGTTTCCGATCACGTCAAGCCGAGCACCGGTGGAGTCTCGCTCGCCGAGGCCAAGGTGATCGTCAGCGGGGGACGTGGGGTCGGCTCGAAGGAAGGGTTCGCCATCATCGAGGAGCTGGCCGGGCTCCTCGGCGCCGCGGTCGGCTGCTCGCGCGCGGTGACGAGCGCCGGGTGGCGGCCGCACAGCGACCAGGTCGGCCAGACGGGGACCAAGGTCGCACCCGAGGTCTACATCGCGTGTGGAATCTCCGGCGCGACGCAGCACATGGCCGGCCTCAAAGGGGCCAAGCGCATCCTCGCGATCAACTCTGACCCGCAGGCTCCGCTGATGCTGAACGCCGACTACACCGTGACCGGAGACTTGAAGGAGATCGTGCCCGCCATCTCGGCCGAGATCCGCAAACGGAAGTGATCGTCCTCCAGGGCATCGCGCTGGCGGCCGCGCTCGTTATAGCCGGCGCTCTGTTCGGCCGCCGCGCCTGGAAGCTCTACCGGCTCCTGCGGAGTGGCAAGCCGGCGGCGCGATTCGGCGACGTGCCGGCACGGGCTCGCGCGGAAGCGACCGTCGTGGTCGGCCAGAGCAAGCTGCTGCAGCAACTGCTGCCGGGCCTGATGCACGCCGCGATTTTCTGGGGCTTTCTCGTCCTCTTCCCCACGATCCTCATCGCAATGATCGGCGCCGTCGATCATCACTCGACCCTGCCCTGGCTCGGCGCGCAAGGCTGGTACGCATTCCTGGTCGACGTCTTCGCGGTGCTCGTGCTGATCGGCGTGATCACCGCGTTCGTGATTCGCAAGGTGCAGAGGCCCGCTCGCTTCAAGGGCAGCCACCTGGGCGAAGCCGACCTGATCCTCGCCCTGATCGCCGGCATAGTCTGCACGCTGCTGTTGTGGCATGCGTCGCAGATCGCGCTGCACCTCAATGACTACCCGGCGCAGTGGGCGCCCATCTCGAATGCGCTGTCGCACCTCGTCGGCCCCGTCGCGCCGGTGCTCGAGCGAGTGGCCGTGTGGGGGCACGTCCTCATCATCCTTTCGTTCCTCGTCTACCTGCCGTACTCGAAGCACCTTCACATTCTGGTCGCGGCCTTCAACGTCTACTTCGGACGGACGGGCGCGCGAGGTCGCCTCGAGCCGATCGACTTCGAGAAGCCCGAGGCGGAGGTTCGCTTTGGGTCCGCACGCGCGAGCGACATGACCTGGAAGCAGATGCTCGACACGATGTCGTGCACCGAGTGCGGCCGCTGCCAGGACGTCTGCCCCGCTTACGCGACCGGCAAGGCGCTGTCGCCGAAGCTCTTGATCATGGCGATGCGCGACCAGCTCCTGAGCGGGGCGTCGACGCCCATCGTGCCCACGGCGGTCACCGACGACGTCGTGTGGGACTGCGTGACCTGCGGGGCGTGCGTGCGCGAGTGCCCGGTCGGCATCGAGCACATCGACCACGTGATCGACCTGCGCCGCAACCTGGTCATGGTCGAATCGCGCTTCCCCGACGAGGCGGGCACGATGCTGCGCGACGTCGACCGATCATCCAACCCGTGGGGCAAGCCTCAGGCCGACCGCCTGCAGTGGGCGGAGGGACTAGGCGTGCGCGTGCTGCAACCCGGCGAGGCTGCGCCCGACGTGCTGTTCTGGGTCGGCTGCGCGCCTGCCTTCGACGAGCGCGCCCGCAAGAGCGCCGTCTCGACGGCGAAGCTGATGCAGCAGGCGGGCGTCGACTTCGCGATCCTCGGCCCGCGCGAATCGTGCACGGGCGACCCGGCCCGACGCATGGGCGACGAGTACACCTACCAGCGCCTGGCCGGCGAAAACGTCGCGACGCTGAACGGCGCGGGCGTGAAGAAGATCGTCACCACCTGCCCGCACTGCTTCAACACGATCGGCAACGAGTACCCGGACTTCGGCGGCCGCTACGAGGTCGTGCACCACACGGAGTTCCTCGCCCAGCTGGTACGCGAGGGCAGGCTGTCTCCGGCGGCGAGCGACCGCAAGATCACGTACCACGACTCGTGCTACCTCGCCCGCCACAACGACGTGCGCGCGCAGCCTCGCGAGCTCGTCGACGCGGTCGGCCAGGCCGTGGAGATGCCGCGCAACCGCGAGCGAACGTTCTGCTGCGGCGCGGGTGGCGCGAGGATGTGGATGGAAGAGAAGCGCGGCCGGCCGATCAACCAGGAGCGTGTGCGCGAGGCCGCGGCGACAGGCGCCGACACACTCGCGGTGGCGTGTCCTTTCTGCACCGTGATGCTCGACGACGGAGTGCGCGAGACGGGCGCGAAGCTGCAGGTCTTCGACCTGGCAACCCTTCTAGCGGAGGCGGTCGAGCGGAAGCGGTCTAGCTAGCCACTCGGAACAGGACGTGGTTGGCCGAGGGATCGCTCGCCGCCACGCCGTCCGCCTCTTCCGTAACCCGGACCTCGCCATGCTCCAGGCGGGTGACCACGTCGTCCAGGTCGCGCCGCGTGGGCAGCTCGATGGTGAACCGGCGCAGGCCGGCCGACCGAGGCGAAGCGGGTTTTGCCCCTTGGCCCGCCCACGTGTTCAAACCCAGGTGGTGGTGATAGCCGCCGGCCGAGATGAACCCGACGCCGGGCATCTTGCCCATGACCTCGAATCCGACCAGGTCGACGTAGAAGCGAAGGGCGTCGTGGACGTCGGCGACGTGGAGGTGGACGTGGCCCATCTTCGTGCCTGGCGGCATCGGCGCTAGCAATCCGTCCTTTGTCCGGTCGTCCTCGGTGAGGTGGCTGAACATCTCCTCCAGGTCGATCGGATCGCGCCCCGAACGGGGACGTCCGTCCTTGTCCCACGCGCCGTAGGTGCCGTTCACCATCCCCATGGTCCCGTCCTCCGGCGACTCGACGTAGATCTCGATGCCGTTGCCGTCCGGGTCCCAGATGTAGTTCGCCTTGGTCATCACGTGGTCCGTGGGGTACTGCTCCCACCTCAGCTGAGCCATGCGGGCGATCACCCGGGCAAGCTCGCGCCGGTCGGGCACGACGATGGCGAGGTGGTAGAGCCCAGAGGTCTTCTGCTCAACCGGCCTCTGTGCCCCCGGATGCAGGACAACGATCTCGCGTCCGCCCGCCCCCATCCGAATCTCCGGCCCGTCCCCGGCGATCGGGGTTAGCCCGACATAGTCGCGGTAGAAACGGAGCGCGCGGTCGGCGTCGATGACCGCGATCTCGACCGCGCCCACCCCCGTCGCCGCTGCGATCGTTTGAGTCTTCATCACGGGTATTCCTACCCCTTCGAGCCAGCAAGTATTCGGCGGCCGGATAACCGCTGGTGCTGGCATTGGCGGGCTTGACACGGGCATGAAACCCGCGGGAGCCGGCACCCGCGCCTTGGCCCGCCGTTCGCGACCTAGCTCAGGCCGAGGATGTTCCCCTTGACGTCGATGTCGATGCTCGCCGCGATGGGGGTGGTCGGCAGGCCTGGCATCGTCCGCATCTCGCCGCAGATCGGGTAGATGAAACCCGCGCCGACCGAGGCACGCACCTCCCGAACCGGCAGCACCCAGCCCGTTGGAGCCCCTTTGAGCTTCGGATCCGACGAGATCGAGAGGTGCGTCTTGGCGATGCACACAGGCAGGCGCCCGAACCCGCTTTTCTCGTAGGCGTCCAGCTGGCGGGCCGCCGGCGCGTCGTACTCGACGCCACGGGCGCCGTAGATCCGCAGCGCGATGGTCTCGATCTTCTCGCGCAGCGTCGCGGCGTCGGGATAGAGGAGCTGGAACGTGCTCGGCTCGTCGGCCGCCGCCGCCACCATCTCGGCCAGCTCGGTCGCGCCCTTGCCCCCCTCGACGAAGTTGTTGCACACCGCCGACCGGACGCCGAGGTGTTCCGCCAGCTCGCGGATGGCTCGATGCTCCGACGGGTGGTCGCCCGGAAAAGCGTTGATGGCCACGACCGGTGTCACCCCATGGATCTGGATGTTCTCAACCTGCTTGCGCAGGTTGGCCGCGCCGGCGAGGACGTCGTCCGGGTTTTCTTGGAGCAGCTCGGGCGGCAGGGGCTTGCCCGCGACGACGCGGTACTTGCCCGAGTGGACTTTCAGGGCCCGCACGGTAGCGACGATCACCGCGGCGTCTGGAGCGAGGCCCGACGTGCGGCACTTGATGTTGAAGAACCGCTCGGCTCCCATGTCGGCACCGAAGCCCGCCTCGGTGACGACGTAGTCGCCGCAGCGGACGCCCAGAAGGTCGGCCAGCACTGACGACGCGCCGTTGGCGATGTTGCCAAAGGGCCCGGCATGGACCAGAACCGGCGTGTTCTCGAGCGTCTGCAGTAGGTTCGGCTTGATCGCGTCGAGCATCATCACGGTCATGGCGCCACCCGCGTGAAGCGAGTCGGCCGAGATGGGACGCCCGTCCCGGGCGAGGCCGATGACCATGCGGCCGAGGCGCTGCCTCATGTCCTGCAGCGAGGTCGACAGCGCCAGGACGGCCATTACCTCCGACGCCGCCGTGATGTCGAAGCCAGTCTGTCGCGTGACACCATCTTCGGGCGCGCCCAGCCCGACGACCACGTTGCGCAGCACCCTGTCGCTGACGTCCAGCACGCGGCGCCACGTGATGCTGTGAAGGTCGATCGGAAACTCGCGGAGGCTGTGGTGGATGTAGTTGTCGATCATCGCGGCCAGCAGGTTGTGGGCCGAGGTGACGGCATGGAAGTCACCGGTCAGGTGCAGGTTGAGGCGCTCCATCGGCACGACCTGGCTGTAACCCCCGCCCGCGGCGCCGCCCTTGATGCCGAACGTGGGACCCATCGAGGGCTGGCGGATGGCGACCACCGCACGCTTTCCGATGCGGCCGAGCGCGTCGCCGAGACCGACCGTCGTGGTCGTCTTGCCCTCGCCCAGTGGTGTCGGTGTGATGGCGGACACGACGACGTACTTGGCCTTGGGCCGGTCCTTCAGCTCGTCTATCGCCTCGAGCTTGATCTTCGCCACGTCGTGGCCGTAGGGCTCGAGGAGGTGCGGACCAATGCCCATCCGGGAGGCGATCTCCGGCATGGGCAGAAGGCGCGCTTTGCGCGCGATCTCGAGGTCAGAGGGAAACGTGGTGGCGGCCATACCCTTTCCTTTCTCCTTACGCGACGCGCGCCAGCATCTCCTGGCGCCACTTCTCGGTCGGTTCGATCTCGTTGAAGGTGAAGACGTGGAGGCCCGCGACTCGCAGGTCTGGCTGCGCGAACTCGGGCAGCAGCGAGGTCACGAAACGTCCCGGCTCGTAACCGCCGGGACGAAGCATCCGGGCCACCCAGCTTGGATGGCCGCGTAGAAAGCGCGCAGCGTCGGCCACGCCGATCTTCGTCGACAGGCGCAGGAGGCGCGCCGGATCGGCCACACCCGCCATTCCGATGTAGATCGGAAGCGTGACGCCGCGGCGGCGCACGCGCTCGACCCATCGCTTGATCGTCTCGGGGTCGAAGCTCATGTTGCTCACGATGTAGGTTGCGATGCGCCGCTTGTCCCACATCGCCTGGATCGTCATGTCGTCATGGATGAAAGGGTGGCTCTCGGGATAGCCAGCGATGCCGATCTCGGCCAGGCCGTGATCGGGAGGAAGCGCGGCTAGCAGGGAGAGCGCGTCCGGAAACTCCCCCGCCGGTTCGCGTGCGTCGCCCGCCACGACGAAAACGTTGCGGATGCCGGCCGCGCGGATCGCGTCGAGGATCTGACCCAACTCCACTCGGTTGCGGATCAGCCGCGCCGAGAGGTGCGGGACGGTGTGATAGCCCAGCTGCGCGAGATGGATCGCCAGGTGAATCGTTGCCGGCATGCCCTTGGAAGGCGATGCGGTGACTGTAACCGTCACTTCTTTGGGGACGTGACGCCGGACCTTCTCCAGCGCGCCGTCGGTCGGAAGGATCTCGTAGCGAGGAGCTCGAAGGAACTCGGCAAGCCCCTGCCCGATGGTCTGCTTACCCACCGCCCTCACCACGTGCGTTGTCGCACTATACGCCACAGTCGCGCGGTGCGCAACAAAACCTAGAAGGGCGCCGGCAGAAGCAAGATCACATTGCGGTCAAGCGGCGTTCCGGCGCGCCTGGAGTCGAAGCCGTTGAGGGGCACGTTGGCGGCAAGCTCGCGGTGCAGTCCGGCCAGCCCCTCGCCGTCGTGGTCGAGCATGGTGGTGGCGATCGCGAGCTGCCCGTCGCCCGTCGCAAAGAGCTCGACCATTCGCGCCTGGCACGGCCAGTCAACCAGCGAGCTCGTCGTCACCTCCCACAAGCCGCCCGCCTCCCGTGCGCGCCGGCGCGGCGTGATGCGATTCATGTGGATGTGCCCGTTCAACCACAGCACCACGTTTCGAAAGCGCAGCAGCAGGTCGAGCAAAACATCGGGCCGCCTCTCGCCACGCGGATTGGAAAGCGTGTCATACCCGTGGTGCGACATGACCACCACGTAGCGATCCTCGTTGCGCGTCCGCACCATCGAGCCGTCGCGTGAGCGAAACGATGAATGGACCTCCTCGAGCCGGCGCTCGAGCCAGTGCAGCTGCTGCGAGTCGATTGTGCCGTCAGCGCCGCCCGCATCGCAGACGGTGTCGAGGGTGATGAAGCGGACGCGGCCGGAATCGTGGGCGTAGTACGCGAGACCCTCGTCGCAGCTCTCCACAGTGAAGCCATGACCGCCGCTCCGGAAGTGCGCGTCGATGAACTCGATCCTCGAGATAGGCCGGCGCTCAGGGTCGGGCGGCACATGGACCGAGTCGCCCGCCATGAACTGCTCGGGGTGGTTGGCGAAGGTGTCCATGACGCGGTGGCGGTCGAGGTCAGGCGGAAGCTTGAGCGGCTTGCTGGACCCGGTCATCGCATCGGCCAGCGCCGGGGTGACGATGCCGACGCCCTGGCACACCTCCTCGTGATTCCCATAACAGCCGAGCCAGGGGATGCTCAAACCCGGCGTTTGGAACCGCTCCACGGCCCCCTCAAGGAGTCCGGGCAAGGATGGAAATCCCAGCGCGTGCTGAAACTGGTCGCCGGCGGGACCGCCGTCAGGCTTCCAGTAGATGTCTCCCGGCCAATGAGGCAGCTGCACACCTTCATAGCCCGGCGCGCCCGAGTCAGGCCGAACCACGCCGCCGTTGAGCACGGCGAGGAAGTTCGTGAGCTCGTTGCGCTGCGTGTTGTCGATCGCGTCGCCTGTCGTCACCGCGAGCTGCACGGGGACGCCGGTGAGAGGCCCTGCCTCGATGTTGTTGATCGCACGGACGATCGCCGCGATCGCGTTGGGGTTGAGAGTCTCCTGCGGCCGGTGCATCGGGAGCAGCTCGCGAAACCGCGCGTCCTGAGCCTCGCGATTGACGAACTCGAAACGCGCTGGTGATTGGGCATCGGTGACGTGTAGGTCGGTGAGGTGCGCGATGCAGGCGATCGCTTCGCCATAAGGCGCGACGTCTCCGCGCGGCTCGCCGATCAGCTCAGTCCTGACGGCGTGCGGCTCGCCCTCCACCTCCGCGACCGATCGATAAGCCGCCCGCGTCCCCGTGCGAATGGCGGGGCCAGCCCCGAGACGGCGTTCGGTCGTGAGTACCGCCCGCGCGGGCGGCTTCACGAAGTGGCCGGGGCCGCCTCTTCCCTCTGGATGAGGACGGGATCCGGCCGCAACGTCAGCCGAACCTTGCTGCCGGCGGGGTGCTGCGACGCGGCCGACGTGGCCACCTGCGCCAGCACGGTGGTGTCGCCGAGGTCGACCGTGACCCGGCTCGTGGCCCCCAGGAACGCGACCGCGATTACCGTGCCCACGAGCGGACCCGCTTCCATCTCACCATCGCTCGTGAGGGTCACCGCCTCCGGCCGGATGAGCGCGACCGCCGGTCCGGCGGTGGCAGTCGGATCGACCAGCGGGATACTCGCGCCGCGGATGTCGATCGCACCGCCCCGCACCGTGCCCTTGATCCGGTTCGTCAAGCCGACGAAATCGGCCACGAACGGCGTCGCGGGTCGCGAGTACACCATGACCGGCGGCCCGAGCTGCTCGAGATGCCCGCCCTGCATGACGCCGACTCTGTCGGCGATCGCCAGCGCCTCCTCCTGGTCGTGGGTGACGAAGAGCGTCGTGATCCCGACCTCGAGCTGGATGCGCCGGATCTCGTCACGCAAACGCGCACGCACCTTCGCGTCGAGCGCCGAGAGCGGCTCGTCGAGAAGCAAGACCTGGGGGCGGATGGCAAGGGCCCGTGCGAGCGCCACTCGCTGCTGCTGGCCGCCGGAGAGCTGGCTCGCGAAGCGGTTGGCGTACTTTTCGAGGCCGACGAGCTCGAGCGTCTCGAGCGCACGTTTCTTCCGCTCCTCGGTGCCGACCTTTCGCATCTGCAGGCCGAAGGCGACGTTCTCCCAGGCCACCATGTGCGGAAACAGCGAGTAGGCCTGGAACACCATGCCGACGTTGCGCCGGTTGGTAGGCAGGCCGGTGACGTCCTTGCCGTCGACCACGACCCTGCCGCCATCCGCCTCCTCCAGGCCGGCGAGCAGGCGCAGGGCGGTGGTCTTGCCGCATCCGGATGGCCCAAGCAGGGCGACTAGCTCGCCGGGAGCGATGGTGAGCGACAGGTCGTTCAGAGCGACGACCGGGCCATAGGTCCGCTTGAGGTTCTCGAGCCGGACCTCGACGCCTGTTCGCTCTGGCATCAGCCGCGCTCCGTCCGCATGACCTGCTGGAGGTCGGCGAGCTGCAGCCTGCCGCGACCACGGTTGAAGAACGAAAGCACGACAAGGATCACGAACGCGAAGACCAATGACGCCACGGCGACCGCGATCGAAACCCCGGCGTTCGCGCGACCCAAGAAAGCGATCTCCACCTGCAGGTTGTTGTACAGCAGGTTGTTGGCGATCGTGTACTCGCCGAGCACCAGAGCGACCGACAAGAACGCTGAGTTGAGGATGGCGCTCCTGATATTGGGCACGATGATGCGCCACATTACTGTCAACCATCCGGCGCCGAAGCTGCGCGCGGCCTCGGTAAGGGTCTTGACGTCGATCGCGGCGAGGCCGGCCTCCAGGGAGCGATAGGCGTAAGGAAGCACCAGGACAACATAGGCAAAGGAAAGGGTCAGGATCGAGTCGCTGAAGTTGTTGCCCATCCAGTTGTAGATGGGGGCCAGGCCCACCACGAGAACGATCGCCGGGATGGTCAACGGCAGCAAGCAGATGAATTCCATGATCGGGCTCAACCTGGGCATCTTCAGACGCACCCACACCATGGTCGGAGCGAGCAGCACGAGCATGACGATCGTCGTGATGGCCGCCAGCTCCAATGACGCGGTGATCGCCGCGACCAGGTCGGGGTACGTGCCGATCAACTGCCAGGCCTCCAGCGTCCGCGGCTTGTCGCCGACCCCGCGGGTCGAGAACTCGAACATCGCGGCGATCGGGACCAGGAAGAAGAGGCCCGCCGCCAGTAAAACAACCGTCCGAAAAACCTGCAGCTTGAGGCGCTTCGACCGCTGAAATCCTCCCCTCACTGCAGCCATCGAGACGTCCTTCGCTGCAGCAGCGAGTAGAGCACCGTGACCAGGGTCACGATGACGACCATCTCGACGGCGATGGCTTTGGCGAATCCTGGCTCGAACGACCCGACCTCGCCGCTCAGGGCTCCATTGATCTGTTGCGAAATAACCGGCTGACCCTGGTTGATCAGCGCATTCGCCGTCGCGTAAGCGGAGAACGAGTTCGCGAACAGGAGCAGGGTCGCGCCAAGGAATGCGGGAGCCAGGAGCGGGCCCGCGACGTAGCGCCAGTAGTGCCAGGTGCCTCCACCCAGGCTCTCGGTCGCCTCCCGCCATTGCGGCTTGATGCCGTCGAGCGCGGGCATGAAGACCAGGACCATCAGCGGGATCTGGAAGTACAGGTACACGAGCGCGAGCCCCGGCAGCTCGAAGAGCCAGATGCTGCCGGCGTAAATGTCGGCGTGGTGCTGGGCCAGCCAGAGATAGACGAAACCGGCCGGCCCGATTGTTGCGATGAACGCGAAGGCGAGCGTGACGCCTCCGAACTGCGCCAGCACGCCGCTGATCGACAGTGTGAGTCTCCGCAGCAATCCCTCGGGGTTCCCCACCGCGATTGCGTAGGCAAGCAGCGCACCGAGGATCGCGCCGACCACGGCCGTGAAGGCAGAGAGGCTGATCGTCTGGATCGTCGCCTTGACTATGTAGACGCGCGAGAGGTGCGAGAAATTGATCAGGGTGAGCGACCCGTTGACGTCGAACACCGACCCACCGAGGACGATCGCGGTGGGGAGAAACAGAAATACCGCGACGTAGGCGAGAAAGGGGACCGTGCCGATCCAGTCGAGCGGAAGCCGCCGGCCGCCCATTGGGCGGCCGGCGGTGGCGCTTACGGCCGGACTACCGGCGATCGTCAAGACATCGCTGCGTCCCAGTGAGCGACCAGGTAGTCCTTGGCCGCGCTGGCCTGCGCATCGGTCAGGAAGACGGGCGTGCCGTTGACCGCCGGGAGGGCGGCCGCCGCCGTCTTGTCGATGGTGCCCGACTTGATCATCGCCGCCATCCGGACCGGCCTGGCCTTGCCTCGCAGCCAGTCGTTCTGCCCGGTGTCGGAGTAGAGGTACTCCTCCCACAGGCGCGCCGCCGCCGGGTGCGGGGCGTTCTTGTTGATCGCCTGCTGGTAGTAGTCGCCGAGGATCGCGTTGCTCTGCTCGAAGATCTTCCACGTTGGAACGTCTTTGCCGTGCGAGGCGGAGAGGTAGTCCCAGTCGAAGACGACCGGGGTCGTGCCGTTCGCAACGGTGGCGCTCGTAGCCTGCACCGGCGAGAAGTTGCCCGCTTGCTTCAGCTGGTGGAAGAAGTCCACTCCCTTGCTGATGTTGTCCGGTGTGCCGCCCTGGGCGAGGTTCGCCATCATGACGCCCTGCAAGGCGGCGTTGGCCTGCTTCGCGTTCCCGTTCAACGCAACCTTGCCCTTGAACTCAGGCTTGAGAAGGTCCGTGAGCGTTGTGATCGTCGGCACCTTGGTCGAGTCGTAGCCGATCGACATGTAGCCGCCATAGTCTTGCCACCAGAGCCCGGTCGGGTCCTTCTGGCTGTCGAGGATGTCGGCCCAGGTCGCGACCTTGTAGGGGGCGTATAGCTGGAGGTTGGCCAGGGTCACCGCCTTGCCCATGTCGAGGACGTCCGGGGCACGGCTGCTTGTGCCGAGCTGGGTCACGGCGTTGATCTCGTCCTGGCTGCTCCCGTTCGGGTTGTCCGAGGTGATGGTGATGCCGTACTTCGACTGGAACCCGTTGATCGCCTCGCCATAGTTCGCCCAGTCCGGCGGAGTCGCGATGATGTTCAGCTTGCCCTCGGCCTTGGCGGCCACGACCAGCGCGTCGATTCCGCCGCAAGCGGACGCCGTCGTCGCAGTCTTGGCAGTCGACTCGCTGCACGTCGCGGAGTTGTTGCTCGACGAGCTGCCACAGGCAGCGACCACGAAAGCCGCCACCACGGCCAGGCCCAGATGGCGCGTCAGGTTACGAATCCTCATCCTTACTTCCCCTCAGAAAAGGCCCGGCGCCCAGACCGGTAGACCAGGTGGGCACGGCCAATCATCCACCGCCAGGGCCTATGTTGCAAGGACACAGTTCGGTAGTGCGGTTGATTTCAGTTAGGGGGCGGTTAACCGCGTCTGTCAGCTAGGTTTCAGAGCGCCTTGCGCGGTAGCCGAGGCGTCGCGACAGATTGGCCGCGCTTTCCCTGGTCAGCCGGTCCAGCTCGGGACGGTCCCTCAGCCGGTGCGACGGTCCCGACACGTCGACGGCAGCCACCACCTCGCCGTCAGCCCCAAACACCGGCGCGGCGAGCGCGTCCAGCCCGAGCTCCAGCTCTTCGTGGGTCCGCGCGATGCCCGCCTCGCGGGCGGCCTTCAGCTGGCCCTCCAGCTCGGCGCGGTCGGTGATCGTGTGAGGCGTCACCCTTTGGAGGGCCATCCCCAGCAGCCGCTCGCGTACGGCGTCGGGACTGAACGCGACGATCGCCTTGCCGCTCGCGGTGCAGTGCACGGGCGTTCGACGGCCCAGCCAGTTGACGCTCACGACCGAGGTCGACGCGGTGGCCTGCTCGATCGGCACGATCACGTCACCGACCAGGACGTCCAGAGTGGTCGTTTCGCCTGACGCGGCGGCCAGCTCCTCGCACACCGGTCGCGCCACGGAGCGCAGGTCGAGCTCGCCGGTCACTACGCTCGCCAGCTGAGGGAGCCTGCGGCCCAGGCGGTACCGCGCGGTGCGCTGGTCGCGCTCCACGAAGGCGTGCCGTTCCAGCGTTCCGAGCAGCCGCAGCGCGGTGGAGCGGTGGACGTTGAGCTCCCGGGCCAGGTCGGCCCCGGTCCGCCACCCGCCCTGGGCCAGCAGGTCCAGGATCGTGATCGCCCGCTCCACGGAGCGGACGGCCAGGTCGCGAGTCGGAGCCGGCTGGTTGCTCACCGCGCAACAATACGCTTGCGGCGAACCCCACTGCCCCGTAAACTGTTGAGCCCTGAGCATCTGTTGGGCGATGCGCAACACATGAGCGCCACATGAGCCGCGAAGAAGAGATCCGCGCCGAACTGTTCGAGCACACGCTCAACGGCCACGCGCCCGAGGTCAAAGCGCTCACCGAAGAAGCACTCCGGTTGGGCATGGACCCGATGGACATCCTGTTCAAGGCGCTGATCCCCTCCCTCGAGGAGGTCGGGCGCCGCTTCGAGAAGGGCGACTTCTTCGTCCCCGAGATGCTGATCGCGGCCCGCGCCATGCAGGGCGCGCTGGTCATCCTGCGCCCCCTCATCGCCGAGACCGGAGCCCAGCCCGTGGGCCGCTACGTCATCGGCACGGTCAAGGGAGACATCCACGACATCGGCAAAAACCTGTGCGTGATCATGCTGGAGGGCGCCGGCTTCGAGGTCTACGACCTGGGCGTCAACACGCCGCCCGAGAAGTTCGTCGAGGCGGTGCAGAAGCACCAGCCGGATATCGTCGGCTTCTCCGCGTTCCTGACCACGACCATGCCGATGTTCAAGGCGAACATCGACGCCCTCACCAAGGCGGGCCTGCGCGACAAGGTGCACATCGCGGTCGGCGGCGCGCCTGTGACCCAGGAGTACGCGAAGCACGTCGGTGCTGACAGCTACGCGCCTGACGCATCGATGGCGACGCGTATGGCGAAGGAGCTCGTCGGCGATCGAAGCGGTCAGTCGCGGGGTGCTCAAGCGCTGGAGCAGGCCGTGATGAAAATCGACGAGACGCTCCGCAAGGGCTAGGTGGAGACCCGTCTTGCCTCGCGTGGTCGCGAGGTCGTGATCTCAGGCGACAGTCCTTTCGTCATCATCGGCGAGCGCATCAACCCGACCGGGCGCAAGGTGCTCGCCGCCGAGATGAAGGACGGCGTCATGGACCGGGTGCGCGCCGACGCGCAAGCGCAAGCCGCGGCGGGCGCGCACATGCTGGACGTCAACGCCGGCATTCCGGCGATCGACGAGCCCGCGCTCCTCGTGGCGGCGATCAGGGCGGTCAGCGAGGTGACCGACCTGCCCATCTGCATCGACTCGTCGATCATCGAGGCGCTCGAGGCCGGGCTCTCCGCCTACGAGGGCAAGGCGCTCGTCAACTCCGTCACCGCGGAGGAGGAGCGCCTTGAGCGAATCCTTCCCCTGGTCAAGAAGCACGGCGCCGCCGTCATCGGTATGGCCAACGACGAGACCGGGATCTCGATGGTGCCCGAGGAGCGGCTCGCCCTCGCGCGACGGATCATCGAGCGCGCAGCGGACCACGGGATCCCGCAGCACGACGTGATCATCGACCCCATCGCCATGACCGTTGCCGCGGACCCCACGTGCGGCGTGATCACGCTCGAGACGATGCGCCTGATCCGCGACGAGCTCGGCAACAACATGACTTGCGGCGCCTCCAACGTCTCGTTCGGACTGCCCGACCGCGCCACCGTGAACGCCGCGTTCCTTCCGCTCGCGATGCACGCGGGCCTGACGTGCGCGATCACCAACCCGCTCGAACCGATGGTGCGGCGCGCCGTCCTCGCCGGCGACCTGCTGCTCGGCCACGACGAGTACGCCATGCGCTGGATCGCCGGCTTTCGGGCGGAGCGAGCGGCGGCCACGGCGAAGGCCGAATCGTCTTGATCGCCCGGAAGCTGGAGGTCACGTACCTACCGTTCGAAAGGACGACGCGCGTGCCCGCGGGCACGACGCTGTTCAGCGCCGCGCACTGGATCGGCCTTCCCATCGACTCGACCTGCGGAGGGCGCGGCACGTGCGGCAAGTGCAAGGTGCGCGTGGTCAAGAACCTGCCGGATGCCGAAACCGCGGACCATCGATTGCTGCGCCCATCGGAGATAGCCGAAGGCTGGCGCCTTTCGTGCCAGGCGCGGATCTACGACGACATGATTTGCGAGGTCCCCCAGCTGCTGCGGGTGCCGAAGGCGGCCACGATGGGCCTCGGCCGCCTTGTCATCCTCGACCCCAACGTGCGCAAGGTGTACTTCGAGCTGGCCGAGCCCACACTGGAGGACCAGCGCAGCGACATCCAGCGTCTGAAGGACGCGCTGACCGTGGACGGCCACGACATGGTCGCCGACGTCGCGGTGCTGCGGACGGTGCCGGCGGTTTTCCGCGAAGCCGGATTCCGCGTCACGGCGGTGCTGGCGGGCGAGCACCTGGTCGCGGTCGAGGCCGGGGACACGACCGCCGAGTGCTTCGGCGTCGCATTCGACGTCGGGACGACGACGCTGGTCGGCACGCTGATGAACCTGCGCACCGGGATGGCCGCCGCTGTCCTTTCCACCCTCAACGGACAGGCGCCGTTCGGCGCGGACGTGATCTCGCGCATCAGCCACGGCATGAATGGACCCGAGGCGATCCGCGAGCTGCAGGACGCGGTCGTTTCGACCATGAACTCGATCCTCGCCGACCTCTACCGAGAGACCGGCGTGACGCCCGAGAAGACGTACGAGGCGGTCGTCGTCGGCAACGTGACGATGCTGCACCTCTTATTCGGGATCGACCCGACTCCGCTCTCGATGATGCCGTTCACCCCTACCTTCATGGAGCCGCTGAACGTCGACGCGAGCCAGGTCGGGCTGCACATCCACCCCCATGGATACATCCAGACGCTTCCCGCGCTGGGTGCGTACGTGGGCGCGGATATCGTCGGCGGGGTGCTCGCAACGAGCGTGGTGCGCGAGGACAAGCTCCGCGTCTTCGTCGACGTCGGCACGAACGGCGAGATAGTCCTGGGCAACGCTCAGCGGGCACTGGCCACCGCGGCCCCGGCGGGCCCCGCCTTCGAGGGGAGCCAGATCCGATGCGGGATGAGGGCGACTGTCGGTGCGATCGAGGGCGTGCAGCTGGGCGACTCGGTGACGCTGCAGGTGATCGGCGGCGACGTGCCCCCCACGGGCATCTGCGGCTCGGGCCTCGTCGACACCGTCGCGCAGCTGCTGCTCGCCGGCCTGATGGACCACTCAGGCCGCATGAAGTTATCGTCGGACGTGCCGGGCCACCCGCTGCAGGACCGCCTGATCGAGGTCGACGGCGTGCGCGCGTTCCTCCTCGCAGACGGCGTCTACCTGACGCAGCGCGACATCCGCGAGCTGCAGTTCGCGAAGGGCTCGATCGCGACCGGGATCAAGGTGCTGATGGACATCCTTGGGGTGCGCGCGGAGGACCTCGACGAGGTGCTGCTGGCGGGATCGTTCGGGTCGTATCTGAACCCGGAGAGCGCGAAGATCATCGGCCTCGTCCCGCCCGTGGACGTCGACAAGATCATCGCGGTGGGCAACTCGGCCGGCGAGGGCGCGAAGATCGCGCTCCTCTCCTATCGCGAGCGCCAGGTCGCATTCGAGCTTCCCGCGCGCATCGAATACGTCGAGCTGTCCGGGCGCTCCGATTTCAACGACGCGTTCGTCGCCGTGCTCGGGTTCCCGCAGTTGACTCCCGTCTCGTGAGCGCCACCGCGCTCGTCATCTGCGGCGCGCTCGGCCGTGAGGTGAAGGACATCATCGACCGCCGCAAGTGGGACGTCGACGTCTACGGCGTGTCGGCGCTGCTGCACCTCTATCCCGGAAGGATCGTCGACGAGCTACGGGAGAAGCTGCACGCCCTGCGGCCGCGCTACGAAAAGCTCGTGGTGGTGTACGGAGAGTGCGGCACGACGGGACGCCTCGAGCCGCTCCTCGAAGAGGTCGGCGCCGTGCGCCTGCACGGGCCGCACTGCTACGAGATGTTCGCGGGCGAGGAGCGTTTCAACCAGATCGCCGAGTCGCGCCCCGCGACGTTCTTCCTGACCGACTGGCTGGTCCGCAACTTCGACCGGGCGGTCGTGAGAGGGCTCGGCCTCGACCGCGACCCCGAGCTCAGGGCGTTCGTGTTCGGCAACTACGAGGGCCTGCTGTACCTTCGCCAGGTGCCAAACCCCAAGCTGGCCGAGAGGGCCGAAGGGATCGCCGCGTACCTCGAGCTCCCGCTCGAGATCATCGATGTGGGATTGGGGGAACTCGAAGACCGCCTTGCTGCGTTAGTGGAAGCGTGACTTGGCGAACTATCAGGTGATGTTCTGGAAGCACATCCCGTCCCAGGTGAAGGCCTGGGACGGCGATGTCCAGGCCAAGGGCATGCTGCCCGACTACTTCCAGGCGGCGATCGACGCCTACGCGATGAAGGACGGCTCGAGCGACATGGACGCCTACCTCGACGGATGGCATTGGGGAAAGGTCGAGGAACGGGCGGGCGCGCCCAAGGACGTGCTGGCCGCGCTGGTCGACGAGCTGACCCAGGCCAACCCGCGCGCACGGCTGATGAGCCCGGAGTTGTCGTGAGCGACCCGATCCTCTCACAGCTCGAGTCGAGCCTGCAGCTCGTCACCGCCATTTTGCGAATGGCGGCCGATGACTCCTCGGCCCGGGTCGGGGCATGGAACCTGCGCGACATCGCAGGGCATCTCGCGGCAACCGAGCGCGATTGCTACGAGCCGCGCATCCACGCCATCGCGGCCGGCGACAGCCCGACCTTCGACTTCTTCACCAACGACGACACCGATTTCAGCGGCATCCAGCTCGAGTCGGCGCTGGAAGAGTGGGCGGAGACCCGGGCGCGCCTTATCGAGTTCGTGAGGACCTTGAGCGAGGAGCAGCGCCGGCTGACCGGGCTCCACGATCGGTACGGGGACGTGACGGTCGATCGGTACCTCGAGATCGCTCTGGAGCACGACCGCGATCACCTGCGCGGCCTGGAGCGCCTGGCCGGGCAGCTGACTCGTTGACCTGCACGAGCATGGCGGCCGTCGTTCCCGCCGCCTGAGCGAAGATGGCGGCAGCAGCTGCATCCGCGCGAAGGTTGGGATTGCCTTTGAGCTCCAGCTCATGCGCGAGGTCGACCACCTCGACCGCGTAGCGTTCGATTTCCCGGGGCACGTCGATCGTCCTCTTGCGCGCCGCCTCGACGTCTCCACCTGATTTGATCGCCTCGACGAAGTCGAGGTAGGCAAGCGAGTCGAGCTCGATGAGCTCCTCGGCCCGCAGTCGCAGTGCCTCGGCGCGCGCATGCGCCGCCCCAGCACCGGGCCAGGTCTTGGTACGGATCGCGACCTTCTGCAGGAGCGCGGCGGCAGTAGCGACGACCGCCGCGGCCGCCGAACCGCTCGCGGGAGCCGGCGCGCCCGAGGCGATCTTGGTCAGAAGGTAGCTCAGTCGCGCGCTTGCGCGCGACACGGCGATCGATCGCTTGCGCGTCCGAGCCCTTGCCTCAGTCGTCGCCTATCTCCTGCTTGCGCTTGGCGATGAACTCTTTCAGCTGTTCATCCACGCCGGGGTCGATCCCTGGGTCCACGTACTCCGCCAGGACCTGCTTCCACCGCTCCGCTGCGACCACGTCGGCAGTACGCGAGCCGAATCGCTGCCAGCGGTCGTAATTCTCGGTGGACGAGATCCAGGGCCGGTAGAAACCCGTGCGGTAGTGGCGCATCGTGTGCTCCGCGCCGAGGAAGTGGCCGCCCGGGCCGACCTCGCGAAGCGCGTCCATCGCCAAACCTTCCTCGTCGACCGGCAAGCCATGGCCGAGGATCCACTCGAACATGCGCAGCTGCTCGACGTCGATGATGAATTTCTCGTACGAGGCGAGCAACGCGCTCTCCAACCACCCGGCCGCGTGCAAAACGAAATTGACACGGCCGAGGATCGTCGGCCACATGCACATCATCGACTCGTAGGCCGCCTGGGCGTCCGGCGACTTGGACGACGTCAGCGCGCCGCCTCCGCGGAACGGAAGGTTGTAGTGACGCGCCATCTGCGCGCTCGCGAGGATGCCCATCGCCGACTCTGGCGTTCCAAACGCTGGGCTGCCCGACTGCATGTCGGTGTTGGTGAGGAAGGAGCCGTAGACGCTAGGAGTGCCGGGCCGGATGAGCTGGACTAGCGCGATCCCGGCAAGCGCCTCGGCGGTCTGCTGCGCCAGCGTGCCCGCGAGTCCCATCGGCGACATCGCGCCCGCCATCAGGAACGGTGTGACGATCACAGGCTGCCCCACGTCCGAGTACTCGAGGAGGGCACCCGTCATGCGGTCGTCGTAGCGCAGCGGGCTGTTGACGTTGATCAGGCTGATGACCGCCGGCGTCTTCTCGATGGCCTCGCGCCCTCCAAAGACGATCGAAGCCATCTCGATCGTGTCTCGGGCGCCCTCGGTCGAGATCACGCTGCCCATGAAGGGTTTGTCCGTCCAGCGAAGGTGGGAATAAACCATGTCGAGGTGCCGCGTACCGAGCGGTAGGTCCTCGGGTTCGACGGTCGTGCCCCCCGCGCAGTGGATCTGCTCCACCGCCTGAGCGAGCTTGTCGAAGTTGTTGAAGTCCTCGATCTTGGCGCCGCGCCGCCCACCCTGCAGGTCGGTGACGAACGGCGGACCGTAAACCGGCGCGGTGACCACGTTCTCGCCGCCGAGGACCACGCTGCGAGCCTTGTTGCGCGACTGCAGCTCGAACGTCGCCGGCGTCTTGGCGACCTGCTCCATTACAAAAGCTCGCTCGAACCGGACGCGGTTCTCCTCGATCCGCATGCCGGCCGCGCCAAAGAGCTCCCGCGCTCGCTCGTGGAGGAAGTCGACCCCGATCTCCTCGAGGATTGTCATCGCCTGCTCATGGATGGTGTTGACCTCGTCCTCCGAGAGCAGGTCGTAGGGCTTCAGTCGGTTCTTCCACACGGCGATCACAAATCTTGATCCATCCCGAGGGTGTGCTAACGTAGGGCTTGCCCGTTGGGGTGCTCGGTCCCGCTTGGGACCCCTTTTTGACTTGACTTGATCCTCAACACACTCCTAGCCCGTATCACTGCCAAGGCTCACCTGGTATGAGCACGCCCATCCCCGGCGACGTCCTGCCCCTCTGGAACCCGGAGATCCCGGGCGAGGAGATCCAGGCCGGCCGCCTCGGCATCCGTGTGCGCCCCGGCACGCCGGCGGCGGACAAGGTGCTCGCACTGGAAGCTCACGGAGGAGCCGAGCTGCTGCGCCAGGTGTTGCAGGAGCAGAAGCTGATCGACGGCACCTACACGGTCGTCAAACCCGAGAAGCCCCTGGAGTTCATCGGCCAGGTCAGCACCACCCTGCTCACCGGCAAGCTCGGCCGGACGCCCATGGGCCTCGCTCTCGAGATCACCGACTGGCAGGAGCTCGAGGGCGCCTACGAGATGGAGAAGAACCGCCTCCGGCTTAGCTTCCAGGAGCTGCACGTCGTCAAGGAGTGGGACGGCGACCTTGAGGGCTTCACCGCCATCGTCCTGCGCGAGCATGCCAAGAGCCACCCCCTGCTCGACTCGACCATGCGGTTCATCGAGCAC
>Ga0209220_1000090_pt1 | contig 43389 bp, 34 predicted proteins | sample BlaSpr_A8_OM3_M3_FD_187984 | JGI IMG/M metagenome (GOLD analysis project Ga0209220, IMG submission 187984) | Forest soil microbial communities from Thunder Bay, Ontario, Canada - Black Spruce, Ontario site 2_A8_OM3_M3 (SPAdes) (version 2) | ecosystem: Environmental > Terrestrial > Soil > Boreal... | reverse complement strand
AAGCACGACGACAAGGGCGACGAGGGATACCTCGAGCATTCGCGCAAAACCGGCTGGCTGGACCTGGAGCGGATTCGCGTCTCGGTCGAACCGGCGCTCGAATGGCGGCAGATGCTGCGCGAAGTGGGGCGGCTACAGCGCGACCAGTTCTGGGTCCCCGACATGTCCGGCATCGATTGGCAAGCGGCGCTGCGCAAATACGAGCCGCTGCTTGCGCGCGTCGCCACGCGTGGCGAGCTTTCCGACCTGATCTGGGAAATGCAAGGCGAGCTGGGAACTTCGCATGCCTACGAGGCCGAAGGCGATCACCGCAGGCCGCCGCAGATGGCGCTGGGCGCGCTCGCTGCGGACTTCCGCTTCGATCCGGCGACCGGTGGCAATGAGATCGTGCATATCGCTTCCGGCGACAGCTGGGAGGCAGCCGCGGACTCTCCGTTGAATGCGGTCGGTGTCGAAGCTCGCGCCGGCGAGCGCGTGCTCGCGGTGAACGGTCAGCCCGTGAGCCGCGAGCGGCCGCTGCCGTCGCTGCTGGTGCATCAGTCGGCCGCCAAGGTAGAGCTGACGCTGACACAGGCGAACGGCGAAGCTCGCCGCACGGTTCTGGTGACGCTCCTCAAGGACGAGGTGCCGGCGCGCTATCGCGACTGGGTGGAGCGCAACCGCCGCTGGGTGCACGAACGCTCGAACGGGCGCGTCGGATACCTGCACCTGCCCGACATGATGTCGGCAGGCTTTGCGGAGTTCCATCGCTACTTCATTCTGGAATGCGAGCGCGACGGATTGATCGTCGATGTGCGCTACAACCGCGGCGGCCACGTGTCGCAATTGCTGCTCGAGAAACTGGCGCGGCGGCGGATCGGCTACGACTTCGCGCGCTGGGAGCGGCCGCTGCCGTACCCCGAGGACTCGGCGTTCGGTCCGGTCGTCGCCCTGACCAACGAACATGCCGGCTCCGACGGCGATATCTTCTCGCACTGCTTCAAGGCCATGAAGATCGGCCCGCTGATCGGCAAGCGCACCTGGGGCGGTGTGATCGGCATCTGGCCGAGGCACCGGCTGGTGGATGGAACGGAAACCACGCAGCCCGAGTTTTCGTTCTGGTTCATCGACGTCGGCTGGTCTGTCGAGAATTACGGCGTCGACCCGGACATCGAGGTCGACAACGCGCCGCAGGACTACGTCGCGGGCCGCGACCGCCAGCTTGAGACCGCCCTTGCAGTCGCGCTCGAGCGCATCGCGAGCCTGCGTCCGACCCGCCCCGCCATCGAGGGGCGCCCGGTGCTGGCTCCCGGGCCGCTCCCGCCGCGGCGCTAGTGCGAAACCGCCGCCGCTGGCTACAAGCGCGCCGTGAAGGCGCTACTCGCTTAGCTCGGCGCGGTTCCTGAAGTGCTCGAGCGCCTCGGGATTGGCGAGCGCCTCGACGTTTTTCACCGGCCGGCCGTGCACCACGTCGCGCACCGCCAGCTCGACGATCTTGCCGCTCTTGGTGCGCGGGATGTCTTCGACTTGCAGGATCTTTGCCGGGACGTGGCGCGGCGTGGTGTTGTCGCGGATTCTTTTCCTGATTTTGCTGACCAGCGCATCATCCAGCTTGAGATTTTCCCTGAGCTTCACGAAAAGCACGACCCGCACGTCGCCTTGCCAATCCTGGCCGATCACCAGGGACTCGACGACCTCGTCCAGCTGCTCGACCTGGCGATAGATCTCGGCGGTGCCGATGCGCACGCCTCCGGGATTCAGCACAGCGTCGGAGCGGCCGTAGATGATGATGCCGCCGTGCGCGGTAATCTCGCACCAGTCGCCGTGGCGCCAGACGTTCGGGTATTTGTCGAAATAGGCGGCGCGGTACTTGGCGCCGTCGGGGTCGTTCCAGAAGCCCACGGGCATCGAGGGGAAGGGTTGGGTACAGACGAGCTCGCCCTTCTGGTTTTTTACTGCTTTTCCATTCTCATCGAAAACCTCCACCGCCAGGCCGAGCCCTTTAGCCTGAATCTCGCCGCGCCACACCGGGCCTATGGGGTTGCCGAGGACGAAGCAGGACACGATGTCGGTGCCGCCGGAAATTGACGAAAGGCAGAGGTCGTCCTTGATGTTCGCGTACACATAGTCGAAACCTTCGGGCAGGAGCGGCGAGCCGGTGGAAAGCACGACACGCAGCTTGTCCAGCCGATGCGTGTCCTTCGGTTTCAGACCGACCTTGGCCAGGGAATCGATGAATTTCGCCGAGGTGCCGAAGTGCGTCATGCCTTCCGCGTCGGCCAGGTCGAATAGCAGCCGCCCTCGCTCGACGAACGGCGAGCCGTCGTAGAGCAGCAGGGTCGCATCCGACGCCAGCCCCGAGACGAGCCAGTTCCACATCATCCAGCCGAGCGTCGTGAAGTAGAACATGCGGTCGCCGGGCTTCACGTCGCTGTGCAGCCGGTGCTCCTTCAGGTGCTGCAGCAGCGTTCCGCCGGTGCCATGCACGATGCACTTCGGAACACCCGTGGTGCCCGACGAGTAGAGCACGTAAAGGGGATGACTGAACTCGACCGGCTCGAAGCGCATTTCGCCCGCGTCGAAAGGCTCCAGGAAGTCGTAAAGCGGGGTCCCGGCGGTGGCGGGCGCGCCGACGTAGTCGACGACGACGCACTCCTCCACCGAAGGCAGCTTCTCCAGCGCTTGTGCGGCTTTTTCTTGCGAATCGAACTCCTTGCCGCCATAGAAGTAGCCGTCGGCGCAGAACAGCACCTTCGGCTCGATCTGGCCGAAGCGATCGAGCACGCCCTGCACGCCGAAGTCCGGCGAGCAGCTCGACCAGAGCGCGCCGAGGCTCGCGCTCGCCAACATCGCCGCGGTGGCTTCCGGCAGGTTGGGCAGGTAGCCTGCGACGCGGTCGCCCTTCCTTACGCCGGCGTCGGCGAGCGCCTGCGCGAGGCGCGACACCAGGTCGTAGAGGTTCCTGCGGCTCAAGCGGCGCTTGATCCGGTCCTCGCCCCAGAAAACGATCGCGTCCGCGTCGTCGCGCCGGCGCAGCAGGTTCTCGGTGAAGTTCAGGCGCGCATCGGGAAACCATTGGGCGCCCGGCATGCGATCGCCGTCGACCAGCGTGCGCGCCCCCTTCTGCCCCCTGACCTCGCAAAAATCCCACACCAGGTTCCAGAAAGCACCGCGCTCGGCGATCGACCAGGCATGCAGCTCATCGTAGGTCTTCTTTCCGGCGCGCCCCATGAAGCGCGCCATGTCGGTCCGCGCCGCGCGCTCGGGGGTCGGCGTCCACATGGGCTTCACTGCAGCAGCTCCACGTGAGCCAGCTTTGGCGCTTCCTCCATAGGCCGGCGATTATAATTGCCCACCATGCCGCGCGAATCGATGCAGTACGACGTGGTGGTCGTAGGCGGCGGGCCGGCGGGCCTCGCGGCAGCGATCCGCCTGAAGCAGCTGTCCGCGGACCTTTCCGTGTGCGTGCTCGAGAAAGGCTCCGAAATCGGTGCGCACATTCTTTCCGGCGCCGTCATGGATCCGCGCGCGCTCGCCGAGCTGTTCCCGGATTGGAAGGCACAAGGCGCGCCGCTCAATATCCCGGTGAGCGAGGATCGGTTTGTGTTTCTTACCGGGTCCGGATCTTTCAAGACGCCGAGCTTTTTGCTGCCTGCCTGCTTCAGGAACCACGGCAACTACGTCATCAGTCTCGGCACTCTGACGCGCTGGCTGGGCAAGCAGGCGGAGGGCCTTGGCGTTGAAATCTTCCCCGGCTTTGCCGCGGCGGAAATCCTCTACGAAGGCGAACGCGTAAAAGGAGTCGCCACCGGCGATCTCGGCATCAACCGCAAGGGCGAAAAGACCGCGGCCTTCCAGCCCGGCATGGAGCTGCACGGCAAGTACACCTTCTTCGCGGAGGGCTCGCGCGGACATCTGGGCCGGCAGCTGTTTTCCAGATTCGGCCTGGAGCGAGGCACCGATCCGCAGGTCTACGGCATCGGGCTGAAGGAGCTTTGGGAGGTGAAGGCCGAATCCCACCAGCCCGGCCTCGTGCTGCACAGCGCCGGATGGCCGCTCGACTCGGACATCTACGGCGGATCTTTCCTGTATCACATGGAAAACCGACAGGTCGCGGTCGGTTTCGTGGTTGGGCTCGGCTACTCCAATCCGTACCTGTCGCCTTACGAAGAATTCCAGCGCTTCAAGACGCATCCGGCGATCCGGCAATTTTTCGCCGGTGGAAAGCGCATTTGCTATGGCGCACGCGCGATTACGGCGGGCGGCCTGCAGTCGCTGCCGAAGCTGGTATTCCCGGGCGGCGCGCTCATCGGCGACGAGGCCGGCTTTCTCAATGCCTCGCGCATCAAGGGCAGCCACTGCGCGATCAAATCCGGCATGCTCGCCGCCGAAGCGGCTGCCCAGGCGCTCCAGGCCGGACGAGCCGGCGACGAGCTCGCCGCCTACCCCGAGGCCTTCCGCTCAAGCTGGCTTTACGAAGAGCTGCACCGCGCCCGCAACTTCAAGCCCTGGATGTCCAAGGGACTCTATACCGGCACGCTGATGGTCGGCATCGACCAGGTGGTATTCCGCGGCAAAGCGCCCTGGACGTTGCGTCACCACCAGGCGGATCATCAAACACTGAAATACAAGGAATCCGTAAAACCGATTCCTTATCCCAAACCCGACGGCGTGCTGACGTTCGACCGGCTCTCATCGGTGTTCATCTCGAACACCAACCATAACGAGGACCAGCCGGTCCACCTGACTCTTAAGGACCCGTCGGTGCCCGTCAAGGTCAATCTGCCGCGCTACGCCGGGCCCGAGCAGCGCTACTGCCCCGCCGGCGTGTACGAGTTCGTGGACCTCGAGACCGCGCCGCGGCTGCAGATCAACGCGCAGAACTGCGTGCACTGCAAGACCTGCGACATCAAGGATCCGGAGCAGAACATCGTGTGGGTCGCGCCCGAAGGCGGCGGCGGCCCCAACTATCCGAACATGTAGCGTCAGGCCGCCGCGCTCCCGCGCGCTTGTCACAAAATATAGAATGGCGCGGGGAGAATGCTAAAAACACACCATGGAAACCATCGATCCGACGCCGAAGTTCTGGAGCACCGAAGCGCTCTGGCTGACGGTCTTCGCTCTGGTCCTTACCGTCTTGCTGCTGCGCGCCCGTCGGCACGAGCGAAGCGTATTCCTGAACACGCTGTGGCTGTTCCTGCTCGGCATCATCGGACAGGCTTGCGCCGCCGCGGTCTATGCGCTCGATTTCCCGACCGCCGCGAAGATGGTGCACAGCGCCTTCCGCATCCTTTCCGCGATCGCCCTGATCCGGATGTTCGGCTTCGGCGTGTTCCGGCTCCTGCTGCCGCTCATCGGCAAGCAGCCGCCCCGGATCATCGAGGACCTGGCGATCGTCGTCATGTACGTGATCTACGGCTTCGTGCAGCTGCGCGGCGCCGGCGTGGATCTGTCGAGCATCGTCACCACCTCGGCGATCCTGACGGCGGTCCTCGCCTTCGCCATGCAGGACACGCTGGGCAACGTGCTCGCCGGCCTTGCCATCCAGCTCGACCACTCGGTGCAGGTCGGCGACTGGGTGCGCGTCGACGAGCTGATCGGCCGCGTGCGCGACATCCGCTGGCGCTCGACGCTGATCGAGACGCGCAACTGGGAAACGGTAGTGATACCCAACAGCATGCTGATGAAGTCGCGCGTCGCGATCCTCGGGCGGCGCGAGGGCGCGCCGCTGCAGTGGCGGCGCGTGATCAATTTCATGGTCGACCCCGCGGTGCCGCCCGCGCGCGTCATCGCCATCGTCGACGAGGAGATGCGCGAGCTGGCGATGACCAACGTGGCGCGCACGCCGGCGGCGAACTGCGTGCTCTTCGGCTTCGAGTCCGGAAACCTGCGCTACCACCTGCGCTACTTCCTCACCGACCTGCTGGAGGACGACCTCACGGATTCGATGGTGCGCGTGCACCTCTTCGCCTCGCTGCAGCGCGCCGGGATCCGCGTCGCGGAGCCGCAGAACACCGTCCACTCCATCCAGCGCGACGAGGCGCACGCCGAGACGGTGCGCCGCCGCGAGCTGACGCGGCGCCTCGACATCCTCGGCAATGTGGAGCTCTTCGCGCAGCTTTCCGACAACGAGAAAGCCGACATCGCCGAGCGGCTGCAATACGCGCCATTCGCTCGCGGCGACGTCATCACGAAGCAGGGCAATACCGCGCATTGGCTCTACATCATGGCCTTCGGCGACGCCGAAGTGTTCTACGAGCCGCCGAGCGGCCAGCCGCAGGTCCTCGCCCTGCTGCGGCCGGGGCAGTTCTTCGGCGAGATGGCGCTGATGACCGGCGACGCGCGCACCGCTACCGTGGTGGCAAAGACCGACGTCGAGTGCTGGCGGCTCGACCGCGGCTCGTTCCAGCGCCTGCTGCAAACCCGGCCCGACATCGCCGAGGAAGTGAAGCGCGTGATCGGCGCGCGGCGCGGCGACCTGGAGCGCGCGCGCGAGGCATTCGCCGCGACCGTGGTGGACACCGGAGCCGCGCGGCAGGGCGACCTGCTCGGCCGCCTCCGCCGCTTCCTCGGGCTCGGCGCGTAAGCCGGAAACTAAGCGGCGAGAAACTGTTCTTCGGACAACGCCATCACGCCGGACGCTCCGTTAACGACCGTGTTGCACAGCCCCGGCGCCTGCACCAGCACGTGATCGGCGTAAAAGCGCGCAGTGGCGATTTTCGCTTCGAGGAAGTTGCGGTCGCCGCTCTGCAGCTTGCGCTCGGCCGCGAGCGCCGCGCGTCCCATTTGCCAGCCGCCCGCAACGATCCCCATGAGCTTGAGGAACGGCACCGCGCCGGCGAACGCCAGCCGCGGGTCTTTGGCACTTGATGCGACGATGAATTCAACGCCATCGGCGAGCGCCTGCACGCCCGGAACAAATTGATTCCTGAAACACTGAATGTCGGGATTCTTTGAGCGGGCAAGCTCGCCTTCGAACGGCTTCAGCTCGGCGATCCACTCCTTGGCAGTCGCGCCGCCCTCGCGGGCGATCTTGCGGCCGACCAGATCCATCGCCTGGATGCCGGTGGTGCCTTCGTAGATCGTCGTGATGCGCGCGTCGCGCAGGTACTGCGCGGCGCCGGTTTCCTCGACGAAGCCCATGCCGCCATGTACCTGCACGCCGAGCGAGGCCACTTCGATCCCGGTCTCGGTGCACCATCCTTTCACCACCGGAATCATCAGGTCGACGTACGCCTGATGGCGTTTTCGCTCTGCTGGAATTTCCGATTTATGAGCAAAATCCATCGCCGCGGCGGTGGTGTACGCGAGTGCGCGCATCGCCTCGGCCTGCGATTTCATCAGCATCAGCATGCGGCGCACATCCGGATGGCGGATGATCGGCACCGTCTTGCCGCCGGCCACCAGGTCGCGGCCCTGCAGCCGCTCCTTGGAGAAAGCGAGCGCGCGCTGGAACGCACGCTCGGCGATCGCCACGCCCTCCAGGCCGACCGCAAAGCGCGCCGCGTTCATCATGATGAACATGTACTCGAGGCCGCGGTTCTCCTCGCCGACCAGGTGGCCGACCGCCTTGTCGTAAACCATCACTGCCGTGGGGCTGGCGTGGATGCCGAGCTTGTGCTCGATCGAGGCGCAGCGGGCGCCGTTGCGCTTGCCCAGTGTGCCGTCGGCGTTCGGGACGAACTTCGGCACGACGAAAAGCGAGATCCCCTTCACGCCTTCGGGCGCATCCGGCGTGCGCGCGAGCACGAGATGGACGATGTTCTCGGCGAGGTCGTGCTCGCCGTAGGTGATGAAGATCTTCTGGCCCGAGATCAGATACTGGTTTCCCTGGCGCTCGGCGCGAGTGCGAACCAGCGAGAGATCCGATCCGGCCTGCGGCTCGGTGAGGTTCATCGTGCCGGTCCATTTGCCTTCGACCATCTTCGGCAGATAGGCCTGCTTCAGGACCTCGGAGCCGCGCAGCAGCAAGGCTTCGACCGCACCCTGGGTGAGCAGCGGGCAAAGCGAAAAGCTGAGATTCGAGCTTTTCCACATCTCCTGCACCGGCGTCGACACCAGCTTCGGCAGCCCCTGGCCGCCCCAGTCGTGCTCGAAGGGAAGCGCGTTCCATCCGCCGGCGCAGAACTGTCGGTAGGCCTCTCGAAAACCCTTCGGCGTGCGGACTTCGCCGCCGCTTAGCTGGGAGCCTTCTCGATCCCCAGAACCATTAATAGGATCAAGTACTTCCGACGCGAACTTCGAGGCTTCCTCGAGGATAGCGTCGACCGTATCAGGTGTCGCTTCCTCAAACCCTGGCAGCTTCGCAACCTCTCCGAGCCCCGCCAGCTCGTTGAGGACGAACCGCATATCCCTCAAGGGCGCCGCATACGTGCTCATTTCTTCAGCTCCTCGACCAGGGTCGGCACAATCTGGAACAGATCGCCGACCACGCCGTAGTCGGCGACTTGAAATATCGGCGCCTCCTCGTCCTTGTTGATCGCCACGATCACGCGGCTGTCCTTCATGCCGGCCAGGTGCTGGATGGCGCCCGAGATGCCCACCGCGACGTAGAGGTCCGGCGCCACGATTTTTCCGGTCTGCCCGACCTGCCAGTCGTTCGGCACGAAGCCGGCATCGACCGCCGCCCGCGATGCGCCCATCGCCGCCCCCAGCCGGTCGGCGAGCGGCTCGAGTACTTTGGTGAAATTTTCACCCGAGGCCATGCCTCTCCCGCCGGAGACGATGATCTTCGCCGCGGTCAGTTCCGGGCGCTCCGATTTCGACACCTCGCGCCCGATAAAGGAAGACAGGCCGCTGTCGGCCGGAGCGGCAAGGGGCTCCACCGTCGCGTTGCCGCCGGTGGCCGCAACCGCGTCGAAGGCGGTCGTGCGGACCGTGATCACCTTGATCGGGTCCTTCGATTTCACCGTCGCCAGCGCACTGCCGGCGTAGATGGGGCGCACGAAGGTATCGGCGCCCTCCACCGCGACGATGTCCGAGATCTGCTGCACGTCGAGCAGGGCCGCGACGCGCGGCATGACATTCTTTCCGTTCGACGTGGACGCTGCGAGCAGGTGGGAATAGTTCTTCGCCACCGCCACCACCACGGCAGCGACGTTCTCGGCAAGAAAATCGCGCAGCTGAGGCGCATCCGCATGGAGCACCTTGGCGACGCCGGCGATCTGCGCCGCGGCCTTGGCGGCCTCGCCGGCTTCATGCCCGGCGACAAGAACGTGCAGGTCGGAGCCCAGCTTTTTCGCCGCGGCGACGGCGTTCAGCGTGGCCTTCCTCACCGACTTGTTGTCGTGCTCGGCTACGACCAGGACCGCCATTCAAATTACCTTTGCGTCGTTGCGCAGCTTGTCGACGAGCGCCTTCGCGTCCGCGACTTTCACTCCGGCCTTGCGCTTCGCCGGCTCCACTACCTTGAGGGTCGTCAGGCGGGGCGTTACATCGACGCCGAGGGCATCGGGCTTGAGGACCTCGAGCGTCTTTTTCTTCGCTTTCATGATGTTCGGCAGGGTGACATAGCGCGGCTCGTTGAGGCGCAGATCCGTGGTCACCACCGCCGGTAGCTTGATGGCGTCGGTCTCCAGCCCGCCATCGACCTCGCGCGTCACTTCGGCCTTGTCCTTTTCGAGTTTTATTTTCGAAGCGAAAGTTGCCTGCGGCCATCCCAGTAGAGCCGCCAGCATCTGGCCGGTCTGGTTGGAGTCGTCGTCGATCGCCTGTTTGCCCATGATCACCAGCTGCGGGGACTCCTTCTGGCAGATCGCCTTGAGGAGCTTCGCCACCGCGAGGGGCTGCAGCTCCGCGTCGGTTTCCACGAGGATGGCGCGGTCGGCGCCGATCGCGAGCGCGGTGCGCAGCGTCTCCTGGCATGCCTGCACGCCGCAGGACACCACGACGATCTCGGTCGCCACCCCGGCTTCCTTGAGGCGCACCGCCTCCTCGACCGCGATCTCGTCGAACGGGTTCATCGACATCTTGACGTTGGCCGTCTCGACGCCGCTGCCGTCGGCCTTGACCCGCACCTTGACGTTGAAATCGACTACGCGCTTGACGCTGACCAGGACTCTCATGGAGACACGGCGTATGGGAAGGGCGACCGATTATAGCCCGCGCCCCGCCGCGGATTTGTCTTTCAGACGACCTTTGCCTCCACCCGCGCATCTGAGTCCAGGCAAGCATCGCCTCGCCCAGCTTTACCGCCATGCGAAAATCCGATCGCTACCGAGCGCGGCTGGAGGGCCTTCTGCAGCATGGGAGAGAGGCATAATACGGTCATGAGCGACCTCTCCCAACTGCAAATCGGCTCCATGCGCGAGCGCGTTTCACGCGACGAATGGGAAACGCGCGTCAACCTCGCCGCCTGCTACCGGCTGGTGCACCACTACGGCATGGACGACCTGGTCTACAACCACATCTCGGCGCGCGTGCCGGGCGAGGAAGGGCACTTCCTGATCAATGCCTACGGCATGACCTACGACGAGATCACCGCCTCGAGTCTGGTGAAGATCGACTTCGACGGAAACGTGGTGCAGGACTCCGGGACCGGCTACGGCATCAATCACGCCGGCTTCGTCATCCACAGCGCCATCCATCGTGGCCGCCCCGACGTCGCTTGCGTGATCCACACCCACACTCCCGCCGGGATGGCGGTGTCGGCGATGAAGTGCGGGCTGCTGCCCCTCACGCAGAACGCGATGTTCTTCTCCGGCGTCGGCTATCACGACTACGAGGGTCCGGCCGTCGACCTCGACGAGCAGAAGCGCCTGGTGAGCGACCTCGGCGGGCACGAGGCGATGATTCTGTGCAACCACGGCCTGCTCGCGGTCGGCCGCGCCATCCCTGAAGCCTTCGTCACCATGTACTGGCTCGAGCGAGCCTGCCAGGCGCAGGCGCTCGCCGCCGCAAGCGGTAAGGAGCTCAATGTTCCCGGGGACGAAGTCGTCAGAACGACCAACGAACGCTACAAGCCCGGCCAGCGCCGGCGCATCGGCGAGCTGGAGTGGACCGGCTTGCTGAGGCTGCTGGAGCGCCGCTATCCCGGTTTCCGGGAGTAGCGCCCTTACGCGGCCCGCGTGAGCCGCTCGTGCGACTGCGCCAGGCGATCGATCAGCACCCGCATGCAGCCCTTGTTGAAGCCGACCTGGCAGGCGTCGGTCGCGGCGCGCAGCGCGCTCGCCTTGATTTCGATGATCGTCGCTTCGCCGACCGCGGTCACGGTCGTCGTGCGCCGCTGGACGCGGTCGGTGAAATAGAGGATTTCGCCGAAGCAGGCGCCCGGCTTCAGCGTGGCGAGCGGCTTGCCCGAAAGCGTGACCTTGACCTCGCCGTCGACCAGAATATAGAAGCTCTCGGCCTCCTCGCCCTCGCGGATCAACGGCGTTGCGGCCGCCACCGTCTTCCAGCTGCCGATGCGCACCATTTCCCACAGCGCGACGTCGTTGAAATCCTCGAAGAAGGCGAATTCGCGCAGCTGGTTGAACTTTTCCGACTCCGACACCGACTCTCCGGCCAGCCGCAGGCTGACGAAGGCCTGGCTCAGGTCCTTGCCGAATTCGAGCCAGGACTTGTAGCGCTCCTTCGGGTCCTTGTTGATCGCCTTCATCACGATCTGGTCGAGCAGCGGCGGCAGATCCGGACGCAGCGTGGCAGGACGCGGCGGAACGACATTGAGGATGGCATACGTCAGGGCTGCCTGCGTCGAAGCCTGGTAGGGCAGCCTCCCGGTCAGCAGGCGGTACATGGTGATGCCTAGCGAATAGATGTCGGTCTGATGCGTCAGCGCTTCCATGCGGATCTGTTCGGGCGACATGTAGGCCGGCGAGCCGACTCCCGTCATCTGTGTGGTCTCATGGCCGAGCCGCTGCTGGAACGAGGCGCCGAAGTCGCCCACTTTCGTTTCGCCGTACTGTGAAAGCAGGATGTTGCCAGGCTTGATGTCGCGGTGGATCACGCCGTGCTGGAACGCATACTCCAGCGCGCGGATGCACTTGAAGATGATCTCGACCACCTTGTTGAGCGGCAGCAGGGTATCGACGTCGGAATGCGCCTCGAGCGTCTTCCCGGGCACGTATTCCATCACCAGGTAGCTGTGGTCGGGCTCGACCACCGCGTCGAGGATGTCAACGATGTGGGGGTGGTTCAGCTTGCCGGCGAGCGAGGCTTCGGCGACGAACGCCTTGTGCAGCATGCGCTCTTTGTGCGGGTCGGCTTTGGCGTCGAACAGGAACACCTTGATCGCCACGTCGCGGTCGGCGAAAGGGTCGCGCGCGAGGTAGACACGGCTGGTGGCGCCGCTGCCGATCTCCCGCAGGATCGGATACTTGCCCAGCTGGTGGTTGGGTTGGAACTTCACGCCGGCAGATGCTTCATGATTTGCTCAAGCAGCTCGGATTCCTGGTAGGGCTTGCCGAGGAAGGCATTGACGCCCAGCTGCGTCGCCTGGCTGCGGTGCTTCTCGGCCGTGCGCGACGAGATGACGATGATCGGGATGCCCCGGGTGCGCTGGTCGCCGCGCACGGTTTTCGTCAGCTCGAAGCCGTCCATGCGCGGCATCTCGAGGTCGACCAGCATCACGGCTGGCAGCGTGTCCTTGATCTGCTCGAGCGCATCGATGCCGTCCTTGGCGGTGAGCACCCGGTAGCCCTCGCGCTCGAGCAGGCGGCTGGTGATCTTGCGCACGGTGAGCGAGTCGTCGACCACCATGATGAGCGGGGTCGCCACGAGCGCAGGCGCGGCCGACGCTGAAATCACGCTCTTCGTCAGCGCGCCCTTCGCGCGCTGCGCAAGCTGCACCGGATTGATGATGAGCACGATGCGGCCGTCGGCGAGCACCGTCGCTCCGCCGACACCCGGCACGCGCGCGAGCTGCGGGCCGATGTTCTTGACGACGATTTCCTGGTTGCCGATCAGCTCGTCCACGTGCAGCCCGATGCGCTGGATGCCGCTGCGCAGGAGCAGAATCGAGTTGTAGGTCTGGATCTCGGCCGCGCGGCGCGTGCCGAGCAGGTGCTGGAGGTAGTGCAGCGGGTAGGAGCGGCCCTGCGATTCGATGACCGACTTCTCGTAGAGCTCCGCCAGGGTGTCGGCCTTGACGCGCAGCACCTGCTCCACCATCGCGGAGGACACTGCGAGAACATCGGTGCCTGCCCGCACCATCACGGTCTGCGTGACGGCGAGGGTCAGCGGCAGGTAGACGGTGAACGTGGTGCCGCGGCCGCGCGTGGTGGCGATATCGACGCGCCCGCCGATCGAGGCGATTTCGTTGCGCACCACGTCCATGCCGACGCCGCGGCCGGAAAGCTGGGTCACCTTTTCGGCGGTCGACAGGCCGGAGACGAAGATCAGCTGCATCAGCTCGGCTTCGCTCACCTGCTGATCGCGGGTCAGCACCCCTTTCTCGATTGCCCTCTCGTGCAGCTTGTCGAGATCGAGGCCTGCGCCGTCGTCGCTCAGGACGAGGGCCATTTCGTTGCCTTCCTGCCGCAGGCTGATGGCGAGGCGTCCGGATTCCGGTTTGCCTGCGGCGCGGCGCGCCTCAGGCGCTTCCAGGCCGTGGTCCAGCGCGTTACGCAGCATGTGCTCGAGCGGCGCGCCGATCTTCTCGAGGACGCTGCGGTCGAGCTCGACCTGGCTGCCTTCGATTTCGAGCTCGGCTTTCTTGCCCACCTCGCGCGCCGTCTGCCGCATGATGCGGTAGAGACGCTCGTTCAGGTTCGAGAACGGCACCGCGCGCATGCGCATCAGCTCCTGCTGCACATCGCGGCTGATGCGCGCCTGTTGCAGCAGGCCGGCATCGGTCTCGCCGAGGCTCTTCACAAGCGTCTGCTGGATGGACGCGGCGTCATTCAGGCTCTCCGCCATCATCCGCGTCAGCTCCTGCAGCCGCGTAAAGCGGTCGAACTCGAGCGGATCGTATTCGCGGTTGCGCTCTTCGAGCACCGACATGCGCGATTGCATCTGGCTGTCGGCCTGGACCTCGACCTCGCGCAGCTGGCTGCGCAAGCGCGCGACGCTATCGTGCAGATCGCCCAGCGACTGCTTCACCTGCCGCAATTCGGCCTCGATGCGCGAGCGTGCAATGGCAAGCTCGCCCGATTCGGTGATTAGGTGATCGAGCGTGTCGGCGTTGACCCGCAGGAGCGCCGCGGGGCTGGGAAGTGGCGGCTCGGCCCGAGTGGGCGCCTCGGCCGCCGGCGCTTCGCGCGGCTGCTCCGCGGCGGCCGCCACGGGGAGCGCCGCAGGCGCGGCGCGCGCAGCGGGCGGCGCTCCCAGGTGACCGCCCATGCGCTCCAGGTCGAGGCTCAGGCGGTCCATCTTCGACTCGAGCTCCTCGAACAGCTGTGGCGAGAATTCGCCGCGCTCGATTGCCGCCTCCATGTGGCTTTCCATGATGTGCGTCAGCTCGCCGAGCCGGATCGCGCCGGCCATGCGGGCGCTGCCTTTGAGCGTGTGCAGGCCACGGCGCAGCGAGTCGCAGATCGTCGGGTCTGCCGGATTCGCCTTCCAATCGCGCAGGTCGCCGCCGATTTGCGGCACCAGGGTCTCTGCTTCCTCGAGAAAGATCGGCAGTAGTTGCTGGTCGATGTCGTCCTTCATCACGCGCAGTTCCTTGCCATCCTTGACGGCAGGAGCAGCGGTAGGAGCAGCGGGCTGGGCGCTAGCCGGCTCAGCCGGCTTGACTTCTATGGGTGGCGGCGGCGGAGCCTGCAGGCGGGCGGTGAGTTCGTGCAGGGCCCGAGCAGCTTCATCGCCCGGCGCCGGCGCCTGCCGCTGTGTCAGCGCAGCGACCATTTCGCGCAGCTTGCCGATGGCCGCCTTCACGGCTTCGGCATCGCCCGAGTCGGTGACTTTGCCGGCGACGGGCGTCCAATGCTCGAGCGCCCCGGCGAGGTCCGCAACCGCGCCGAAACCCGCGGTGCGCGAGCTGCTTGCAAGGGTGTGCGCCGCGCGCGTGAACTCTTCCGAAGCCTCGGCGCCGGGGCGGCTGCACCACTGCCCGCACTGCGTTTCCAGCGCTCCGACATGCTGGGCGGCTTCCTTCACGTAGATGTCGAAGAAACTGCGGGCGAGACGCGTGGTACCGACCGTAATTTCCTCGGGCTCGGTGTCGGCAGCCCTCAGCTTCTGCGCCCGCTCGACGATGGCTTTGCCCTCGAGCGTGAAGGGCTTGCGCCTGCGCAGCTGGGCGACCCAGTCGGCGAAGGCCGCGCTCGCCGCGGCGATCAGCTCGAGCAGCTCGGCGGAGGCCGGTTGCTGCCGCTCGAGCCAGCGGTTCATGACCTGCTCGATTTCCCAGGCCACCTCGCCCAGATCCGAGAGGCCGACCATGCGGCCGCTTCCCTTCAGGGTGTGGAAGCCGCGGCGGATCGTCGTCAGGGTGTCGCGATCGCCGGGCTGCTCGCGGCACTGGGGCAGCGCCGCATCGATGTTGGCGAGCACCTCGCCCGCCTCCTCGAGGAAGATGTCGAGCAGGCCCTCGGCGTCCGCCGCCTGCTGCGCCTCCGGGGGCTTTTCGTGGGGCTGCTCGGGCGCCGCCGCCGTCGCGGCGCGCTTCTCGTAACGGTCGAAGAACAGGTTGACCGCCCCCTGGGCGGGATTGCGGCCGTTGACGCAGGGGGTCAGAAACAGGCCCAGGCTGCTGAGCCCCTCGGCGATCCAATCGAGGTCCTCGCCGCCCGAAGCACGGTCCTTCGCCGCGCAGGCCTTGACCATCGCCTCGCATACCGACGCGACCTGTGTCGCGCGCTCGAAGCGCAGCACCGCGAGCGCGCCATGGATTTGCCGCAGGTAGGTTTCCAGGCCGTGCAGCGTCTCGGGCGCGGTGAGCTCGCGCGCGTAGGCATCCAGTACTTGTTCCACGTACTGGAGATTGGCAAGGATCTCCTTCGCCACCTGGGCACGCAGCTGCAGCACCCCGATCTGCTGCGTCAAGTCCGCGCGCAACCCGGGCGGCGGCTCGCCGGTCGACTTTCCCTTCGTGGCGTCGAGCAGCCAGCCGCCCATGATGCCGATCTGCTGCTCCAGGTCGACCGGCGGGCTGGTGAAATTCTCGATCACGCTTTCCGCCAGCAGGAAGGCCGACGCCATCTCGATGACCATCAATTGGGTCTTCGGCGGATGCGGATCGGGCAGCCGGCTGGCCGCCATCGTGATCGCGTCGAGCAGCTTCGCCAGGTGCAGGTTGCCGAGTTCGCCCGCTTTCGCCTTGAAGGAGCCCACCAGCTCGCGGAAACGCGCCACGCTCTTCGGCTCGCCGGAGACGTACTGCTGCCAGACGCTCTTCACTGCGTCGAGCCGCGAGCGCGCGTCGTTCAACGCCGGCTGCAGCCGATCCATGTCGAATTCCGCCCGCTTGCCTGCCGGCTCCGGCGGCGGAATGAGGCTGTCGAGCCGGTAGAGCTGTTTGACGTCCCTGATGCGCTGCGTAGCCGGCGCGCAGCGCGCGGTGAGGTACAGGATCTCGCGCAGCAGCGGATCATTCACCGCCTGCGAGCCTGCGGCCAGGTCGCGCATGTGGAAATCGATCTTGTTGCAGAGCACCTTGGCGCTCGCCTGCCAGTCGGGCTCCGGCGCGCTCGCCAGGCCGTCGATCAGGCCGATGGCGGCCCAGGCCAGCGCGCGCGGCTCGGGAAGCTGCGGCGACACCTGGTAGAGGGCGTCCAGCGCCTGCCGCATTTCCTCGAGGCCGGCGGCTTGGCCGCGCAGCCAGGCGAGCAGCCCGCGCTGGAAGCGCGCGCGCTGCGTCTTCAGGAACGGCGCAAGCTCGTTCTTCGCCAGGGCCCAGGGGCTGGGATGCGACGGCGCCGGCGGCGTGAGATCGGGAAAGAACAGCTCTTTCTCCGAGCTGTCCTGCTTGCCCTGCAGCTTCGCGAGCTCACGATAAGCGGGGAACAGCCGCAGCGGCACGTTGGCCTGGCCGCGTGCGACCTCGTCGACGAATTGCTTGAGGGCCAGCACCGCGCTGTCGATGATGCCGATCGACGCCGAGGTGGGCCGCGCGCCGTTCACCCCCGGGAAGCTGCCTTCGATCGCTTCGCAGAACCGCGTCGCGCCGCTCAGCCCCACCATCCGCAGCGCCCCGCTCACCTGGTGCAGGTGCTCGGGACACACGCCGAGCGCGGCAGTATCGTCCGGCGATGCGGAAAACTTCGCGATATTGTCGCGCACGCGCTCCAGCGCCTGATCCACCTCGGCGGTGATCCAGGACAGGATGGTGGCGTCGGCCATTGCGGTTTCTTATCCGGTGGTCAGGCGAGCTTGAAGCCTGCCACCGAGTTTTTTAGCCCGTCGGCCAGCGCCGTCAGCCGCGCCGCCGAGGCGGCGGTCTTCTTGGTGCCTTCGGTGGTCAGCTGCGTGATGCCGAGAATGATCTTCATCTTGCCGGCCACCTGCGCGGCGGAAGCCGCCTGCTGCTGGGTGGCGCTGGAGATCGAGCCGATCAGCTCGGCGAGGCGGTTCGAGACTTGCTCGATCTCGCGCAGCGCCTGGTCGGCCTCGTCGGCGGTCTTCGTGCCTTCGACTACGCCCCGGGTGCTGCGCTCCATCGCCTCCACCGCGTCCTGCGTATCGCGCTGAATGCTCTTGACGATCGCGCCGATGTGCTTGGTCGCCTCGCCCGAGCGCTCCGCCAGCCGCTGCACCTCCTCGGCGACCACCGTGAAGCCGCGCCCGGCCTCGCCGGCCGAGGCGGCTTGGATGGCGGCGTTCAGGGCAAGCACGTTGGTCTGCTCCGTGATGTCCGAGATGAGCTGCACTATCTCGCCGATCTCCTGCGAGCTCTCGCCCAGGCGCTTGATGCGCTTCGAGGTCTCCTGGATCTGTTCGCGGATGTCGTTCATGCCGCGAATCGCGTTCTGCACCGCCTGCGCGCCCTTGCCGGCGGCATGCAGCGAGGTTTCCGCCACCTTCGCCGAGTCGTTGGCGCTTTTCGAGACTTCGTTCATCGATTGCGCCATCTGCGCCACCGACTGGCCGGTGCCCTGGATCTCGCTCGCCTGCTTCTGCGCCGCCTGCAGCAGCTGGCCGCTGACCGCCTGCGCTTCCTGCGTCGCGGCGGTCACTTGCTGGGCCGCGCCGGTGATGCCCGTCACCAGGCGGCGCAGCTCGTCGATGGTGTAGTTGATCGAGTCGGCGATGGCGCCGGTGATGTCCTCGGTCACCTTGGCGCGCGCGGTGAGGTCGCCGTTCGCCAGGTTGCCGATCTCATCGAGCAGCCGCAGGATCGCGTCCTGGTTGGCGCGGTTCAGCCGCTCGCTTTCCTCCGCGCGCCGGCGGCTGTCGCCCAGGTACACCTTGCCGATCAGCAGCAGGACGAGGAAGGCAAGCACCGACACTACGCCCATGGCGGCGAAGTTGATGCGCCGCGCGCCCAGTTCCTCCTCGTAGCCGCCGCTCAGGCGCTCGGCGGCGCCGAGCAGCGTCTCGCTGTCGTTGAACATGTCGCGGCTGGCGCGCTTTGCATTCACAAGGCGCTGCATGTTGCCGAGGATCTCGCTCACCGCACGCTGGTATTCGCGGAACCCGGCCTCGAGCTCGGAGAGCTTGGCGCGGATTTCCGGATCGGCGACGCGGGCGATGCGCAGCGCGTCGCTCCCCTGGACCAGGCCTTGCAGCGTGTCGCGGAAGGTGTTGGTGTCCTTGCCGAGCAGGAACGCGACCTCGGGGTCGACGATGTCGCCCGCCAGCATGGTGTTGGCGTTCTTCGCCATGCGCTGCGTCAGCATGACGAGCTGCGCGGTGATCGCGTTCTGGCGCACCGAGCCGCCCGATTGCACGCTGAGGGCCGCAATCTCGTCGGCGAGCTCGAGCAGGGCCGGGTTGTTCGCGTTGATCGACTTGACCGCCTCGCCCAGCGCCACCAGGTTGCGTTCCTCGCCAATCACGAGCGCCGCGTTGCGCTCGGTCTTCTTCCATTCTTTGTCCAGCGCGTCCAGCATCGGCCGCACGCGCTCCGAAGTCGGCGGCAGATCGATGCCGCTGGTGACCCCGCCCGACAGCAGCAGCTTCACCTGCGACGCGAAATCGTCGCGGCTGTCGCGCAGCTGCTTGAAGGCCTCGCGGTTGCCTTGCGACGCCTGCTGCGCGGCCTTGGCAAGGCGCTGCGACAGCATGCGGATCTTGCCGACCGTGGCGATGTAGAGCGAGTTGAAGGTCCCCTGACGGGCATCCACCACCACGACCGCGGCGTCCACCAGCAGGAGAAACACCAGCAATCCGGTCAGCAGCTGCAGCTGCCGGCCGGCCATCAGCCGGCTGATGAGCGGCAGCGGCGCTGCCAGGATGGCGCCGGGCGCAGCCCGCGCCGGGCGCTTCTGCGGAGCCGCCTGCTGCGCGGCCGCGCCGCGGCCGAGGAACGGCAGTTTGAGGGCGAATTTGAATGCCATGCGATTCTCCCGGTTTCCTAGCGTAGGAACTTGCCCTCGCGGGCGATGATGGTCAGGTCGACAAACTTGGAGCCGGCGTGGTTCTTCGGCGAATAGCCCACGTAAAAGCCGCCCACGTCTACGTCCTGCATCCTCTCGACCGCATCGATGAATTTTTCGCGGGTCAGATCCTTGCCGGTACGCTTGAGCCCCTCGACGAAGACCTTGGCCACGATAAAGCCTTCAATCGCGCTGAAATTGAAATCGGTGTAGCCCGCCTTTGCCGAGAGCCGCTGGTACTCCTTGACTACCGGCACCGCCGCCCCCCACGGGAACGGCATCACCTGCGAGATCGCGACGCCTACGCCGTCCGTGCCGAGCGCGTCAGCAAGGGCCTTGCTGCCGACGAACGAGACGTTGTAGAAGGTCGCCGCGCTGCCGGCTTTCTTCATCTGCCGGATGAATTCCGCACACGACGTGTACTGGCTGATCATGACCACCGCGTCGGGCTTCGCGGCGTTGAGGGTCTTCACCGCATTCTCGACCTTGATCGTGTTGCGCTCCACGGTGCCGAGCGCGGAGATCTTCAAGCCGCGCTTGGTCAGGGCGATTTCGGTGCCCTTGAGGCCGGCTTGGCCGTAGGCGTCATCCTGGTAGAACACGGCGATGGTCTTGCCGCCGATCGACAGCACCTGCTCGACGATCTTGTCGGTCTCGTCGTAGTAGCTCGCGCGCACGTGGAAGATGTAGTGGTTGAAAGGCGCCCGCAGCGCCTCGGCGCCGGTGAACGGACCGAAGAACGGCACCTTGGCTTCGGTAAATACCGGGATCGCGGGCACGCTGGTGGGCGTGCCGACATAGCCGATCAAGGCAAAGACCTTGTGTTCGTCGATCAGTTTCTTCGTGTTCGGCACGGTGCGCGAAGGCTCGTAGCCGTCGTCGAGCGTAATCAGTTCGATTTTTCGGCCGTGCACTCCGCCCTGCGCGTTCACGTAGTCCAGGTACGCCCTCACGCCGTTGCGCATCTGGATGCCGAGTTGTGCCGCCGGGCCGGTCAGGGCCACCGACTGGCCGAGCACGATCCTGTCGTGGGTGACGCCGGTTTCAGCGCCAGCGAGCAGCGCAAAAGAGGCTGCTAATCCCGTGAGGACTGAGCACACCGCAACTCGAAGCATGAAGACCTCCTCCTGATTTATTTCTTAGATGCCGACATCGAGAAACTCCGGCTGCTGAACCAGTTGCGGCAGGTCGAGCTCTTTCCACGGCCTGCCTTCCGTATCCGTGTATTCGGCCTTGATCCACGGCGCCTGCGCCGCGGCGCTTGCGCGCGGCTGCAGTTGCGCCGCATTGCGCAGCCCGAGCGAGCCGTCCACCAGCAGCGCGCTGCCGATGCGGAAACGCTCGCTGACGAGCAGCAGGCGGGCCTGCTCGCGCAAGGTGACGCCCGGCCCGCCGAGAAAGGCCGAAAAATCGACCACGCTATAGAGGTTGCCGCGGATATTGGTGACGCCCTTGAACCACGCGCGCGTCAGCGGTACTGCGCTGATGGGCGCAACCGGAATCACCTCGCCGGCATCCAGCAGGTCGACCAGCCATCCTTCCTCGCCTACCTGCAGCGCCAGCTTCGACGCAGTGCGGCCGACCTCGGCGCTTTGCAGCCGGGCCGACAGCTCGCGCTGGTAATCCCGCAAGGAGGCTTTGGCCGCCATCAGCCGAGGGCCGCGATCTTCGCCAGCAGGTCGGCCTGATTGAACGGCTTGACGATGTAGTCGCGCGCGCCCTGGCGCATGCCCCACACCTTGTCCGTCTCCTGCGCCTTGCTGGTGCAGATGATGACCGGGATGTGCTTGGTGGCGTCGTCCTTGGTCAGCATGCGCGTCGCCTGGAAACCGTTCTGGCCCGGCATCACCACGTCCATCAGGACGAGGTCGGGACGTAGCTGCTTGACCTTCGCGATCGCGTCCTCCGCGCTGTCCGCGGTAGACACCTTGTAGCCGTTCTTCACCAGCAGCTCGCTGAGGAATTGGCGATCGGTGGCGGAGTCATCGACGATGAGGATGTTTTTTATTGGCATGAGATAGGCCTTTCAATGGATTAAGTGGGTACCGAAGCCGGCTTGACGTACTCGTTGACCGCCTCGATCAGACCCTCCTTGGTAAAGGGCTTGGTGAGGTAACGGTCGGATCCGGCAAGCCTGCCGCGCGCGCGATCGAAGACACCGTCCTTGCTGGACAGCATGATCACGGGCGTGGATTTGAGATGCGGGTTCTGCTTGATGAGCGCGCAGGTCTGATAGCCGTCGAGCCGGGGCATCATGATGTCGACGAAGATCACCTGCGGCTGGTGGTCGCTGATCTTGGCCAGCGCGTCGAAGCCGTCTTCGGCGAGGATGACTTCATAGCCGGCCTGCCGCAGAAAAAGCTCCGCGCTGCGGCGAATGGTGTTGCTGTCATCGATGACGAGCACCTTGACGGCGCCCGTCGGCGACGCTGGACTCACTACACTCCCCCTTTTCTTCGAACTGAGTCGGTCTTTGTACTTAATAGTCTGACATTTACTGCAATTTTTTCAAGTGAAATAATTACAATCCCGACCTCTCTTAAGGCAGGTCTTCGGACCCGGCTCTGGCGGCCGCGAACCGGGCTGTCGGAACCCCATCCTTTACAGTAAGTTACGCTCCGATGAGGTGGTGTCCGCTTGGGCTGGCGTGCGCGTGGTTTTTCTGCGCGGCCCTGGCGCAGCGTTTTCCCTCCTGTCCGATCAGGTCGAAGGTGGTCGCCGAAGCAAAGATAAAGGTGGACTGAGCATGCATCGGGTCCTGCTCACCGACTCGATCGCCCCGGCGGGCGAGGAGGTCCTCGCGCGCCGTGCCGAAGTCGTCCACGCCCCTGACGCGGACCCGGCCACCATCCGGCGCCTTGCGCACGATGCGGAAGGCATCATCACCCGCAGCAAGCTTCCCGACGACATCATTCGCGCAGCGCCGCGCTTGCGCGCGGTGCTTGTGCACGGCACCGGCACCGACCTGGTGCCGATGGCCGACGCCTCCGCGCGGGGCGTGATGGTGGCTAACCTCCCCGGCGGCAACGCGCAATCGGTGGCCGAATACTGCGTGCTCGCGATGCTGATGCTCGCGCGCAACATCCTCGCTATCACCAATGCGCTTCATGCCGGGCCTTGGGACGCCGCCCGCCTGCGCGGCGCGGGTTCGCACGAGATTGCCGGCCTGACCCTGGGCATCGTCGGCGTAGGCGAGATCGGCGGCCGTCTGGCGCGGATCTGCCGGCAGGGCTTCGGCATGCGAGTGCTCGGCCACCAGCGGCGCCTGGACCGCTTGCCGCCGGAGGCGGAGCCGGTCCCTCTGGACGATCTGCTCGCGGCAAGTGATTTCGTGGTGGTCACCTGCCCGCTGACGCCCGAAACGCATCATCTTTTCAATCCACAAAGGCTGGGGCTGATGAAGCGCAGCGCCTGGCTCATCAATGTGGGCCGCGGCGCAGTGGTGCAGGAGGACGCGCTCATCCAAGCGCTGCGCGGCAGGCGCATTGCCGGCGCCATGCTGGACGTCTATGAGCATTACCGCCTGCCGCCCGGGCATCCCCTGTTCGCCCTGGACAACGCGGTGCTCACTCCGCACCTCGCCGGCATGACGGTCGAGTCGCGCGGCCGCATGAGCGTCGCCGCCGCCGAGGAGATGCTGCGCATGCTCGACGGCGAGCGGCCGAAGAATCTGGTCAATCCGGATATATTTGAGCCATGAGAAAGCTGTTTGTCGCCCTGTTTCTTACCGCCGACTGATGGCGCGCAAGCCGATCCGCTCGGATCTCGCCTGGTCGACCACCGACCGCATCGTCGTGCGCGGCAAGGACCTGCCGGGGGAGATCCTCGGCAAGCTGAACCTCGGCGACATGGCCTTCCTCGAGCTCACCGGGCGCACGCCCGATGCGCGTGAATCCAAGCTCTTCAACGCCATGGTCGTAACGCTGGTCGAGCACGGCCTCACGCCGAGCGCGCTCGCCGCGCGCCTGACCTACCTCGGCGCGCCCGAAGCCATGCAGGCGGCGGTGGCGGCCGGGCTGTGCGGGCTGGGAAGCGTGTTCGTCGGCTCCACCGAGGGTTGCGCGAAGCTTCTGTCCGAAGCCGTCGCTCGGGGCGATGACGCAAAGAAAATCGTCGCCGAGAACAAGAGAATCCCGGGGCTCGGCCATCCGCTGCACAAGCCGATCGATCCACGCACCGTGCGGCTGTTCGAGATTGCGCGCGAAACCGGCTACTACGGCAAGTACTGCAAGCTCATCGAAGAAGTGGCCAAGCTCAAAAACATCACGCTGAATGCCACGGGCGCGATCGGCGCGCTCGCCTGCGAGCTCGGGTTCGACTGGAAGGTGTGCCGCGGGCTCGGCGTGATGGCGCGGGCGGTCGGGCTGGTCGGCCACCTGCTCGAGGAGTCGCAGCAGCCGATCGCCGAGGAGATCTGGGTGCGCATCGACGAAGAGGCTTCGGCGCACCTCAAGCCGAAAAAATGAATCTCGGCCGCGACAACCATCCGGAATTGCGCGACGCCGTTCGCGCGCTGTGCAGCCAATTCGACTCGGCCTACTGGCAGGACATCGACGACAAGCGCGCCTACCCCGAGGCCTTCGTCGACGCGCTCACCAAGGCGGGCTGGATGTCGGCGCTGATTCCCGAGGAGTACGGCGGCTCGGGCCTGACGCTGACCGAGGCCTCCGTGATCATGGAAGAGGTGACGCGCTCGGGCGGCAACGCCGGCTGCTGCCACGGCCAGATGTACAACATGAACACGCTCCTGCGTCACGGCTCGGAGGCGCAGAAGAAGAAATATCTGCCGAAGATCGCCGCGGGCGAGCTGCGCCTGCAGGCGATGGGCGTCACCGAGCCGGGCGCCGGCACCGATACCACGAAGATCAAAACCGTCGCGGTCAGGAAGGGCGACCGCTACGTGGTGAACGGCCAGAAGGTCTGGACCTCCCGCCTGCAGCACTCGGAGCTGATGATCCTCCTTGCGCGCACCACGCCGCTCCAGGAAGTCAAAAGAAAAGCCGAGGGCATGTCGATCTTCCTCGTCGACGCCAAGGCGGCCTGGGGCAAAGCGCTCGACGTGCGCCCGATCCGCAACATGGTGAACCACGAGACCAACCAGGTGTTCATCGACAACCTGGAGATTCCGGCCGAGAACCTGATCGGCGAGGAAGGCAAGGGCTTCCGCTACATCCTCGACGGCCTGAATGCCGAGCGCATCCTGATCGCGGCGGAATGCATTGGCGACGGCTATTGGTTCATAGAAAAAGCCTCCAGGTATGCGAACGAGCGCGTCGTGTTCGACCGCCCGATCGGGCAGAACCAGGGCATCCAGTTTCCGATCGCCGAGAGCTACATGGAGATCGAGGCGGCGAATCTGATGCGCTACAAGGCCACGGCGCTGTTTGACGCGCACAAGCCTTGCGGCGCGGAGGCGAATATGGCCAAGCATCTCGCCGCCAAGGCGTCGTGGGAAGCGGCCAACGTCTGCCTGCAGACCCATGGCGGCTTCGGCTTCGCCGCCGAGTACGACGTCGAGCGCAAATTCCGCGAGACGCGCCTGTACCTCGTGGCGCCGATCTCGACCAATCTCATCCTTGCGTACCTTGCGGAGCACGTTCTGGGCTTGCCGCGATCGTTTTAACATGCTCAGGACGAATCCCCAGGCCGATCAGCCGGCCCGGGATGCGGCGCAAGGCCGGGAATATCTCGAGCATGCGGATGAAGAGCGGCGGCGTAAAGCGCTCATCGCTTTGCAGGGCGCGCGCGATCAGGCGCTTCTGGATCATGAGCTGCAGCCGCTGCGTCACCCGCACCGGCCATTCACGACGCTTCTGCACTTTCCTCAGATCATCGATCGACACTCGATTCTCTTTGAGCGGCCCTGCCAGAATGTTCGCAGCTGCGACGGCATCCTGGATCGCGAGATTGATGCCGACGCCCGCGACCGGTGACATGGCGTGCGCCGCGTCGCCGATGCACAGCAGGCCCGGCCGGTACCACTGCCGCAGCCTGTCGACGCGAACCGTGAGCAGCTTGATCTGCTCCCAGTCAGTGAGCTGCGCGACGCGGTCGGCGAGGAATGGCAGCACCTTGGAGATGCCGACGCGAAATGCCGGCAGACCCCCGCGACGCACTTCCTCGGCGGCGCCCTTCGCGATGACGTAGCCGCATTGCCAGTAGTCGCCGCGGTTGAGGAGCACGACGATTCGGCCCGCAGTAAAACGTCCCATCGTCGCTTCCGGATCGCTTGCACGGCGCGACAGCCTGAACCACAGAACGTCCATCGGCACGCCGAATTCGTCGACTTGCAGGCCTGCGCGGGAACGCACGGTGGAATGCCGGCCGTCGGCGCCAACCACGAGGTCCGCGAGAATTTCCTCGTCGTTGACGCGCACGCCCGCAATCTGGTCATTGCGCTCGATGAGCGAGGTCACCTCGGCGTTCATGCGCAGCTCGAATCCCGGATAGCGCCGCGCCTCGCCGGCGAGAAAATCGAGGAAGTCCCATTGCGGCATCATCGCGATGAAGCCGCAGCGCGTCGGCAGGTGCGTCAGATCCGCGATCACGACGTCGCGATCGCCGACCTTGGCCGCAAACTGCGAGATCTCCTGGTGCGGCAGCCCCAGCAGGCCCTCGAGCAAGCCGAGCTCGTGCATCACCTCCAGCGTGGAGGGGTGAATCGTGTCGCCGCGGAAGTCGCGCAGGAAATCGGCGTGCTTCTCCAGCACCAGTACGCGCACGCCGGCGCGAGCCAGCAGCAGCCCGAGCATCATGCCGGCCGGGCCGCCGCCGGCGATGCAAACCTGGCGATTCAGGCGCGCGATAGCGCTGCCCAGAGCTAGCGTTTGTTAGTCGTCATCATCGTGCCGATGATGGTGCGGGAAAGTGCTGGCCTGGCACGTGAAATTCGATGCCACCCAGTTGGAGGGCGTGTTCTCGGCACCGCTGCCGCGCGGGCCCACGTAGGTCGGCTGCAACGGCCACGAGCAGAGGATGCGCTCGTTGCCTTCCGGGGTGCGGGTGCCGCCGTCCTGCCGCACGACAATCGAGTCGGGCGCAATGCCTTGCTCGACCCACTGCACGAGCGGCGGCAGCTTGTCCCAGCCGACCGCCGCGCCGCGTATGCCGCCGCTGCAATGCCCCATGCCCGGCACCATGAAGAGGCGAACGTTCTCTTGCGCCCGGGAGTAGTTGCCTTTGAACGTCTCGCGCACGATGCCCTTGAAGTAATCGACGGTCGGCTCGGGTCCGATCAGCCCGTCCGCCCAGCCGTGGTAGAGGATGTACTTGGCCTTGCGCTTCACCAGGAATGGACGCAGGTCCGTTTCCGAGCCGTTCAGGATCTCGCGCATGAAGCCGCCGCCGTCATGCGGCGTCCACGGCCCCTTCTTCCCGTTGACGGTGCGTCCGGTCGGCGTGTTGGTGTCGAAGTTGAAGTCGAGCCAGCGGTACTCGCCCGGGCCGGGCAGCAGCGACGGATCGTTGCGACGCGCCGTCGGCACGCCCGGATCGTGCTCGAACCAGAGGTAGTTGACGAGTTCCATCGAGAACCCGCCCTGCGCTGGGAAGTTGGTTGGCGGGATCGGCACGACCAGCGAGCCCCAGCTGAACTCCGAGCCGAGCGGCTTTCCCTTGTACCAGCGGGTGCCGTGCGAGCTGTGGGGCCCACGGTAGACGTCCTTGATCGCCTGGACCTGGCCCGGCCGCAGGCCGCGGCTGGCGCCCAGCGCATCGATGTCCGCATCGGTGAAAACCTTGGCGCAGGCGAGCGGGTCGCCGACCACGTTGTCCTTGATCACGTCATTGCCGAGGACGTCGCACTTGGCGAGCACCGCGTCGCGCAGCGCATTGATGTCGGCCTGCGTGATGTTGTTGTCGAAGCCGACGCCATCGCCGTCGACGTCCTTGAAGAACACCACGCTGCTCCAGATCTGCTCCATCGCGATCTCGATCGCGTTCATGAACAGGTCGCCCGCGACGATGCCGTGGAAATCACCGGGGAAGCGCTGCGCCTCGACCGCCGCCTGGCGGCCGCCGGTCGAGCAGCCGTCCCAGTACGAGTACTTCGGCCACGCGCCGTAGTAGGCCTGCATGATTCCCTTGGCGATCACTGCGGTGACATGGGTCGCGCGCCAGCCGTAGTCGATCTCGCGTGGCCGGTTGTTGAAGCCGAACGTCGCGCCGGGGAACTCGGTGCTGCTATGGCCCATGTCGGTGTTGGCGGTGGCGTATCCGGTATCGAGACGCGCGGTGCTCGTGGAAACCGCGCCGGCGAAGCCACCATTGCCGATCATGACGAAGCGCCCGTTCCAGGTCGTCGGCAAGTTAACGCCGAAGCGCACCCGCCCGAATCCTTCCTTCTCATCGCCAGTGACGAGGAAGCCGTCCACCCGGCAGTACTCCGGAACCGTGCCGGCCGCCGGCTTCAGCGTTGCCCCAGTGATGGTGGGCTCGAGGCGGTGTGACGCACCTTTGCCGCGGTCGGCGTCGCCATGCGCATCGGCGTCTTCGTCGACGATCGACAACGCTTTGCCGGCGATGGCGGCGCAGGCGTCGGCACTGGTACTGCTGTCGACAGCGGCCGCGTGCTGAGAGAACACGCACAGCGCAAAGAAAAGAGTGAACGGCGTGCGATCGATGATGCGCGTCATGGCGCCTCCCCAGGTTGGTCGGACAGATGCTGAAACTTCGGGGCGCGGCGCGTCAAGCAACTTGGCGAATCGCTCCGCCCGCAGCGGCCGCAACCGCTCACAAGCGCTTGAAATATCGGTTGCAAGTCCGCCGCGGCGCGAGCGTAGTTGTCTTATTGACCAGACATTATCAGCATGACTAGCATACTGCCCCGTGACCACCGTGGCGACGCCCCTTCCCGTACCGCGCTACCACCAGATCTACCTCCTGCTGCGCGAGCGCCTGGCGGCGGGCGAGTTCTCGAGCAAGGCGGCGCTGCCGGGCGAGCTCGAGCTGGCACGCGAGTACCGCGTCTCGCGCGTCACGATGCGCGCCGCGCTGAATCTGCTGGTGCAAACTGATCATGCGCCAGCGCGGGCGCGGCACTTTCCTGCGGCCGACGGACGCGTCGCCCGCCGGACCGCCGCTGCTGGGGCTTCTCGAGAACCTGGTGGCGATGGGGCTGAAGACGACGGTACGCGTCCTGGAGCTCGGCACGGTGCCGGCATCGCCGGACGTGGCCGAAGGCCTGCGTATCGCGCCGGGTGACATGGTGCAGAGGGCCGTGCGTTTACGCAGTCACCGTGGCGCCCCTGTGTCGCATCTGACCACGTTCGTGCCGCTGGCCGTGGCCAAGTTTCGCCGGCGGCTGCTGGCGGTGAAGCCGATGCTGCAGCTGCTCGAAGAATCCGGCGTCAAGGTGGCCGGCGCCGAGCAGACCGTCAGCGCCAAGCTCGCGGACCCGAGCATTGCGCCGCTGCTCGACGTCGACGTTGGCGCGCCGCTGCTCGCGGTGACCCGCGTCGTGCACGACCACAAAGGCCGGCGCGTCCAGCTACTGCGCGGCCTGTACCGTCCGGACCGCTACCAATACCGCATGCAGCTCAGCCGCGGCGGCGATGACGTGCCGCGCGTCTGGGTCAGCAACGACACCATCCATAGATTCAATGCGCGCCACGTTGGGCGCGGCAACCGAATGTCCACTCCAGAGGCAATCCATGAATAGCCAGAGGCGCAGGCAATTCCTCATCAACACCACGGCGCTAGCCGCCAGCGCCGCGCTTCCGCTCGGCGCTCGGGCGCAGGCCAACGCGATCAAGATCGGCGTGCTGCACCCGGTCACCGGGTTCCTCGCCTACTCCGGCAACCTGTCGCGCCTCGGCGCGCAGATGGCGATCGACGACATCAACAAGGCCGGCGGCATCAAGTCGCTGGGCGGCGCGCAGCTGCAGGCGGTGCTGGGCGACGCGCAGTCGAAGCCGGAAGTCGGCGCCGCCGAGGTGGAGAAGATGAACGAGGAAGGCGTCTCGGCCATCGTTGGCGCCTACGCCTCGGCCATCTGCCTGGCCACCACGCAGGCCGCAGCCAAGCACAATATCCCGCACGTCGTCGACGTCGGCGTCGCCGACCAGATCGTCGAGCGCGGGCTGAAGAACACCTTCCGCTTCCCGCCGGGCTACAAGGTGTGCGCCGACACGGCGATGAACGACCTCGTGCTGCTCAACAACCTCGCCGGCAAGCCCGCCAGGAGCGTGCTGATCGTGCACGAGGAATCGCTCTTCGGCACCGGCACCGCGAATCTGCTCGCCCAGCAACTGCCGAACCTCGGCTTCGAGGTGAAGGAGGTCATCAAGCACGCCAATCCGACCCGCGACTTCAACAATATCGTGCTGCGGGTAAAGGCCGCCAACCCCGACGTCGTCATCCCGGCGAACTACTACAACGAATACGCGCTTTTCATGCGTACCATGAAGCAGCAGAACGTCAGGCCGAAGGCGATCTACTCGGTGCTCGGCGGCGCGGCGTCGTCCTACAAGTTCGTCAAGGAGTTCGCCGACGCCGCGAACGGCGTGCTCGACGTGAACCACTGGTTCAACCCGAAGGACAAGCGCGCCTCGGCGCTGAAGAAGCGCGTCGACGCCATGAAGGACCAGTTCTTCACCTACGAGGTGTACCTCAACTACTCGGCGGTGCAGCTCCTCGCGGACGCCATCGAGCGGGCGAAGTCCACGAAGCGCGACGACATCGTCAACGCGCTCGCCAATTCGACCTGGGACAACCATTTCATGCCGTTCGGCCCGACCAAGTTCGTGAACGGCCAGAACCAGGGCGCCCGCCCCCTGATGATGCAGGTGCTGAAGAACGACATCAAAGTCGTGCTGCCCAACACCTACGCCGAGACCGAGCCTGCGTTCCCGTGGAAGGGCTGAGCAAGCTTTGCTCGAACTCTCGATCCTGTGGCCGTCGATCCTTAACGGTCTCACGACCGGAGCCGTCTATGCGCTGATCGCGCTCGGGCTCACGCTGATCTACGGCGTGCTGCACATCATCAACTTCGCGCACGGCGCGGCGCTGATGATGGCGCTCTACGGGGTTTACTACCTGCAGCGGAGCCTGGGCCTGGATCCGTACGTTTCGCTCGCCGTCATGGTGCCCACGATGTTCGCGGCCGGCTACCTCGCCTACCGCTACGTGATCGGCGTGGCGAGCCACGGTCGGGACGAGAACATCCTCCTCGTCACGCTGGGCGTGGCGATCGTGCTCGAAAACCTGGCGCTGTTCCTGTTCAAGTCGGACACGCGCACCATCGACACCGCGTACACCTTCACCACCGTGCCGATCGGCAGCGCGATGATCGCGCTGCCGAAGATCGTCGCCTTCTTCGGCGCCGCCGCGACCGCCGGGATCCTGCTGCTCATCATGCGCGCGACCGATCTCGGGCGCGCGATCCGCGCCTGCGCGAAGGAGCGCCAGGGCGCGCGCCTGGTCGGCATCGACGTCGAGCACGTCTTCGCCATGAGCTTCGGCATCGGCCTCGCCTGCCTTGGCGCCGCTGCCTGCTTCCTGCTGCCTGCCTACTACGTGAACCCGATGGTCGGCAACGGCTTCGTGCTGATTGCGTTTACCATCGTCGTGCTCGGCGGCATGGGGAGCTTCGCGGGCGCGCTGGTGGGCGGGCTGCTGATCGGCGTGGTCGAGTCCGTCGGCGGCCTGTGGCTCGGCGAGTCGCTTGGCCAGATCGGCATCTTCCTGATCTTCATCGCGGTGCTGCTCTTTCGCCCGCAAGGCCTGTTCGGAGCGCGCGCGTGAGACAGCTCGCCGCGATCGCGGTCTTCGCCGTCGCCGCGGCGGTCCTGCCGCTGTTCATCACGTCCGGCGTCGTGCTGAACACGGCGATCATGATCCTGTATACCGCGCTCCTCGGCCTCGCCTGGAATATCCTCGCCGGCTTCGGCGGGCAGTTCTCCTTCGGGCACGCCGTGTTCTTCGGGACGGGCGCCTACGCCGCGGCGGTGCTGCAGGCGAAGCTCGGCTGGAACGCCTGGGCGACGCTGCCGGCGGCGCTGCTCCTTGGCGCGGCGGTCGGTGCCTTCATCGGCGCGCTCTCCTTCCGCTACGGGCTGCGCGGCTCGTACTTCGCGCTCGTGACGCTCGCCTTCGCCGAAGTCTTCCGGATACTCGCCAACAACGTGACGTTCACCGGAGCCGGCGTCGGCATCATGGTGAAGCTCAAGTCCGGCGCGGAAAACTTCCAGTTCGCCACCAAGACGGGCTACCTGTACGTCATCCTCGTCTTCGTCGTGGCGGGTCTCGTCCTTTGCTGGTGGCTGAAGAACTCGCGCTATGGCGCCTGGCTGCAGGCCGTGCGCGACAACGAGGAGTCCGCCGCCGCGCTCGGCGTGAATGTGTTTCGGGTCAAGCTCGGCGCGATCGCGCTCTCGGGCGCGCTGATGGCCGCGGGCGGCGTTTTCTACGCGCAGTACTTCCAGTACATCGATCCCGGGCTCGCCTACGGCCCTGGCGTTTCGATCGAGGCGCTGCTCGGGCCGATCGTCGGCGGGCTGGGCACGCTGTGGGGGCCGGTGCTCGGCGCGGTGCTCCTCCAGCTCCTCGGCGAAGGCACGCGCGGCCTTTTCGCGAATGCGCCCGGCGTCAGTCTGATGCTGTACGGCGCGCTGCTCGTGCTCATGGTCACTTTCATGCCGAGCGGCGTCCTTGGCGTGCTTCGCCGCCGCGCATGATGCTCGAGGCCAGAAACCTTTCCGTACGCTTCGGCGGCCTCGCCGCCGTCGACGATGTGTCGCTTGCCGTCCCGCGAGGGAAGATCGTCGCTCTGATCGGCCCGAACGGCGCCGGCAAGACTACGGTGTTCAATCTCGTGTCGGGGTTCATCCGCCCCGATCACGGCCGTGTGGAGCTGGAAGGTCGCGACATCACCCGCATCTCGCCCCACGAGGCGTGCCGGCTCGGCATGGCGCGCACTTTCCAGATCGTGCAGCCCTTCGGCGCACAGACCGTGCGGGAGAACATCGCCGTCGGCGCGCATCTTCACCATGGCTCGCGCGCAGACGCGCTGCGCGCAGCCGAGGCAGTCGGCGAGCGCGTAGGCCTCGCCGCTCATCTCGACAAGCTCGCGGCGAACCTGACGATCGCGGGCCGCAAGCGGCTGGAGCTCGCGCGAGCGCTCGCGACGCAGCCGAAGATTCTTCTGCTCGACGAAGTGCTCGCCGGCCTCAATCCACGCGAGATCGACGAAGTGCTTCCGGTCGTTCGCGGCATTCGCGACGGCGGGATTACCGTCCTGATGGTCGAGCACGTGCTGCGCGCGGTCATGAACCTCTCCGATGAGGCCTGGGTGCTTTCGAACGGGCGGCTCATCGCCCATGGCACGCCGCGCGAGGTGACCGCCGATCCGGCGGTCATCGAGGCGTATCTCGGCCACGGCACCGCGGCCCGCATGAAGGCGGCCTATGCTTGAAGTGAGCGCGCTGCGCGGCGGCTACGGCCGGATCGAGGTGCTGCGCGGCATCGATCTCGGCGTGCGCGACGGCGAAGTCGTGGCGCTGCTGGGCTCCAACGGCGCCGGCAAGACCACGCTCAACAACACCCTGTCCGGCCTGCTGCCGGCTTTTTCCGGCACAATCCGCTTCGAAGAGCATGATCTCGCCGGGGCGCGCTACACGGAAATCGTCGCCGCCGGGCTGGTGCACGTTCCCGAAGGCCGCCGCGTGTTTCCCAACCTCTCCGTGCAGGAGAACCTCGAGCTCGGCAGTTATCGGCGCGCGCGCGCGAACCGTGCAAGGAACCTGGAACGCGTATTCACGATGTTTCCGAAGCTCAAGCAGCGCACGACCCAGCGCGCGGGGACGCTGTCGGGCGGCGAGCAGCAGATGCTCGCCATCGGGCGCGGCCTGATGGCCGAGCCGCGACTCCTCGTCCTCGACGAGCCTTCGCTGGGATTGTCTCCCGTCGCGGTCGAGGAGCTGTTCGCCTTGATCGGCCGGCTGAACAAGGAAGGCCTGCCCATACTGCTCGTCGAGCAGAATGTCGGCCAGTCGCTCGAGATCGCGCATCGTGCGTATGTGCTGGAGAACGGCGGCATCGTGTTCCAGGGGACGCCCGCGGCGCTCCTGGGCAATGCCGATTTGAAGCGCGCCTATCTCGGCCTCTGACATGGCCCGGACTCTCGCCCAGAAATTGATCGCCCGCGCCGCGGGAAGGCCGACGGTCACGCCTGGCGAGATCGTCACCTGCAAGGTGGATCTCGCGATGGTCCACGACTCGAGCGGCCCCCGGCGCCTGAAGCCGCGGCTCGAGCGGCTGGGCGCGAAGGTATGGGATCCGAAGAAGGTGGTGGTCATCACCGACCACTACCTGCCGGCGTACGACGACGAGAGCCGCAAGATCATCCAGATCACCCGCGACTGGGTACGCGAGGCGGGCGTGGATGCGTTCTACGACGCGCAGGGCATCTGCCACATCGTGCTCGCCGAGCGCGGCCATCTGTTGCCCGGCATGTTCGTCGCGGGCGGCGACAGCCACTCGCCGACCGGGGGCGCCTTCGCCGCCTACATGTTCGGCATCGGCGCCACCGAGATGCTCGGCGTGATGATCACCGGCGAGATCTGGCTCAAGGCGCCGCACACGATCGCCATGGAGTTCGACGGCGCGCTGCGCCCCGGCGTGTCGGCGAAGGACATCATGCTATTCCTCATCGGCCGCTTCGGCCTGGACGGCGGCCAGTATCAGGCGGTCGAGTACCGCGGCGCGGCGATCCGCGCGCTGCCCATGCAGGAGCGCATGACCCTCTGCAACATGACCGCGGAGCTGGGCGGTCAGACGGGCCTGATCGCCTCGGACGGCGTCACGCGCGACTACCTGAACAAGGAGATCGAAATCTGGGACAGCGATCCCGCCGCTCCCTTGCTTGCGCACCACAGGTTCAGCGGCACGAACCTCGCCCCTCAGGTCGCCGCGCCGCATAGCCCTGCCAACACAGGACCGGTCACCAATTTCCGCCAGAAGGTCAACTTCGCCTATATAGGCGCGTGCACCGGCGCGAAGCTCGAGGACCTGCGCATGGCCGCCTCGGTGTTGAAGGGCCGCAAGTCCAGGGTGAAGCTCATGGTGGCCCCGGCCAGCCTGCGCGACCAGCAGACCGCCGAGCGCGAAGGCACGCTGGGCATCCTGCTCGACGCCGGCGCCGAGCTGCTCGCCAATTCATGTGGCATGTGCGCGGGCTACGGCCCGAACCTCCTCGACGACGACACCGTCGCGATCTCGAGCACCGCGCGCAACTTCAAAGGCCGCATGGGCTCGGCTGCGGCGCAGGTCTATCTCGCCTCGCCGTATACGGTGGCGGCATCGGCGGTGGCCGGGCACATCGCCGATCCACGGGACCTGCTCGCATGAATACCTGGGTCTTCGGCGACAACGTCGACACCGACGTCATCGCACCGGGCCGCTACATGAAGTTCGGCATCGAGGAAATCGCCAAGCATTGCCTTGAAGCTGTGTCGCCCACGTTCCCCTCGGCAGTGAAGCCCGGCGACGCCGTCGTCGCCGGCCGCAACTTCGGCGCCGGCTCTTCCCGCGAGCAAGCGCCCGAGGCGCTCAAGCATCTCGGCGTTTCGGTACTCATCGCCGAGTCCTTCGCCGGCCTCTTCTATCGCAACGCCATCAACCTGGGGCTGCCGGCCGTCGCCTGCCCCCGGGCGAAGCGCATCCGTGCCGGCGACCAGCTCGAGGTCGACCTCGCGCGCGGAAAGATCGAGAACCGCACCACTGGCGAGACGCTCGCCTGCGAGCTTATTCCGCCGTTCCTGATGGCGATCATCCGCGACGGCGGCCTGCTGCCGCACCTGGAGAAGAAACTTGCGCGAAAGGCTTAAGCATCCTCCGCTGCTGCTCGCGCCCGGCGTGTACGACGCGCTGACGGCGCTCCTTGCCGAGCAGGCGGGCTTCGAGGCCGTCTACCTCTCCGGCGCGAGCATCGCCTACACGCGCCTCGGGCGTCCGGACCTCGGCCTCGTCACCGCGAGCGAGGTCGCCGACACCCTCCAGAACATCCGTGAGCGCGTTTCGATACCGATCATCGTCGATGCCGACACCGGCTTCGGCAACGCGCTGAACGTCGCGCGCACGGTAAAGCAGTTCGAGCGCGCCGGCGCCACGGTGATCCAGCTCGAGGACCAGGTCACGCCCAAGCGCTGCGGCCACCTGGACGGCAAGGCGCTGGTCTCCGCCGACGAGATGATCGGGAAGCTCCGCGCGGCGCTGGACGCGTGCTCCAGCGCGCTGATCATGGCACGCACGGATGCGATCGCTGTCGAAGGGCTCGACAAGGCGCTCGATCGCGCCGAGCGGTACCTGGAAGCCGGCGCCGACGTGCTGTTCGTCGAAGCGCCGCGGAACCTAGACGAAATGAAAGCCATCGCCAAGCGCTTTGCTGCCGGCGTGCCGCTGCTTGCAAACATGGTCGAGGGCGGCAAGACGCCGGTGCTGGATGCCAGGAGCTTGCAACAGCTCGGCTATCGCATAGGCATCTTCCCCGGCGGCCTGGCGCGCTGTCTGGTTTTCGCCGCGCAAGAGTACTTCGCCACTCTGAAGCGCGATGGCACCACGACGGCGTTGGGCGATCGCATGCTCGACCTGCAGAGCCTCAACCGCGTCATCGGCACGCCGCAGATGCTCGAGCTCGGCAAGCGATACGAAAAATAGGGAAGAAGGAATGGCAAACGCCAAGCAGTGGGACCTGGTCATCAAGAACGTGCACGTCGTGCGCCCGCACGGCCACGCCGTGCACCAGGCCGACATCGCCATCAAGGGCGGCAAGCTCGCGAAGATCGCCGGCGACATCCCAGCGAAGCAGGCTAAGGAGGTGCACGACGGCAAGGGGCGCCTCGCCTTCCCCGGCGTCGTCGACGCCCACATGCATGCCGGCATCTATTCGCCGCTCAGTGAGGACGCGGTCAGCGAGAGCCGCGCCGCGGCGCAGGGCGGCGTCACTTCGATGCTCAATTATTTCCGCACCGGCCAGTACTACCTGAACAAAGGCGGGCCGTACGCCAAGTTCTTTCCCGAAGTGCTCGACATCTCGAAGGGCAAGTTCCATGTCGACTATGGCTTCCATCTGGCGCCGATGGATTCGACGCACATCCGCGAGATCCCGAGCCTGATCGACAAGCACGGCGTCGCGTCGTTCAAGATCTTCATGTTCTACGGCTCGCACGGCCTGCACGGCCGTTCCGACAGCCAGCGCGACTTCCTGATGATCGGCCCCGACGAGCGCTACGACTACGCGCACTTCGAGTTCATCATGCGCGGCGTGCAGGCGGCGCGCGAGCGCTTCGCGGACAAGGCATCGCAGATCAGTCTGTCGCTCCACTGCGAGACGGCCGAGATCATGACGGCGTATACGAAGATGGTGGAGACGGCCGGCAAGCTCAGAGGCCTCGAGGCCTATCACGCCGCACGGCCGCCGCACTCCGAGGGCCTCGCGGTCTTCATCGCCTCCTACCTCGCCAATGAGACGGCCCTGCCGAACATCAACCTGCTACATCTATCCTCGCGCAAGGCGCTTGGCGCGGCGCTGCAGATGCAAGCAGTCTTCCCGCACATCGATTTCCGGCGCGAAGTGACCATCGGCCACCTCGTGCTCGACGTGAACTCCAAGGCCGGACCGCTCGCCAAGGTCAATCCGCCCATCCGCCCCCGCGAGGACGTCGAATATCTCTGGGAGCAGGTGCTGGCCGGGAAAGTCGATTGGGTGGTGAGCGACCACGCCTGCTGCCGCCACGAGACGAAGGTGGCGAAGAAGGCCTTCGGCAACATCTGGCTCGCCAAGTCCGGCTTCGGCGGCACGGAGTACCTTCTGCCCGCTCTGGTGTCCGAAGGGACGAAACGAGGCCTCTCCCTTAACCGGATCGCGGCGCTGACCAGCCTCAACCCCGCGCGCAGGTTCGGCCTGAATTCGAAAGGCGACATCGCCGAAGGCCTGGACGCGGACATCGTGCTGGTAGATCCCGCGGAGAGCTGGACGGTCCGGGCGAAGGACTCCGAGTCAACGCAGGGCTACACGCCGTTCGAAGGCATCCAGCTCTCCGCGCGCGTCAAAGCCACGTTCCTGCGCGGCGAGCTCGTCTGCGAGAACGGCGAGGTGCTCGGCAAGCCGCGCGGGCGTTACCTGCACCGACCGACTGCTTGAAAATCCCCGTGGTCATCGTCGGCGCCGGGGCGTGCGGTCTGGTCGCTGCGCTGGCAGCCAAGGCTGCCGGCGCCGAGGTGCTGGTGCTGGAGCGGGACGCCAGCCCCTCCGGGTCCACCGCGCTGTCGTCAGGCTTCATTCCCGCGGCCGGCACGCGCTATCAGCGCGCCGCCGGCATCGACGATTCGCCGGAGCTCTTCGCCGCCGACGTCTTGCGCAAGAACCATGACGAGGCCGATGCCCGCATGGTGGCCACCGTCTGCCGCGCCATCGGTCCGACGCTCGAATGGCTCGACGACCAGCACGGCGTGCGCTTCGACGTGCTGCAGGGCTTCACTTATCCCGGTCATAGCCGGCTGCGCATGCATGCAGTGGCAGAGAAGACCGGCGAGGCGCTGATGGCCTCGCTCCTCCGCGCGTGCGGCGACGTGGACATTCTGACCTCGGCGCGCGTAACCGATGTGAGTCCGGACCGGGTGCGCGTCGAGCGCCCGCACGGCGGCACCGAAGAAGCGGGGTACGACGCGCTGGTCCTGGCCTGCTCGGGCTTCGGCGGCAACAAGGAGATGGTGTCGCGCTACCTCCCCGAGATTGTCGACGCGCTCTACTTCGGCCACGTCGGCAACCAGGGCGATGCGGTGCGGTGGGGAAGCGCGCTCGGCGCGAAGGTGGCGGACATGACCGCCTATCAGGGGCATGGCTCCGTCGCGACGCCCCACGGCATCCTCGTCACCTGGGCGCTGATGACCGAAGGCGGCGTACAGGTCAATGAACGCGGTGAACGATTCTCGAACGAGCACCTCGGGTATTCCGAGCAGTGCCTGCCGGTGCTCGAGCAGCCGGGCCGCATTGCGTGGTGCATCTACGACGAGCGCCTCCACCAGCTCGGGATGACTTTCCCGGACTATCGCGACGCGCATGCCGCGGGGGCGGTGAAGCCGGCGCCGAAGCTGCCGAAGCTGGAAGCCACGCTGGCCCAGGTCGAGCGCTTCGTGGACCGTAAGGAGAAGGACCCGTTCGGAAGGGACTTCAGCGCTAAGCCGAAGCTCGTGCCGCCCTACCACGGCGTAAAGGTCACGGGCGCGCTTTTTCACACCCAAGGTGGCCTGGTCGTCGACGAGACCGCGCGCGTGCTGCCCTTGCCGAACGTGTTTGCCGGCGGCGGCGCGGCGCGCGGGCTCTCGGGCGCCCACGTCTGGGGTTACCTTTCGGGCAACGGCCTCTTGTCCGCGGTTGCGCTGGGCCGGATCGCCGGCGCGTCGGCCGCGCGGCACGCTAGCATCCACGCATGAACGAGATCCGCGACGGCCTGGTCGGCGCCGTCGGCAATACGCCGCTCATCCGGCTGCGCGGCGCGCTGGTCTGCGAAAATGGCAATCCCGTCGGCAAGCCGCGCGGGCGCTACTTCCACCGGCAACCGGATAGAAAGAAACCATGGATCTGGGATTGAAAGGCAAGTCCGTATTGATCACCGGCGGCTCGAAGGGCATCGGTCTGGCCTGTGCCATGTCCTTCGCCGCCGAAGGCTGCAATCTCCACCTGGCGGCGCGCAACCGCGAGCTGCTCGAAGGCGCTCGGCGCAAGATCCGGGATGACCACAGCGTCGACGTAAACCTGCACGCGGTGGATCTGCGCGAGGGCGCGGCGCTGCGCGATCTCGCGAACGCGTGCGGGGACAGCGACATCCTCGTCAATAACGCGGGCGACATCCCCGGCGGCACCATCGAATCGCTCGACGAGGCCAAGTGGCGGCACGCCTGGGAACTGAAGGTGTTCGGCTATATCAACCTCACGCGAGAGCTGTTCAGCCGCATGAAGGCGCGCAAGCGCGGCGTGATCGTCAACGTCATCGGCATGGCGGCAGAAAACCCGACTTTCGAATACATCTGCGGCGCCGCCGCCAACGCCGGGCTGGCGGCCTTCACCAAGGGTATCGGCAAGCGTTCGGGCGAGCACGGCGTGCGCGTGCTGGGCGTGCACCCGCCCAATACGCGCACCGACCGGGTCCTCACGCTCATGAAGGCGCAGGCCAAAGCCAAGTTCGGCGACGAAGGCCGCTATGAGGAGCTGCTGGGCAGGGTCATCGAGCCGCAGCAGGTCGGCGATACGGTGGCGTTCCTCGCCTCGCCGCGTGCTGGGCAGCTTTCAGGCATTGTTTTGAATCTTGGACACTAAGATTCGAGACGGCTTCGTCGGCGCCGTCGGCAATACGCCGCTCATCCGCCTGCGCGGCGCGTCGCAGCTCACCGGCTGCAACATCCTCGGCAAAGCCGAGTTCCTCAACCCCGGCGGCTCGGTGAAGGACCGGGCCGCGCTCTACATCATTCTCGACGCCGAGAAGCGCGGCGCACTGAAACCCGGCGGCGTGATCGTCGAAGGCACCGCCGGCAATACCGGCATCGGCCTCGCGCTGGTGGGCAATGCGCGCGGCTACCGCACCGTCATCGTCATTCCGGATACTCAGAGCCAGGAGAAGAAGGACATGCTGAGGCTCTGCGGCGCCGAGCTGCGCGAAGTCCCCGCCGTGCCGTACAAGGACCCGAACAACTACGTCCACGTGTCCGAGCGCCTGGCGAAAGAGCTCGGCGCGGAGGGGGAATCGCACGGGGTGCTCTGGGCCAACCAGTGGGACAACACCGCCAACCGCGACGGCCACTACCGCAGCACAGGGCCGGAGATCTGGGAGCAGACCGACGGCAAGGTGGACGGCTTCACTTGCGCGATCGGGACCGGTGGCACGCTTTGCGGAGTGAGCAGATTTTTGAAACAGAAGAAGAAGACCATTCGTGTGGCGGTCGCCGATCCCATGGGCGCGGCGATGTACCACTGGTTCAAGCACGGGGAGCTCAAGTCCGAGGGCTCCTCGATCACCGAAGGCATCGGCCAGGGACGCGTCACGAAAAATATCGAGGGCGCGCCGGTCGATGACGCGTATCAAATTCCCGACGCCGAAGCGCTCCCGGTGATTTTTGATCTGCTGAAAAAGGAAGGCTTGTGCCTGGGGGGCTCGAGCGGCATCAACGTCGCCGGCGCGATCCGCCTAGCGAAGGACCTCGGCCCGGGGCACACCGTGGTGACGATCCTCGCCGACTCCGGCACGCGCTACCAGTCGAAGCTCTTCAACCCCGCCTTCCTGAAAGAAAAAGGGCTGCCCTACCCCGACTGGCTCTGAGCTAGAGCGGCCGGCGGATCAGGCGCGCGATCTCGCCGATCACGCCGCGCCGGAAGGTGAGAACGCACAGCACGAAGATGACGCCTTCGGTGACGGTCACCCAGGCGCCGAGCTGCGACAGATAGTTCTCCATCGAGATCACTACCAGCGCACCGACCACCGGGCCGAAGATCGTGCCGAGGCCGCCGAGCAGGGTCATCAGGACGACCTCGCCCGACATGCTCCAGTGCACGTCGGTCAGCGAAGCGAGCTGGAAGACGAGCGCCTTGGTGGCGCCCGCGAGCCCCGCCAGCGTAGCCGAGAGGATGAACGCCAGCAGCTTGTAGCGCGTGGTGTCGTAGCCGAGCGACACGGCGCGCGCCTCGTTCTCGCGAATCGACTTCAGCACCTGGCCGAAAGGCGAATGGATGACGCGGTAGATGAGCAAGAAGCCGCCGAAGAACACCGCGAACACGGTGGCGTACATCGCCCAGATGTTGCCAAGGTCGATGAAGCCGAACAGCCTGCCGCGCGGCACGGCCTGGATGCCGTCCTCGCCCCCGGTGAACGGCGCCTGCAGGTAATAGAAGTAGATCATCTGCGCCAGCGCGAGCGTGATCATCGCGAAGTAGATGCCCTGCCGCCGGATCGCGAGCAGCCCGGTCACCGCGCCGAGCAGCGCGGCGCAGAGCGTGCCGAAGAGGATCGCGAGCTCCGGCGGAAAGCCCCACACCTTCGCCGAGTACGCCGCCGCGTAGCCGGCGGTGCCGAGGAACATGGCGTGGCCGAAAGACAGCAGCCCGCCGTAGCCGATGAGCAGGTTGAATGCGCAGGCGAACAGCGCGAAGCACATCACCTTCATCAGGAACACCGGGTAGACGACCAGCGGCGCGAGCGCGAACACCGCCAGCATGACGCCGAAGGCGATGCGCTCGTGCCTCATTTCTGCGTCCCGAACAGGCCCGCGGGCTTGAACAGCAGCACCACGGCCATGACGATGAAAATGACCGTGTTCGACGCTTCCGGATAGAACACCTTGGTGAGGCCTTCCAGGATGCCGAGGCCGAAGCCCGTGACGATCGACCCCATGATCGATCCCATGCCGCCGATCACCACCACCGCGAACACCACGATGATGAGGTCCGCCCCCATCTGCGGGCTGATCTGGTAGATCGGCCCGGCCATCACGCCGGCGAGCGCCGCGAGCGCCACCCCGAAGCCGTAGGTGAGCGTGATCATGCGCGGCACGTTGATGCCGAAGGCCTGCACCAGCTGCGGGTTTTCCGTCGCCGCGCGCAGGTACGAGCCGAGCTTGGTCTTCTCGATCACGAACCAGGTCCCGATGCACACTACCAGTGAGGCGACGATGACCCAGGCGCGGTAGACCGGCAGGAACATGAACCCGAGGTTGCGGTTGCCGGTGAGCGCCTCGGGGATCGGGTAAGGCAGGCCCGAGGAGCCGAATTGGTTGCGGAACAGGCCCTGGATGACAAGCGCCAGGCCAAACGTCAGCAGTAATCCATACAGGTGATCGAGCTTGTAGAGCTGCTTGAGCATCGTGCGCTCGATGATGATGCCGGTTGCGCCGACCGCGAGCGGGGCAATGGCGAGCGACCACCAGTAGCCCAGGCCCCACCTGGTGAGCAGGAAGTAGGCGCAGAAGGCGCCCAGCATGTACTGGGCGCCGTGCGTGAAGTTGATGATGTTGAGCAGGCCGAAGATGACCGCGAGCCCCAGCGACAGCAGCGCATAGAAGGAGCCGTTGATCAGCCCGATGAGGAGCTGGCCGAACAGCGCCTGCGTCGGTACGCCGAAGATCTCGGTCATCTCAGCCGCTTTTCAATGAAGATTTAAAAACTATTTAACGAGAGAACAACCCCCATCCTTCTCCGGGCGGAACGCCTGGTCCGCCGGGATCGTGGCGCGGATCTTGTAGTAGTCGTACGGCGCCTTCGACTCGGCGGGCTTCTTCACCTCGACCAGGTAGGCCTGGTGGACCTTGCGGCCGTCCTGGCGGACGCGCCCCTTGCCGAAAAGCGGGTCGTCGGTAGGGAGCTCCTTCATCTTGGCGATCACCTTCGTGCCGTCGTCCGTCTTCGCCGCCTCGATCGCCTTCAGGTAGTGCAGCACCCCGGCGTACACGCCCGCGTGCACCATCGTCGGATACTTACCGTTGTTCAGCTTGACGAAGCGCTTCGTCCAGGCACGGCTTGCGTCGTTCAGGTCCCAATACCAGCTCTCGGTGAAGATCAGACCCTGCGCCTTGTCGAGGCCCAGGCCGTGCACGTCGCTGATGAACACCAGCATCCCGGCGAGGCTCTGCCCGCCCTTCACGATGCCGAACTCGGCCGCCTGCTTGATGGCGTTGGTGGTGTCGCCGCCGGCGTTGGCGAGGCCGACGACCTTGGCCTTGGACGCCTGCGCCTGCAGCAGGAAGGACGAGAAGTCCTGCGCATTCAGCGGATGGCGCACCTTGCCGAGCACCTTGCCGCCCGATTTGAGCACCACGGCCTCGGTGTCACGCTCGAGGGCATGGCCAAAGGCGTAGTCCGCCGTGATGAAGTACCAGGTGTCGCCGCCGGTCTTCACGATGGCACTGCCCGTGCCGTTGGCGAGCATCCACGTGTCGTAGGTCCAGTGCACCGTGTTCGGCGAGCAGGCCTTGCCGGTCAGGTCCGAGCTCGCCGCGCCCGAGACGATAGATC
>Ga0209220_1000088_pt1 | contig 44761 bp, 51 predicted proteins | sample BlaSpr_A8_OM3_M3_FD_187984 | JGI IMG/M metagenome (GOLD analysis project Ga0209220, IMG submission 187984) | Forest soil microbial communities from Thunder Bay, Ontario, Canada - Black Spruce, Ontario site 2_A8_OM3_M3 (SPAdes) (version 2) | ecosystem: Environmental > Terrestrial > Soil > Boreal... | reverse complement strand
GAAGTGCGATGTGCTCGTGATCGGAGGGGGCATCGCGGGGGTCTCGCTGCTGCACTGGCTTGCGTCGCGGCGCATCGATGCGGTGCTGGTGGAGCGCTTTCGTTTGGCTTCGGGGGCGAGCGGGCGCAACGCTGGGTTTTTGCTCACGGGGGTCGCTTCGTCGTATGCGGAGGCGGTGCGCACCTATGGGCGCGAGAAGGCGCGCAAGGTGTGGGAGCTCACGAATGAGAACCACGACCGGATGATCGAGGCGGTGCGCGGGCAGGACGTCGGGTATCGGCGCCTCGGTACCGCGATCCTGCCGGGCGACGAGACCGAGCGCGCTTTGTTGATCGAGTCGGAGCAGCTTTTGACCGAGGATGGGTTCCAGGCGCGGTGGGACGGGACGCGGCTGGTCAACCCGCGCGACGGTGAGGCGGATCCTTCGCGGATTGTCGGCGCCCTGGCGCGGCAGGCTCGCGCCGGCGCGATCCGCGAGGGCGTGAATGTCACTTCGGTAACGGCGCGGCGCTCCGGAGTGGTCGTGACCGCGGGTGAGGAGATGTGCGTGGCAGGCGTCGTCGTCCTCGCCACCAACGCTTACTCGCCTCAGCTCGTGCCGTCGGTCCGGATTCGGCCGATCCGCGCGCAGATGCTCGCCACTGCGCCGGAACCGAGCCGCGTAACCGACCTGCCGGTCTACTCGCACTACGGGTTTCGGTACTGGCGGCAGCTTGCTTCGGGTGAGGTGCTCGTCGGGGGTTGGCGGGATACATCGCCCGAGTCGGAAGAGACTTATGACGCCGAGCCCACCACTGAGATCCAGGAGCACCTCGACCGCGGGCTGGAGGAGCTGCGAGTGAAGCGCGAGGTCACGCATCGCTGGGCGGGGACGATGGGGTTCACGGAGGATGGGCTGCCGCTGGCGGGATTGCTGGAGGGGATGCCGAACGTCTACATCTGCGCGGGATTCACGGGGCACGGGATGGGCTTCGCGTTCATCACTGCGAAGAGTCTCGCGAACATGATTTGAACGCATTTTGAAAGCCCGCTTCATGCAGACAGCGTTCTTGATCGAGCTCGGCGCCGTGGTTCTCGTGATGATCTGCTGCTTTGTGGACCCGCCGCTCACATCGTCGGTTGAAGGGCCCGTGACCTATCTCAACTCGGCCGAGATAGAAGTCGCCGGCAAATCGATCGAATACCTGGACCAGCCTGTCGACCCGCCAGACGGCGTGCAGGTACGTGTCGAGTACCTGGACCACCTCAGTGAACGAGTTGTGCTGTCGGTGACAGTTGCTCCCGGCACCCCCGGCAGCACCACATACATGACCCACGCTGGTCAGCGCTTTCACCAATGGCTGTGGCTCAGCTACCTGGCTCTGATCGGACTTGTCGCCGGACTCGGGGTGGCCCTTGTCTCGGCGGTCCGGCTTTACGGCATGGCTCGGCAGCAAGGCGCGCCGACTGACGGTCTAACCGCTGCGCTCGCTCCGTTCACCATGCTCGGCGGTGTGCCGTTGCTCGCGAACAACTTCGGGCTTCCAGGAAGTCAACTCGTGATCCTGGCCTGCCTTGCGGTTTGGGTTCTTGCGGCGGTTGGGGCCCTGTTCACCCGCGCGCTCCCATTGCGTCCGGGCGAGGTCCACGTGGCCGTCGGGAGGCGAGGCCTGGTCTTGGTCGCGTTAATCAGCGCCATCTGGATCCTCGGCTGGATCGGTGATTTCGGTTGGCGGCTGTACCAGTTCGAAACCTCGAAGTTCTAACTTCTAGAGGATTAACGACTCATCTACGTCGCCAGCAACCGCTTTAGTTGCATTAGGGCAGGGCTCGCCCCCCCGTCGGGCTTCGCCGAACACCTCCCCACACGATGGGGAGGAGATTTAGGGCAAGGATCTTTCCAGGAACGCTAGCCAGTTGTTGCCCATGATTCCTTCCGCCTGCGTTTTGTTGAAGTGCCGGCGTAGGCGGGGTGGCAGCTCTTTCAGTTTTTCGAGGTTTTTGATCGGGGCGTAGCGCGCGTCGAAGCCTCCGTCCAGGTCGGAGCCGATTCCTACGTGCTCTGGTCCTCCCGCTGCTTTTGCGTGGTAGACGATGTGCTTCACCACGTCGTCGAGGGTGGCCGGTGCCTTGCGGCGCAGGTGGTGCGCGTAGAAGCTCACCCCCACCACCCCGCCTCGGCGCGCGATCTCGGCCACCGTCTCGTCGGTCACCTGGCGGTCGGCGGGCACGAGGTCGCGCGAGTTGCTGTGCGAGGCCATGATCGGCCCTCGCCACAGCTTGAAGGCGTCGGCGACCGCCTGGTCCGCCATGTGGCTGAGGTCGAGGATCACGTGCTTGCGGCGCATCGCCTTGAGCAGCTGGCGGCCCAGCTCGGTCAGCCCGCCCGGCGCGCCGGTGCCGCCGCTGTAGCGCGTGCCGCCCCAAGCCGGGCCGATGATCCGGACGCCGCGGTCGACCCAGGCGCCGAGCTGGGAGGGTGTCTCGATGGGGTCCGCTCCCTCCATCAAGAGCACTGCGGCCAAGTGGCCGCGTCGCCAACTACCGGCGTAGGCCGCCAGCTCGGCGCGGTCCCGGATCAGCTGCAGGCCGCTCGACCGGTAGAAGTTGACCTGGGCGGTGGCCATGAGGTAGGCCTCGTGGGGGTTCTCGTACACGAACCGCGTCCGCATCGGCCGCTTCGCCCGGACCGGCGCCGTGTACAGAGTGGCGAACACCAGGCCGACCCCCGCCGCCACCAGGGACGGCCGGCTCACCACGTAGCCCGGCGCAGGCGGGCCCAGGAAGGGCCGGCCGGCCGAGATCGCGTTCCAGCCGATGTCCAGGTGAGCGTCGACGATCATTTTTTGTCCGGGCCGAGAATAACTTGCAACCTAACCCTGTATGTAGGAATAATGAAGTCCTTCAATATGAAAGACACCGAAGTGAAGTTCCCCGAACCTGGAAAGGGCTGGGATCTCGAAACCGATGAGGCCGGGCGGCTGTTCATGCGCCGGATGCGCGACATGCTGGCCCCGCTCAGCACAGACACCAGCGCGCTCGAGGCGCTCGCCGCGCTTCGCATCGCAGGCCGATCCCTGCACCTCATGCAGGAGCGGTGGGGCGCCAAGCACGACCTGAGTGAGGGCCGGATGGGCGTCCTGTTCCGCCTGTCCCGCTGCGGGGACATGCCGCTGGGCGAGCTGGCCGACGACCTGGACATGACACCCCGCAACGTGACCGGGCTGGTCGATCACCTGGAAAAAGACGGCCTAGTCACGCGCGTCCCGGATCGCGAAGACCGCCGCTCGGTCCGCGCCAGCCTCACGGAAGCCGGCCGGGCGCGAATCGACTCCATCTGGAAAGTCGGGATGGAGCACCAGCTGGAGCTGGTTAAAGGAATGACGAAAGAAGACCTGGCGCAGCTGCGACACCTGTGCCTGTTGCTGGTGGAGAACGCCAGGAAGGAGCTGGGTAAATGATCACGACAGGACTCTCTCGGCGACGAGTCATCCTCGCCACCGCCGGCACGATGCTCGCGCTGCTGCTGGCCGCGTTGGATCAGACCATCGTCGGCACGGCCATCCCGCGCATCGTTGCCGACCTCAACGGCCTCGACCGCCTCGCCTGGGTGACGACCGCCTACCTCGTGACGTCCACGACCATGACCCCCATCGCCGGCAAGCTCGGCGACCTGTTCGGACGCAAGCCGTTCCTGCTCGCGGGCATGATCGGGTTCGTCGCCGCGTCGGCTCTCTGCGGCCTGTCCCAGGACATGACGCAGCTGATCGTGTTCCGCGGCATCCAGGGCATCTTCGGTGGGGTGCTGTTTGCCACTGTCTTCACGATCATCGGCGACCTGTTCCCGCCGGATCAGCGGGGCCGCCTCGCCGGGGTGTTCGGCGGCGTCTTCGGTTTGAGCTCGATCGTCGGTCCGACCGCCGGCGGCTTCATCACCGACCACTGGAGCTGGCGCTGGGTGTTCGAGGTGAACATCCCGGTCGGCATCATCGCGGTGATCGTCGTCCTGGCCGGCTTGCCCTACGTCCGCTCCAAGGCCTCTTGGCGCGACATCGACTTCTTCGGCGCGTTCACGCTGGCGGCCGGGATCGTGCCCTTGCTTATCGCCTTGACCATCACGCGCGACCACGCGTGGACTTCGCCCGAAGTCATGGGCCTCCTCGCCCTCGCCGCCGTGATGCTGGCCGCTTTCGTGTTCATCGAGTCGCGGGTCGAGCACCCCATCGTGCCCCTGCACCTGTTCAAGAACTCGACGTTCAGCGTCAGCATGATCGTCGGCTTCCTTACGGCGTTCGGCATGTTCGGCTCGATCCTGTTCACGCCGCTGGTGTTCCAGGGCGTGCTGGGTGTCAGCGCCACCAACTCGGGGGCCCTGATCACCCCGATGATGTTCGGCCTCCTGGGCGCGAGCACAGTCACCGGCTTCGTGATGCGCCGCATCAAGTACTACCGGTTCCTGGGCACGCTGGGCGTGATCGTGATGATCTTCGGCATGTATCTGCTGTCGCAGATCACCCCGTCGGTGCCCCAGTGGCACGTCGTCGTCGACCTGATCATCGTCGGGCTTGGGATCGGTACGACCTTCCCCCTGTACCTGACCGCGGTCCAGACCGCGCTCCCGCGCGAGTACCTGGGCGTTGCCTCGAGCCAGATCCAGTTCTGGCGGAACCTCGGTGGGACCGTGGGCAGCGCCATCCTCGGCGCCGTGCTCGCCAACCGGCTGCCCGGCTACATCACCACGCACGTGACCGCGCTGCACATCCCGCCCGCGGCGCTGAACAACTTCCCGAAGGGCAACGCCAACGCGATCCTGGACCCGGCCACGCTCGCCAAGCTGCCGCCCGCGTTCGTCAGCGCGATCCGGTTCGCCCTGTCCGACACCCTGCACGACATCTACCTGTTCGCCGGTGCGGTGCTGGTCCTGGCGCTCGTTGCGACGGTCTTCATGAATGAGGTCCCGCTGACCGGGGCCCGACCCGGCATGAGTGTCGAGGAGCCGGTCGAAGACGTGGAGGCGGAGGCCGAGGCGGAGCGAGTCCGGGCGAGCGCCTAGGCCCTTCCTCTGCCCTCACCCTGGCCCTCTCCCCTGCGGGGAGGGGGAAGAAGGACGGGGCGCAACAGCTTCGGCTCCAAATTCACGCCAACCGCGCTAGAATCGCCGCGCACGCGGAGGGAAGACCGGTCGCCATCGTCCGGGCCTCGGCGCGATCTTCAGAGGGGAGGCCAGACGGTGAGCTTCGTGGATCGGACATTGACCTGTCGCGACTGTGGGCGTGAGTTTCTCTTTACGGCGGGGGAGCAGGAGTTCTACCAGTCTCGGGGGCTTCAGAACGAGCCCCGGCGCTGCCCGGAGTGCAGGGCGGCAAGGCGCCAGTCGGACGGCAACGGCAGGGCTCGCGTGATGCACGACGTGGTCTGCTCGAACTGTGGGAAGCCGACCCAGGTGCCGTTCGTGCCGACCGGCGCGCGGCCGGTCTACTGCCTGGACTGCTTCCAGACGGTGGGGCGCCGCTAGCTCAGGTTTTCCTCCCCATTTATGGGGAGGTGGCCCGCAGGGCCGGAGGGGCCACCACGACCGCCATGTCGTCGAACGTGAGGTAGGCCGACTCGAACTGCGCCTTGGCGTGCCAGGCCTGGCCGACGGGTTTCTTGTGGCCAGTGACACGCTTCAGGTCTTTTTGCCGTAGAACATATGTGGGAATATGAGCCGGCGTGATCGACCGCAGGATTCCGTGGCGTGATGGCGGAGCAGCGCCCTCCAGAATCTCGAACGCTTGACGATGTAAGCGCTTTTCCTCCCCTCGACCCAGGCGAGAGCCCGCCTCACGAGCCTCCGCCGGAGGAGCGGGGCGGAATCCAGTTCTATCGAGTCAATACGGACCACCGCCGCCTCAGCCGCATCGAGCTCGCTGCCATGTTGGCGTTTCCGGCCCTATTCCTCCTGTTGTTCATCTTGGGTCACGCGAATCTAGGCACGGCACCGTCGGCCGGGGCCGTGTTTCTGCTCCTGCTGGGCTTGGTCGTCTTCGCCTTCTCCGGCCGCCGGAAATAGCAAGAATCCGCCTGAGGCGCTTGCTGGGAGTCCCAGCGGGGTCGGCTAGGCGACTATCGCAATCGGCCTCACCGGCGAGCCCGTGGCGCCCCGCATCTTGAGCGGCAGGCAGACGAACACGAACTCGTGCGCGTTCGCCGCCGCCAGCTCCTCGAGGTTCAGGTTCTCGATGATCGGGATGCCCGCGCGGACCAGCAGGATGAGGTGGCCGGGGATCGTCACCTTCAGCTCGGGGTCGGGCGGCGCGAACGCGATGTCGAAGGCCATGTTGTCGGCGCCGACGGCCTTGACCTTCTTTCCGGCGAGCCAGCGCGAGCCTGCGGCCGTGACGCCCGCGGCGTGGAGATACTCGTCGGGCTTGTCCCAAAGTGCGCCGTAGCCGGTCCGGACGAGCACGACGTCGCCTTCGCGGATTTCGATCTTCGACTGGGCGGCCGTTTGCTGCAGGTCTTTGTCGGTGATGGGGTGGTCCGGCGGCAGGCGTTTCGCTCCCGCCACGTCCAGGAGCACGCCGCGGCCGACCATCGGCTCCATCGTCTCCACGCCCATTCTTTTGAACCCGGTCGAGGTCTGCACGCCCTCGTCGACGTGCACGCCGCCGTGCAGGGTCAGGTTCTCGGCCTGGTGGACGAGCGCGTCGATGTGCGTGCCCGAGTGCTCGGGCATCACCACGATGCCCGACGCGCTGGTTCGCGTCTCAGGCGCGCCGCGCGCATGGTGGCGGTGCAGGAAGTAGTTGAAGCCGGGCGCGTGTGACGGGTGGATCGGGGCCCCGGCGTGGCGCATTTGCTCGAGGTCGAAGACGCGCGCTTTGGTCAGGTCGCTGACGAGATCCTGCGTCAATCGCGGTAGCGGTAGACGATGCGCCCGCGCGTCAGGTCGTATGGGGACAGCTCGACCCGGATGCGGTCGCCCGGCGTGATGCGGATGAAGTAGCGGCGCATGCGGCCCGCCGCGTACGCGATCAGCTTGTGGCCGTTCTCGAGCTCGACCTCGAACATCGCGTTGGGCAGCGCCTGCGACACCACGGCGTCCATGACGACCGCCTGCTCTTTCTGGTCACCGTCGTCGCGCTCCGGCTTGCGTGCCTTTTCAGGGCGTCGCGGTGCGCGCCGGCCTTTGTTCTTGCCCAAGACTGTTGAAGTCTAGTGGCGCCACGATTCTGTTGTGAGGCGCGACTCGATCGCTTTCGCGACGTCCGCATTCAGGCGATCCACCGCGACGAGGCGGTGCAGCGTTTCGGTCCACCGCGGTTCTTTCTTCACCGCTTGGGCGATCAGCTGTGTGCCGCGGTCGACGTCGCCGTTGATCGCGATCTGCAGGCCGGCCCAGAAGGCGAGCTCCTCGAGCTCGGGCGCGAGGGCGACGCCCTCCTCGCGTTTTGTTGCCGCTTCTTTCAGGTCCCCCGCCTCCTCGAGGCGGTCGGCCACCTCGTCCGTCTGGTAGGCGCGCTTGATCTTCAGGAGTCGTCTTAACTCGACGAGTGGCTCGGCCGAGTCCTCGACGCGGATGTCGATGATGCGGTCCTCCCACGAGCGGCCGGTCGGTGTGCCGGTCACGACCAGCATCGCGGCCGACTGCTTGCCGCGGATGTCGCCGCCCTCTGCCTCGGCGGCGTCGAGGGCCGCGAGCATGCGCTCCGCGAGCGGCGCTTTGGTGTTCGTGTAGGCCGCCGCCATCGCATCCCACACCGTGTCCTTCTCCATGAGGTTGGCCTGGACGCTGAAGTTGTCACCGGTGTGGTGGCCGGCGGCGGGGATGCACTTGCTCCCGGTGTGCGTGGCGACGTTTCCGCTCGCGTCGACGATGGCCAGCTGGCGCGACTCTGGCAGCGAGTCGCCGGCGAGAAGGGCCTTGAGCGTCTGCTCGGCGGTGTAGCCCGCCCTTAGATGGTCCAAGCCCAGCGGGCCGAAGCTGACGTTGACCATCGACTGGGTCGCGACCGCGCCGACGCCGGCGAGCGCCCACGGCACGACCGGGCCGACCTGGAAGTAGTGCGACTGGACGGCGACGCCGAGCTCGCCTGTCTCCTTGTCGCGGGCGACGATCGAGTAGGTCATTGCGCGTTCGTTATCGTAAGTCGGCATGGAGACGCGGCATTACCAGCGGCCGGACTGGTTCACGAAGAACGTCTTCAACCGCGTCGTGGCTCTTTTCACTCGGCTGGGTATCAGCGTGTGGGGGTCGCGCATCCTGCGCGTGCGGGGCCGCAAGTCCGGCGAGTGGCGAATCTCTCCGGTCAACGTGCTGACTCACGACAACAAGCTGTACCTCGTGGCGCCACGCGGGCACACGCAGTGGGTTCGCAACATTCGCGTTTCCGGTGGCGGCGAGCTCGTACTTGGTCGCAAGTCGCACCCGTTCAATGCGGTCGAGGTCCCGGACGATCAGAAGGTGGCGATCCTCCGCGACTATCTGCGGCGCTGGAAATTCGAGGTCGGGGTGTTCTTCGGAGGCGTCAGCGCGGAGTCGTCAGACGAGGAGCTGCGCCGGGTCGCGCCGGATCACCCCGTCTTTCTGGTGGAGCCCCTCACTCAGTCGTCGCCGTAGCGCAGCTCGCGCGGCTTCGACGCGTTCCAGCGCTCGACCCACGTGCCCTGGATGGCGGGCTGCTTGGGCGCCGCTGCCAGGGTGCGCACGGCCTTCTCCACGCGGGCGGTGAACTCCCTGCTGCCTTCCTTCGGGTCGGGCGTCATGGGCTTGCCGATTCGCACGCGGATCGGGCCCGGCAGCGGGATCTTCTGGTGGCGCGGCATGACCTGGAACGCGCCCTGGATGTGCATCGGCACGACGGGCGTGCCCGTCTCCTTGGCGAGGTAGCCCACGCCGGGCTTGAACTCCTGGATGCGGCCGTCGGGCGAGCGGCTGCCCTCGGGAAACAAAACCAGGTTCCACCCGGACTTGAGCAATTGGCTCGAGCTGTGCAGCTGCGCCTGCGCGCCGCCCGTGCGCGAGAAGGGAAATGTGTTGAGGAACAGGCTCACGATGTTGCCGAGGAGCGGGCGCTTGAACCAGTAGTCCGCCGCCGCCGCGACCACGGTGCGATCGCGTGCTTTGTCGGTGAGCGAGTGCAGGACCAGCGAGGTGTCGGCGTGACTGGAGTGGTTGGCGGCGAAGATCACGGGGCGCTCGAGCTCGCGGACCCACTCGCGTCCCTCGACCTTCGGATGCGCCATCGCCTCGGTAAAGGGCAGAAGGAGGCCGTGCTGGATGAGGTAGCGGATCGATCGGACTGGCTCGACGCGCGCCCAGCCCAGGTCGGCCGGATTGTCGGGCACGACGGCGCCGCGCTCCGGCCAGGTGTGGGGGCGCGGCGAGTTCCAGTGCCACCCGCTCCGCACGCGCCACACATCGTCGAGGGCGCTGCCGAGCATCGACGTGACGCGCGTCAGCGGACCCTCTGAATACCAGCTCATCGCGCTAGCGGATCCTCCCGTTCATGTCCATCACGGCCGTGTTCGCGGCGGTCGTGGGGACGTTGTAGCCCATGAAGTCGGCGTCGAAGTCCTTGTTCTGCCAGAAGGCGAAGTAGTAGGTCGAGCCGGCGACGGTGCCGCTGCCGACCCTGGACTGCGGACCGAGGCCCGTGACGACTCCTGTTTCGACGCTGCCGCCGGCCAGGCGGATGAAGAGCAGGTCCTTGGGCCCGAAGCCGAGAAGCGTCGAGGTGGCCCTGAAGCCGCTCGCGGCGACGGCCGCGTCCCTGTACTTCACGACGAGCCCGACCACGAGGCCGCCCGTTGGGGCGCCGGGGCCGGCGCTCGTCATCGCGGCGCAGTCGCGGCCGGTCCTGCCGTAGACCGCGAGGTAGGCCTCTTTTGCGCCCGCCCGCTTCCAGCGATTCCAGACTGCGGCGTTCTCCGCGTAGGCGAAGGGGTCCCTCGACTTCTGGCTCAGCAGGACGGTGTCGATGTCGCCACTGCCGGCGCACCTCTGCATGCCCGACACGTCACCTTGCTGGAGGGCGACGCTTTCAGCGGTGACGGTTTGCTTCGGCGTCGCGGTCGCGGACCCGCTGCATGCGATTGCGGTGGCCAGGACCGCCAGACCGAGTAGAGCGCGAGCGATCTTCATATCCATTCAACGCCTATTCGACGTCTGCCAGCATGATCGGCGGCATCCGTAGATGTGTAACGCTCGGGTAGCGTCCGACGGTCTGCTCCGCCATCTCAAAGGCGTCCTCCAGGGTCGTGGCGGCCTTGAAGCCCAGGCGGTGCACCACGTCGCGGTCGGCTCCGACGAAGATGACGTCGCCCGCGTGCTCCATCGCGTGGGCGGCCCAAATCCAGGCGTAATGCGGGTGGATGCCGTGGTACGCGTGCGACTTGCGGTACAGCTGCCTGAACCACGGGTCCTCGGCGAAGCGCATCTCGTACTTCTTCTCGATCTCGATCGGGTCGGTCGTATCGGCCAGGACCTCGTCGTAGTAGTCGATGTAGCTCGGGTGCTGCACGGCGTCGAACTCGTAGCGGCAGGGGTGGGTGAGGATGAGCACGCCGCCCTTCCGCAGCACCGGCTTGTTGCGGTAGAAGTTGAAGAGATAGCCCAGGCCCATGCACACGACGAGGATCGGGTTCATCGCCGAGTTGACGTTGTAGGGGCCGAGGTACGGGACCCCGAGTGTCACGATGTCGGTCTGGCCTTCGACGCGCACGGTGAGCTGCTTGCGCACGGCACCAAGCGTCTGGTCGTGCACGGCGTCGACCTGGCCGGCCTGCACCGACGTCAGGCCGTAGGGCGCGCGCATCGCATGAAACACGTTGCGCTTGAACCCGACCGGCGCGATGTCGGTCATCTGCTTGGTGGCCAGGAACATGGCCTGGTCCTGCGCCGTCCAGTCCGTCTCGCGCTTCTGCATGAAGCTCGCGATCGCGGGAAACGCGTGGTTGTTCACAGTCGTCTCGATGTGGAACACGCGCACTGTGTCCTCGATGATCTGGCCCTGCCGGATGCACGAGTGATGCAGCGCCGAGTCGGGCGGATTCATGTACGAGCGCGAGGCGAGCAGGGTCTTCGCGTTGTGATGCGCGCGGATGCTGCGGAATGAGGCGAGCCCGGTCGCCATCGACTTGTGCCCTCCGTCCATGGGCACGAGGGTCAGGTTGACGTAGATCACCAGGTCCGACTCCGCCGCGCGGCGGTTCAGCGTGACGTCCTCCCCCTCGGCGGTCTTGCCGATGTAGACGTTGTTCTCCGGGTCCTCGCCGTCGTGCTGGTACAGGCGGTCCGGGTGGAACGTGCTGAAGATCCTCTCGCCGACGATGTGCCGCAGCTCGTCCTCCGTCATGCGGCGGTGCAGCCCGAGCGCGGCGATGATGTGCAGGTCCTCGATGCCGGCCTCGGCCGCCATGTCGATGACCTCTTCCATGACCAGTTGCCTGACGTCGGGCGCGGCCATCGGAGGCAGGGGCAGAGAAAGGTCGTCGAAGGCGATGGTCAGCTTCATGCCCGAACGCAGGAGCGCCTTGAGCGGATCGTCCTCGAGCGGCCGCGCCAGCGCGCGCTTGATTGCACGCTCCGGGTGCGCGATGGGGTCGAGCGGATCGGGCGGGTAGACGATGCGCGCGCCGAGCGGCAGCTTCTCGAGCCGGATGCCCTCGCCGAAGTGAAAAAGCACCGGCGGCGTGTTGCGATCGACTTCGATTACCGCACCCGGTCTTGGCATCTAGGCCCTCAATCGTCGCAGATCAAACGCGACCTTCACGGCCCCTAACCGCCCGGCGCTCATCGCGTAGGTGATCGCGTCACGGTACTCGCCTAGACCGAAAAGCGGCCCCGTGAGCTCATGCAGGTGCATCTCGGCCGCCGCCTCCAGCGCGAGGTCGAACGTGCGCTTCCCCTCGCGCTTCGGTTCCGAGCCGTACGCGTACGCGCCTGTGATGGTCAGCTCACGCTGCCAGATCGGCGCCCAGTCCACCTTCTCCTCGCCGGGCATACCGACCGCGACGACGGTGCCGCCCTCGCGCGTGTAGCGCACCGCGTCGTTGAGGCTGTCGGCGCGCCCGACGCATTCGAACGTCACGTCCGCCCCGCCCAGCAGCAGCGGGCGGTTCATCCCGTCCAGGCGCCGCGCCCCGGTCGCGAATCGCACGCGCTGGTAGACGTCGGCGGGCGCGATCACCTGGTCCGCGCCCAGCTTGCGCGCGAGATCGCGCTGAGTCGGGTGCTTGGCGATCGCGATCAATCGTTTGGGCGGCGTGAACAGCTTCACCGCCGCCACCGTCAACAGGCCGATCGTTCCCGCCCCCGACACCACAACGACGTCGTCCTTCGTCGCTCCGCCCCGCAGCGCCGCGTGCACGCAGCACGCGAAGGGCTCGATGAGCACCGCCGCCTCGTCCGACAGGGCTTCGGGAATGGTATGGATCTGCGAGGGATGCGCGACTAGGACCTCCCCCCATCCCCCACCGGTGTCCGCGCAGTACCCGGTCTGCAGGCCCACCTCGATCGGCCCCTCGGTCACGTTGTAGCAGAGGCCCGGCCGCCCTTCCGCGCATCGCGGGCACGGCGGATCGATGCCGCGCACGACGCATCCGAGCGCGGGCTCGATGACGACCCGCGACCCGTCTTCGAGCTCGCCGACCACCTCGTGGCCTGGCACGAACGGATAGCTGGTCAGCGGGTCGAGATACAGCGAGATGTGGCCGCTGATCGCGGCGAGGTCGGACCCGCAGATCCCGCTGAGGTTGGGTCTGACGCGCACCCAATCGCGGGTGGGCAGCTCGGGCTCCGGCACGTCGCCGAGCTTCAGCATCGACAGCGCGCTGGTCGCCACGTCGGGCCGCCCGCCGGCGGCCTTCACCACGGCGAAAGCAGGAATCGAGCGCACGTATTGAAGGGCTAGCGTCGGACAGCCTCCCGGTATTCGGGCGAGCGCGGGTCGGGCATGGGGAGGCGCCAGTTGCCCGGCGCCATCTTCCATCGCTCTACGCGCCACCCGCGCTGCCCCGCGACCTGCGAAAGCCTGGCGTCGGGGTTCACCACCACCGGGGTGCCAACGATCTCGAGCATTCCCAGGTCGGATAGCGAGTCGGCGTACGCGAAGCTGTCCGCCAGCACGACGCCTTCGCGCGCCGCGTACTCCTCGAGCAGCGACGCCCGCGCCTCGCCCGCCGGCGGAGGCGACTGCAGGTCACCGGTCAAGCGCCCCTCCTTCATCAGGAGGTGCGCGCAGTCGACCTCAACGTCGAGCAGCTCGGCGAGGGGTTCCACCACCACGTCGAGCGCGCCGGTCAGCAGCAGCACGCGATGGCCCGCGCGCTTGTGCTCGCGGATCCGCCGCATGCCTTCGGGATACACGCGGCGCAGCGTCACCGCGTCCAGCGCCTCCCGCCCAAGCCGTTTCATCACCTCATAGTCGAGCCCGTCGTACTCGCGATAGAACGTGCGCTGGAACTCCGCTCGCGAGCGCCTCTCGAGATACAGCCAGCGCGGCGCCTCGCGAAGCATATGAGCCATGAAAGTCGGCCAATCCTCGAGAGGTTGCGCCCGCAGACGCATCCACAGGAAATATTCGACGACGTTCGTCTCGACGAGCGTGCCGTCGACGTCGAACACCGCGAGCACGTCCTTGCGTCCTGCTCGGCGTTCGATCGCCGCCCTCACCGAGCTCGACTCCGCCTTGGGCGACGTGCTGCCGGTCGGCTGCTTGCCCCTCTTCTCCGCGGTCTCGACTCGCGACATGCGCACGACCGTCGGAAAGTGGACGTCCTGGAAGTAGTGCGTCCAGTCGTAAAGCGCCGGATCAAACGGGAACGTCTTGCGTTCCGCGGCCGGGACCTTCTCCCATAGCTCCGTCACGTGGCGCGTGTCGAAGATGCAGTCGACCTCTGTGTAGACGCCGTACAGCTGGATCAAGTTCACCCCGCGGTCGAGGCGTTCGCGCTCCGCGTTGAGGTTGTCCGAAAGCTGCGACACGGTCGATCCGAGAGGCAGCCGCTCCACGACCCACTGCGCAGCTTCGGCCGCGCGCAGCGCCAGGCGCGCTCGGGTCTCCATCTCCTGACGCGTCGGGAAGGTCCACTCGGGGGTGCCGATCGCCTGGCCGTACCGATCGCGCAGCGGATGAGCCTCGTAGTAGTCGATCGCCTCCTTCATGACGCGGCGCAGCCGCAGCGGATTCCGCGACCCCGACGCCGCGTGATACACGCGCGGCTTTGCATCCGGCGGCGGATTGGCCGCGACCGCAAGCACCGTGTTGACGACGAAGTCGGCGGGGATGATGTCGAGCAGCGAATCGGGCAGGCCCGAGAAATCGCGCAGCACGCCACGGCCGAACGCGAGGATCAGCGGCTCCGCCATGCGGAATCCCTCGAGCCAACCCGGGGACGGCTCGTCGAGCGCGCTCTCGATGATCGATGGGCGAACGATTGAAAGCGGGATGTCGCCATGCAGCTCCACCACCGCCTGCTCCGCCATCGCCTTGGTGAACGAGTAGATGTCGGAGAACCCCATCGCGGTGGCGTGCACGCGGCCGCGCTCGATGAGCTTGTCCTTGACCCAGCGCTCGCGCAGCCGCTCGGTCGTGCGCGCGACGGCGGGCGTGCCCGCCGGTCCCATGCGCGAGCGCGCCTCGCGGCGCAAGCGGTTCAGGATCTCGGGCCGTCGCGACTCCTCCTCGACCGGCGCCCGGAGATTCGTCAGCACCTCCGCCTCGTGCCGCCAGTTGAGCCCCGGGTCGTGCGGCGCCTCTTCGCGCACCAGGCCGCGCAGCATCCCGCCGACGTACGCGGTCGAGATGTGCACGAGGTGCATCTTCGCGCCGCTCGCCTTCAACGCCTCCACCAGGCGCGCGGCGCCCAGGAGGTTGGTCTGCGCCGACAGGTCGGCTGGGTTGTCGAACTCGACGGCCGCCGCGGAGTGGATGACGACGTCGCATCCGCGCAGCTGCGCACGCGACTCCTCGCTCAAACCAAGGCCGTCGCGGCCCAGGTCGATCTCGATCACGCCGAGCTTCTCTCTGGTGAGCTTTACAAACGCTTCCTCGCCCAGTTGGTCCTTGAGCCGTTTGAAGGCAGGACTGGCGAGGACCTCGCGCTCCAGCCGCTCGCTGGCCGGCCGGCGCGCGCTCGAACGGATCGCCAGGTTGATCCGCTTGATGTCGGGGATCGATCGGAGACATTTCTCGACGATCGACTTGCCGAGAAAGCCGGTGCTGCCGGTGACCAGGATGGTCTTGCCTTTCAGGGCGTCGGCAATCACCGGCTGATTCTAGGAGTAGGCGGCTCCGTGGCTGAGATGCGGAACCTGGACGACCGCAGATCCGCCGCCGTCCCACCAGCCCAGGTCGGTGGTCACGGTCGACCAGAACCAGACGGTCTCGCCAGGCTTTCCGGCGTACGTCGCGTGGCCGTCGCCCAACGAGCCGGACCAGCTGCGGCGCACCCCGTCCTGCGTGACCGCGTACACGGTGAAGTGCGTCCCGGTGCCGGGACTCGACCACGCGACGTCGATCACGTTGGGGTTGTCGACCTGCGAGACGGCGCTCACGGTGACGTGCGGCAGCGGGATGTTCGCGAATCTCGGCGAGCCGCCGATCCACAGGTCGCCGGCATCCTTGGGCCAGGGGTCGGAACCCGAACCGCCCCAGCCATAAGGATCGACTGGGCAGACATAGCAGCCGATGTGGTAGACGCCGAAGTGCAGGTGCGGGCCGGTGGCGGTCCCGGTCATGCCCGAGATGCCGATGATCTGGCCCCGGTATACGTAGTCGCCCTTACCGACCCAGATGTGGGACATGTGGCCATAGAACGTCAGCAGGCCGTTGCCATGGTTGATCTCAACGGTCTGTCCGCTGAGGCACGTCGTGCAGCCCGGCACGTACCAGTTCGCGTACATGACGCGGCCCGGCGCGGCGGCGACGATCGGCTCGTAGTACAGGCCGTAGTCGTAACCGTCGTGGCCGCTGTAATAGAGGTAGTCGCGCCCGCCCGGAGTCTGGGCGTAACCCGCATCGAAAGTCGGGTCGGGCCCGCCAACCTTCACCGAGGCGGAGGTGCCGTCGTAGCGGCAGATCTTGTCACGCTGGGCGTAGTCGGGATAGCAGTGGTCGAAGATCGAGGTGATGTAGTGCGGGCCCATGAAGGGAAGGGTCAGGAACGCACCCGGAGCCGGCGCCATGCCGGTGTTGCCCGCGCCGTTCTCGATCGGACCGTATGCAACCTGGCTCGGGTACGCCCACCGCAAGTATTTGCCTGGGCTGGATCCTGGCGGCAGCGCGGAATGCGCCTGCGCGGGAACCGCAGACCAAAGCAAACAGCCGAGGGTGAACAGCAGAGCAACAACCCGCATAGCCTTGAGAACGAGATGGCTGACGGTACGGTTCCACATCATTCGACTCGCCCGGCTTTTGGTTAAGTTTTGCAAATGACCCGGTCCGGGGCAACACCCCTCCCTATTTCGAGCCAGGGGCGCGCCGCTGTGTACGAGGAGCCGACTGGTCCAGCGGGCGTTCGGGTGCGCGACCGGCCCAGGACCGAGCCCACGAAAGGCACCGTGGCGGTCGCGATCCGCGCCGCCTCGATCAACCACCTCGACCTCTGGATGGCGCACGGCGCGCAGCGCGTGACGCCGCCCCGGGTCATTGCCGCCGACGGCGCCGGCGTCGTCCATGCGTCCACCGACTCCAGGTGGCGCGAGGGTGACGAGGTGGTGATCTACCCCGTCATCTGCTGCTGGGAATGCGAATGGTGCCGCTCCGGCCAAAACGTCAAGTGCCCCTACTTCGGCATCCTCGGCGAGCACTCCGACGGCACCGCCTGCGAGCTGTTCCACGTCGACGCGCGCAACCTTTTTCCCAAGCCGAAGGGCCTGACCTGGACGGAGGCCGCTGCGTTTCCCCTCACCTTCCTGACTGCGTGGCGGATGCTCACGACTCGCGCCCGGCTGCAGGCGGATGAAAAGGTTCTCGTCGTCGGCGCCGGCGCCGGCGTGGCCGTGGCAGCGATCACGATCGCCAAGCACCTCGGCGCGCGCGTGTTCGCCACCAGCCGGTCGGAGGCCAAGCGCCCGCGCGCCCTCGAGCTCGGCGCCGAGCAGGTGTTCGACTCGACCGATTTCAGCAAGCCCGTGCGCGAGGCGACCGACGGCGGCGTCGACGTCGTCTTCGAGCACGTGGGCCCGGCGACGCTAAGCGAGTCGATGCGCTCCGTCGTGGTCGGCGGACGCATCGTCACGTGCGGGTCGACCTCAGGCGTCAAGGCCGAGATCGCCATGCCACGCATGTTTTTCGGTCAGATGGACCTGCTTGGCTCGACAATGGGCAATGCCGGAGAGTTCGAGGCGGTGTTGAAGGCGATGGACGCGGGAATGCGTCCAGTCGTTGACTCGACCTATCCGTTATCCGATGTGCAGGCCGCGCTTACACGACTGGACGCGGCGGAGCAGTTCGGCAAAGTCGTTTTGGCGGTGTCGTAGAGGAGAAGAACCATGAAAGGGTTCAAAGTGTTTCTGCTGCGGGGCAATGTCGTGGAGCTGGCCATCGCCGTGGTCATCGGCGTGGCGTTCGGTGTGGTCATCACCGCCTTCGTCAAGGACCTGGTGACGCCGCTTATCGCGGCCATCGGCGGCAAGCCGGACTTCGCGGCACTCTCCTTCACAATCAACAACAGCAAGTTCCTGTACGGCGAATTCATCAATGCCGTGATCGCGTTCCTGATCATCGCCGCGGTCATCTACTTCCTGGTCGTGATTCCGTACACGGCGATGGTCGAGCGGTCGCGCAAGGAGCCGCCCGCCGACCCGACGGTAAAGAAGTGCCCCGAGTGCCTGAGCGAGATCCCTAAGGACGCCAGGCGCTGCGCCTTCTGCACGTCACCGCAGCCGACCTAAGCGCGTCTCCTCCCTGCCGCATTCCGCACCGTTGGCGCCACCGGAGCAAAATAGCCAGCTCCGATAGGCACGGTTCGATCCGACGGTGCGGAATCGTGACCCTAGTCTGACCGCGCGCTTACGACTTGGGCCCGGGCACCGCCCACACTTTTGACGCCGTCTCATGGCTCAGCGTCAGGTCTCGCCCGGCCACCCGGACTCGGAGCATCTTCCCCACCTCGTCAGCCTCCAGGACCGTCACTTCGCGGCCCGGCGTCAGGTCGCGCTGGTGGAGGTACGCGAGCAGCGCCGGCGCCTCCCGCTCGGCGACCTCGGAGACTCGCGTCACGCTCGCCCGGTCGCCGCCCTTCAGCGCCGACAGCCTCACCTCGCGCGGCGAGGCTTCCGAATAGCCGGGGATTGGGTTGCCGTGGGGGCAGGTCGCCGGGCGGCCGAGCACCTCATAGAGGCGCTGCTCGACGACATCGGACACCGCGTGCTCGAGGCGCGCCGCTTCCGCGTCGGCGGTCACCCAGTCGAGGCCCAGGCCATCCGTGAGCCAGCGTTCCATGATCCGGTGCCTCCGGACGACCGACTCCGCCGCCTTCATGCCACGCGAGCTCAGCTCGATCTCCTTGCGGCCGTTCAGGCGCACGAGCCCATCTCGGGTCATTCGCCGCAGCGCCACGGTCACCGTCGGCCGGCTGACGCCGAGCCAGTCGGCGAGCCGTGCGCTGCGCAGCGTCTCCTTCTCTGCCCACATGTAATAGATCGCCTCGAGGTATCGCGAGATGACCTCGGAAGGCTCCAGACCGTCCCTGTTAGACTCGCCTAATTGCATGCTTTATGGATACTAATCCGTTGACAAAATCATGAGCCAAGCCGCCGCCGTCGGGTTGGGAGCCATCGCCGGAGCCACCATCTTCCTCGGGCTCCCGGTCGCCCGCATGCACCGCCTGCCCAAACCGGTCCAGGGCTTCCTGAACGCGTTCGCGACAGGCATCCTCGTCTTCCTGCTGTGGGACATCATCAGCCACGCGGCCGGTCCCATCGAGGCCGCCATCGGGCAGGGGCACCGCTCCACGTTTGCGGGCATGGCCGTGATCTTTGCGTTCGGCATCGCGGCCGGACTGCTTGGCCTGGTCTATTTCAACCGCAGCATCTTCGGTCGTCTGAGGCACGGGGCCGCCGCCCCAACCGCGCGGTCGCTATCCCTCGCCATCGCCACGGGGCTGGGCCTGCACAACCTGTCCGAGGGTCTTGCCATCGGCGAATCTGCCCACGTCGGCGCCATCGCGTTCACTGGCGTTCTGGCGGTTGGCTTCGCGCTGCACAACATCACGGAGGGGTTCGGCATCGCTGCGCCGATGACGACTGAGAACAAGCCGGCTTCATGGAGCTTCCTCGGTCTCGCCGGACTGATCGGCGGGGGGCCGACCTTCATCGGCACCTGGATCGGATACCTCGCCCACTCCGACTACTTCTCGGTCGCCTTTCTCGCCGTCGCGGCCGGCGCGATTCTCTACGTGCTGAACGAGCTGTTCAGCCTGGGCCGCAAAATCAGCACGCCAACCACGTTCGCCTGGGGCCTGCTCACCGGATTCCTGACCGCCTTCGCGACCGATCTATTTCTGACCCTGGCCAGCGCCTAGAAGATTCCTGGGGCAACCTGCGCCCCGGAACCGTATATGTCCTTGGACCGGATCGCGTTCTCCGATCTCATCACCAGTGATTACGAGTCGGGCTACTGAGCTAACTCGCTACGACGTCCAGGGCGCCTTCGCCGTCAGGGTCCCAGTCGTGCCAGTCCGGGAAGCGCCACCGGAAAAGCCGCTCCTGGACCTCGAATAGGCTGTCGAGTGTGTCCTGGACGTGGCCCGTGTCGCGGAGCGGCTCGCGGACGTGATTCGGCATCGTGCCCGCGACGCCGCGAATCTCCGCCCGGACCCGAGACGGCACCGTCTTGACCCCGTCCCGGTTCATCTCTTCCAGTCGCCACAGGACGCGGTCCGTGGCCTGGAGCATGCGGTGAAAGGCGTAGCGGCGGCGGTTTTCCCGGCGCAGCGCCGATTCCAGCTTCTCGATCCGGTTCGAAGTGTGGTCAATCATGGTCAGCTACCTTTTCTAGCTTACCGGCAGACAGGGGCCATTTGAACGTGTTTCTCGCCCGGCTCGAACACCTGTTCAGGCCGGTTGACGCCTGGGGTGAGTTCAGAAAGGGCGCCCGGCGCGCCGCCGTCGTATTCATTCTCTACCGCCAGGCGGGTCTGTGGATGGTCCCTTTTGTCCGCCGCCGGGCCGACCTCCGCGACCATCCCGGCCAGGTGGCTCTGCCCGGCGGGAGCGTCGAGGAAGGCGAGTCGGCATGGGACGCGGCCCAGCGCGAGGTGGCCGAGGAGATCGGCGTCCCGGTCGGACGCCTCGTCCCGCTCGGAGCCGGCGACCCCATCTACGCCGCCGTGTCTAACTTCTCGGTCGTTCCGTTCGTCGCCTACCTGCCGGACCCTGTCGAGTCGTTCGTCCACGACGAGCGAGAGCTGGAGGGCGTGCTGGCCATCCCGCTCGACCGCCTGCTCGACGACAGCGCATGGCTGCAGTCGGACGAGCCGTGGCGATTCCGCTACCTGGCGCATGAGGAGAGTGTCGTCTGGGGCCTGACCGAGCGCATCGTCTACGGCCTGGCGGTGAAGCTCAGGCAGGCGCTCGCCGAAGGTCGAAGGTCGGATCCTCCAGCTGCCGGCGCGTGAGTCGAGCACGCGCCTGCATCGCGTGCCGGGCCCTCGCGACCGTGTGGTGATCGTTCACGCCCGCCGCGGCGATCAGCTCGCCACCCCGTAGGTAGAACACAGTGAATGGCGGCTTGCCCAAATCGCCTCGGATCACCGTCTCATCCCACGGCAGGCCGGCGCCCGCGTACTGGAGGTTGAGGCCGTACTGGTCGGACCAGAACCAGGGGACCTCGCTGTACGGCTCCCTCAAGCCCGCCATCGCGCGGCCCACCGCGAAGCCCTGGCGCTGCGCGGTCTGGAAGTGCTCGACGCGGATGTGCGTCTCGTAAAGCGGGCTGAAGAAACGCGTCACGTCACCCGCGGCGAAAACATCCGGAGCGGAAGTGCGCCCCAGCTCGTCGACCACGATGCCTCGATCGACATCCAGTCCCGCGGCCTCGGCCAGTGCGACTCGCGGTTCTGAGCCGACGGCGGCAAGCACGGCTCCGCGCAGGTCGGAAAGCGACTCGACGTTCAAGGCAAGCTCGACGCCATGCTCGCGGTGGACTTTCGCCAGGAAAGCGCCGAGCTCGGCCCCGAGGACACGCAGCAGAGGCTGCTCGAGCGCCTCGTGCACGTGCACGTCGCATCCCTTCGCGACAGCGACCGCAGCCACCTCGCAGCCGATGAAGCCCGCGCCGATGATGTCCAGCCGCTCGCCACGCTGGATGAGCCCACGGAGATCCTCCGCCTGCGCCAGCTGGCGAAGGTAGATCGCCTCCGGAATGCTGGGGAGGCGGCGCGCGTCGGATCCGGTGGCGATGCAGAGCCGATCCCACGGCACGGCCCGGCCGCTGTCGAGCACTGCGGTGCGCCGGTCGAGACCGAGATTCACGACCATCTTCCCGAGCATCAGGTCGACGTGCAGCTCGCGGTACTGCTCGCGCGGTCGCAGCGGCAGCCGGTCAACGGCTACCGTGCCCTGCAGGTACCCCTTGCTCAGATGCGGGCGCTCGTAGGGCGCGACAGGCTCAGCGCCGCAAAGGATGATCTCGCCATCGAAGCCCGCGTCGCGCAGACCGGCCGCGACCGCGTCGCCGGCCGGGCCGGCGCCAGCGATCAGCGCTCTGGGCGTTCCAGCTCCCGCAAACGGCGGAGCGACCATACGAGGTAGCCGCCCAGCACGACGACCGCAAACGTGTAGGCCAGCACGAGGTAGGTCACGGAACGGGCTCCGGGCTGGCCTCGGGGCGCCGGGAAGCGACCACGTGCGCCCGTTCGGTCACCCCATGGCGCCCGTCGAGCAGCGTCTCGATCCGGTATCGGACGCCGATCATCACGCCGGCCAGGACCAGGGTGCAGAGCATCGTGAACAAGAACGTCGCCAGCATCTCGGGCGGGAGCGCGTTGTTGATGATCAGCGGCCCAGGGTGGTGCGTGTTCCACCACGAGACGCTGAAATACACCACCGGCACGTCGGCGAACCCGAAGATGCCCACCACCGCGGCGAACCGCGCCGATTGGCGTCCCGGCTCAGCGAGGCGCCGCACCAGCAGGTACCCGGCGTAGATGATCCATAGGACCAGCGTCGAGGTGAGGCGCGCGTCCCACACCCAGTAGGCGCCCCAGACCGGCTTGGCCCACAGCATGCCCATGACAAGCGTCACCGTCGTGAACACGACTCCGACCAGCGCACCCGCGCGCGCGATGCGATCGGCGGACGGGCTCTCGTTGCGCAGGTAGACGATCCCGCCGATCAGAACCACGGCGAAGCATCCGAACGCGGTGATCGCGGAGCTCACGTGAAGGTAGAAGATCCGCTGCACCGGGCCGTGCAGGTAGTCGCCAGGCGCGTACAGAAAGATCGCCCCCGCCGCGAGGAGCATCAGCGCGACCGCGCCGCCGGCCGCCTTCTCGTACCTATTCATCAAGTACGAAACGGGCAGCGAGTGAGGTCAGCACGAGGAAGAGTATGTCGAAGTCAATGAGGAGGCCGATCGCTTCCTGGTAGTTGCCCGGCAGACCCATCGCCGACTGCACCGCTGATCCGCCCGCGATGATGAACGGTATCCACAGCGGCAGCGTGAGCAGTGGCAGCAGCAGCTCGCGTGCTCGTACACGCGCGACGATCGCCGCGAACAAGCAGCCGAGCGCAGCCATCCCGACGCTCGCCAGCACCACCGCCGCGACCACCTCGATCGACAGCGGCGTGCCGAAGAACAATGACAGCGCGGGCAGCATGACCGCCTCGCACAGGAGGAGCAGGCCGAACGCGGCCGCCGCCTTGCCCGCGAAAACCGCGACCGGCGACGCGGGCGTCATCAGCATCGCCTCGAGCGACGCCTGCTCCCGCTCCGCCGCGAACGCGCGGCCGAAGGCGACAAGCCCGGCGAAGACGAGCGCAAGCCACAGGATGCCCGGCGCGATCGAGGCGGCGTTGCGCGAGTCGATCTGAAACCCGAAGTTGCCGATGAGCAGCGCAAGGATCACGAACTGCGCCAGCGCGGGCACCAGCTCGCGCGTCCTCCATTCCGACCGTAGGTCTTTGCGAGCGACTGCGACCGCGACGCGAAACGGATTCATTTCGCCGGCCGCGCGCAGGGCGGACTCTTCATTTGACGACGCGCAGATGGGTCGCCGTGCCGAGCGACCGTCCGTGCCGCAGGATGAGGGTGCGCGCGCACAGACGGTTGGCAAGCGCGTGGTCGTGCGTCGCGAGGACGACCGTCCGGCCCTCCATGATGCGCATCAGCATGTCGCCTGCGTCCGCGCCCAGGCTCGCGTCGGGCTCGTCGAAGAACAGCAGCTTCGGCTCGTGAAGGATCGCGCGGCCGATGGCCAGTCGCTGCTGCATGCCCCGCGACAGCCGGTCCGCGCGTCTGTCCGCCGCTTGCGTCAGGCCGACGGTCTCGAGGACCTCGGCCACGCGTGACCGGCTCACGTCGTGCAGGTCGCAGAAGAACTCGAGGTTCTCGGCCGCAGTCAGCGCCGGATACAGCCCAGGTGAATGCGCGACGTAGCCGAGGTAGTGGCGCAGGCGGCGCCGCTCTCGAAATGCGTCCAGCCCGGCCAGCTGCAGCCAGCCGGCGGTCGGCCGGAGCGCCGTGGCCAGGATGCGCAAGAGGGTTGTCTTGCCGGCGCCGTTGTCGCCGAGCACGGCCATGTGTTCGCCGGTGTCCAGCACGAGGTCGACGCCCTCGAGGGCAAGCTCCCTGCCGAACCAGTGGGTCAGACCGTCGGCGACAAGGATGCTCACGGATTCTCGTCAGGCGGCGTCTTGAGTAGGGGCCACAGGACGAAGGGCCCGGCCAGGAACAGGAGCAGCGTCGCGACGATGATCGCCATCGCTTACGCAGGCAGAGTAACGGGCTGGCGGCGCCTTGCCAACTCGGGAACTGGAATCTTCTGGCCCACGTTGCCCAGCACGACGCCGAGGATGATGATCGCCCCGCCCGCCCAGATCCAGCTCACCAGCGGGTTCACGAACACCCGAAACGAGGCTGACCCGTCGCCGTTCGTCCCGGCGAGCACGACATAGACGTCCGCCACTGGCGTGGTGGTGATCGCGACGTGGGTCAGAGCCTGGCCTCCGAGCCCTGCGTAGGTCGCACGCGAGGGCTCCAGGATCTGGTCGCCGAACCTCATCGCGGCGCCGAACTCGGTGTGGTCGGCGAGCTGCCGCTGGTCCGAGCCTATGTACGTCAGCGTGTAGCCGGCGACGGTCACCTGCTGGCCGGGCGCCAGCGTCACGTCCTTCTCCTGCTGCCAGAAGTGGGAAGTGGCAATGCCCACGACGGCGACCACAAGGCCGAGGTGCGCGAGGTAGGCGCCGTAGCGCCTGCGGCGGCGAACGAACACCTGGGGCTTTCGGATGGCGCGCGCGAAGATGCTCAAGACGGTGGCGGCCGCGCCCGCGGCCAGCGGAATCGCAACCAGCGGTGCGATCGACCGCTCGCCAACGACGAGCATCACCACGAGAGCCACCACAGCCGCGGCGGCCGGCCACCGCAGCGCGCGCATCGTCGGCCCACTGGCCTGTCGCCAAGGCAGCAGCGGTCCCACCGCGAGCAGCGCCAGAAAGACCGCGAACAAGGGAGCCGCCGCTCGCTCGTAGTAAGGCGCGCCGACCACGCGCTGCGCGCCGGCCAGTCCCGACACGAGCGGCAGGACCGTCCCCCACATCACCACCGCAACCACGCCGATCAACAGGAGGTTCTGCAGGACGAACGCGCCCTCGCGTGAGATCGGCGGCGAAGCCTCCTTGGCGACCGCGATCGTGCCCGAGCGGAATGCGAGCAGCGCGGCGGAAAAGACCATGCACACCGCGAGGAAGCCGAGGAACCACGGACCGATCGCGCTCACCGCGAACGTGTGCACCGACGGCACCACGCCGCTGCGCACGATGAACGTGCCGAACACGACGAGCAAGAACGCGGTGATCACGAGACCGAAGTTCCACGCGCGAAGGCGTCCGCGCTGCTCCTGGACCTGCGAGGAATGCAGGTACGCGGTGGTCGCGAGCCACGGCATGAGGGCGACGTTCTCCACCGGGTCCCATCCCCAGTAGCCGCCCCAACCGAGCACGTGATACGCCCACCACATGCCGAGCAGCAGGCCCATGCTCTGCAGGCTCCACGCGAGCAGCGCGAAGCGCCGCGTGTGCATGATCCAGGCGGAGTCAGCCCGACCCGCGAGCAGCGCCGCGCACGCAAAGCTGAACGGGATCGCGAACGAGGCAAAGCCGGCGAGCACGACCGGCGGATGGATGAGCATCCCGCCATCTCGCAGCACGGGGTTCAGGCCGAGGCCGTCCGGCGGCGTGATCGACAGCAGGTCGAACGGGCTCGCGACCACGGCAAGGACGAATAGGAAGAAAGCGAAGATCGCCGCGAGGATTCCGGCGGCGTACGCGGCGAGCCGGGTACCGAGCCTTGCGCTCGCTACAAGAGATGCGCTTCCGAGGATGGCGAGGATCAGCGTCCAGTAGAGGAGCGATCCCTCCTGGCCGCCGTAGAACCCGGCCGCCACGAGCGCGACGGGCGTCGAGAGGTCGGTGTGCTCCGCGACATAGGCAAGGGAGAAGTCATGCGTGAGCAGGGCGACCTCGAGAATGACGCCGGCGATCACGGTCATCGCCGCGGCTGCGTAAAACGCGCGGCGACCGACCCGGACGAGGGTCTCGCTCTCCCGCCACCCCGCCCAGAACGAAAGAAATGAGGAGAAGCCGCCCATCACTAGCCCCGCGAGCAGCGCCCCCGCCCCGAGGTAACCGAGCATCACTGCGTGTAGGGCTGCGTCGAGAAGCGCGACGGACACTTCGCGAGCAGCGTCCGCGCGTGGAAGACGCCATCGGTGCCCAGCCGCCCCTCGACTACGACGGTGATGCCCGGCTGGAAGATGTCGGGCAGCGAGCCCGTGTAATCGACGGGCATCGACGCCGTGCCGTCCTTCTCGGTGAAGGTGACGTGCAATCCGCCGTCGCTCTTCTGCACGTCGCCCTGGACGACGCCCGCGACGCGGACATCTCCTGTGGGTGTGTGCGCGCGAAGATCCGAGACGGTGACGTAGTACTCGGCCGACCCGCCCGAGGCGGTGTAGATGAGGTAGCCCACGCACCCGGCGACCACGACCGCCGGCAGCCCCCAGCTCAGCATCAGCCTCATGGGCCGATCAAAGCCAGGTAGTGGTCCAGCGTGTTGGCGTCGAGCGGACCGGTGAACGACGCGACGACCAGGCCGTTGGAGTCGATGAAGAACGTCGCCGGCAAGCCCGCGACGCCATACGCCTGATAGGAGCCGGAGACGATCGGCCCGGCCGGGTAGGTGTGCGGATGGCGCTGCTCGAAGGCCTGGAATCCGGAATCCGTGTCGCGGTTGTCAGCGCCGACGAACGCGACATTGGGGTGCGATGTAGCACCGCTGGCAAGGACGCCGCCCTCCTCGACGCAAGGCCCGCACCAGGACGCCCAGAAGTTGAGCACCACAGGCCGCCCCTGCAGCTCCCAGACGCGGACCTGGTCTCCCCCGGTGGTCTGGATCGCCAAATGGGGCGCCGCCCGACCGAGCAGCGGCGGGTTTTGCAGCGCGGCGTGCTGCAGCCCCCAGGCGAGCGAGAGCACCAGGATCGAGCCGAGGACGAGGACGATCGACCCGATCGCCACAGATCGGCGACTCACGTCGACTGAGTCTATAGAGCCAGGCGGATCAACAGGTCAGGGTCGCTTACGCCGCTTCGACTTCGAGGGCTCGCTGGATTTGCCGCTCGGGCCGGCGGATTTGGTCGCGCTCGAGCGGTCAACTTTCGCCTGCGCCTCGAGCTTCATCTCGACCGTCCGATCGTCAGTCTGGCCATAGTTTCCAGCTCCTTTCTTGCCACCCATGGGACGATACCTCCTGCGCGTTGATTTGCCGGCCGGCTCGGCACTCTTGCCGCCCTCGGACTTCAGTCGGTCGACCTCAGCCTGTTTCTCCAGCTTGCGCTCGATGCGCGTGTCCTGCGGCCGCCCCCAATTTCCTCTAGGAGCCATGTCGGCCACCTCCCGTCTGAGCGCTGCTTTGGACAGGCAGGACTGCAGTCGCTATCCACCTTGTTCCCGCGTTCCGTTTCCATCGAGGCTCTGCCCAAACCTCGACCTCGAGGCGAAATGCTAGCCACGGTCCGCCCTTTTCATCAAGCGGCAAGAGGACCTCGTCCTGGATTGTCTCCTGCGCCTCGACAAATTCGTCTGCTTCGAAAATGGGGGTGATCATCACGTCTTGCCAGGTCAGGTTTGCTCCTGGCGCAAAGTGCGAAGTCGATGTGGCGGAAAGAGAGGCAATCTTCCTCTTCGCTTTGAACGGAATCTTCGATAAGCCGGTATTCCTGAAGGTCACCTTCAGTCGAATCACGTGTCGATCTGCAGCCGTCTCGACAGTCGCATCGACATCGAGTTCCGCCCGACGCGCAAAGGTGCGGCCGCGGATGAACTTGAAGTAGGCCCACGCTCCAGCCAGGACAACGGCCAGCGCCTGGACGACGTTGAGGACGAGCTGGGAGAGCTTTGTCCATTCATCCATGTGTTTGGTGCCAGTTCTAGCACTGTGTGATGCACCGTGCCACCGCCTTCGAACGCCCTCCGCGCGAAAAGAAAACTAAGCGAGGGTGTTCGCGGCCGCGATCCTCGCGTACAGGCGCCCGCTTGGCTTCACCGTGCGCTCAAGAGTCTTGCGGTCCACGCCGATCAGACCGAAGTGCGCGGTATAGCCCCGGGCCCATTCGAAGTTGTCCAGGCTGGTCCAGTGGAAGTAGCCCCGGACGTCCACCCCATCGTCGATCGCGTCGAGCACGCTCGATAGCACCTCGGTCAGGAACAGCTCGCGCGCCGCGTCGTCCGCTGTGGCGATCCCGTTCTCGGTGACGTAGACCGGCTTGCCGTAATTCCGCAGCTCATTGAGCACGCCGCGCATCCACTCGGGCTTGGAGGCGAAGCCCATCTCGGTGACGTCGACGCCGGGTGGCGTGAACCGGCGCACGAACTGGTCCTGCGGCCGGCGCGGATCGAAGGCGGCCATCTGCCCCCAGTAATGCGCGATGCCGATGTAATCGCTCGAAGCCTGGACGATGCGACGCAGCTGCGCGGTTCCGACGGGCCAGCTGTCCACCACCGTCTGCGCCGCGCCGGCGGCCAGGCGGTCGCGCCGCGTGTTCGTCGCCGGCATGAAAAGGAACTTGTGATGTGACAGGCCGACGGGCGTGTCCGGCCACCGTCGCTTGATCGCCGCGTAAGCCAGCTCGTGGGCATGCTGCATGTTCCGCGTGACGCGGTACTGGCCGATCAGATCGCCCTTGTGTCCCGGAGGAAACTCGCCCGTGATCCAGCCGTTCGCCGCGTACACGCTGGGCTCGTTGATCGTGCACCACATTCCGACCAGATCCCCCAGCTCGTCCACCACGCGGTGCACGAAAGGCAAGAACGCGTGCGGCGAATCCGACACGGTCCAGCCTCCCTTGTGCGCGAACCACTGCGGGCTCGTGAAGTGGTGCAGCGTGACCATGGGCAGCATTCCCTGCTCGCGGAGCTCGCCCAGGACGTCTCGGTAGTGCCGGATCTGGCGCGAGTCGAACTCACCCTGGACAGGCTCGATGCGCGACCACTCGATTGAAAGCCGGTGCGCGTTCTGCGCAAGCCCCCGCAGCATGGCGAAGTCCTCGCGGTAGCGGTGGTAGCTGTCGCAGGCGACCGCCGACGAGTCGCCGTTCGCGATCCGGCCGGGCTGCTGCTCCCACTCCCACCAGTCGTTGTTGCGGTTGTCGCCCTCGATCTGGTGGGCGGCGCTCGCGGTGCCCCACAGAAACCGGTCCGGAAAACCGCGTCCGGCCAAGCTATGCCGCTGCGGTCGCCGGCTTGCCAACCTGCGGCGGCGGGATGTAGTGCCACGACTTGGGCGTCTCGCCGTCGAGCTCGAGCTGCAGCATCCCCGCCTTGCCGACATTGGAGCGGTGCATCTCGCGCTCGTTCTGCGGCCTTCCGTCGAGCACGATCCACGCGGCGTTCAGCGGGTCCGCGTGGCTCACGAGGGCGATCGTCTCGCCCGGATGCGCGCGCGCCTGCCGGCGCATGGCGTCAAGCACGCGCTCGCCCATCGCCTCGATGGATTCGTCGCCGGGCAAGATGCCTCGGCGTGCCTTGTGCACGAGCCACAGCGGGCGCCGCACGGGAATCTGCCAGTACGGCACGCCCTGAAGGTAGCGGCTGAACTCAGCCTCGCGCAGCTCAGGGTCGGCCTCGAGCACCGCCGGCGCGGCGAGTTGCTCGTTGATGATCCGCGCCGTCTGGGCTGCGCGCTCGAGCGGGCTGTGCACGATGCGGTTGATCCCATGTCCGGCTTCTCGCAGCACCTCGCCCAACGCGACGGACTGCGCGCGGCCGAGCGCGCTCAAGGGGAAGCCGTCGAGGTGCCCGTACAGGATTCGGTGCGGGTTTTCGACGTCCGCGTGCCGGATCAAATAAAAGGTGGTCAGCTTCGGTAGGCGCCGACCGTGGTGCGATTCGTGCCGGCCGACCGGCCGGAGTCCAGTGCCTGGTAGGACTCACGAAGAAGGTTGCCGGTGTACTCGCGCCGGTTCACCATGCCGGCCTCATCCTTCGGACGGTAGTCCGAGTCGATGGTGGCCGCACCGCAGCTGACGGTGATGCGACGCCAGTTGCCGCTGGTCGAAAAGTCATGCGTGGCGATGGAGCGGCGGATCTTGTCCGCCGCCAGTGCGGCGCCCTCCTTGTCGGTCTCAGGCAGGACGATCGCGAAGTGCGGCGGCCCCTCGACGTCGAGGAAGGCGACCGTGTCCGTGTCGCGGATGGCCTGGCCGAGCCGCTCCGCCATCTCGCGCAGCAGGCCTTCGATCTGGATCTGCTCCAGCTCCTTGTGTATGTGCTCGGCGTGGTCCAGCTCGACCGTCAGCACCGACAGCGGCCGGTGATAGCGCACCGCGCGGTTGGCCTCCTGGCCGACCAGGGCGTTGATGAACTTCGAGTTCCAGATCCCGGTGACCGGGTCGACCACGCCGAAAAGCGGGCTCGACGTACGGTCGAGCTGGCTGTGGCCGCAGCTTGGGCAGTACTGCGAGGTTTCCGGAAGCTCGGAATTGCAGTACCAGCAGGTGGTCATGCCCCGGCATTCTAGGCTTCGGGGCCCTCAACCCGTTCCAGTTCAGAATTTGGGGGTGACCGACCAGGGCGAGCTGTTTCCGCTTCCTGCCGGGGCCGAGCCCAAGGCACCACTAGCCACCCGGATGAGGCCGAAGAGCTTCGACGATCTCGTGGGCCAGACCAAGGTGGTCGGAGTCCTCCGCAGCCTTACCCGATCGGGCAACCTGCCGAGCATCGTCCTGTGGGGCCCGCCCGGCAGCGGCAAGACGACCCTGGCCGGGCTTCTTGCCACCGAGACGAACGCACGCATGGTCGCGATGTCCGCCGTGACTGCCGGGGTGGCCGACCTGCGCAAGGTCGTCGCCGAGGCGAAGATCCATCGCCGTGCCGGGCTGCGCACCGTCATGTTCGTCGACGAGATCCACCGCTTCAACAAGGCGCAGCAGGACGCGATCCTGCCCCACGTCGAGGACGGCACGGTCACGCTCATCGGCGCGACCACCGAGAACCCATCGTTCGAGGTCATCTCGCCGCTGCTGTCGCGCAGCCGCGTCTTCCGGCTCGAGCAGTTGAGCCGGAGCGAGCTGAAGCAGGTCGTCGAGCGCGGGCTGAAGGAGCTGAATGCGACGATCGACGACGACGCAATGGACGGCCTGTTGGAGGCCGCGCGCGGCGACGCGCGCGTGGCGCTCAACGGATTGGAGGCCGCCGCCTCTCTTGCTGGCGACGCGGCGATCTCCCTCGACCATGTCGAGAAGGCGATGCAGCAAAGCCACCTCCTGTACGACCGCGCGGGCGACCAGCACTACGACATCGTGTCGGCGCTCATCAAGAGTGTCCGCGGAAGCGATCCCGACGCGGCCGTCTACTGGATGGCGCGCATGCTCGAGGCAGGCGAGGACGTGATGTTCGTCGCGCGGCGCCTGGTCATCCTCGCGGCGGAGGACATCGGCCTCGCCGACCCGCAGGCGCTCTCGGTGGCGATGGCCGCACAGCAAGCCGCGCATTTCGTCGGCATGCCGGAGGCAGTCCTGCCTCTGACCGAGGCTGCGCTTTACCTCGCCCTGGCGCCCAAGTCCAACTCGGCGCTGACGTCCTACGGGGCCGCGCGCGAGCTGATCCAGGAGACGGGCAACGAGCCGGTGCCGCTGCATCTGCGCAATGCGCCGACCGGTTTGATGAAGTCGATGGGGTACGGCAGCGGCTACCGCTACGCGCACGACTACGAGGGTGGCGTGGCCTCGGAGCAGGTGCACATGCCCGAGAAGCTGAAGGGCCGGAAGGTGTACTCGCCCAACCCTCGCGACCGCAAGCCGGGAAAATAACGAACCGTTGGCTGACGCGCTTCTGATTTTCAAACCCGACTCCGCCTACCGGCTCGCCCCGCGCGCCGGCATCTGGGGCTGGCTTGCGTCCGAGCGCGACTGGAAGATCGAGTCGCTCGAGTGGTTCCAGCCGCCGGCCGCGCTCATCGAGAACCACTACGACTTCCTGCAAGGACGCCCCTTCTTTCCCTGGCTCGTCGATTTCATGACCGCGCTGCCGCTCATCGTCGGACGCGTGACGGCGTCAGGCGATGCGCTGCAGCAGATGCGCCACGACCTGGGCGAGACGCAGATCGCGAAGTCGCGGCCCGGTTCGCTGCGCGAGCGGTACGGCATCTTCGGCGGCCTGAACTGCCTCCACCTGTCCGACGCCGTGGAAACGGGAGCGGCCGAGGTGAAGCGATGGTCTGACTTCGTCCAGCTCGACAAGGTGAAGGTCCACCTCCAGGAATCGAGCAACAAGCCGGACCACACCTTTCATCTGCGCTCGCTCGCGACGCAGGTCGCGTCGGGCATCCACGTGGGGCTCGCGTCGCGGATGATCCGTGAGCTGCTGGCCGAGGAGTGCGACCTCAAAGGCGCAAAGCTCGCGGCGCTGCGCCGGATTACGTTGGGGGCGTTGTCCTAGCCTCCACCGACGCGTTGTAGACCGTCACCGGTTTAGTGAACAGGTCCGAGTTCGGTATGACGATGAGATTGCCCTCGTCGCTCTTCAACATCGTCACGCGCAGCTTCACCTCCACGATCACGCCGGTGTGCGTGTCGATCGCGATGTGATCGCCGACACGGACGTGCTTCTCCAGCAGCACGTAGTAGCCCGAGACGTAGTCCTTGAGCAGGTCCTGGACGCCGAGCGCGGCGATGATGGTCGCCAGCAGAAGACCGAACAATGTGACATTGGCGCTCTGGACCGCGAACCCGACAGCGGCAAACAGGCCGAACAGGAGGATGATCGCCGTTGCCGCGCGGCGCCCGAGGACGATCATGTCGGGACGGACCTGCCGCTTGTGGAGCCACTGGCCGACCAGATGCGCGACGAAGCGCGCGGCGAAGATGAACGCGATGAAGACGATCAGGCCGGCGATGACGTAGAGCGTTTCGTGCACGGGCCCGTTGGTCGAGAAGTCTTTGGTCAGGTCGTAGCCGCGTACCGCGGCCGCGATCATTCTTCGGTCTCGGCTGCTTCCCCAGCGGCGGGAGCCTCGCCCGCTGCCCCTTCTTCGCCCTCGACCGGCACCGCGGCTTCCGCCGCCGGGACTTCCTCTTCGACCTTGAGCTCGCGCTTGTGCACGATCTTGACCACGAGGTCCTCAGGGTCGTCGAGGATGGTCACGCCCTTGGGCACCTTGAGCTCGGAAACACGGAGCTCGGACTCGATCTCCTCGAGGGGCGTGAGGTCGACCTCGAACGCCTCGGGGATTTCGGACGGGAGCACCTCGATCCGCACCGTGTGCATCGGCTGCAGGATGTCCGCGTCCCCGCGCTTGACCGCGGCCGACTCGCCGACGAGGTGCACCGGGACCTCGACCTCGATCTTCTCCTGCAGGTTGACCTGGTAGAAGTCGACGTGGATCGGGCCCAGCCGGCGCGGGTGGGTCTGGATCTCGCGGACCAGCACCTTCTCGGTGCGGCCGTCGAGCGTGAGGTCGACGAGGTGGGTGCGCCCCGACTTGACGAAGACCTTCTGGAACTCCAGGCGGTCGAGCACGATCGGCGTCGGCTCGGTGTTGTGGCCGTAAACGATGGCCGGAATCTTGCCCTCGCGCACGAGGCGGCGCGAGCGCTTGCCGAGAGGTTGGCGGGGTAGAGCTTTGAGCTGCATGGTTGGGCCTCGGTTGGAGAGGCCCGCCTATGATACGCCGAGCCGTGCAGCCTCCTCCGCCCCCGATCCTTCAGCAAGGCGCCGGGATGGACGTCCCCGGCAACCTCGCGAGCCCCTCCTTGAGGGTCGTCGGCGGCCTCATCGACGTCGTGATCCTGCTGATCCTCGGCGGCCTGCTGGACCTGATCACGCATGACTCGCGCTTTGCGACCGGGCTGATCGGGCTCGTCGTCTGGGTGGCCTACTTCGCCTACTTCTGGAGCCAGCGTGGCGAGTCGATCGGGATGATGGTGTTCGGCTTCAGGGTCCGCGACGCCGCGTCCGGCCACTACCCAAGCGTGGGTCAGGCGGCGGTCCGGGGCCTTGTCTGGACCCTCGAGGTCGTGCCGTGCACGTTCTGCCTCATCGGCATCCTGGCGTGGGCCTGGATGTTCTGGGACCCGCGACGCCAGGCCCTGCACGACAAGATCACGGGCACGATCGTCACCGCGAGCTAGCGCGGAGGATCGGCCGAAAACCCTCGGCGAGAGATTCGGTGATCCAGGTGGCCCAGATCCGGGTGAAGCGACGAGCAGCGCAGCGAGCGCATCGCGTAAATGCGTGAGCGAGCAGCGCAGGAGCTGAGCCCGGAGATGGGCCGCATGGGCGCCGAAGATCCGTCGACGGCTTTCGGCCGAGCCTCCTAACCGAGCGGGGTCGCCACCGGCGTGATCTGCATCGGCGAGGTCAGCATCCCGTGCACGACGAAGACGAGGATGACCAGGCCGATGGCCAGCGCCGAACCTCCGATCACGATGCCGGCGACCGCCTTGCTGTCGCCACCCAGTGCGCCGTGGCTCGCGGCGATGCGCTGCGTGGCCCCGATGCCGTAAACGACCGCGATGATTCCGCACGGGATCGTCACGAACTCCCCGATGCCGCAGCAGCACACGAACGGCACTGCGCACATCGCGATGATGCCGAGGACCAGGGAGGCCGTCGCGCACGGCGCGTCACGACGGTAGTAGCCGGCTTCGTACGGGTACTGCTGCAGCGGCGGGTAGCCGGGCCCGCTCACATCAGGCCGTCGATGCTATTCGGGGAAGCGCTTGCGCAGCCACTCCACGATTTCCTGCAGCGGCGTGCCCGGCGTGAAGATCTCCTCGACGCCTTTCTTCTTCAGCGCCGCGATGTCGTCGTCGGGGATGATGCCCCCGCCGAACACGATGATGTCCGTCGCCTTGCGGCGCTTCAGCTCGTCCATCACCGCGGGGAACAGTGTCATGTGCGCCCCCGAGTGGATCGACAGACCGATGACCTGCGCGTCCTCCTGCAGCGCCGCGTCGACCACCATCTCCGGCGTCTGCCGCAGCCCGGTGTAAATCACCTCGTACCCCGCGTCGCGCAGCGCCCGCGCGACGACCTTGACGCCTCGGTCGTGTCCGTCCAGGCCGACCTTGGCGACCACAATCCGGACGGGTCGCACGGCGGTGGACGGCATCAGACGACGGCCGTCTCGGTGTATGTGCCGAACACCTCGATCATCGCCTGCATGATCTCGCCCTCGGTCGCGTAGGCGCGGACCGCCTCGAGGATGTAGGGCATCAGGTTGTCCGTGCCGGCCGCGGCCTTGCGCAGGCTCTGCAGCGTGTTGGCGCACTTGGCCTGGTCACGCTTGCGGCGCACGTCTTGCACGCGCTGCGACTGCTGGGATTCGAGCCGCGGGTCGATGCGCAGGATCTCGATCGGCTCCTCCTCCTCGTTGATGAACTCGTTCACGCCGACCACGAGGCGGCTCTTCTGCTCCAGCTCCTGCTGATATCGGAACGCCGCGTCGGCGATCTCCTTCTGGAAAAAGCCCGACTCGATGGCGGGGATGACACCCCCCACCTCCTCGATGCGCTTGAAGTAGGCCTCAGCCTGCCGCTCCATCTCGTCGGTCAGCGCCTCGATGAAGTAGCTCCCGCCAAGCGGATCGATCGTGTTGGCCACCCCCGTCTCATAAGCGATCAGCTGCTGCGTGCGGAGCGCGAGGCGCGCCGCCTTGTCCGTGGGCAGACCGAGGACCTCGTCCATCGCGTTGGTGTGCAGCGACTGGGTGCCAGCCAGGACCGCGGCGAGAGCCTCGATCGCGGTGCGCGCGATGTTGAGCTCCGGCTGCTGCGCGGTCAGCGAGACGCCCGCCGTCTGGGTGTGGAATCGCAGCTTCCACGACCGCTCCTGCTGCGCGCCGTATCGCTCGCGCATCCACCGGGCCCAGATCCGCCGCGCGGCGCGGAACTTCGCGATCTCCTCGAAGAAGTCGATGTGGGCGTCGAAGAAGAACGAGAGCCGCGACGCGAAGTCGTCGATGTGCATGCCACGCTCGAGGCACGCGTCGACGTACGCCATGCCGTCAGCCAGGGTGAACGCGAGCTCCTGCGCGGCGGTCGAGCCGGCCTCTCGGATGTGATAGCCGGAGATGGAGATCGTGTTCCACTTCGGCACCTCCTTCGCGCAGTACTCGATCGAATCGACGACGAGGCGCATCGATGGCGCCGGCGGAAAGATGAACTCCTTCTGCGCGATGAACTCTTTGAGGATGTCGTTTTGCAGCGTGCCGCCCAGCATGTCCGCGGGCACGCCCTGCTTCTCGGCGACCGCGATGTACATGCAGAGCAGGATCGCGGCCGGCGAGTTGATGGTCATCGAGGTCGTGATCTCGCCGAGCGGGATGCCGTCGAATAGAGTTTCCATGTCGGCGAGCGAGTCGATCGCGACCCCGCAGTGTCCCACCTCGCCGCGGCTCGTCGGCGCGTCGGAGTCCTGGCCCATCAGCGTCGGCATGTCGAACGCCACCGACAGCCCCGTCTGTCCGTTCGCGAGAAGGTACTTGTAGCGGCGGTTCGTCTCCTCGGCCGTCGCGAAACCGGAGAACTGGCGCATCGTCCACAGGCGGCCGCGGTAGCCGCTCGGGTGGATGCCCCGCGTGTAGGGAAACTGGCCCGGAAACTCCTGGTCGCGGCGCGTGAGGTCCTCGCGCGTGTACAGCGGCTTGAGCGGGATCCCCGAGATGGTCGAGGTCTCGATGCCGTCGTCCCGCTCGGGGGCGGCCTCGAACTCCTCCTGCCACACCTGGTCGGCGTCGCGGGCTCGGACTTTCAACTTAATTCATTATCGGTTCGGGACAGGATTTCTTCGGCTGTTCGGTACGGCGTGCCATCTCGGATCAAACGCTCGGCCAGCTGGGGGTCCTCGTCCAGCGCGCGCCGGGCTCGCTGGCGCGCAAGCTCCGCCGCGACCTCGGCCGTCTCGTCGCGGAGGCGCTTTTCCGCCAGCTCCTTGGCCCGCCCGCTCGATTCGAGGTGCCGCCGATGCGCGAGCACGGCCTCCCAGAGCTGCTGGATGCCCTCCTGCTTGGTGGCGACCGTGGGGATGATCGGCGGCTTCCAGCTTGCCTTCGGCCCCATGTTGAGCATCGTCCGCAGCTCGGCCACGACCCGCGCATAGCCTTCGATGTCCGCCTTGTTGACGGCGAACACGTCGGCGATCTCGAGGATGCCGGCCTTGATCATCTGCACGCTGTCGCCGAGGTTCGGCGTCAGCACGACCACCGTGGTGTCGGCCACCGCCGCAACCTCCAGCTCCGACTGGCCGACCCCGACGGTCTCGAGGATCACCTCGTCGAAGCCGAACGCGCCCAGGAGCCGGATCGCCTCGCGCGCCGCGAGGGACAGCCCGCCCAGGTGACCGCGGGCGCCCATGCTCCTGATGAAGACCTTCGCGTCGAGGGCGTGGCGCTGCATGCGGATGCGGTCGCCGAGGATCGCACCGCCCGTGAACGGCGAGTTCGGGTCGGTGGCCAGGACCGCGACGGACTTCTCCTGCTTGCGCAGCAGCGCCACCGTGGCGTCGACCAGCGTGGACTTGCCCGTCCCCGGCGCACCCGTGAATCCGGCGACGCCTGGCGCGCGGCGCTCATCGCCAAGTGACTCCTCGAGGGCGCGGATGGCCGGGTCGCGCCGCTCGATCAGGCTGATCGCCCTCGCCAGGGCGCGCACGTCGCCCGAGCGGAAGCGCTCTACGAGGTCCGAATCAGCGGAGAGGTCCTTATTCGCCCAAGAAGCGTAGGGCGAAGTCGTGGCCGACCACCACGACCAGCCCGTACGTCTGCTGGCCAGGCGACGGCGCCGGATTGCTCGGCGTCGCGGCCACGATCGTGCCGCCGAAGTAGCCCTGCAGCCACTTCGTCGTCAGCGGGAACTTCCCGCCTGAGTAGTCGAGGATCAGCGTCTGCGCCGACGCGTGGTGCGCCACGGGATCCGCCAGCTGCAGCCCGGTCGGATCGAGCATCGTCGTGACCCGGCTGTCGAGACCGGGGAAGTTGTTGGCGCCGTTGACGATCTGGACGGGCGCCTTCTCGCCGAGCGTCTTCTGGTCGACGAACAGCGACGCCAGGTACTTGTGGATCATGTTGTAGGTCGGATCGACGGGACACAGCTGCGACGTGTAGGGTCCCAGCCCGCAGTCACCGTAGTCGAGCAGATTGCCCTCCGCCGCACCGGAAGGCGCGGTGATCGCGACCCTGAGGATCGAGCTGTCCGGAAGGTTCTTGCCCCAGTCGTAGATCGCCTTCATGTCCGAGAGCGTCATGTCGGTGTGGATGTTCTTCTGCAGCGCGGTCAGGAGCTGCGGCGCCTTCGCGAACCCGTTCACCGTGGTCGCCTTCTTTTTGATCGCCTGCATGATGTCCTGCTGCCGCTTGGCTCGACCGAAGTCCGACGCCTGCTGCGGCTGCTCCGCGTGGCGCGAGCGCGCGACCTCGAGGGCCTGCACGCCATTCAGGTGCTGGCAGCCGGCCTTGAAATGGATCGGCGAGTAGCCGTTTGCGGAGTCCGGATACGAGTAGTCATCGAGATTGGTGCTCAAGCAGACGTCGACGCCGCCCAGGGCGTCGACCATGTCGCGAAACGCCACAAAGTCGATCGCGATGTAGCGGTCGAAGGTGAGCCCCGTGACCTTGCCGACCTCATGCTCGGCGGCAAGCCCGCCTCCGTTTGCGCCCTGGTACTGCGACGCGACGCAGCAGATGATGTCCGTGTACGGCACCTCGTAGGCGGCGTTGATCTTCTGAGTCCAGATCCGATTGGGGTTGCTTTGCAGGTTCATGTGAACCGTCAGGTCGCGCGGGATCGAGGCCATCATCACGCGGTTCGTCGACGAGTCGATGGTCACCGCCATGATCGAGTCGGTCAGGTAGGGCGCATCGTTCTCGTAGCCACCCATTCCGAGCAGCAGGATGTTGACTTGCTGGCCGTGGTTCAGCTTGTAGGCGATGGTGCCCGGTTGCGGCTGCACCGCCTGCACCACCTCACCGATCGGGTTGATGTGCTTACCCGTCGTCGCGTGGACGAAATCATCGAGCCGCTTGTAGGTCAGCGTCGCGCCGGCCACGGCAACCACCAACAGCACGGCGATGATCGCCGCGGGGACCGACCTGGTCAGGCGGTAGGAGACGTGGTAGCGGGAACGCCTGGCCCGTTTCGGCCTGGCCGGAGACATGCGCACGCGGATTCTACCAACGGCGCCCGATAACGGTGGGTTACACCGAGCGAGAGCTCTAGCTCGGCGACGCGCTCGGGGTCGATGCCTGGTGCGTGGCTGCGAAGAAGAACCACGCGACGCTGATCAGGAATCCGACGAGGCCGAGGATCAGGCCGACCAGGGCCAGCGAGCCGCCGCCGATCGTGTTGTTGCTCGAGCTGATCCGCTGCCGGGAGATGAACCCCATGATGGCCGCGACCGGCCCGAGGATGATCCCGAGGCACGCGATGGAGCACACGATCGCCAGGATCCCGATGACGAGAGACGCGATGGCGAGCCCGTCGGTCCTCGGCGCCATGGCGTAACCGCCGCCCGGGTAGCCGCCGGCCATCGGAGGCGGGACGTATCCGCCGCCATATCCGCCGCCGTATCCGCCGCCCGCCGGCGGCGGCGGGACGAAGCCGCCGGGAGGAGGTGGCGGGGCGCCGTATCCGCCGCCCGGAGGCGGTGGCGGAGCGCCATACCCACCGCCCGGAGGTGGCGGAGGAGCGCCATACCCACCACCCGGAGGAGGCGGTGGCGGGAATCCACCGCCCGCAGGCGGAGGTGGCGGCGATGAAGGGGGTTGACTACCCCCGCTCGGCGGTGGCGGCGGCAGGTCCGACATTCATTTCCTCCTAGGCACTGTTGGGTGAGGTCACGCCGAGCTCGAAACTCCGAAAGATCCACGCCTGCATCGCAAGGGAATACCCGGTGGTGAAGACCGCGCCGACGATGCACGCGAACGCACCCAGCTGGCCGACGAACGCGGCGGCGATCAGCATAAGGCCGACGAACGCGTCGGCGATGCGCTCCACGCCCGCCTACCCCATCAGGAGCTGGGCGTGGAGATCGAGATCAGGAGCAAGACGAGCCACACCAAGGTGATCGCCGCGCCGACCGCGGTCGCGATCACTCCCATGACCCAGCCCGCGACCGCCGTGCCCCGGCCGCCCAGGGCCCCCTTCGAATCCTGGATGCGACCCAACGATGACCTGCCGAGGAAGTAGGCCACCGGTCCGAGCGTCAGGCCCGGCAGGCCGAGCGGCACGAGAAGGAGGCCCGCGATCCCGGCGAGCATCGAGGCCGTGGCCCGACCGTCGGTGCGCCCATGCATGGCCAAAGGCGGCGGCGGATACGGCGGATAGAAGTATCCGCTTTGCGGCGCCATCGGCGGATGCGGAGGAGGCGGCGGTGGGGGCGGTGGAGGAGGTGGTGGCGCCCCGGCCGGCCTCTGCGGCATCGCGCTCAACGCAGGAGAGCCCTGGCGATGACCACGCGCTGGATCTGGTTCGTCCCTTCGTAGATCTGTGTGATCTTGGCGTCTCGCATCATTCGCTCGACAGGGTAGTCCGATATGTACCCGTAGCCGCCAAGTAGCTGCACGCAGTCGGTGGTCACCTTCATCGCCATGTCGGAGGCGAAGAGCTTCGCCATGGCGGCGACCTTGGTGAGGTCGGCCGCCTTGGTGTCGACCTTCGTCGCGGCTCGGAAGACGAGGTGGCGCGCAGCCTCGATCTGCGTCGCGATGTCAGCGAGCATGAACTGGATGCCCTGGAAGCTAGCGATCGCCTGCCCGAACTGCTTGCGCTCCTTGACGTAGTTGAGCGCGTAGTCGAAGGCGCCTTCCGCGATGCCCAGCGCCTGGGCGCCGATCCCGGGCCGCGACCGGTCGAGCACGGCGAGCGCGATCTTGAAGCCCGCGCCCTCCTCGCCGAGGCGATTTGCCGCCGGGACCTTGACTTCCTCGAACACGATCTGCGCGGTCGGTGAGCCGCGTATGCCGAGCTTGTGCTCCAGCTTGGAGACGGTCCAGGGGCTCGTCTCACGCTCGAGCACAAAGGCCGAGATGCCGCGGTGGTCGGCCGTGGGGTCGGTCTGGGCGAAGACCACGAGGGTCCCCGCAACGCTCCCGTGGGTGATGAACTGCTTGGTTCCGTTGAGCACGTACTCGGTGCCGTGCTTGGTGGCGCGAGTGGTCATCGCCGCGGCGTCGGATCCGCTGCCGGGTTCCGACAGGGCGTACGCGGCGACCTTTTCGCCCGACGCGAGCGGCGGGCACAGCCGCTTCTTCTGCTCCTCGGAACCCGCCACCAGAATCGGGTACGAGCCGAGCGCCTGCACCGCGAGGATGAGGGACGAGCTCGCGCAAGCCTTGGCGATCTCCTCGATCCCCATGCAGATCGTGACGCTGGAGCCCGAGATGCCGCCGTACTCCTCTGGGAACGGGATGCCGAGGACCCCGTTCTCGGCGAAGAGCTTTTCGATGTCCTTCGGATACTCGGCGGTCTGGTCGATCTCGGCCGCGCGCGGAGCGACGCGATCCTGCACGAGCTCGCGAATCGTGTCCCTGATGGCGACCTGCTCTGCGCTGAATTCGAAATCCATGCGAAACCGATTATCCGGCCTTTAACCCCTGAGCAAGTCGCGGCCAATCACGTACCGCTGCACCTGGTTCGAGCCCTCATATATCTGCAACGCCTTCGCGTCGCGGAGGTGGCGCTCGAAAGGGCTTCCTTGTCGCGCGCCGTCTTCGCCCGCGATCTGCAGCGCATCGATCGCCACCTGCATCGCGGTGTCGGTGCAGTGGAGCTTGGCCATCGAAGCCTGGCGCGTAAATGGGCGCCCCGCGCCGCACAGCCAAGCGGCGTGATAAGCGAGCAGGCGCGCGGACTCGACGCGCGAGGCCATGTCGGCCAGCGAGAAGTCGTCTCCTTGGCCGGCAAGCCGGTAAAGGACGTCCGAGTCGCCTTTTGATTTCTCATGACCTCGCTCGCGCATGAGGCCGCGCGCCTCGTCGACGGCCGCCTGTGAGATACCGAGGGCCTGTCCCGAGATGCCGATCCGCCCCGAGTCCAGCGCGCGCATCGCGACGGTGAAGCCCTGGCCCTCACCGCCGAGCCGGTTGGCCGTGGGCACGTTGACGTCCTCGAGCACCAGCTCTCCAGTCGGCGAGCCGTGCAGACCCATCTTGTGGAACAACTGGCCCACGCGCACCCCGGGCGAATCAGCCGGGACGAGGAAGGCGGTGACGCCGGCGGCCTTCTCTTCAGGGCCGGTTCTCGCGAAAACTACGTAGACCCCCGCGTGTCCGATGTTGGTGATGAACACCTTGGTGCCGTTGAGGACGTAGCCGTCCCGATCGCGCCGCGCCGTCGCCTGGAGCGAGGCGGCGTCCGACCCCGACGCGGGTTCGGTCAAGGCGAACGCGCCCAGCAGCTCGCCGGACGCAAGCCGCGGAAGCCATCGCCGCTTCTGCTCCTCATCGCCGAACAGCAGGATCGGCTCGGTCCCGACGCTGGTGTGGACGTCCACGATGACAGCCGTCGACGCGCAGGCCTGTGCAAGCTCCTCGATGGCGATCGCGAATGAAAGAGGGTCGAGCCCGGCGCCCCCGAACTCGCGCGGGACCAGGAGCCCGAGGAGGCCGGATTCGGCTGCCCCCTTGATCGCCTCATGGGGGAATCGATGCTCGCGATCCACCTCGGCGGCGTGAGGCTGGACGACCCCCTGCGCGAACTCTCGAACCGCGTCGCGGAAGCTCGCGTGCTCGGGCGCGATTTCGAGGTCCAACTCAGGCGTTAACTAGAATAGTGGGCTTGACAATGGACGCAGGGCCGAGATATCTCGAGGGCACCACTGTGGGTAGTGGGCGCGACATCATCGGCGTCCGTCGTGATCGCATCGCCGACATCATCAGCACTGGCCGCGAGATCATCGTCCGCGCGAAGTCCGACAAGATCCTCCCCGACACCATCACCGGCGCCACCGCGGCGCTCCTGGTCACCATCGCAGGCTACGGGGAACCGCTCTCCGAGGGCCAGTGGCGGGAGCTCGCCGGGGTGGTCGGCGGGATCATGCGCGACAACACCTACGCCGACCTCGCCAGGCTGCGCACCCTGATCACGCAGGAGCAGTTCCTCAACGTGGCCAGGAACCAGGGCTATGCCCGATTCATCCGGCGACTTGACGATGGGCGCTGGGTGTGCGAGCTTGCGCCGAAGCTTGAGGATCTTCCGGACGAGTGAGCCGAAGCTGAACAAGGCCCCAGGACCGCTTCGTTCCCGCTCGCTGCGACTTCTCTTCGCGGCGGTTTTCGTCATCGCCGTCGTGAGCCCCGTGGCGGTCGTTTTCGCCGTCGTGTGGACGGCGCCTTCGATTCCCAGCGGCAGCGCGGCGGCCCCGGACACCCAAACGGCCCGCCTCCTCCCCGCCCCGGACGTGCAGCCGACCGCCCTGCCCGACCCCACCTTCAACGTCTATGCGAACACCCTGTCGGGCACGGTGCCCTGCCCGCTCTGTGAGCTCCCGGCTCGCGTCTACGTGCCCAACAGCCGGGCCAACACGGTCGACGTGATCGACCCCAACACTTACAAGATCATCGATCACTACGCTGTCGGCTCGATCCCACATCACATCGCTCCCGCGTGGGACATGAGCGCGCTCTACGTCGACAACGAGGGCTCGAGCAACCTGACGGTGATCGACATCCACACCGGCCGCCCGTCGGGCTCGGTCTCGATCCCCTTCCCGTACAACCTCTACTTCACCCCAGACGGCACCAAGGCCGTCGACGTCGTGGAGCGGCTGCAGCGCATCGAGTTCCGCGACTGGCGGCACGGCTGGACGCTGCTCGGGTCGGTGGGCATCCCGTGGCCGGGCGCGGACCACCTGGACTTCAGCGCCGACGGCAGCTACTTGATGATCTCGACCGAGTACTCGGGCGTCGTGGCGAAGGTCGACACCATCAACATGAAGCTCGTCGGCTACGTGCGCACGGGCGGCCTGCCGATCGACGTGAGGCTTTCGCCCGACGGAAAGTATTTCTACGTCACCAACCAGGGCAGCATGGGCGTGTCGGTGATCGACCCCATCGCGATGCAGGTGGTCAAGTTCATTCCCACCGGGCGCGGCGCACACGGCCTGCAGGTGTCGCGCGACACGAGGTCGCTGTATGTGTCGAACCGCCTCGAAGGATCGGTCTCCGTCATCGACTTCGCCACGCAAAGCGTCGTGAACAAGTGGACGATTCCAGGCGGCGGCAGCCCAGACATGCTGCAGCTGAACCCGGAGGGCACGCGCCTGTGGGCGTCGGGCCGCTACAACTCGACCGTGTACGTGTTCGACACCACGAATGGCCAGGTGGTCGCGAAAATACCTGTCGGTTGGGAAGACCACGGACTGACTTATTTCCCGAACGTTGGACTGCACAGCCTGGGCCACAACGGGGTCTATCGGTAGAGCGCCCTGCGCGCGCCCGGCGCGCTAGTCCGGTCCGCGCGGTAAACCGAACATTGTTATCGGCCCGATAGGAACGATCCGGCCGTCGTCTGTTTTGACGAGCTGCCACCCGCCTTCATGCACTTTCCAGTGATGACGGGCGCATAGAAGAGCAAGGTTCTCCAGCTTATCCCCGCCGCCATGTGCCCAATGGACGATGTGATGTCCATCGCACTTCGACGCCGGCCTCTCACACTCAGCCCACTGGCAGTGTTGGTCGCGGGCATTCAGCGCCCGCCGCTTCGGGCCCTTGATGGTGCGCTCCGCGCGACCGACATCGATCACCACCGAGTCCTTCATCAGGACCCGTGTGATGCTGCAGTCGCAAGTCCAGCGCTGCACTGTCTTGGATGAGATCGGGAGGGAGAACTCGGCCTCCGCGCCCGGCGCACCGATGAGGCCGACAAGAGTCTCGATCGAGCTTGTGACCTGCATCTGGACCCTCTGATTGCCGCCACTCGTGGCGAGCTCGACAAGCGCGTCGGCCAGGCGCTGCTCGCGCTCCCGGTAGTCGTGAGCACCCGAGGGACGCGCCAGCGCTTCGATCGCATTGCGCACGGTTGCGCCGCCGATCGGGTCGAGCACGCAGCTGATCCAGAGCCCGCCACCCTCTGCGGTGCT
>Ga0209220_1000087_pt1 | contig 45014 bp, 37 predicted proteins | sample BlaSpr_A8_OM3_M3_FD_187984 | JGI IMG/M metagenome (GOLD analysis project Ga0209220, IMG submission 187984) | Forest soil microbial communities from Thunder Bay, Ontario, Canada - Black Spruce, Ontario site 2_A8_OM3_M3 (SPAdes) (version 2) | ecosystem: Environmental > Terrestrial > Soil > Boreal... | reverse complement strand
GTGGCGCAGCGTGCCGCTGAAGCGCGCGTTCTTGAGCGTGCCCGTCAGCGTACCCGTCGCATCCAGCTCGCCGTTGAGATCGAATGCCGGCACGAGCCGCCGCACCGTGCCCAGATCCACTTGGGCGGCTGCCACCTCGAACGGCTGAAAGGCGAGGTTCTTCCCGGCGACGTTCACCTCGCCTTTGCCGTGTATCTGGGTTTCTGGCCACCCGGACACGAGGGAATCCCGAAACGCCCACTCGGTCTCGATCTTGAGTGCGCTCATCGGCCCATCGACGATCGTACGCCCGGTGAGACGGCCCGCGAATGGCAGCGTGTCGAGATAGGGTCGGGCCAGCTCGAGCGACAGATCGCGCGCGACGAGGTCGCCCTGGCGCAACGCCACCAGTCCCGAGTCCGCGGCGCTGTAGGCGGTGACACGTCCGGTGAGACGCCCGCCCCCATATGTCAGGTCGAGGGGCTGGAGCTGGATCTCGAGGACACGTGCACCGTGGGACCGGACCGCCACGTCGCCGTGCAGTACGGCGCCCGCCGGGAATCGCGGATCGAGGAACCGGATGTCGGAGAGCGTCGCCGAATCGGCATGCATGGCGAGGTTCCACAGCACCGTATCGCGGGGCCAGCGCACCTGCCCGCGGGCACTGAACCGCGATCCTGGGAACTGGACGCGTGACAAGTCGACGTCGAGCGTGCTGCCGTCGATCGTGATGCGTCCGGCCGCGTCGGCGATGGACAGGCGCGGATCGCTGCTCTCGGTCGCGAGCCGCAGGATGTCGATGCGGACGCCGCGCTCCTGTGGCGCCGAGATGCGCAGCGCCGCGAGCTGGGCGTTGAGATGCTCGAAGCGCCGGACGCGGTGGCGGCCGTCGGAGCCGAAGTGATCGATCTCCTGGCGCGGATCGTTCGACGAGCCGTGATCCTGCAGCCGCAGCGTGAGCGAGCCGTCCGTGATCTGGACGTTGCGCAGCAGGATGAGCGACCGGGGGCCGGCGGGGCCGAGCGGATTGACTTTGACCGTGTCCTTGACGTCGAGGCGCAGCAGCTCGGCAAAATTGGTCTTGCCGTTGGCGTGCTGGACGATGTTGATGACGGGCCGGTCGAGCCGCACCTCCATGAACACGATCCGGCCGGCCGCGAAGTCGATCGGGTTATAGCCCAGCTCCGCGCGCGGCAACCACGCCACCAGGGTGGTGTCCGGATCGAAGAGCCGGACGTCCGTCAAGACGACGCCCGTCAACAGCGAGCCGCGGACCTCGCCGACTTCGATCGTACCGGAGACGGCGCTCTCGACGGCCGCGCTCGCGACGCGCGCGAGCAGGGTCCGGCCGGCCCGCGTCCCCACGAGGGCATTCAGCGCGCCCAGGAAGCAGGCGAGCAGGCCGACCAGCGACCACAGCGCGACCCCGAGCGAGCGCCGGACCATCAGAACGCGTGCCCGACGGCGAACTGCAACACGAGCCGATTGATGAATGACTTCGTGGCGCGCAACGGAGGGTAGTTGGGGCGGATGCTCTTGATGGTGTCCCCGAGGAACAGCAGCGGCCCCGGCTCCTTCGGATAGCCATTGTACGCGACGTCGATGCGGACGGGGCCGAGCGGAGTGGTGAGGCGCACGCCGGCGCCGGGCGTGACCCGGAGTCCCTTGATCGACACCAGCTCCTCGCCCCGCTCCCACACCTGGCCGACGTCCACGAACAGCCCCAAGCGCATCCGCTGCGGCAGGATCGGTGAGGGGAACCGGAGCTCCGCGTTGAGCACGATGGCCGTGTTGCCGCCCGTGGGCGTCGTCGTCACACCCCTGAACACCTTCTCCCCGGCCCGCAACGTCGCCGCCGAGTCCACCCCCGTGCTGTCCGTCGTGTCCGTCACGACGTACACGCGGGGCCCCAGCTCGTTGCGCCCGTACCCGCGCACCGAGTTCGGTCCACCGCCGTAGAAGCGCTGGTCGGGCGGCACGTAGGCAACGCGCTGGCCTTTCGAGGCGATGTTCTGGGCCAGGATCGTGCCTCCCCGCACTCGCCAGGCGAACACGGTGCGGCGGCCGATCGGGTGGTATTTGGAGAATTCCAGCTCGCCGCGGTTGAACTCGTAGGGCACCTGCGAGCCCACGAGACGGGAGGCGTGCAGCAGCGTCACCGTCCCCAGGCTTCCTTCTGATGGGTCGAGGACATTATTCACGCGGTCGCGCACGACCGTGACCGACACCGCCCCGAAGTGCCGCCGCTTCTCAAGAAAGGCCCGGCTGGAGTCATCGCATAGGCGGAAGACACTGCAGAAGATGGGGGGCTTGGCCACCGTCCGACCCACCGAATACAGGTAGCCCAGCGTGACCGCGATCGTGCCGCGTGCATTGAACGTGATACCAGCGTTGCCGCCGATCGCCTCGCGCGTGTAGATCTTGAACTCCGAGCGCCGCTCGGCGAAGAACCCCACCGATGCGGTATGGGCGCGAGACACAAACGCGGGCTGCCGCAACGTCACGCCGACCGTGTAGTTGAGGCTGTCGAGCGTCCAGGTGCTGTCGGTCGGGTTGCACAGCTGATTGAGCCCCGCCGAGCCCTTCGGCGTCCCGCCGAGGTTGGAAACGCGCCCCGACAGATCGAGGGTGCGGGCGCCGCCCAGAAAATCGTGCGCTGCCCAGCCACTCTGCACCCGGACGCATTCCACGCTGCCGTACCCCAAGCCGAAGCGGATCTGATGACGCGGACCCTCCTGCACCCGCACGAGAACCCGCACCGTAGAGTCGCGCAGCGCCGTTTCCTGGTGCGGCACGGAATCCACGAGCACGACGTTGACGGAGCTGAACACACCTATCCCGTAGAGATCGCGTTGGGTCTGATACAGGGCTTCCTGCTTGAACGGTTGGCCGGAGCGCACCGAGATGATCCGCCGCACCGTGCCCGTATCGACGTCATTGAGACCCTGGATCACGACCTCGCCCACGCGCATGCGGGAACCGGGCACCGCCTCCAATTCCACTTCCGCCCGCAACACGCCCGCCTCCGAGTCGAAATTCCTCAGCACCTCGGCATACGGGTACCCGGCGTTCCGCAGCCGGGCGACGATTGTGTCGGCCGAGGCTTGCATCAGGAAACGATTGAATGGATCGCCGACCTGGAGGGGAAGCTCGCGCTTCACCTTCGCGACATCGAGGATGCCGTCCAGGCCCTTGATGTCGAGCCGGGCGACCTGTACCGGGTCACCCTCGTGGATTCGGAACGTGATGAAGGCGTCGCGCGCGGTGCGCCGCACCACCGTGTCCACGACGGCATTCATGTAACCGCTCTGCCGGTACAAGAGGCTGAGCCGTACCACGTCGCGCCGAAACTCGAGCTCGTTGAAGTAGCGCTTCTCGCCCAGCCCGATCCAGCGCACGAGCGGGCTGCGGGCCCACCAGCTCGATTTCGTCGTGGCGATCGCGCTCTCCAGCGTGTAGGCGTCGAGCGCGCGGTTACCGACGAATGACAAACCCCGCACCACCCGCTCTTGCTCCTGAGCGGAAAGGACGGTTTGCGCCGCCAACGCGGCGAGCAGAAGGAGGGATGCGACGCGCAATTGACGAGGTTCGGCAGCTCCGGCTATGTTGCGACACTTGCACCGCACTGTCAACCTTTTCGACACCGCGAAGAGCATCCTGTTCCTCGGCTTACTCCTCGCCTGCGATAGCGGCGGGGGCGGTGGCGGAGGCCGGGGACTCGTCTATTACGAGACCTACGATCCCCGCTCGCTCGATCCGGCGTTGTCCACCGACGTGCCCACCGGCGAGATGGTGACCCTGCTGTTTGACGGCCTGACGCAGTTCGATCCCGACGGCCGGTTGTTGCCGGCATTGGCCGACCGCTGGACGGCCGAGCGCAGCGGGCAGCGCTACGTGTTTCACCTCCGCGCGGCAGTCACGTTTCACGACGGGCGGCCGCTCGTCGCGGCGGACGTGATGCGTTCGTTCCTGCGCGTGCTGGATCCCGGGACCCGCGGGGGGCGCGTCTGGCCGCTGCTGCCGATCGCCGGCGCTGACGACTACGCCGCCGGCCGCGCGCGCGATGTGCGCGGCATCGAGCTGCTGGGCGACACCGCGATCGCCTTCACGCTCACCGAGCCGCTCGCCGTATTCCCCAAATTCCTCGCGATGCCCGTGGCAGCCGTCGTCCCCACGCCGGCGCCGTCCGACTTGGGGCAGAAGCCCATCGGGAGCGGGCCGTGGAAGTTTGTCGCCTGGCAACACGACGACTATCTCCGGTTCGCGCGTAATGACCGCTACTGGGGTGGCGCGCCTGCCGCCGAATCGCTCACGGTGCGCATCATCCCGGAACCGCTCACGCGCGCGGCGGAATTCCTGGCGGGCCGCATCTCCGTCGTCGAGATTCCGTTCGGGGAAACGGCCAAGTGGGAGCGGGAGCACCCGGATTGGCTGCGGCGCAAGCCCGCGCTGCGCGTGGTGTACGTCGCCCTCAACAACCGGCGCGGACCGCTGCGCGACCCGAACGTTCGGCGGGCCATCAATCACGCCGTGAACGTTCCCGAGATCCTCCGCACTGTCTGGAACAACCGGGGCATCGCGGCCCGGGGCGCGATCCCTCCTGCTCTCGGGGGCGGCGACACGACGCGGCAGCGGTATGCCTTCGATACCGCGGCCGCGCGCCGCCTGATCCGCGACGCCGGATATCCCAACGGCTTCACGCTGCAGCTCTGGCGCTCCGGAACCAACGTCGAGCTCGGGCGCGTCGCGCAGGCGATCCAGGCGCAGCTCGCCGACGTCGGCATTCGCGTCGAGGTGATGTCGCGCGACGCGTCGAGCATGCGCGAAGCGGCCCGCAAAGGCGAGACGGACATGGCGCTGCTCGACTGGTGGGCCGACTACCCGGATGGCGACAATTTCCTCTATCCCCTGTTCCACAGCGCCAGCTTCGGACCGGGCGGTAACGTCTCCTTCTTCAGCGATCGCGGCACCGATTCCCTGATCCTCGTGGCCCGCCGCACGATCGATCAGAGCGCGCGCGAAGCCTTGTACCGCCGCATCGACGAGCGGGTGTATCAAGCCGCTCCCTGGCTGTACCTGTGGTTCCCGGTGGACCTGTGGGCGCAGCACCCCGCGATCGAGGGGTGGGACATTCCGGTGATCTTCAACGGGCAGCGCTGGACGACGGTCCGGCGCGCCGGCCCTCGATGATCCTGCTGGTCGGCCGGCGGCTGCTGGCCACCATTCCGACGCTGTTCGGCGTGCTGGTCGTCGCATTCCTCTTGCTCAACGTCGTGCCCGGGGACCCGGTCGCCGAAATGGTGGGCGAGCGGGCCGACTCCGCTACCATCGCCCGACTCCGCGCCGAGCTGCGGCTCGATGAGCCGCTGCCCGTGCAGTTTGGTCATTATCTCTGGGGCGTCGTGCGCGGCGACCTGGGCCGCTCCTACATCACCCAGCGCCCGGTCCTCGGCGACCTGGCGGAGCGCTTCCCCAAGACGTTGCAGCTGGCGGGCGCGGCGATGCTGCTCGCCGTCACGTGCGGGATCACGTTGGGGGTCGTCGCCGCCATACGGCCGGGCGGAGCGGTCGACCGGTTCAGCATGCTACTCGCCTACGTCGGCGTATCGTTTCCGGTGTACTGGGTGGGGCTGCTCCTGATCCTCTTGTTCGCGGTGACGCTCCAATGGCTGCCGCCGTCGGGCTACGGAGGAATCGCGTTTCTCGTACTGCCGGCCCTGACGCTCGGGACGCGCTCGATCGCGTTCCTTGCCCGCATGACCCGCGGCGCCATGCTCGACGTCTTGCCGTCCGATTTCGTGCGCACCGCGCGCGCCAAGGGGCTTCCCGAGCGGCGGGTGATCGGCCGGCACGCGTTCCGGAACGCGCTCTTGCCGATCATTACAGTGCTGGGGCTGGACGTGGGCAACTATCTGACCGGAAGCATCCTGACGGAGACGATCTTCTCCTGGCCGGGGGTGGGACGCTACGTGCTGCTCGCCATCGAAAAGCGCGATCTGCCCGCCGTCCAAGGCAGCATTCTCTTTTTGTCGATCGTCTTCGTGCTCGTGAACCTTCTCACCGACGTGCTCTATGCGAAAGCTGATCCTCGCGTCGCTTACGATTAGTGCCGCGGTCTCGCTCCAGGCCCAAAGCCGGGGGGGCGGGGGGGGCTCGCTGCAGCAGCGCCTCAACAGGCTCCTCGATCAGCCCCCCTTCGATCGCGCGACCTGGAATGTCTTCGTTCAGGACGACCGCGGCCGCGTGCTGTTCAATCGGAATGGCGATCGCTTCTCGGTTCCGGCGAGCAATACGAAACTGGTGGTCGCCGCGACGGCGGCCGTGCTGCTCCCCGCCGACTACCGCGCGCGGACCAGCGTGTACACGAACGGGAGCGTCACGAACGGCGTGCTCCACGGCGACCTGGTGCTGTATGGGCGCGGGGACCCGACCTGGTCGGAGCGCTGCTACACGATCGACACGCTTGCCCCGGGTGGCTGCGATTCCACCTGGACCGTGGTGGACGCTATCGCTGATTCGCTGCGGGCCCGCGGCCTTCGCCGGGTGACCGGCCGGATCGTGGGCGACGGTTCCTACTTCGAGCCGGTGCTGACGCACTGGAATTGGGGATCGTTCGATCTCAACTGGTGGTACGCGGCGCCCGTGTCGGGCCTTGGCTTCCACGACAACAGCGTGGATTTCGAGATCACGCCGGGACCGGCCGTGGATCAGCCTCCCACGATCACCTGGAATCCCGACCTGCATCTCTTCACGTTCGAGAATCGCGCCCGCACCGGCCCCGCCGACTCGGGCTCCACGATCGGCGACAATTTTTTCCGCCGGCCCGGCACGCTCGACATTTGGGCGGAAGGCACGGCGTCGCTCGGCCGGGCGCCGTGGATCGAGAGCTTTGCGCTTCCCGATCCCAGTCTCTACGCAGCGCGGGCTCTGGCCGCCTCGCTGCAGAAGAAGGGCGTCGCGATCGAGGGCGGCGCGGGGAGCACGACCGATTCGATGCTCTACCGCGGGCTGCGTTGCTGCGGCAGCCCCCCACCCATCGTGGAGTACCGCGGCCGTCCCCTCCCCGACATCATCTTCCCGATCCTGAACAGCAGCCAGAACTGGTTCGCCGAGATGCTGCTCAAAACTCTCGGCCGGGAAGTCGGCGACACGGGGAGCTGGGCGCGCGGGCTCGAAGTGGAGAAGCGATTCTTGGTCGACTCGGTGAAGATCGACTCGACGGCGTTCGCACTGGATGACGGCTCGGGGCTGTCGGCGGGCAACCTGGTCACCCCCCACGCCTTCGTGCAGTTGCTGACCTACATGTACCGCCACCCAAAGCGCGCGCCGTTTCTGGCGGCGCTGCCGCGGGCCCAGCAACGCGGCTCCTTGCTGCGCCGCTTTACGGGCACGCCGCTCGAGGGCCGGGTGCTCGCCAAGACGGGATCGATTTTCCGCGTGAACACGCTATCGGGCTACGTCGAGCGCCCAGATGGGCGGGTGATCACCTTCTCGATCCAGGCCAACGGCCACACCGTGCCGACCCGGCAGATGCTGGCGCAGATCGATTCTCTGGTGGTGCAGCTGGCGCGTTAGTCTTCCTTCTGCCCGAAGAGTGCCATGTTTGAGCTGTGCCCCGGCTCGATCTTGGTGGCAGGATTGATGAAGTGCACGGCATGGTTCACGGCGATGCTCGCTTCGGCGACACCCGTGGCGATGAGCTTCAACTTCCCCGGATAGGTCGTGATGTCCCCGGCCGCGAAGATGCCGGGGATGTTCGTTTCCATCATCTGGGAGACCTTGATGTCTCCCTTTTCGATGTCGAGTCCCCAATCCGCGATGGCACCCAGGGAGGAGATGAAACCGAGCTGCGGGATCACGCAGTCCATCGCGAGCGTCACTTCCTCCTTCGTCTTGTTGTTGTAGATGGTGACCTGCTCGATGCGCTTGCCGCCGGTAATCGCCCTGAGCTCCCAGAATGTCCGCAGCTCCATCTTTCCCGCAGCGGCCAGGGCATGCACCTGATCCACCGTCGCCTGATGGGCGCGGAAGCCGTCCCGCCGATGGATCATCACGATGAACTTCGCGATTCCCTGGAGGTTCACCGCCCAGTCGAACGCCGAGTCACCACCCCCGACGATCAGAATCCGCTTGCCGGCGAACTCCTGCGGATTGAGGACCCGGTCGTGCAGACCCTTCCCGACCCAGTCATCGGCGTCCTTCAAGGGGAGCTTGCGGGGCGTAAACGCGCCAAGCCCTCCGGCGATCAGCACCGTCCGCCCCGGGTACTCGTCCTTGTCCGTCACGACTGTGAACATCGGCTTGCCGTTTTCCTGCGCCCGCCGCAGGCCGATCACCTTCTGGGCCAGGTGCACCGGACCCTTCCACTGTAGCCCCTGCTCGGCCATCCCCTTCACCAGATCCTTGGCGAGGATCTTGGGGAAGCCGGCCACATCGAAGATGTACTTCTCGGGATACAGGGCGGTGAGCTGGCCGCCGACCTGATCGAGATTGTCGATCAGGCAGTGCGACGCGCCCCGCATCCCCGCGTAGAACGCCGCGAAGAGCCCAGTCGGGCCCGCGCCGATGATGGTGATATCTTTGGCGTCTTGCATCGGGCAACGCTAACGGCAGGGATATGGGACGAGCAAGCGTGCTGAGTATGCTGGCGTGCCTCGCGGCGTGCTCCGCCGGGCGGCGACCGGCCAAGGTTGCCGCCCTCGGCTGGAGCCTGGGGGGCGAGGCGCACGTGTTCGTCACCGGGGATCGCTTCGCCCGCGATCTCTACCGGGAGCTCACCGGGAGCGGAGGGCTACGCGATTCCCTCACCCTGCGGACGCTGGTCGCAGTGGAGGATCCGACAGGCCGCGTGGCCACGGTGCTCTCCGCGAACGGCGCCGCGCCGGGGAGGCTCACGCTCGCCCGATTCCACGCCGGGCAGACCTGCGGGCAAACCGAGGCCGTGACCGAGATGGTATTCGCGTTCCCGCCCGGCGGAGCAGCAGGCCACAGCACGCCGCCACCCCACGTGACAGTGGTGGCCCTGATGGGCGCTCCGCCATTCGTCGGCGGGGCCGGCACCCCATCGCCGGCCTTGTCCCGGCGACGCGCCGTCGATCTCCTCACACGGGTCGCCCAGCGGGCCGAAAGCCTGACCGGTCCGCCGTCTCCGCGCGCCACGCTCGTCGGCTCGCTCGAGCTCGATCCCGACCGTGCGGCGGACGCGGGCGAATTGGTGCCATTACCCCGGAACGGAGCTGCGCCTCGCTACGCGGTGGGGGTGCGCGCGCGATTCCTCGCCGGGAACGACACGGTTCTGGTTACGGGCGTCGCGGACGTGGACCAGGAGCTGCGAGATATCCACTGGGTGGTGCGACCGCTGCGGGCCCGACTGCGAGGCGGGATGATTCCGGCGGCCGCAGGAGGTGGCAACGCGCTGCGCTACTCGCTACGCGGCACGGTCGCCGGCCCTGGCGGTCGACCCCTGTTGCTGCTCGATGAAATCGCCGACGTGACGCCACGCGATTCTCGCGCCACCGCGATCGATCCCGTCACGCGCCGCGTGGTGGCGGCGCAACCGCTCGCGCTCCGTTGCCCCTGACCATAGGTTCACGTCCCGTGAAGATCTACACGAAGACTGGCGACGAGGGAGAAACCGGGCTCTTCGGCGGCGGCCGGGTGCCCAAGGACGACCCGCGCGTGCGGGCGTATGGGGACGTCGACGAGTTGAATGCCGCGATAGGTCTTGCGGCCTCGCTCGAGCCTCCGGACTTCGAATCCAATGTGCTGCAGTCCATCCAACGCGACCTATTCACGATTGGCGCCGAGCTCGCGACGCCCGATCCCGCCAAGCAGCGCCGGCCCGCGATCGGCGCATCAAACGTCGCCGCTCTGGAAGACGTCATCGATACCCACGAAGCGAAGCTGGAGCCGCTCAAGAACTTCATCCTCCCCGGGGGCACACCCAAGGCGGCGGCCTTCCATCTGGCTCGCACCGTGTGCCGCCGTGCCGAGCGGGCGGTCGTCGGGCTGTCGCGCGACCAGAAGATCAACGCGACGATCATCCACTATCTGAACCGCCTGTCCGATCTGCTGTTCGTGCTCGCGCGCTCCGTCAACGCGCAGGCGGGCCGGAGCGACGTCGTGTGGTAACGATTCGCGTCCCGCTCGTCGAGCAACGGGACGCCTCCTACGACATCTTGATCGGACCGGGGCTCGTCCGCGACCTGGACAAGCTCCTCGAGCAGTACTGCCCGGCCGCCGCCTATGCAGTCATCTCCGATTCTCACGTCGGGAAGCTCTACGGCGAATCGCTCGCGAAACAGATGGCAGCCGCGGGGCATGAGGTTGCGCTCTTCACGTTCCCCGCCGGAGAGTGGAACAAGACGCGGGAGACATGGGCGTCACTTTCCGACCGGATGCTGGCGGCGCATTTCGGCCGCGACGGCGCGGTAATCGCGCTTGGCGGCGGCGTGGTGGGCGACATGGCGGGCTTCGTGGCGGCGACGTATCTGCGCGGCGTGCCCCTGGTGCAAATCCCGACGTCACTGCTTGCAATGATCGACTCTTCGATCGGCGGCAAGACCGGCGTCGATGTCGCCGCCGGAAAGAACCTGCTGGGCGCCTTTCATCAGCCCCGGCTCGTGGTCGCCGATCTGGCGCTGCTCGCATCGCTGTCGACGGTTCAACTGGCGGCGGGCCTGGCCGAGGCGGTCAAGCACGGCGTGATCGTCGATGCGGAATACTTCGACTTTCTCGAGGCGGACCACGCCGCGATTCTCGCGAAGGACGACCAGGCGCTCGCGCGCGTCGTGCGGCGCTCGGTCGAGATCAAGGCGGCGGTCGTGGCGCAGGACGAACGGGAGGCGGGGCGGCGGGCGATCCTCAACTTTGGGCACACCGTCGGACATGCCATCGAGGCCACGTCCAAATACGAAGTGCTGCACGGGGAGGCGGTGGCGATCGGTATGGTATACGAGGCACAGCTCGCGGAAACGCTCGGCATTGCGGCCGCGGGAACGGCGCAACGCATCGCCGGACTACTCGAGCGGTTCCACCTGCCGGTCGAGCGGCCCGAGGGAAGTCGGGCCGAGGAGCTGATCGCGGCGATGCGCGGAGACAAAAAGGCGCGCACCGGCGCCATCCGATTCGCCTTGCCCAAAAAGATCGGAACAGTCCATGGTGATGCCACGCGAGGGTGGACGGTGCCCGTCGAAGAGGAGCGGATTCGGGAGTTGTTCAGTGCCCAGCGGGTCTAATTGGGCTCAACATGGAGCCCACATTCCTGTCCACGTCTCCACAGAGAGGATTCGCCCTTCGGGAGGATACCATTTTCCACACCACATGTGGATAGTGGACAAATGGTGGAATCGCCACTTACCCAACAATTTGTGATGTTGATAACCGCGTTGATTTGCACGTATTGGCAGGGAATCCTATATTGGCGCGGTTACCTGGTTGGCCTAAATGGCGGCATAGACCGGCCGTTCCGAACATAACTCGGCAGTCCATTCAGGAGTCCGTGCATGGCCAGGTCGAATGGCAGCAAGGCGAAGGCGTTCTTCCGTACCACCCCTTCCGGAGCATTCGACCAGTACCTGCAGGACATCCAGAAGCTTCCCCTGATCAAAGACCCCGCCGAAGAGCGCCGCCTCGCACGTCGAGTGCAGCGCGGGGACGAAAAAGCCGCTGAACGCCTCGTCACTGCCAACCTCCGCTTCGTCATCTCCTACGTAAAAAAATATCAGGGCCATGGTCTCGACCTGTCAGAGCTGGTCGCGATCGGCAACGAAGGCTTGCTCAAGGCGGTCAAGAAATTCGATCCCGACCAGGGCGTAAAATTCATCTCCTACGCCGTGTGGTGGGTCCGCCAAGCCGTACTGAAGGCGCTGGCCGAGCAGACGCGCAGCGTGCGCATCCCGCTGAATCAGAACTCCCAGCTGATCCGCATGAGCCGCACCGAGACGTACCTGTCGCAGGAGCTCGGGCGCGAGCCGACGGACAACGAAATTGCGCAGGCGCTCGAGGACACGGTCGATAACGTGCGCACCGCGCGCCGGATGACGGCCGCGGAGCTGTCGCTCGACGCGCCGGTGGATCGCACCGACAAGGACGCGGCCACGCTCGGTGAGCGGTTCGCCGGCCAGGAAGGCGGCGAGATCGAGGAGCGCACCGACGGCAAGCTGATGCGCGAATTCATCGACCGCATTTTCCAGAAATACCTGACCCCGCGCGAGCGCAAGATCCTCTACCTCTATTACGGACTCGAAGAGGGCAGCGAGGCAATGACGCTCGAGAAGATTGGGGCGCTGATGGGAGTCACGCGTGAGAGAATCCGGCAGATTCGGGAGCGCGCTTTCGAGAAGCTCCGTGAGTCCCCAGATGGCAAGGCTCTCAAGGGCTTCTGGCGAGCTGCGTAGGACCTGCAAAAGCTCGATGTCTTTTAACGGGGTCAGGACAGGTTGTCCTGGCCCCGTTTGACTGTTTACCGCGGTGCGTCTGTGCGTCTAGTATATAGCATGTCCCCGTCTTCCTCCCTGGCATCGGACCTCGCTGCGATCGTCGGGCAGCGGCACGTTCGCTCTGCCCGCGCCGAGCGCCTCACGTATGCCATGGACGGCCTCCCCACTCACCGGCGAGTCCCCGACCTCGTCGTGCTTCCCGGAACGCGCGAGGAGTTGATCGCCGTCGTGCGTTTGCTCGCGGCGCACGGACTGCCCTTCGTTCCGCGCGGCGCCGGGACCGGGCTCTCGGGAGGCGCGCTCGCGGGAGCGGGCGCCATTCTGCTGGTATTGACGCGGGTGAACCGCATCCTGCGCGTCGATCGCGCCAACCGGCTGGCCGTCGTCGAACCCGGCGTCGTCAACGCGAAGCTCACGGCAGCCGCCCGCCCGCACGGGCTGCACTATTCCCCTGACCCGTCGAGTCAGAGCGCCTGCACGATCGGCGGCAACGTCGCCGAGAACGCCGGCGGACCGCATTGCCTCAAGTACGGCGTGACCGCCAACCACGTGCTGGCGCTGGAAGTCCTGCTGGCGGACGGGACGATCGTGGATCTGGGAAGTCCCGGCGGCGAGCCCTGGGGCCCGGATCTCGTCGGCCTGTTCGTCGGATCGGAGGGCAACTTCGGAATCGCGACCCGGATCACGGTCCGTCTCACACCCCTGCCCCGCGCGGTGCGGACGCTGCTCGCGGATTTCATGGCACTGCGCCCCGCGGGCGAGGGCGTCTCGGCGGTGATCGCGGCCGGGATCGTCCCAGCGGCGCTCGAGATGATGGATCAGTCCTGCATTCGCGCGGTCGAGGACTCGGTGTATGCCGCCGGGTACCCGCGCGACGCCGCGGCCGTCCTCCTCGTCGAGCTGGACGGTCGCGACGAGAGCGCCGTCACTGCCGAGGCGGAAGCGGTCGCGGAATTGCTCCGCAAAGCCGGAGCCCGGTCCGTGCGCACCGCCGCGAGTGACGCCGAGCGCGAGCGGCTGTGGCAGGGACGGAAGAAGGCGTTCGGAGCGATGGGCCGGCTGTCTCGCGATCTAGTCGTGCAGGATGCGGTCGTTCCCCGCTCCACCCTTCCCCAGGTGCTCGAGACGATCGCCGGCATTGCTCAGCATTACGGCCTGGTGGTCAGCAACGTCTTCCACGCGGGCGACGGCAACCTCCACCCCAACATCTCGTTCGACGCGACCGATCCGGCGCTCAAGGCGCGGGTGGAGCAAGCGAGCGGCGAGATTATGGCGGCCTGCATCGCCGTCGGAGGGACGATCACCGGCGAGCACGGGGTCGGCCTCGATAAACTCCGCTACATGCCGCTGATCTTCGACGCCGAATCGCTAGGCGCCATGCAAGCCGTCCGCCGCGTGTTCGACCCGGACGAGCGGGTGAACCCGGGGAAGGTCGTGCCGGTGCATGCGTGCCGGGAGTGGACGCAGGGCGCGCGAAGCCATTCGCCCCGGGGTCAGCCGGTAGGTGCCCTGTGACCATTCTCGAAAAAGTCACCGCCCTGCTCGGCAAAGGCGCCGTCCTCGAGGCCGGCACCGACCGTGTCCCCCGCATCGCCCCCGGGTCGCCGGACGCCGTAGCGCTGCTGCTCGGCACCGCCCACCAAGAGGGCTGGCGGGTACGGATCGAAGGCGCGGGCACGTGGCTCCAGAGCGACGCGCCCGCCGACCTCGCCCTCACGACGCGCCGCCTCGACCGCATTCCCGCCATCGAGCCGCCCGACCTCACCGCGACGGCGGAAGCAGGGATCGGGCTCGATCAATTGCGGCAGCAGCTCGCCGATCGCGGCGCCTGGCTCGCCATCGATCCGCCCGGGCTCGCCGGCCGTACGCTCGGCTCCGTGATCGCCACCGCCACCGCTGGCCCGCTGCGCCAGGGCTTCGGCCCGATCAAGGATCATCTCCTCGGCGTCACGTTCGTGACTGGCGATGGGCGCATGGTGCAAAGCGGCGGGCGGGTGATGAAGAACGTGGCGGGCTACGACCTCACCCGGCTCCAGGCCGGAAGTTTCGGCGCGTTCGGCGTCATCGTGCTGGTCCACTTGCGGCTGCGGACATTGCCGCGCGCCGATGTCACGTACTTGCTCGAGGGTTCGCGCGAAGACCTGACGCAGGTGGGGGAGGACATCGCGGCGGCTGGACTTACCCCCGCCGCGCTCGAGCTCGTGTCTCCCGCCCTCGCGCGCCGCGAGCGCTGGGTGCTGGGCGTGCGGCTGGCAGGGTCGCCCGCGCTCGTCGCGGCGGACGAGACGGGGTTGCGCGCGGCTACAGGTGGGCGTTTCACCGCGCTGCGCGCCGAGGAAGCCCATGCGTTCTGGATGCGCCTCGCGGAAGGATTCGCCGTCCGCCCCGTGACGTTCCGGATCGGCGGCGTGCCGGCGGCGAGCGACGAGCTGCTCGATCTGCTCCAGCACCAGCTCGGCGACGAGTGGATCTCCGCGTCTCCCGCCGCGGGCGCCATCCGTTGGACGGGCGAGGCGACGGTGGATCGCCTCCAGCGTCTGCGCCGTACGCTCGCGGGACTCGAGGTGCCGCTCACGCTCGAGCGCGCGCCCTGGCCGCTCCGGGGCGCGGTCGGTCACTTCGGGGCCTACCGCGAAGGAGTAGGCCCACTGGTGTCCGGCCTGCGCCGCACGTTCGATCCCGGCGGCGGGCTCGTCGTGGCCACCGAAGGCGAATGACGGAAGCCCGTGAGCTTGTAGGACGGGGGAGGGGGGGGGGCTTCAGGGGGTTGGATGCGTGCGTGCACTGCGGCTTCTGCCTGCAGGCCTGTCCCACGTTCCTCGCTACCGGAGACGAGTCCGACTCGCCGCGCGGCCGCATCGAGCTGATGCGCGCGCTCGAGCGCGGCGATCTGGACCCCACCGACGACGCCCTCTCGTTCCATCTCGATCGCTGCCTCGGCTGCCGCGGCTGCGAGCCCGTGTGCCCATCGGGGGTGCATTACGGCCACGGACTCGAGGCGGCGCGAGAAGTTCTCGCTGCCGCTCGGGGCGTCCCCTGGCTCGCCCGTGCGGCGCTCTGGGCATTGACCACTCCGGGCGTGTCGGCGGTCGTCTACTGGTTCGGCCGACTGCTGCGCGCGACGGGGATTCCCCGGCGCATGGCGGGTTGGGGGCGGGTACGATTCGCCCTTGGGATGCTCGCGGCAACCAAGCCAATGCGGAATGAAAAAGCAGGCGTCAATTCCGCAATCCGCAATCCGCAATCCGCTTTGCTGTTCAGGGGCTGCGTCATGCAAGGTTTGTTCTCCCACGTGCACGACGCGACGATCCGCACCCTAGGCGTCAACGGCTACGACGTCCGGGAGGTCGCGGGACAGGTGTGCTGCGGCGCGCTGCACGCGCACGCGGGATTGTCCGATCAGGCGCGCGCGCTGGCGCGGGCGAATGTGGCGGCATTCGGCGACGGCGATGAGCCGATCGTCGTCAATAGCGCGGGGTGCGGCGCTCTCATGAAGGAATACGGGCGCTTGCTCGACGACGCGCCGGTGGGGCCCGGCGCGCGCTTCGCCGCGCGTGTCCGCGATGTCTCCGAGCTCCTGGCCGATGGCACGGGCCCCGTGCCCGCTGCGCCGCTCGACCTGCACGTCGCCTACGATCCCCCGTGCCACCTTCTGCACGCGCAACGCGTGGCGATTCCGCCGCTCAAGCTGTTCGCCGCGATCCCGCTGCTGCAGCTGGTCCACGTCCCCGGCGCCGCCGAGTGCTGCGGCAGCGCCGGCTTGTTCACCCTGCTGGAGGCGGAGATGTCGCGGGCGGTGCTCACGGCGAAACTCGAGCAGCTACGCGAAGCCGCGCCCCAGGTGGTCGCGACGGGCAATCCGGGGTGCCTCATGCAGCTCGGCGCCGGTCTCGCCGCCGCCGGCATCCCAGCCGAGGTGCGCCACCCGGTGGAGCTGCTCGACACCGCCTATCGCGCCGCGGGCCGCTACGAATGAGCGAGCGCCGCATCTCCACACCCGACGGTGTGGAGCTGGCGCTGCATCGGCTGCGCGCGTTTCGGGACGGCCGCCCCGCGCTGCTCCTCGTGCACGGCGCATTCACGAACCATCGCTTCTGGCTGCATTCGGCTGACGGCGCGGGTGGTGGAGGCCTCGCCCACTTCCTCGGCGGCGCCGGGTTCGACGTCTGGCTCGCCGATCTCCGTCATCACGGCGACAGCGCCCGCGAACCGCGACCCCTCGCCTGGACGTTCGAGGATTGGGTGCTGCGCGACGTGCCGACCTTGGTCGCCCGCGTCCGCGAGGAGACGGACGGCGCCCCGCTCGCCTGGGTCGGCCACTCGGCGGGCGGCGCCGCGGGAGTCTGCTGGTTGGCCCGGGTCGGCGCGGCAGCGCCGCTCGCGGCCGTGGTCACGTTCGGCACTCCCGGCCCGCGCCGTCTCGGGCCGGTCCGGCGCGCCCTCGCCGCATCCACAATCGCCGTGTCCCGCGCGCTGGGGCGGTTTCCGGCGCGCGCGTTGCGCCTCGGCAACGAGGATGAGGCCGCGGGGATCATCGGCGAATGGATGGAGTGGAACGTGCGCGGAGGATGGGTGGGAACGGACGGATTCGACTACTTTGCCGGATTGGCGGGGGTGACGACGCCGTACCTCGGCGTCGCGGGCGGGGCCGACCGGATCTTCGCGCCACCGCGCGCGTGCCGCCAGGTGGTCGAGCGCATCGGCGCTGCGCGCAAGGCGCTCGCGATCGAGCCGGGATTGTCCCACCGCGGCCTGGTCCTCGACGAGCGAGCCCGGACGTCGTGCTGGCCGAATGTCGTGGTGTGGCTCAAGGAGACGTTGTGACCGAGGCGTTGCTGTTCGACTTCAACGGCGTACTGGTGGACGACGAACCGCAGCATTGCCAGGCCTTCCAGGCCGTGCTGGGGGAGGAGGGGATCGCGCTCTCCCGCGACGACTACTACGCCGACTACCTCGGGTACGACGACCGGATGTGTTTCGTCGAGGCATTCCGTCGCGCCCACCGCACCCTCATCACGGAGCACCTGACGCGGCTGGTCGCGGCGAAGTCGCACGTCTACGAGGGGCTCATCACCGCGTCGTTGGAGATGGTGGCGGGCGCACCGGAGTTCGTCCATGGCGCGGGCGAGCGGTTCCGGCTGGGCATTGTCTCGGGCGCGCTGCGGCGCGAAATCGATTTGGTGTTGAGCCGTGTGCGCCTCGCGGACCGCTTTGAGACGATCGTCGCCGCCGAGGACGTCCCGCGGTGCAAGCCCGATCCTGCCGGCTATCTCGCGGCGCACGCCGCCCTGGACCAGCGCCGGGCGATTCCCGTGCGGGGCTGTGTCGCGATCGAGGACTCGCTTCCCGGCTTCGATGCCGCGCGCGCTGCGGGTATGGCGTGCGTGATGCTCGCCACGAATCACGCGGCGCGCACGCTGCGCGCCAACGGCGCGGCGCTGGTGTGGGAATCGTTCTCCGGCCACGTCCCGGCAGAGCTGGCCGATCTGTGAGCGACGTCTTCCCCACCGCTCCTCCCCCGACCGTCACCCGGCTCGACGCTGACGAGGTGCCGGCCGAGGTCGTGGATCAACTCCGGGCCGGCGCCGTGATCGCACCCGCTGACGTGGGCGTCATCGATCTCACCGGTCCGGGCGACGGCGCCGTGACGTGCTTCCAGGGCCTGCTGACGAGCGACCTCGAGAAGCCGGGGGACGGGGCATTCGTGTACGGCGCGCTGCTCACCCCGAAGGGAATGATCGTCGTGGACGGGTGGGCGGCGCGCCTGGGCACACGCGTGCGGTTCACGGTGCCCGGCGAGGGACGCGAACGCGCGCTGGCGATTCTCCAGCGTTCGGTGCCGCCGCGCCTGGCCCGCGTCGTGGATCGCAGCGCCGACATGTCCGTGCTGCGAGTGGTGGGCGCACACGCGGTCGCCGTGCTGGGCGCGGCCGGGCTGCCGGTCCCGGAGGGGCCCAACCGCGTTCTCGACACTACGGTCGGCGACATGCCGCTCGAGATTGCCCGCGCCGGTGACCAGGCGCCGTTCGTCTTCCAAATCACTTCCGGAGGCGAGCACCGGGATGCCGTGCAGTCCCGGCTCGTCAAGAGCGGCGCGCACGCTGCGACCGGGGCGGCGCTCGAGCTGGCCCGCATCCTCGCCGGGTGGCCGCGGCTCGCGTCCGAAGTGGACGAGAAGACGATCCCGCAGGAAGTGCGCTACGACGAAATCGGCGGCGTCTCGTACACGAAGGGCTGCTACACGGGCCAGGAAACGGTCAGCCGTTTGCACTTTCGCGGTCACGCGAACCGTCAGTTGCGCGGCCTGCTCTTCGAAACCGACCCGCCCGCGGCCCCGGCGGAGGGATGGAGCGCCGTGAGCCACGACGAACGCGACGTGGGCCGCGTGACCAGTATCGCGTGGCTGCCCGATGGGGGCGGTTCAGTGCTGGGGCGCTGGATCGGGCTCGCGATGGTGCGCCGCGAAGTGCCGCTCGGCGCGGTGGTGCGAGCGGCCGGCCGCGAAGCCCGCGCGGTGGCTCTGCCCTTCGACGTTCCCAGCATCGGTCCGGCGTGACGGTCCTCGTCACCGGCGGAAGCGGCCTCGTGGGCAGCCACGTGCTCGACACGCTGCACTCACGCGGGGAGCGGGTGCGCGCCCTGGTCCGCAAAGAGTCGCGGTCCGTGGTGGAGGCGCTCGGGGCGGAACCCGTCATCGGCGACGTCACCGACGGGGATGCCTGGAAGAGAGCCGCGACCGGGGGAGGGGTCCGCGGCATCGTCCATGCGGCGGCGCTGGTCGCTCCGCGCGCGCGCTTCGAGGAGTTCGAACGTGTAAACGTCGGCGGCACTCGATTGGCGATCCAGGCGGCGCGCGCGGCGGGTGCGCGGCTCGTGCACGTCTCTTCCGTGGCGGTGTACGGGCGATCTGTGGCGTACGCCGCGGGCCGCGGCGCGGTGGACGAAGATTTCCCGTTCCAGCCGATCTCTGAACGCGACTTCTATGCGCGCACCAAGCGGATGGCCGAAGAGCTGCTGCGCGATGAAGCCGCCCGCGGTGGCCTCTCCGCCGCGGCGATTCGGCCCAATGTGATCTATGGTGAGCGGGATCGGCTGTTCACGCCGCGCCTCATCGCCACCGTGCGGCACGGCGTCATCCCGCAGATCGGCCCTGGGACGAATCATCTGTCGTGCGTGTACGCCGGGAATGTCGCGTCGGCGATCGTCGCCGCCCTCGACGCACCCTCCACGCCCGGAGTCCGCGCCTACAACGTCACTTGGGATGCGCCTCCCCACCTGACCCAGCGCGAGTTTTTCGCGGCCTTCGCGGAAGCCTTGGGTGTGCGGCCGCTGCGCATTCCTATGCCGATCACGCTCGTGCAGCTGGGAGTCAGTCTGTGGAACGGTGTGCTGCGCTTGCTGCGGCCTGGACGGTATGCGGGCCTCGCGGGTGCGGCGGTGTGGTTCGTAGTGGGTGAGAACCCGTACGTCGCCGCGCGAATCCGCACCGAGCTCGGGTGGACGCCGCCGTTCGACGCGCGGAGCGCGATTCAGCGCGCGGTGAGCTGGTTTGCGGCACACTCAAAAGAAAAGCCCGGGGATTAGCCGGGCTTTGTGCTTTAGTCCCCACCTGCGGTTAGGGACGTCGGCGCGACCGCGGCCGGACCGGCTTGGCCGGTGCAGCCTGCGTCTTCGTCGTGTCAGACATCCGATGCATGGTATCCGACATCATCATCTTGCTCGAGTCGGCCATTCTCATCGAGTCGGCCCGCGCAGCGCTATCGGCGGCCGACATCCCACGTTGATCGGCCTTTTTGCACGCGGCCGATGCAATGGCGACGAGCGCCAAGGCGAATGCGATGCGCTTCATGCTCACTCCTGTTGAGGTTCGAGGGCCCGGAACGGCGGCAAAACGTACATCGCACACCCCGACAGTCAAGGCGCGATAACTTACAGCAACCATGCACGGTCCTGATCGTCGCTCGTTCCTGACCTGGCTCACCACGCTCCCTTTGTGGCGCGGCCTCGCGTCTGGCGGCCGCCAGCAACCGGTCCTCGAGGTGCGGCCCAGCGCGCTATTCCAGCAGCCCGACGGGCGCAAGAACCTCGTCCGCATCACCGCCTCCGGGCTCGGAGGGGCGCCGGCAGCGCGCGCGCGTGTGACCGATCGCCACGGCACCCTCGTCGGCACGGCCGGCCTGCTGCCGCTCGGCGAGGGAGGCGCACTGAGCGGCGAGCTGTGGGTGCCGCTCTCCGAGCCGGCCGACTTTCAAGTGGACGTGGAAGTGGGAAAGGACCGCGCAGCCCGCCAACGCGTGCGGCTCACGCCGCCAAAACGTTGGACGCTGTACTGGTTGTCATCAATCCATACCGACGTTGGATATACCGATCTGCAGGAAAACACGCTCGAGATTCATCGCCGTAATCTGGACGGCGCCCTCGCCCGCCTGGCCACCAATCCCAACTTCCGCTTCAACGCCGAATGCACACTGCAGGTGCTGTCGTATCTCGAGAACCGGCCGGCGGAACCAGGCGATGCGCTGCTCCAGGCGATTCGCGACGGCAAGATCGGCTGGCACGCGCTGTTCGCCAACATGCTCACCGGCCTGCTCGATCACGAAACGTTCGCGCGAGTCGTGTGGCCTGCGGGCCGCCTCGCGCGGGAGCGCGGGCTCACCTATGCCGCCGCCCAGATCAGCGATGTCCCAGGCCAGACGTCGACCTTCCCGATGCTCCTCGCCGCGAGCGGCGTGAAGTACCTCGCCAGCGGCGCGAACCCCGAGCGGGCCGTGCCGCTGTTGCCGCCCGCGGCGGGAGCCGAGGGAACGACGTATCCGCAGCTCTACTACTGGGAGGGCCCGGACGGCAGCCGCGTGCTCCACTGGCGGGCGTACCATTACGGGGACGGTGCGCGCTTCGGCTTCGCCGCCGGCGCGGAGGAGATGGGACACCGCCTCTCTGATTGGCTGCTCGGCCAGCCGGCGTTCCTGGCGCGCGACTGGGCCTATGACGTGGCGCTGCTGTATGGGGCCGACTCGCAGGACAATGCGCCGATGAAAGAACAGATGATCGCGAACGTCGTGGAGTTCGGCCGCCGCTACATGTTCCCCCGGCTCGTGACTGGCCGGTCGGAAGACTTCTTCCGTGAGGTGGAGCGCCGCTATGGGCCGCGCCTCCCGGTGCGGCGCGGCGACAGCGGACTCTACCGGGAGGACGGCGCCGCCTCCACGGCGGCCCAACTCGCCGTCTTCCGGTCCGCCCAGCTCGCGGCACGCGCGGCCGAGATTGTGGCGCTGTGGGACGACCGCATCGAAGCGCGCGACGAGGAGATGCCGCGCCGCCGGCGCCGCCGCGCGGACGAGCGCGGCGCGATGTGGCGCGACTTGCTGCTGTTCGGCGAGCACACCTGGGGCGCGGACGTGAGTGTGTCCGCCCCCAAGTCCCGCCAGACCGTGGCGCAGTGGGAGTACAAGCGGCGCTTCATAGACGGTGGGGCCGCGGCCGCCCGCGATTATTTGAGCGAGGGACTGCTCCGTCTCGGCCGGGCCACCCGCGCCGGGCGCGGGCGGCTCGTCTTCAACGCGGGCGCCTGGGAACGGACCGACGTCGCGCGGGTGCCGGGGGGCGCCGGGAAGACGTTTGCCCATGATGGCCGCGAGCTCCCCGCCGTGGACCTCGCGGACGGCGACGCGCTCGTGCTGTTCCGCGAGGTCCCGCCCCTCGGTTACCTCGCCCTGAATGAGACGGAGCGCGAAGCCAAGACCCCGAGCGCCGAGGGTGAAGCGCTCGACGCCACAGCCGGCGGTTTCACGGCCCAACTCGACTCTGCGACCGGCGCGATTCGCTCGCTGACGGGGCCGGACGGCAAGGAGCGGGTGAAACCATCTGAGTGGTCGGGCCTGAATCAGCTCGTGTATGCGCGCGGCGGCGAACACAGCGTCCTCTGGACCTCCAGCGATCGCAACGATCTCAAGAATCCGCCGCAGCTCCAGCTGAGCCAAGCCCGCCTCGTGCGCTGCCAACGCGAGCGGCTGCCGGGCATCGGTGTGCGGCTGATCGCCGAGCGCGCGCTCGAGGGATTCCCATCCATCGCCTCAACCGTGACGCTGTACGACGAGCTCCCCTGGGTGGACATCGAGAACCGAATCGTGAAAGACGGGACGTTGGTCAAAGAGGCGCTGTATGTGGCATTCCCGTTCGCATTTACGAAGCCGACCGTGGAGATCGAGGTGCCCCTGGGCCGTATGACGGTGGAGCGAGACCAGCAACCGGGCAGTTGCCGGGATTGGTACTGTCACACGCACTGGGTGTGGTTGCACGAAGGGGCCGATGGATTGTTGTGGAGCGGTCCCGACACGCCGTTGCTCACCCTCAACGATCTGTTCCGCGGCGCATGGCGGCGCTCCATCGTTCCCGACGGCACGCTGTTCGCGTATGCGATGAACAACTACTGGCACACGAACTACGCCGCCTCGCAAGCCGGGGCGGCGACGTTCCGCTTCCGGCTGTCGCTGCTGGCTCCCGGCGATGCCGCCGAGCCCGCGCGCCGCGGGTGGGCGGCGTGCGATCCCCTGTACCTGAGTCCGTCGTACGAGAACGGGGCGCCCGGTCCGCTGATCAACAAGGACCGCGCGCTGTTCATGGCCGACAAGGGTGTGCTGGTCGTCGGCGCGAAGCCCGCGGACGACGGCGAGGGCACGATCGTCAAGCTGCTCGACGTCGCCGGGCAGGCGCGGCCGGTGGGCGTGTGGCCCGCCGCGTATGCCTTCCGGCTCGCCCGCCGCACCAATCTCGTCGAGCAGAATGGCGATGCCATTCCCGTGTCCGGAGACGGCAAGGCCGCCGTCGATCTCGCCGCGTGGGGCGTCGCGGCAGCCCGGCTCTTTACACCCGCGGAGTCATCGGGTTAACGTCGAGCCATGACACAGCCAACAACTCTCGGCGACCTGAAGCAGACGGAGTGGGCGAGCCCCGCCCGGCGCCAACGCTCCGTGAAGGACGAATTGCGGGACAACCTCATTTGTCTGCTCGAGAACGGCTCACCGCTGTTCCCCGGCATCGTAGGATACGAGGAAACCGTCATCCCCCAGCTCGTCAACGCCATCCTGTCCCGTCACAACTTCATTCTCCTCGGCCTGCGCGGCCAGGCGAAGAGCCGCATCCTCCGCCAGCTCGTCACCCTGCTCGACGAGGAAATTCCGATCATCGCGGGCAGCGAGGTGAACGACGATCCGTTCCACCCGATCTCCAAGTACGGGCGCGAGCTGATCGCCGCGCACGGCGACGATACGCCGGTGGCGTGGCTGCCGCGCGACGTTCGCTTCGTCGAGAAGCTCGCCACTCCGGACGTGACGATCGCGGACATCATCGGCGACGTGGATCCGATCAAGGCGGCGCGCGGCGGACACCTGCTCTCCGACGAGCTGACGATGCACTTTGGCCTGTTGCCGCGGGCGAACCGCGGGATCTTCGCGATCAACGAGCTGCCCGATCTCGCCGGCAAGATCCAGGTCGGCCTCTTCAACATCATGCAGGAAGGCGACGTCCAGATCAAAGGCTACCCGGTGCGCCTGAACCTCGACATCGCGCTCGTCTTCACGGCGAACCCCGAGGACTACACCGCCCGCGGCAAGATCATCACGCCGCTCAAGGACCGCATCGGCTCCGAGGTCTCCACGCACTATCCGCTCAGCGTGGAGCTGGGCACGGCGATCACCCAGCAGGAAGCCTGGGTCGAGCGCAACGGTGGAGGCAGGTCGATCCGCGTTCCCGATTTCATGGCGGAGCTGATCGAGCGGATCGCCTTCGAGGCGCGCGAGGACAAACGGGTGGACCGGCGCAGCGGCGTGTCGCAGCGGCTGCCGATCAGTGTGCTCGACAACGTGGTCTCGAATGCCGAGCGGCGCACGATCGTCACCAAGGAACGGACGGTGGTGCCGCGCGTCTCCGACGTGTACGCCGCCCTGCCCGCGATCACGGGCAAACTCGAGCTCGAGTATGAAGGCGAGCTGCAGGGCGCCGAGACGATTGCCAAGGACCTGATCCGCCGCGCCGCCGGGCGTACGTTCGAGGGTCGCGTGGGCGGCGCCAACGTGGACGATATCGTCCACTGGTTTGATGAGGGCGGCGCGCTCAAGATCACTCCCGACGAGCGGTCCGAGTCCCTACTCAAGGGTTTCAGTGTCGTGCCAGGACTACTCGCCCTCGTGGATCAGGTGGGGCTCGCCGGCAAGAAGGACCCCGCCACGATCGTGTCGGCCTGCGAGCTCGTGCTCGAAGGCCTGGTGGCCGAGAAGCGGATCGCGCGCAGTGAAGAGTTGGGCTACGTCCGCGCTCGCTCGGAGCAGAAACCCCCCTTTGGGAAAGGCCCCGGCGGACCGGGGAACCCGGGGGGCGGGCCGAACCTCTTCACCTAACCCTCTTCATATCCGGGAGTCACCATGGGCGAGCTCGTCTTTGGTCTCGTGCTCCTCGCGGTCGCATTCTTCCTTCGCCTCGGTGCCGCGACCGTGCGCACCGAAGGCAGTAGCGGCCGGCCGATCGGTGGGGCGCTCCGCGTCCTGAGTCTCGCGGCCCTCGTCGTCGGTGTCCTGGTGGTATTGGGATCGACGCTGGTCGTGATCAATGCCGGCCAAGTCGGCGTGCGGCACGCCTTCGGCTTCGTGGACCCGAAGCCCCTGCTGCCGGGGATCCGCATGGTCACGCCCTGGTCCTCCGTCGAGCGGTTCACCACCCGCGAAGAGCAGTACCCGTTCACCGGGGATCAGGTCGAAGAGATCGCCGCGCTCTCGAGCGAGCAGATGGGGATGACCGTGGACGTGGGAATTCGCTGGCAGATCGATCCCCAGCAGGCCTCGAAGATCTATACCGAGATCGGCGATGAGAATCAGATCCACAGCGCGGTCCGCAACGCCATCCGTAAGGGCGTGCGCGACGGGATGGTGCAGTACTCGATCAACGACATCTCCAAGCGCACCCAGATCGCGCACACGATGGAAGCGCTGGTGGACTCGGCGCTGGTGACGCAGCCGCGTGCCGGGGGGCCGCCGTTCCGGATCGCGACTGTCACCGCCTTTTTCCTGCGCGACCTGCAGCCGCCGGCGCAGGTCGTGCAGGCGATCAACAACAAGATCGCGCAGGAGCAGCAGGTCGAGACGGAGCGGCACCGCGTCGAGGTCGCGCGCCTCCAGGCCGAGCAGCAGCGGCTGCTCAACCAGACGCTCACCGCCGAGGCGCTGACGCGGCAGTATTTCGACGTGCTGCGTGAGCTGAAGGCGTCGAACAACCTGGTGATCCTGGTGCCTACCGAAGGCGGGATCCCGGTCCTGAACATCGGCGATCTGCGACGCAACCTGCGACAGCAGTGACGGCGCCGCCGCTCGTCACGATCACGCGCCAGTACGCCTCGGGCGGCTCCGAGATCGCGCGGCTCGTGGCCCAGCGGTTGGGCTGGACACTGATCGACAACGAGTTCGTCGATCAGGTGGCGCGCCTCGCCGGCCTGTCTCCCGACGAGGTCGCCCGGCGCGAGGAGCGCGCGCCCGGGCTGCTCGAGCGGCTGGCGCGGACCCTCGCCGTCGCGTCACCCGAGATGTTCATCACGACCGCGGGGGCGCCGCCCGCGGTCGAGGCGGACGAAGCCAGTCTCATACAGGTGACCGAACGGGTCATCGCGGAAGCGGCGGCGGAGGGGCGCGTCGTGTTGGTGGGCCGTGGAGCACAGGCTGTCCTCGCAACCCGCCCCAACGCCCTGCATGTCTATGTCGTGGCGAGCAAACCGTGGCGCAAGCGGCACGCGATAGACCGCCTCGGCGTAAACCTCGCGGACGTCGACAGAGTCTTGGAAGAGACGGATCGGCAGCGCGACCAGTACGTGCAGACGCACTACGGCCGTGATCGCCAGGACCTCACGGTCTACGACATGGTGCTGAACGCGGAACGGCTGGGGTTTGAGGGTGCGGCGGCGTTGATCGTGGCCGAGGCGAAACGGCGAGGATGGAGCTGAGTGCGCTTACTGCGCACGCCGTAGCTCCGCCACTCGCCACCCCGCGATCAGCATCGCCAGCGCGCTCACTACGCCGCCCGCGGTCACCGCGGCGGGTGCGCCGAACCGCTCGGCGAATACGCCCGCCTGGAATGCACCCAGCGGCGCCATCCCCACGAACATGAACGAGTAGAATCCCATCACCCGCCCACGCAGGTGATCGGGCACCAATGTCTGGAGCAGCGTATTGGTGAGCGCGTTGTTCACAATCATGGATGCGCCGACGAGGACAAGCAGCGCCAGCGACAGCGGGAACACCCGCGAGCTCGCGAACACCGTCAACAACAGGCCGAACGTCGTACCGGCGACGACGAGGGTGCGGCCCTTGCGGATGCGCTGTCCCAGCACCGCCACCCCGAGCGCGCCCCCGACGGCGCCGAGTCCGACGGCGGCGCTGAGCACGCCGTAGCCTCGCGCGCCCACCCGCAGGACGTCGCGCGCAAAGACGGGCATCAGCAGCAGGAAGGGAAACCCGAAGATGCTGATGATCGCGGTGAGCACGACCAGCGTGGACACCCGCCGGTCCCCCCGGAGGAACGCGAGCACTTCCCGGAATCCCTGCCAGGCCGATAAATGCGTGGTCTGCGGGATGTGCGAAGGAAGCCGCATGGCCAGCAGGCTGGCGATCACGGCCAGGTAGCTCAGGCCATTCAGGAAGAAGCACACCGCCACGCCCTTGGAGCCGATCAGAAATCCCGCGATCACGGGCCCGAGCACTCGCGTCAGATTGAAGATCGACGTGTTGAGCGCAATGGCGTTCATCAGGTCTTCTTTGCCCACCATCTCGTAGATGAACGACTGGCGGGTGGGGATATCGAACGCGGCGACGACGCCGAGGAATGCGGCGAGGATCATCACGCTGCCGGTCGTGACGTGTCCGCTCCACACCAGCGCCGTGAGGGCGAACGCCTGCAGCATCTGCAGCGATTGCGTGATGAGGACGGTGCGGCGCTTGTCGGTGCGATCCGCGATCACGCCCGCATAGAGCGTGAACACGAGCACGCCGAGCGAGCCCAGGGCCGACACCAGGCCCAGGTAGAAGGGGGAGTTCGTGAGCTGCAGGACCAGCCACCCCTGGGCGACCGACTGCATCCAGGTGCCGGTGAGCGAAACGGTCTGGCCGAAGAGGAAGAGGCGGAAGTTGCGGTGGGCGAGGGCCCCGAATCCGTAGCGCCGCGCGGCCTCCGTCAAGCCGGGCGCCTCACTTGCGCTCCACGTCTGCCACCCAAATGTCGCTCTGGAGGTCGCCCAGGGTGAGGTAGAGCATCGCGCCGCGTATGCGGAACCCGAAGCGGTGCCAGGGACGGGTGGGATCGTCGAAGCGAACGGCGACAAGCGAGGTGCCGCCGGACGCGGGGACGACCCGTACGCTGACGCCGCTCGAGTCGGCGAAGAGGTAGTACACGTACCGACCGTCAGCCGACCATTGCGCAACCCCTACCGGCGCATTCGGCGACCCCGGCATGAGGCGACGGGCGGGACCGCCCCCGGCTGGGACGACGACCAGCCCACGATCGGTGCATCCGCACGCAACCAGTCGACCGTCGGGGGACCATGCACCCACGGTACCGGATGCGATGACCGACTCAACGACCAGAGCGAGCTCCTCCGGCGGGGACCAGCTGCCGTCGGCACGGCGCGTAAAGATGTGAAATCGGGGGTTCGTGCCTTGATTGGCCAATAGCAGCAGACGGCGACCGTCGGGCGACCACTCCGGCGCGCGCTCGTCGTCCGCGCCCTTCGTGACCTGCACCGGCTCGCCGCCTTCGGCGGGCATGACGAACACCTCGCGATGGTCCCCCCGGAAGGCATGGAAGGCGATTTCCCGCCCGTCCGGTGACCACGCCGGCCAGAAAACATCCCCGGGACCATTCGTGAGCTGCTCGGGCTCGCCCCCGCTCATGCGAACACGGTAGATCTGCTGCGTACCGCCGCGGTTGGAGTCGAACACGAGCCACTGCCCATCGGGCGAGATGTCGAATGCCTCGATCGTTTGGTTGCCCGCGGTGACCGGCCGGGCCTGGGAGACGGACACGGCACTGGTCGGGATGACGGGGACAGACCAGACGTTCGAGGTTTCGGTGAACGCCGAGTAGGCGAACCGCGCGCCGTCTGCCGAAAGGCTAATGCCGTGCGCGTTGAGGCCGGTCGTAACGCGCAGGGGCGGACCGGCCGGAGGTCCTGAGCGGGTCAGGGCCATTTGGTAGACGTCTCGACCGCCACCGCGACTGGAGACGTACATCAGCGGCCCTCCGGGCACCCACGTCGGGCTGACGTTGAGCGATTGGTCGTCCGTCACGCGTACCGGCGTACCGCCCGCCGCCGCCACGACCCAGATGGCGCTTGGGGCGATGTTCCCAATCCCCAACCCCCCCAGGACAAATCCGGGATTGCCGGCCACGTACGCGATCCAGCGGCCGTCGGGCGACCAGGCGAGCGAATGCACCTCCCTCCCCACCGTGACGAGCCGCGCCTCCCCTCCGTCCAGCGCCCGCACGAACAGGGAATCGCGCCGCGCGAAAACGAAGGACCGTCCGTCCGGCGCGATCGGCCCTGGGATCGGACCGCCGTCGACCGCGGGGATCAGCACGCGGGACGCGCCGCCCAGCGCGGGAACGATCTCGACTCCGCGCGGCGACTGGAACAGAATCCGCTGGCCGTCCGGCGCCCAGAAGGGGAAGCGGGCGGCACCCCTCGTGACGGCAATCGGGGCACCGCCGTCCGCTTGGCGCACGCGCAGCCCCGCTCCCGTCGTGTAGGCGATGAGCTTGCCGTCTGGAGACAGTGCCGGATCGAGCTCGAGGCCGGGATCGAGCGTCACCTGCGTCCGGCGCCCCAGCTGGAGCGGAGCGGGCGCGCCGCGCCGCATTAGGAGGACGCCGATTGTGAGCACGAGCAGGACGCCGACGACCCCCACGACGGCTCCCGCCGTTCGGGGGCGGAGAGCTGTAAACGCAGCAACCGGACGAGAAGAGGTGGGCGTGATGCCGCCCGAGGGCGTGGCGAGCGGCTCGAGTTGTGCCAACAGCTCGTCCGCCGTCTGCCAACGGTCCGCCGGGCGCTTGGCGAGGCACTTCATCAACACCCCGGCGAGGGCCGGCGAAACCTCCGGCCGATGCTTGGTCATCGGCTCGGGCTGCTGGGTTACCTGCGCCGCCAGCGTCTCCTGCGGGGTTCGGCCCGCAAACGGCGGCCGCCCTGTCAATAACTCGTAGCCCAACACCCCCACGGCGTAGAGATCCACGCGGTGATCGAGGTGCGGGTCGGCCGCCGCCTGCTCAGGGGCCATGTACGCGGGCGTTCCCAGCGCCACTCCGATCGAGGTGAGCGTATGTCGCCCCGTCGCCTCGCTGACCGCCTTCGCGACGCCGAAGTCGGTCACGAGTGCGTGACGCCCGGAGAGCAGCACGTTGTCGGGTTTGATGTCGCGGTGGACCACGCCATGCGCGTGCGCATGACTCAGCGCGTCCACAACCTCGATCAGGACTTTCACCGCGTCGTGGACGGGCAGCTCGCCGTGGTGGGCCAACCGATCACGCAGGGACTGGCCCTCAACAAACGGCATCACGTAATAGAAGAACCCGTCGGCCTCACCCGAGTCGAGCAGCGGCAAGATGTGCGGGTGCTGGAGCTGGGCGGCGACATCGATCTCGCGGGAGAACCGCTCGGCCCCCAACGTGGCGGCGATCTCGGGCCGCAGCACCTTCACCGCCACCTTGCGGTGGTGCCTGACGTCCTGGGCTAAGTAGACCGTCGCCATCCCCCCCGCGCCCAGCTCCCGCTCGATCGTGTAGCGGCCGGCGAGGGCGGAGCGGAGGCGGTCGAGCATGGGGTGGCGCGAAGTTAACGCTTTGCCGCGGTACCCCGCCACACGGAACTGATTGCGCGGCGCTAGGCCGGGGCGCGACATTGTAAGCAGGCGATGAAATACACGACCTATAGCCGCTACGTCCCGGGCGTGCTGGAGACGCTCAATCTCCAGGCTCTGCTCGACCAGCTCGCCGACTTCTTGCTCCAATCGGGCTTCGCCGGAGGCGCGTACTCGCATCCGTTCTGGGGGGAGTTCGGCGAAGAGGACCCGGACCGCTCACTAGACGCGCTGCGCCAGGCGATCCTCCAGGCCCTGATGGACTCGGGGCAGCTCACGCCCGAGATGCTCACCGCGCTGCGCGGCGACTCCACGGGCGACGCCCAACGCGACGCCGAGCTGCAGCAGCAGCTCGCCGAGCTGCTCGATCAGATCGTGCAGAAGCTGATCGACGAAGGCTACCTCAACCTGCAGCAGGCCCCGAAGCTCCCCGGCAGCCAGCAGCCGGTGCTCGGCCCAGGCGGCATGGCCAAGGAAGCGGCCCAACAGGTGCAGTTCAATCTCACCGACAAGGGCATCGACTTCCTCGGCTACCGCACGCTCAAGCATCTGCTCGGCAGCATCGGGAAGTCGAGCTTCGGCGCCCACGACACCGAGCATCTCGCGACCGGCGTCGAGGCGGAAGCGGCGAGCAAGCGCTACGAGTACGGCGACACGCTCAATCTCGATGTGAACGCCACGCTGTCGCACGCGCTCAAGCGCGAGGGCCTGGGCGTGCCGATCAACCTCGAGTACGACGATCTCATGGTGCACCAGGCCGAGTACCGCTCGTCGTCGGCGACGGTGCTGATGCTCGACTGCTCGCACTCGATGATTCTGTACGGCGAGGATCGCTTCACACCCGCCAAGAAGGTGGCGCTCGCGCTCACCCACCTCATCCGCACGCAGTTCCCGGGCGACACGCTGCGCGTGGTGCTGTTCCACGACACGGCCGAGGAAATTCCGCTCGCGCAGCTGGCACACGCGCAGGTGGGACCGTATCACACGAACACGACGGAAGGGTTGAAGCTGGCGCGGCGGATTCTGATGGGACAGCGCAAGGACATGCGCCAGATCATCATGATCACGGATGGCAAGCCGTCGGCGCTCACGCAGCCCGACGGGCGAATCTACGTGAACTCGATGGGGCTCGATCCCCACATCCTGCAGGCGACCTACCGGGAAGTCGCGTTGTGCCGGCGCAGCGGCATCATGATCAACACGTTCATGCTGGCGCGGGACCGCAGCCTGGTGGAGTTCGTGAAGAAGGTTTCCGCGATCTGCCGCGGCAAGGCCTACTTCACGAACACGATGACACTGGGCCAGTTCATCCTGATGGACTTCATGCGGCGCAAGACGCGCCGCGTCAGCTAGCTCTTACCTCAAGGCTTCTCCGGCTTCGACACGATCACGCTCTGCGACAGCGCGACCGCCCCGAGACTCGCAATGCCTCCCCCGAAATACGCCTCCTCCCCATGCTCACTCACGTCGAGACCGGTCAGCTCGTCGGCCACGGTCGCCCGCGCGCCCAACGTCGCCCTGACCAGCGCAAGAATCACCAGCGTGCCGACCCCCGAGATCGCAATGGCGGCGAGCACGGCGTACAGCTGCACCAGCATCTGCCCCGGGTTCCCGGCGAGCAGCCCTGCCCCGCCACCCGGATTCGCGATCTTGGAGGCGAACACGCCGGTCAGGAGCGCCCCGGCGATCCCCGCGAGGCCATGGCACGAGAACACGTCCAATGAATCATCGAGGCGGCTGCGCGAGCGCATCTCGATCGCGAAATTGCTGATGATGGCGCACACCACGCCGATTGCGAGCGCCGCCGGCGCCGTCACGTAGCCGGCCGCGGGGGTGATGCCCACGAGTCCGACGACTGCGCCGGTCGCGGCACCGACCGCCGTCACTTTGCCCGAGCGCCACAGATCGAGTATCGCCCACGTGAGGACCGCCGACGACGCCGCCGCGTTCGTGTTCACGAACGCGAGTGCGGCGATCCCGTTCGCCGCGAGCGCGGAGCCGGCGTTGAACCCGAACCATCCGAACCACAGCAGGCCGGTGCCGATCAGCACGAGCGGCACGCTGTGGGGCGACAGCGGCATGCGGCGGAAATCCCGGCGCGGCCCCAGGAACCAGGCCGCGACCAGCGCCGACACGCCGGCGCTGATGTGCACCACGGTCCCACCGGCGAAGTCGAGCGCCCCGCGCGTCTGCAGCCAGCCGCCCGCGCCCCACACCCAGTGTGCCAGCGGAGCATAGACCAACGTGGACCAGAGCAACAGGAAGACGAGGTAAGCACGGAAGCGCATGCGCTCGACGATCGCGCCCGAGATCAGCGCCGGCGTGATCACGGCGAACATCGCCTGAAAAACCGCGTGCGCCTGGTGCGGGATGGTGGCCGCATAGGTGGGATTAGGATCGAGCCCCACGCCTCGGAAGCCGAGCCACGCGAAACCCCCGAGCCACGGCGAGCCGGGCGCGAACGCGAGCGAGTAGCCGATCAACACCCACTGCACGCCGATGGCGCCGAGCGCGACCACGCTCATCATCATCGTGTTGAGGGAATTCTTCGAGCGCACGAGCCCGCCGTAGAAGCAGGCCAACCCGATCGTCATCAACAGCACCAGGGCGCTCGAGGCGAGCACCCACGCCGTATCCCCAGCCGAGATCTCCGGGGTGGCCGCGGGGATCATGCGCCCTCGGTGCCGGCCGCCCGCAGCGCGGCCTGCTGGACCTCGTCGGCGTTCACCGCGGTGAGCGCGTCGTTGTTGCGCTCGCCCGTGCGAATGCGAATGACCTGCTCGATCGGCTGCACGAAAATCTTGCCGTCCCCCACTTCACCGGTGCGCGCCGACGACAGGATCGCCTGGATCGTCGGCTCGACGAACGGCTCGGAAACGGCCATTTCGATGCGGACCTTCTCGTGAAACTCCATCACCAGTGTGGTGCCGCGGTATTGACTCAGCACCTCGTGCTCACCCCCGTGGCCGCTCACGCGACTGAGGGTGATGCCGGTGACGCCGGCGCGGAACAGCGCCGTCTTGACCTCGGGCAGCCGCTCGGGCCGGACGATGGTCGTGATCAATTTCATTGCGACCTCCCTCTCGACTGACCACGGGGGAACGCCTGGAACACGAGCTGCGACAGGTCGCGTACCAGTGCGTACGCGTCCTCATCCTTCTGAATGCCACCGGTCAACACCACCAGCACGTAGCGGCCGGCCCCCGCGTCCGCCGGCTCGACGAGCGCGGCGTCATGATAGACGACTTGGGCGATCCATCCGGTCTTGTGGTATACCGGCGTACCCGCCGGCAGGCCGGCGGGAATCCCTTCGTTGAACCGCTGGCGTCCGAGGATCGCGAGCATCTCCCGGCACGACGCCGGCGACGCCGCTCGGCCCTCCGCAATGGCGGCGAGCAGCACGCCGAGATCGCGCGCGCTGGTGGTGTTGTTCAGGCCCGCGCGGTACGCCTTACCGTCCTCGACGCCGCGGAGCACCAGGATCGAATCGGCGCCGAGGGAATGGGCCGTAGCATTCGCGCGTCTCGCGTCCACGCGAGCGATGAGCAGGTTCGTCGCGAGATTGCTCGAGACTGTTTCCATCAGCTCGATTAGGTCCCGGATCGCGACCCGCTCACCCACGCGCGCGTACAGCGACGAATCGGAGTCGTCCGCCTTGTCCAGCTGATACGTCGAGGTATCAACGATCGAGCGGAACCTGTTCGTGACGGTGATGGAGTCGTCGAGCGAGAACAGCCCAGCGTCCCGGTCCCGAAACAGCTGAATCATCACCGGGACTTTCATGGTGCTGGCGGCGTGGAACCGCGTCGCGGCTCTCACGGTTAGGGAGTCGCCGCCGGAAAGGTCATGGAAGTAGAGTCCCACCGCCCGGGCGGGAGCGCGGGCGATGCGCGCTTCGACGCGCACCCGCAGCGTCGTAGTATCGGGGGACGCTTGGACGAGCGTGAGCAGCAGGAGTGCGAGCGTTCCCATACTGCGCACTAAGATACCCTATAGATTCAAGGCCGTGAGCGAGTTCGTCTTCGGCACCCACAACGCAGCCTTCGTGCAGGCGATGTACGAAGACTATTTGCGCGACCCATCTTCAGTCGGGGAGGAATGGCGGCAGCTGTTCGATAACGGGAAGCTGGCGGAGCTGCCCATCATCCCGACAGACCGGGGCGAGGTCGTCGCGCAGGTACCAGTCCCCTCGCCGCCTGCTCCCCGCTCCCCGCTCCCTGCTCCCGGTGCCATGCCAATCACCGGCCCCGCGGCGCGACTCGTCCAGAACATGACCGATTCCCTCTCGGTCCCCACTGCCACGTCGTTCCGCGACATCAACGCGCTGGCGCTCGACGCCCGGCGCAAAGCGCTGAACGCCCAGCTCGCCGCCAGCGGCAAGAAGATCTCGTTCACGCACCTGATCGCCTACGCCATTGTCCGGGCGGCAAAGCGGTTCCCGGTGATGACGCACGCGTTCCAGGACATCGAGGGCAAGCCGCACCGTCTCGATCCCGGCGGCGTGAGCCTCGGCCTCGCCGTGGACGTCGAGAAGAAGGACGGCAGCCGCGCGCTGGTCGTCCCCGTCATCAAGCACGCAGAAACGATGGATTTCGCTGCCTTCCACACGGCCTACGAGGCGTTGGTCGAAAAGGCGCGTACGGCCAGACTCCTGCCCGATGATTTTGCTGGCGGCACGATCACCCTCACCAACCCGGGCACGCTCGGCACGGTGGCGTCGGTGCCCCGCCTGATGAAAGGCCAAGGCTCGATCATCGCCACGGGCGCGATCCGCGACGTCGCAGGCACGAAAGTCATCACCATCACGAGCACCTACGACCATCGCATCATCCAGGGGGCGGAGTCGGGGATGTTTCTCCGTACCCTCGACTCGCTGTTGCAGGGAGAAAAACGGTTCTATGAAGGAGTGGCGCAGAGCCTGGGCGTGACGGGAGGGGAGACGGGGGAGGAGGGACGGGTCGTTCCAGCCACGACCTCGTCCCCCGTCCCTCGTCCCCCGTCATCCGACGATCTGCGGAGCGTCGCCGCCGCCATGGCCCTCGTCCGCGCTCACCGCGCGTTCGGCCATCTTGCGGCGCGACTGGACCCACTCGGCAGCGATCCGCCGGGCGACCCGTCCCTCGATCCCGGCCCCCTGGGCCTCACGCCCGAGGTGATGGCGCGGATCCCTGCCGAGGTCCTCCGCATCTACGTCCCCGGCAAGACGCTCGCCGAAGCGCTCCCCCATCTGCGCGCGACCTACTGCGGGACGATCGCCTACGAAGTCGAGCACATCGGCAGCCATCAGGAGCGCGTGTGGCTGCGCCAGGTGATCGAGTCCGGCGAGCACCGGCGGCCGCTGTCGCCCCCGGAGAAGAAGGAGCTGCTCGCGCGCCTCACGGCGGTGGACACGCTGGAGCGCTTTCTGCACAAGGCCTATCTCGGGCAGAAACGGTTCTCGATCGAGGGGCTCGATATGACGGTCCCGATGCTCGACCTCACGATCGAGCTCGCCGGCAGGCAGGGCGCGCGCAAGGTCACGATCGGAATGGCGCACCGCGGCCGCCTCAACGTGCTCGCGCACGCCGTGAACGTCCCCTACGAGACGATCTTCGCGGAATTCGAAGGCGGCCGGCACGTGCAGGAGACGTCGGAGCCAGAACGCGGGACGGGCGACGTCAAATACCATCACGGCGCCGAAGGCGTGTATCGCACGGCCGATGGGAAATCGGTGGCTGTGTCGCTGGCCCCGAACCCGAGCCATCTCGAGGCCGTGAATCCCGTCGTAGAAGGCCGTGCCCGTGCCGACCAGACCACGCGGCGAGGCCCGCAAGCACGTCATGACGACACCGTCGGGCTGCCGGTGCTGCTCCACGGCGACGCCGCATTCGCGGGCCAGGGCGTGGTGGCCGAGACGTTCAACCTGGCGCGGCTGCGCGGCTACACCACCGGCGGCACGTTCCACCTGATCCTGAACAATCAGGTGGGCTTCACAACCGATCCCCGGGACGGCCGCTCCACCGACTACTCGAGCGACCTGGCCAAGGGCTTCGACGCGCCGATCATCCACGTGAATGCCGACGATCCCGAAGCCTGCCTCGCTGCGGTACGGCTCGCGATGATGTATCGGGAAAAATTCCACGGCGATATGGTCATCGACCTCGTCGGCTACCGCCGTTATGGCCACAACGAGGGCGACGAGCCCGCCTACACGCAGCCCTTGATGTACGAGCGCATCAAGCAGACGCCGCCGGTGCGGCAGAAATACGCGGGGCAGCTCGTGAAAGAGCGCGTGATTGACGCCGCCCAGGCCGACGCCGAGGCAGAGGCGGCCTACCAGCGGCTCGCCGCCTTGCAGCAGGCGGTAAAGACTGGACAGCGCACCGAAGATCTGCAGCGCATCAAGCGTCAAGCGGCGCTCCCCCCCGAGCCCGACACCGCCGTGGCGGCCAAGCTCCTGACGAAGCTCAACGCCGAGCTGCTCGCGGTGCCTGATGGCTTCACCGTCCACCCCAAGCTCCAAAAGCAGTTCGAGCGGCGCCGGTCACTGGAAGACATTGAATGGGCTCACGCCGAAGCACTGGCGTTTGCCTCGCTCCTGGCGGATGGCACCCCGATCCGTTTGACCGGGCAGGATACGGAACGCGGCACGTTCAGCCAGCGCCACCTGGTTCTCCACGACGTGCACACGGGCAAGCCGCACACGCCGATTCAAAATCTGCCCGAGGCGCTGGCGCCGTTCGAGCTACACAACAGCCCGCTGTCGGAGTTCGCCTGTCTCGGCTTCGAGTACGGTTATGCCGTAGCGGCGCCCGAGGCCTTGGTGGTATGGGAGGCGCAGTTCGGGGATTTTGCCAACGGCGCCGAGGTGATCATCGACCAGTTCATCATCGCCGGGCTCGCCAAGTGGGGAGAGACGTCCCGGCTGAGCCTGCTGCTGCCACACGGGTACGAAGGTCAGGGCCCCGAGCACTCGAGCGCCCGGCTCGAGCGTTTCCTCGCCCTCGGCGCCGAGGGCAACATCCGCGTGGCGAACTGCACGACGCCGGCGCAGTACTTCCATCTCCTCCGACGCCAAGGCCGCCACGCCGAGATCCGCCCGCTGGTCGTGATGACGCCCAAGAGCCTGCTGCGCCTCCCAGCGGCGACTTCGCGGCTCGATGACTTCGCGAAGGGCAGGTTCAGACCCGTGCTGTGGGATCACGAGCGGACTGATCCGGACCGGATTACGCGGCTGTTACTGTGCAGCGGCAAAGTGTACTACGACATCATCGCGTCGCCGCGACGGACGGACACGCCTCAGGTCGCGATCGGGCGTGTGGAGCTGCTCTATCCCTTCCCCGCCGCCGAGATCGGCGAGTACGCCCGCCGCTATCCGAATCTGAAGGAAGTCGTGTGGGTGCAGGAGGAGCCGCGCAACATGGGCGCGCGGAAGTTTGTGCTCCCCAAGATTCGCGACGTCATCCCACAGTCGGTCGCGCTCTTGGACGTGTCGCGGCCCGAGCGTTCCAGTCCCGCCGAGGGGTATCCCGCCGCGCACAAGATCGAGCAGGATCGGATCGTCGCTGCGGCGTACGGTTCCTAAAACCCTCTCAAGCCAAGAATACGTGCGATGATCGGTGCAATATCGGTCTGACGCATGACTGGTTGAGTCGCACCCCGGCGCACACCCGACCCCGACATCAAGAAGAAGGCGTATAACGCCGGCCGACGCGGATCGTAGCCGTGCCCTCCTCCCCGCCGCGGCGCGACGAGCTCCCCCCGGTATCCCTCGCGCGAGTAAAACCCGTCGTTCAGGTCCAACGCCCACAGCGCCCGCGGGTCACTCCCCAAGGCAAAGAGCGTATCGCGCGGCCACACTGCACGAATCGGCTTGCCCGGGCCGATGAGCGAGTCCGGGATGGCGGCGCGGATCCGTGCCGCGAGCCCGTGGTCGCTCGAGTCGCGGGGCAGGATCATGACGCTGCCCCCATTCGTAAGAACCGCGGCATCCCAGGAGGTCACACGTCCCGCAGTATCCAACGTCACGAGCCCGGCACGCGCCAGGAGCACACCCGGGCGGAAGCCAAGCTGGTAGCTGAGGAAGCCGTGATCCGACGTGATCACGACCGTGGTCTGCCGGCCGGCTTCCGTCGCACGCACCGCGTCGAGCAGCCGGCCCAGCTCACGGTCGACTTTGCGGAGGGCGAGCACGACGGAATCGCTCCAGACACCGTAGTCGTGCTTGCGGTCATCGAGGTCGATAACGTGGATCGCGAGCAGATCAGGATCCCACCGCCGCAGGATCGCCGCCGCCCAGTCGGCACGCAGCGAGTCCTTGAATGCACCGGTGACCGGGGCGCCGAGTGAGTCGAGAAGCCCCGGCGTGCCCCGCCGCCGCATCACGGCGAGATCCGAGTCACCGAACTTTCGCGCATCCCAGATCTCGGCCAGGTTGTATGTGATCGACGTGTCGCCCGCCGTGACGGGCCACCCCACCGTCGCCGTTTTCAGTCCGGCGGCATGCGCCGCATCGAACAGCGTCGGGACCCGGATGGCATCCGCGTCCCAATACCAGATCTCTAGCCGGCTCGTGTCGGTCGGAGGCGAAAACACCCGATTCGAGTAGATCCCGTGCCGCGCCGGGGGGACACCCGTGATGATCGTCGTATGCGACGGATACGTCACACTCGGGAACGATCCGATCACACCGGCCGACAGCGCCCCCGCGCGCCGCAGCGAGTCAAGCACTCCAAGCCGCACCCCCGCCGATTCGGCGCGCTGCAGGTCACGCGCCCACAACCCATCTACGGACACGAGCACCACTCGAGGGCGTGGCGCGCGCGCGGCACAGCCGAGCGCCAACGGCAGGAGTGCAACGAGAAACACGAGCGCACGTTTCATTCCATTAAGTTAAGCCATGCCTCCGGCGCTGACTGTCGTCCGCTATGCCGTCTTCGGCTTCGTGGCCCTCGCGGCGCTCGCCGCCCTCGGCTCCTGGCTCGTGCGCACGCGCCGTGTCTCGCCCTTCGGCGCGCTGGGCCGCGGCCTGCGGTCGGCGACCGATCCGATCCTCGGACCGGTCGAGCGCCGGCTGGTCCGGATGGGGGGGAATCCCGCCCATGCCGGGGGATGGCTGATCGTCCTCACCGCTGTAGTGGGAGTCATCCTGTTGTCGCTGTTGGGATGGTTGCTCGCGACGTTCCAGACGGTGCGGCTCGCAGCCGGAGGCGGACCACGCGCCACGGCCGCCCTGGTCATCGAGCTTGCCTACAACGTGCTGAAATTCGCGCTGTGGGCGCGAATAATCGGTTCGTGGTTTGGCATTGGCCGCTATTCGCGCTGGATGCGACCCGCCTACATCCTCACCGACTGGATCGTCGAACCGATCCGGCGCATCGTGCCACCGCTCGGCCCCTTCGACGTGAGCCCGCTCGTGGCATGGCTCGCGCTGTGGGTGTTGCGGAGCGTCCTCATCTCGATGCTGAGCCTCTGACCGCCCGCATCCTGGAGGGTGTGTGAACCTGCTCAAGACGCTCGTCAACTTCGTGGTCAGCACGATCGTCGGCGCGCTGGGCTACTGGCTGTTCGGCCCCTTTGGCGCCATCCTCGGCTTTATCGCGGGGGGATTGGTGGCGTGGTGGGTGGTGCGGAAGATGGACGTTTGAAGACCCGCAGCAGGTAATAGAGTGAGGGAAACAGGACGATCGCTCCGACGCTCACGGCGCCCAACGCCAGCTGGAGTGTGACGCGAGGAGCGGCGGCGGCGGCGATCGTCAAGTCGGGTGGCAGCAGGTAGGGATACTGCGCAAGACCCCAACCCCACAGGATCAACGTGACCTGCGCCGCCGCGGCAACGCGCGCGGCACGATAGCGGCGGGTCCACAGCGCCCAGAACGCCGTGACCGCCGCGCCACCCGTCAGCACGTGCAGCGTCACCGCCCAAGGCGCGCCAACCAGACCTCTGCCGACGAACGACGCCTGATGCGACAGCAGCAACCCGAGCGCTGCCGTCACGAACACCGCCACCCCCGCCCCGATTGCCCGGAGGCGGAAGTCCTCTTGCAGATCACGGTCCCGGGCTTCGAGCGTCAGATACACCGCCGCGAGAAACGCGAAACAGGCGAGCGCGAACAGTCCCACGGCGAAGGGAAACGGTTTGAGCCACGGCGCGACGTACGCTTCGTAGAACTGCCCCCCGCTCCCCGCCCCCTGCTCCCCTGCGGCTCCCGACGCCACCGCTCCCACCGCAACGCCGAGCAGTATCGGCGTGACCAAGCTCGCGACGGCAAAGACCTGTCCCCAATGCTTTTCTTCTTCGCGATCGCCGCCGTAGCTCCGGAATGTGAACGCCGACCCGCGCAGCACGATCCCGATCAGGACGAGCGTGAGCGGGACGTGCAGGGCAATCGCCACCCGGGCGAACGCCGGGGGGAAGCACGTGAACAGCAGCACGACGGCGAGAATCAGCCAGACGTGGTTCGCTTCCCACACGGGGCCGATCGCGTGCGCGATGAGGTCGCGCTGGCGGGCGCGGCGGGGGGGGGGACCGGACGCGAGCAGGTCCCAGACGCCGCCGCCAAAATCCGCGCCGGCGAGCAGCACGTAGGCCGTGAGCGCGGCGAGGATGATCCCGGCGAGGAGATCCGGAAGAGAGAGCGTCATGCGTGGGCGGTCCGCACGATCTGTCGATAGAGCAGCCACGTCACGACGGCGCCCAGTCCGCAATACAGGAGCGTGAACACCGTGAACGTCACGATAAGGCCCGGCATGGGCGTGACGGCGTCCGCTGTCTTGAGCACGCCAACAATCACCCAGGGCTGCCGGCCCAGCTCCGTGGCCATCCAGCCTGCTTCGACGGCGATGAAACCGCACGGGGTGGCGATCGCCACCGCCCACAGGAACCGCCGCTGCGCCGTGACGTCGCGCTTGCGCCACGCCAGCCAACCGGCCCAGACCCCGACGAGCGCGAGATACGTCCCCAGGGCGACCATCACCTGAAACGACAGATGCACGAGCGGAACGTTGGGCCATTCATCGCGCGGGACGATATCGAGCCCCTTCACTTCCGCGCGCGGGTCGTGAAAGGCGAGCAGTGACAGTCCGTAGGGGATCTTGATGCCGAGCTTCGTTGTGCGCCGGTCCGTGTCGGGCCAGCCGCCCAAGGTCAGCGGCGCGCCCACCCGCGTGTCGAACAGGGCTTCCATTGCGGCGAGCTTCACGGGCTGGTGGCGCGCCACGTGACGCGCGGCGATGTCGCCGGCGAGCGGCTGTAGCACGGCGGCCGGCGCCCCTACCAGAAGTCCGATCGCCAGCGCGTGACGGTTAAAGGTGCTCGTGCGGTTCTTAAGGAGGATGAAGGCGTGGATGCCGGCGACGCCGAACCCCGTGGCGACGTACGCGGCCAGGGTCATGTGGAGCGCTTGCGGAAATGCGGCCGGATTGAGCATCGCCGCGATCGGGTCGATGCTCGCGAACTTCCCATCGACCAGGATGAAGCCGGTCGGCGTGTTCATCCATGCGTTCGCGATCACGACGAAGATCCCCGACGCTGCGCCGCTGACGGCAACCAGCACCCCAGCGAGCAGATGAGCGCGCGGTGACACCTTCTCCCACCCGTAGAGGTAGATGCCGAGGAAGATCGCTTCCGTGAAGAACGCGAACCCCTCGAGTGAGAAGGGCATCCCGATGATCGGGCCCGCGAGCTCCATGAACCGTGGCCACAGGAGTCCCAACTCGAAGGAGAGCACCGTGCCCGATACCGCGCCCACCGCGAACAGGATCGCGGTGCCGCGTGCCCAGCGCTTGGCGAGATCGAGATAGATCGGGTCGCGGGTCCGCTGCCAGCGGCGCTCGGCCACCACCATCAGCAGCGGCATCGCGATCCCGATAACGGCGAACACGATGTGAAAAGCGAGCGACACCGCCATCTGCGACCGTGCGGCGAGGAGATCACTCATTTGATCTGGGCGAGCCGGTCCTTGATGCGTTGCATGTCGGGGAAGTCGCGGGCCAGCTGCTCGAGCGTGGCGCGCGCGGAGTCGGGCCGCCCGGCGGCGAGGTACGCGTCCGCCTTGAGGAATCCGTAGCGGAGCTTGAGTCGCTGGTTGTCCGGCGGGATGCTCAGGCGCGACAGAGCGGCGAGCGCGGCGCGGCCATCGTTCTTGTCACGCACCACAGACTCGATCGCCAAAAAGCGCACGGTGGTGTCATTGGGGAAACGGCGGGCGAGCTCGCCAAACAGTTCGGCGGCCCGGGCACTGTCGTGCTGTGCCCGCGCCTGCTGGGCGGCCTGATACAATCCGGCCAGATACAGCCGGCTGACGTCAGCGGAGTCGCCATAACGGCTGCCCACACCGCCGGCGTAGCGATACACGAGATCCCCACCGCGATCGCCGGCCTTGTACAGCGCCCCGACGCCGAAAACGCCAAGCAAGGCCGAGCCCCAGAGCGCGAGTCTGGTGGCGCGCTGATTGCGTCGCGCGACCGCCAGGGCCGCGAGCTCCAATGCCGCCACGAGCAGGAAGATGTTGTGCGTCCACTGCCCCGCTTCCTCGTGCTCGACCACCGCATCCCGGGCGCCCGGGATGCGCTCAACCGGCCCGTGCGCGTCGGTGCCGGAGCGTACCGCCAGCACGGCCGCCAGCGTGCCGAGCAGCAACAAGGTCGCGGCCGCGGGGCCCGTGAAGGCCGCGCGGCCGGTGAGAGAAATCCAGCGAAAGATGACGCCAACCATGAGCAGTACGATGGCGAAATGGACGATGATGGGGTGGGACGTGGCCAGGTTGGGCATGGCCGCAATTTACCCCTCGCCCTGTATCGCGCTATTGCGGCCGCGTCGCGTCCCGGATGATGTCGTCCACCGCCCACTTCACGAACTCCGCTCGCTTGTCGCGCCGCCGTTGCGTCTCGGCGCGCACTTCGGCGAGCCGCCGCTCGATGTCGGCCACCTCGAGGGAGCGGAGCTTGTCCTCGACATCGAAGTGCTGCGTGATCAGCGCCTCGATCCTCGGACGGATGGCGGTGCGCACGGCTTCGGAAACGGCGGCCCGATAGGCGCGCTGCTGGGCGCGGGCGTTGGCCTCGAGCCCGAACATGCGGGCCACGAGCTGCGCGCGCACGGTGTCGCGCCGCATCAGGTTCTGAAACACGTCGAACTGCACGGTCAGGTGCGCGACTTCCATCCAGTACGGGTCCGGCGTCGCGGACTTGAGCGAGTCCAGTCCGAGAATCAGCTCGGGGGCGACGTCGTGCAACCACGCGCGCGCCGCCGCCTCCGCCTCCCGCGGCCGCTCCTGCGCGATGCGCTGTACTTGCATTTGCATCGCCTGGGGATTGGGCATCTCCTGCGCCCGCAGCACCGAGGCCGCGAACAGCAGACTCCCGCCCACGATCAGCAACCGGCTAGTCCGGCTGGCCATAGTACCGCTCCTGTTCGAGTCGAGTGAGTTGGGCATCGATCTCCACCATCGTCCTACCCCCCGCGAGATAGCCCGCGTTGGCAGACCAGACTGAAGCGGGCCGCCAACGTTGATCCGGGATCCGGGGAGGCTGCGAGTTCGTAAGCAGCACCGCAGCGATCACCGCCGCCGCCGCCAATCCGGTTGCGACCCAGCGTCGCGCGACGTACTGACGCGTACGCGGCATCGCCACGTCGAGTGCAACGCGCGCGTGCTCGAGCCGCTCAAACTGCGCCCGACAGGTCGAGCACGCCGCGAGATGGGCATCCGTCTCCGCGGCCTGGGGCTCGGGCAGCTCCCCGTACGCGTGCAGCAGCAGCCGGTCGTCGCTGGGATGATTCATCGATAGTCCTCCAGCGCCGCGCCGATCCTGGCGAGCGCGGCGCGCATCTGCGTGAGCACGGTACCGAGCGGGCGGCCCAACCGGTCGGCGATCGCCTGGAATGTGAGGCCGCGCTCCTGCCGCAGCCGCACGACGTCCCGCTGCGCGGGCGGCAGCGCCGCCACGGCCCGGCGCACGGCATCGCGGAGCTCCCGCTCCATCAGCCGCTCGTCCGCGGCGGGCGCCGACTCAGGCTCGGCGGACTGCAGGACGACGACGGCGCGGCGCCGCACCAGCTCCCGCCGCAGATGGTCATGCCATACGCTCGCGGCGATTCGGAACAGGTAGCCGCGGAGATTGCCGTTTGTGACGAGCCGGGGTGCGGCGATGACGAGGCGGGCCGCCACTTCCTGCATCAGCTCGGCGCGGAGATCGGCATCCCGGCAGCGCGCCCCGAGAAAGTTCTGGAGGGCCGGGGCGTAGTCGGCGAGGAGCCGGTCAGCCACAATAGGGGCGGGGGCCATGTCACCTAAGAGTACGCGGCACCCTGGCTTTTATTTTCCCGTGCCGCTAGGTTCCGATGAGACAAGCGATTCCGTGGCGATTTGAGGCGTATTGCGGCCACGTTAAACAACCCGCTAAAAAGCCGAGGATCATTCTCCGTTGTCTACATTCCGCGATCTCCTTGCTGACGGCCGGGTCCACGTCTTTGACGGGGCCATGGGCACGATGCTGTACGGCAAGGGCTTTTTCCTCAACGTTTGCTACGACGAGCTGAACCTCAAGCAGCCGAAGCTCGTGCAGGAAGTGCACGCGGAATATGTGCGCGCCGGCGCCGAAATCCTCGAGACCAACACCTTCGGCGCGAATCCGCTGAAGCTCGGCAGTTACGGCCTCGCGGACGACACCGAGAAGATCAATCGCATTGCCGCGGAGCTCGCGCGGACTGCATCCGGCGGGGGGG
>Ga0209220_1000086_pt1 | contig 45268 bp, 46 predicted proteins | sample BlaSpr_A8_OM3_M3_FD_187984 | JGI IMG/M metagenome (GOLD analysis project Ga0209220, IMG submission 187984) | Forest soil microbial communities from Thunder Bay, Ontario, Canada - Black Spruce, Ontario site 2_A8_OM3_M3 (SPAdes) (version 2) | ecosystem: Environmental > Terrestrial > Soil > Boreal... | reverse complement strand
AGCTCCCAGTCCCCCTCGCTGCGCCAACACATGCTGGCCGTCGAGGCGGCGATGCGTGCCTACGCCGGGAAGCACGGCGAGGATCCGGAGGCGTGGGAGCTGGTCGGGCTGCTGCACGACTTCGACTACGAGAAGTTTCCGAACCCGGAGCACTCGGCGACCGAAGGGCATCCCGCGTGGGGCGTGGAGCAGCTCCGCCAGCGGGGCGTGCCCGAGCCGCTGTGCCGGGCCATCCTCGGGCACGCCACGTATTCCGGCGTGCCGCGGGACACGCCGATGGCAAGAGCGCTGTTCGCGGTGGATGAGCTGTGCGGTTTTCTCGTGGCGTGCGCGCTGGTGCGGCCGTCGAAGAGCTTTGGCGATCTCGAGGTGTCGTCGGTCAAGAAGAAGTTGAAGGATAAAGCATTCGCGCGCGGCGTAAATCGCGACGAGGTGCGGCAGGGCGCCGAGGAGCTCGGCGTGCCGCTCGACGAGCACATCGCGTTCTGCATTCAGGCGCTGCGGCCCGTGGAGCCGGCGTTGGGCCTCGGCGGGTGACCGCCCACCCGTTCTCGCGCGCGCTGGATCGCGCCACTGGCGCGCGCCCCATTCCCGGTAACATCCTCCGCCATATCGCGGGTAGCGCCGACGCGCTGGACGCGATGATCGAGATGATCGCCGGCGCGCGCCGCACCCTCCACTTCGAGAACTACATCATCCACGACGACCGCACCGGCCGCCGCTTCGGCGCGGCCTTGGCCGAGCGCGCGCGCGCCGGCGTGCGCGTGCGCCTGCTCTACGATGCCTTCGGCTGCCGCAGCACCACCAACGGTTTCTGGCGCGAGCTGCGGCGGGCCGGCGCGGACGTGCGCCCATTCCGGCCGATCTGGACGAGCGGTCCCATCGACGTCTTCAGCCGCGACCACCGCAAGCTGCTCGTCGTGGATGGGAACAAGGCGATGACGGGTGGGCTCTGTATTGGCGACGAGTGGGCCGGTGACGCGACGGCCGGCCAGCTTCCCTGGCGCGACACGATGGTCGTCGTGTGCGGGCCCGCCGTGGCTGCGCTCGAGGGAGCATTCGCGCGCATGTGGTCGCGCACCGGCCCTCCCCTTCCCGAAGACGAAGCCCACCCGCCGCCGGAAGAGTGCGGCCCCTCGGCCGTGCGAGTCGTGGAAGGATTGCCGGGCCAATCGCGCATTTATCGCGCGGTCCAGCTGCTCGCGGCCGCTGTGACCGAACGGCTTTGGATCACCGACGCCTATCTGGTCGCGCCGCCGGCCTTGTACGCCGCCTTCGTGGATGCGGCGCGCAGCGGCGTAGACGTGCGGCTGCTCCTCCCCGGCACGAGCGACATCCCGCTCGTGCGCACGTTCACCCGCGGCGGGTACCGCGAGCTGCTGCACTCGGGCGCGCGCATCTTCGAGTACCGCGGCCCGATGCTGCACGCGAAAACGCTCCTCGCCGACCACGACTGGGCGCGGGTCGGGTCCAGCAACCTCAACGTGTCCAGCTTGCTCGGCAACTACGAGCTCGATCTCATCGCCGAGCAGGATGGCCTGACCACCACGCTCGCCACCCAGTTTCTGCATGACATGGCACAGAGTCGCGAGATCGTGCTGCAAGCGCGCCGTCGCCTGCCACCCCGGTTGGTGGACACGGCGGCCGTCCTCTCGTCCACGGCCCCGATCACATCTCCGCCGCCTCCTTCACCCTACAAACGCTCGCTCCGCGAGCGGCAGGCGGCCGCGGCGGTCGCCATCATGCAGGCCGCGAGCGGGGCGCGCCGCATGCTCGCGGGCGCGGCCGCGGCGGTCTTGGCCATCGTGAGCGTGCTGCTCATTCTCTTGCCGACCGTCACGAGCGCCGTCATAGCGGTCGGAGCGTTCGCGACGTCGCTCGGGCTCGCCGGCTACGCCTTGGCGCGGCGCCGGCGCAGGCGTGAGGGCGATGCCCCCTAAGTCCTCCTCGCCGCCCCCGGCGCCTTCCCCCCCCCAACCTCCGGGCGGGGCAGCGCGTATGGGAAGCGGGGATGAGGCCAGCCTCGTCGCCCAGACACTGGCCGGCGATCGGACGGCTTTTGGACACCTCGTTGAGCGGTATGCGGGCCAAGCCCGGCGCGTGGCGCACGCGGTCCTGGGCGACGCCGATGAGGCCGACGATGCCGCGCAGGACGGCTTTCTCTCCGCCCTCGTGAAGCTCGCCCAATACGACGCGCGGCGCCCGTTCGGCCCCTGGCTGATGCGGATCGTCGCCAACGCGGCGACCGACCGGCGCCGCCGCCGTCATGTGCGGCGGGCCGAGCCACTGGATCCCGCGCTCGTGGGCGGCGGCCCCCGGCCCGACACGGAAGCGGTGCGGAGCGAGCTCGGCGAACGGCTCCGGGCCGCGCTGGCCGAGCTGCCGGAGCGGCGTCGCACAGCGGTGGTGCTGTTCGATGTCGAGGGTTATTCGCATGCAGAGATCGCCGGGATTCTGGGAATCCCGGAAGGAACGGTGCGATCCGAAGTGTTCCATGGGCGCCGCAGTCTGCGCGCGCTGTTGGCTGATTGGAAGGGAGCATGAAGCATGACTGATGAGCGGATGTTCGACCACCGTCCGGATCCGGAGCTCGGTGCCGCCCTGCGGGCGGCGCTCGAACCGCCGAAGGACGATCAGGCCCGATTCGTGGCGCGCGTCATGGCGCGCTACGACGCAGCGCTCGAGCGGGCCGCTGTACCCACGTGGGAGGTGCTGGCATCGTGGTCGCGCCGCGGCATCACCGCGGCAGCGGCCGCCGCGGTGCTCGCCGGGTTGCTGCTGGGACGCGCCCTGCAGTCGCCGGCAGCGCCGGAAACGATCGACGCCGCCATGGCGCCCGCCAGTGGGCCTGGGCTCGCGGCGCTCGTGACTGCTGCCGACCCGCCCGACGCGAGCGTGGTATTCACGTCGCTCGTGGAGCCGCAGTGAACCTTGTCACTCAGACACTCTCAAAACAGAAAGCGATCCAATGCTGAATAGATCCAAGTTGGCCGCTGTCGCGCTACTCGCCGCCGTCTTCCTCGCGGGCGGGCTTGCCGGATGGGGCGGGCACGAAGCCGCCGACCGGGACGAGCGTGGAGGCCGGGGACATCGTGGACCCGATGCAATGGTCGCTTACCTCGGCCGCGAGCTGGACCTCACCCCCGCGCAGCGGGATTCCGTGCGGGCGATCTTCACGCGCCACCGGCCCGAGACCGACGCCTTGTGGGCGCGCGTGCGGCCGCAGTTTGACTCGATCAAGACCCGCATGCGCGCCGAGATCGATGCCCAGCTCACGCCGGAGCAGCGGGCGCGCCACCAGCGACTGATCGAGAAGGCTGAGCATCACCGGAGAGAGAGGGAAGACTCCACCAAGGGCAAGACTGGGGGGGGGCGGAACTGATGCGCTGGCTCACGGGGAGCGGCATACTCGCGATCGCGGTGGCGGCGCCCCTGGCGGCGCAGCAGGTGGAAGTGACCCTCCAGGAAGCGATCCGGCGTGCGCAGGACGTACAGCCGACAATGGTACAGGCTCTGGGGACCGAACGGAACGCCGGCGCGAGCCGGCTCTCCGCCTACGGTGCTTACCTGCCCACCTTGAGTGTCAATGCCTCCACGTCCAAGGGTAACACCGGCCGGACGGACAACGCCACCGGCTTGTTCATTCCGCCCGTTCGGTCTTACACCGGAGGGATCTCCGCCAGCCTGGAGTTATTCGACGGCTTCCGCCGCGTCGCGAACCTGCGGTCGGCAGGCGCCACGCTCGATGCAGCGGGTGCCGGGGTCGTGAATCAGCGATTCCAGGTGATGCTGTCGACCAAACAGGCGTTCTACAACGCGCTTGCCACTGAGGAGCTCCTCCGTGTCGCGCAGGCGCAGGTGCGCCGTGCCCAACAGCAACTCCAGATCTCCGTCGAGAAACTCCGCGCCGGCTCGGCAACGCGCTCCGACTCACTCCGCTCGAGGGTCGAGTACGGCAACGCGCGGATTGCCCTGCTCCAGGCGCAAGCAAACCTGGCGACGGCCCAGGCGAACCTCGGACGCCAGATCGGAATGGACACACCTGTCCGCGCCGTTCCCGATACCGTGTTCCCCGCGCTGCCGGACACGGCCGCCTTGCGTAACCGCGCGCTGGAGACGGCGCCTCAGGTGCTGCAGGCGGAGTCGCAGGCGAGCGCCGCCCGTGCGCAGGTGTGGAGCGCGCGCTCACAGTATTGGCCGACCCTCACGGTCTCGTACAGCGACAACCGCCAAGGAATTAAGACGCCCCAGTTCCCGCTGTTCGACAATCTGCCGGACAGTTACTCGTGGCGGTTCGGGTTGACGTGGCCGTTGTTCAACGGGTTCGTGAGGGAGCAGCAGCAAGTCACGGCCAGCGTCAACCGGGACAACGCCGAGGCGCAGGCAGCCGACACACGCCGCCAAGTGAATGCGCAACTCACCCAGCAGCTCGCCACCTTGTCCACCGCGTACGAGCAGATCTCGATCGCTCAGGACAACCTGGCCGCGGCAACGGAGGACCTGCGCGTGCAGAACGAGCGCTATCGCGTCGGCGCCGCGACGATCCTCGACCTGCTCACGTCGCAGACGGCGCTCACGCAGGCCGAAGTGAACGTGGTGCAGACGCGCTTCAACTATCTGATCACCCGCGCGCAGGTCGAGGCGGTCGTGGGACGGACCCTATGACGCAGGCCCAGGCGATGAGCTTCCATACGGGCGACACGCCGACCCCCGATACCGTCATCCTGACGCACAAGCTGACGCGCGAATACGTGATGGGCGCGGAAGTCGTGCATGCGCTGCGCGGCGTGGACATCCAGATCAAGAAGAACGAGTTCGTGGCCTGCATGGGCCCGTCCGGATCGGGCAAGTCCACGCTCATGAACCTGATCGGCTGCCTCGACACGCCCACGAGCGGCGAGTACTGGCTCAACGGCCAGCAGGTGAGCGACTTGAGCGACGACCAACTGGCGCGCATCCGCAACAAGGAGATCGGCTTCGTCTTTCAGACGTTCAACCTGCTGCCCCGCGCCGACGCACTGCACAACGTCGAGCTGCCGCTCATCTACGCGGGCATGGCCTCCAAGGAGCGCCGCCAGCGCGCCGCCCGTGCCCTCGAACAGGTGGGCCTGGGCGACCGCATGGACCATCGCCCCAACGAGCTGTCGGGCGGGCAGCGCCAGCGCGTCGCCATCGCGCGTGCGCTCGTCAACGAGCCGAGCATCCTGCTCGCCGACGAGCCGACGGGGAACCTCGACTCGGCGACGGGCGCCGAGATCATGGCGCTCTTTCAAAAGCTCCACGACTCCGGCCAGACCATCGTGCTGGTGACGCACGAACAAGACATTGCGGCGCATGCGCGCCGCCAGATACATCTGCTCGACGGCAAGATCGAGCGCGACGAGAGGACGGAACGGTAGCTGTGAACACATCCATGCGGGCAGCCGTGCTGCTGCTCATCGGCGTGAGCGCCTGCGGCAAGACGCAGGCGCCGCCGATGTACGAAGCCATTCCCGTGGAGCGCCGGACCGTGGTGGTCTCGGCGTCGGCCTCGGGCGCCATCGAGCCCGTACTCACCGTGGACGTCAAGTCCAAGGCCTCGGGCGAGATCATCGAGATGAACGTCCAGACGGGCGACGACGTGAAGGCGGGACAGCCGCTCGCGACGATCGACCCGCGCATCCCCCGCAATAACCTGGCGCAGGCGCAGGCGAACCTGGCCGTGGCCGAGGCCCAGCTGGCCAACGCCAAAGCTCAGCTCGACCGCGCGGATACCCTCTTCAAGACCCAGGCGATCACGGAGAGCGAGTACGAGACCGCCAAGCTGGGGTACGCCAACGCCAATGCCGCGGTGATTCGCGCGCGCACCGACCTCGAGAACGCGCGCGACCGCATGAACGACACGCGCCTGCGGGCGCCGCTCGCCGGGACGATCATTGCGAAGAACGTTGAGCTCGGCACCGTGATTTCGTCCCCCACGACGGACGTTGGTGGCGGGACGGTGCTGTTCAAGATGGCGAACCTCGATACGGTCCAGGTCCGGACGCTCGTAGACGAGACGGACATCGGGAAGGTGCAGCCGGGCCTTGTGGCCACGATCACCGTGGACGCCTATCCCAACCGGCCGTTCGAGGGTGCGGTACTGAAGATCGAGCCGCAGGCCACGGTGCAGCAGAACGTGACGATGTTCCCGGTGCTGGTGCGGATCGCGAACCCCAACCACCTCCTCAAGCCGGGGATGAACACCGAAGTCGAAATCCACGTCGGCCGGCGCGAGAACGTGATCGCCATTCCGAACGCGGCACTGCGCACGCAGCGCGACGTCGCTTCGGCGGCCCAGGTGCTGGGACTCGATCCGGCGCAAGTCCAGCAGCAGCTCGCTGCCGTCACCGCGAGCCGTGACAGCGCCTCGCTCGGCGGCACCCAGGCACGGCGAGACTCGGCGCCAGCCGCTGGGGGAGGCAGTACGATGACGACCCCCGACGGCCGCACGATCCAGCTGCCCGCGGGCGTCACCGAAGCACAGGTCCGCGCGGCATTCCAAAAGCGGATGTCCGGCCAGCCGCTCTCGCCCGAGGAAGAGAACGCGATGCGCGCCATGCGGGCCGCTTTCCAGCGCGGCGGCGGGGGTGGCGGCGGCGGGGCGGGCGGCGGGGGCGGCGGCGGCGTCCGTCGTGCGACCGGAGAAGTGAGCTACATCGTATTCGTCCTGCGAAAGGGGAAGCCCACGCCGGTGCAGATCCGCACCGGGCTCACCGATCTCGACTACGTCGAGGTCGTCAACGGCCTAACCGAGCAGGACACGGTGCTGGTGCTCCCCAGCGCATCGCTTCTCAACGCACAGCGCGACATGCGCGAGCGGATGCGGACGGTGACGGGCGGCGGCCTGCCCGGCCTGCAGCAACAGCCCGCGGCGCCGACGCGCACGCCGGCCCAGACGAAGCCCTAGCGATGCTGCTCGGCGAAATCTTCCAGGTCGCGCTCCAGGCGATCCGCGCCAACAAGCTGCGGTCGTTCCTCACGATGCTGGGCATCATCATCGGCGTGGGCGCCGTGATCACGATGGTCGCGTTGGGGAGCGGCGCCCAGAAAGCGGTGCAAGCACGCATTCAGGCGCTCGGACCCACGCTGCTCTCCATCTATCCGGGCCAATCGTTCCGCGGCGGCATCGCGATCATGTTCGACCAGCGCGCCAGCCTCACTGTCGATGACGCCGACGCCCTGGCGCGTGACGCGCGCTACGTCAAGGCCGTCGTTCCCGAAATGACGCGGAACCTCCAGATCAAACGGGCCGGCCAGAACGCGAATGTGAGCATCGTCGGCACGACTCCGAACTACGTCGCCGTGAAGAACTACACGATCACGGCCGGCCGGATGTTCACGGCCGGCGAGGCGGAGTCGCGACGGCGTTACGCGGTGCTCGGTGCGGCGATCCCCGAAATGTTCAGCGCGAACCCGGGGGCGATGGTTGGGCAAGAGATCCAGATCCGTGGCATCCCCTTCGAGATCATCGGCGTACTGTCACAGAAGGGCTCGGCCGGTGGTTTCGGCAATCCCGACGAGCAGATTCTCATTCCGCTCCAAACGGCGCGGTATCGCATCCTGGGCACCGACCGGGTGCGCTCGATCACGGTGGACGCGGCTGAAGTGAACCAGATGACGCTCTCGATGATCGAGATCGAGCGGGTGCTGCGGCGCCAGCACAAGATCCGCCCGGGCGCCGAAAACGACTTCCAGATTCGCAACCAGGCGGACATCCTCTCGACCTTTCAGGACACGACGAAGACGTTCACCTACCTGCTCGCCGGCATCGCCGCCGTGAGCCTGCTCGTGGGCGGGATCGGGATCATGAACATCATGCTGGTGTCGGTCACGGAACGGACGCGCGAGATCGGCGTGCGCAAGGCGCTCGGCGCCACACGCTTCAACATCATGTTCCAGTTCCTCGTCGAGGCGCTCGTGTTGTGTGCGGTGGGTGGCCTGCTCGGGATTGTGTTCGGCACCATCGGCGCGGTCGGGCTTTCCAAGCTGGCCCATTGGAACACGGCGATCAATGTTTTCGCCGTCCTGCTCGCATTCGTGTTCAGCGCCGTGGTGGGACTGTTCTTCGGCATCTGGCCCGCGCGCCGGGCCGCGAAGCTCGATCCGATTACGGCGCTGCGCTACGAATAGATCCAATGCGGAATGCGGAATTGAGGGGAGAGCTCGAGCGCGCCTTCGAAACGTCAACTCGCCCCTGACATTCCGCATTCCGCATTTCGCGCTCCGCATTGTAGTTTAGTGCTTCATGCTTCCCCTGCTCCTCGCGCTCCTCCAATCCGCCGGCGATGCCCAGCCCGTCTACGACGGCCGGCTGCGGCAGATCCAAGTTCATCTTCCCCGCCTCGAGGCGGCGGTCCGCATCGACGGCGTCCTCGACGAAGACGTATGGCGCCGGGCTGCGCGGCTCACGGGATTCACACAGTACCGCCCGGTGGACAGCCGTCCCGCCGAGGACTCGACGGAAGTGTTGGCCTGGTACGCGCCCGACGCGATGTATTTCGGCATTCGCGCGTACGAGGCCCACGGCAACGTCGTGCGGGCGACGCTCGCCGACCGCGACAACATCGACGCCGACGACAACGTCCAGATTCTACTCGACACATTCAACGACCGCCGCCGGGCGTTGCTGTTCGCGGTCAATCCACTGGGCGCGCAGAAGGACGGCGTACGCAGCGAGGGGCTCGCGGGTGCCGCGGGCGGACAGAACGCGGGGTTCCGCTTCGACGGCGTCATCGACCTGAACCCCGATTACGTGTATCAGTCGGCCGGGCACGTGACGCCGTGGGGCTATGAGGTCGAGGTCCGCATTCCATTCAAGAGCCTCCGCTACCAGAGCGGCGCCACGCAGGACTGGGGCGTCCAGTTCGTCCGCACCACCCAGCACACCGGCTACGAGGACACGTGGACGCCGGTGGTGCGGGCCAGCGCCAGCTTCCTCATCCAGTCGGGGACCCTGAAAGACCTCACCGGCCTGCGCCGCGGTCTCGTCATGGATATCAGCCCCGAGTTCACGTCGCGGGTGGAGGGCGCTCCCGCCACGCCCAACTATCGCTACGGCGCGGTCCATCCCGAGGTCGGCGCGAACCTTCGCTGGGGCATCACGCAGAACCTGAGCATGACCGGCACCGTCAACCCGGACTTCTCGACGGTCGAAGCGGATGTGGGCCAGGTCACGGTGAACGAGCGATTCGCGCTGTTCTTCCCCGAAAAGCGGCCGTTCTTTCTCGAGGGCCTCGAACAGTTCGACACGCCGAACGCACTCATTTACACCCGCCGCATCAGCTCGCCGATCGTGGGCGCAAAGCTCACCGGCAAAGTGGGCGGGACTGCCGTGGCGTACATCGGGGCCGTAGATGACAATGCGCTTTCGGCGACACGCGATCACCCGATCGTGAACCTGCTGCGCTTGCGCCGCGACCTCGGGGCCAGCTCGACCCTCGGACTCGCCTACACGGATCGAATCGTCGGCGGAGCGTCGAACCGTGTGCTGGGTACGGACGCGCGTGTCATCTGGAAGAAGATCTGGTTCTCCGACGCCCAGATCGTCGGGTCGTGGACCAGGGACGGCACAGGCGCGGGGATTCGCTCCGGCGAGCTGTGGGACGTGACGTTCTACGACCGCACCGGTTACTCTTACGGCAACCATGGCGAGCTCGTGGGCATCAGCCCCGACTTCGCGGCTCTGAGCGGGTTCGTCAATCGTGTAAACGTCGTGCAGGGCCGGTTCTTCAACCGGTTCACGTGGTACGGGAAGCCCGGCGCCCTGCTCGAGAACGCGACCACGTTCATCGGCGTGGAGCCGACTTGGCGCTACCGCGACTTCTTCAACCTGGGGAGCACGCTCGAGGGCCGCCTTTCCGACCGGTGGCTGTTTACGCTGCGCGGCGGTTGGGGCATAAACGCCAACTGGCAGAACAGTCACCAAGTGTTCGATCCCCCCGACTACGCCCGCCACCAACTGGACTCGAACGGTACGTTGATTCCGTTCGTGGTTCCGCACGGTCGCTACAACCTATGGGGAGGAAACGCGGGCTTCAATGCGCCGAACCGGGCCTTGACGCTGAGCGCGAACGTCGGCGCCGGCGCGGGCGTCATCTTCGCCGAGGCGGCCGAAGCGCGGGGGCTCAACGCGTTCCTGGGCGTGACCTGGAAGCCCACGTCCGCGCTGCGTATCGACGGCCGTTGGGTGCACCAGCATCTGCAGCGCGCTGCCGACGGCAGCTGGTTCTCGACCGCGAACATCCCCCGCCTCAAGGTCGAATACCAGCTCACGCGCGCCATCTTCTTCCGGTACGTGGGCCAGTACTTCGCCCAGAAGCGCGACGCGCTCCGCGATCCGGGCAGCGGAAGACCCATTGTCATCGACAGCATCCCGCAACCGCGGGTGACGTCTACCGACTTCCGGAACGACTTGCTGTTCTCCTACAGGCCGATGCCCGGCACGGTGTTCTTCTTCGGCTACGGGTCGTCGCTCAGCGAGCCCGAGCCTTTTAGCTTTCGGCAACTCGCGCGCACGGGTGACGGATTCTTCCTGAAGGCCAGTTACCTGTTCCGGTTGTGACCGACAGCCTCGCGCAGCAACTCCTCGCGGAGCGGCACGCGAAGCACCGCCAGTACGTGCTCGCGAACACGCGCACCCGCTGGGGCGTCGTGGGGTTCGGAACGGTGCTGCTCGTGATCGTCAAGATTGCGGGGATCGCGACCATCTCACCGTGGTTCATCCTCGCGTTCGCCGCAAGCTTCGCGGCCGCGAATGCCGCTGTCCGCCGGCTCGCGCAGCATGCGCCCTTCCAGCCGTGGCACGCGCAGCTCAATCTCATCGTCGGCTCCCTGCTGATTTCGGCCGTCCTATATGCGATGGGCCCAACCGGACACGTGCTGTACGCCGCGTACCTGATTGCCCCGCTTCAGTCCGCTCTGTATCTGGGACGGCGCGAGGCATGGGGTGCGCTCGCGACTAATCTGGGTGGATTCGCACTCGTCACCGCGCTGCGGCCGGCCTTTGGGGGACTCGGGTGGGGGTGGTCGATCTACGTGCAGGAAGCGCTGGTGCTCGTGTTCGCGTGCGCGGCGCTCATGCCGATGCTCGTCCAGATCGTCGCGCGGTTGCGGAGCGCGCGCGGTGTCCTGGGCGAGATCGAGCGCGGCGATCTGACGCGCCAAATGGAGGGCAACGAGGGCGGGAGTGGTACCGACACGGCGCGCGACGACCTCGGCTATCTGGGCGTGAGCGTCAATCGCACGACCGCTGCCATCGCCGAGATCGTCCGGGAGATCCAGCACCAGGGCCACGCGCTGGCGACGATGGCCCGGGAAGTCGCGACGTCCGCCGTGGATCTGCAGGGTGCGTCGCAGGCAATCTCGACGACCACCCAGCACCTCTCCGAGGGGACCGAGCGCCAGCGCCAGCTCATCGGTTACGGCCGCCAGGACTCGGAGGCGGCGGCCGGGCTCGCCGCGACGCTCCACACTCGCGCGCAGGAGGCGGAGCGGCATATCACCGAGATCGCCCAGCAGGCCCGCCGCCGGGGTGAAGAAGTCTCACGGGCCAGCACGTTGCTCATGAACCTGCTGGTGCACATGGACCACGCGGCCGAAGTGGCGGCCGCGCTCGACAGCGAGTCCCGCGAGATCGGCAAGCTCGTGGACGGGATCACGCGCATCGCGAGCCAGACCGATCTCCTCGCCCTCAACGCCGCGATCGAGGCAGCGCGCGCGGGCCAACACGGCCTCGGCTTCCGCGTCGTCGCGGGCGAAGTCCGCAAGCTCGCGGAGCAGAGCGCGCGCTCCGCCGAGGAAGTACGTGTCCGCGTGCGCGAGACGCAGGAGCAGATCACCCGCGTGGTAGACGCGATGAGCCAGGGCCGCGCAGCGGCGCAGGGGGTCGGCACGGTCGCCACGACGGTGCAAGGCGCGCTCGACGCCATCTTCGCCGACCTGAACGCGACCGTCCACTTCGCAACGACGTTCGCCGCCGAGACGGAGAATCAGACGCGCCGGATGCGCGAGGTGCTGCGGCGCATGGAAGAGATCGCCGCCATCGCCGACGGCGCGGCGCAGGGCGCGCAGCAGACGTCCGCCGCCACCGCCAATCAGATCGTCTCATTGGGCGCGCTCACCTCGACGTCACAGCATCTCTCCGAGGCCGCGGCGAAGCTGGGCGAAACGATTCGGCGGTTCCGCGTGAACGGCAACGGCGGGTAGCTAGCAGCCCACAGCGCGGCGCAGGCGACGACTCTGAGCGTTCGCCGCACGGCAGATCTCCCCGAGATCGGCGGTCTTGAGTGCCCCGTCCCGCACGACGAGCCGGCCGTCCACCACGACGTGGCGGACATCGGCGGCGCGCGCGCTATACACGATTCGGGAAACGAGCTCGGCTGCGGCGGGCTGGGCGTGCGGCCCGTCGAGATCGAGCACGACGAGATCCGCCCGTTTCCCGACCTCGATCGACCCGATCTCCGATTCGAGCCCCAACGCACGCGCCCCTCCCAACGTCGCGAGCTCCAGCGCCTGCGCGGCGGGCAGCGCCTCAGGCCCGAGCCGCGGCTTCTGAATGAGGGCCGCGAGCCGCATCTCGGTGAACGCATCGAGCCGGTTGTTGCACGGTGCGCCGTCGGCGCCGATGCCCACCCGACAGCCCGCGGCCAGCATCTCGGGGATCGGCGCCACGCCGCTGCCCAGCTTCAGGTTCGAGCTGGGACAGTGGACGACGTTCGTCCCCTGTCGCGCCAGCCGCCGGATGGCTTCCTTGTCCACCCACACGCAATGAGCGAGCGTCGCGCGCGGACCGGAGATGCCCACGGAATCGAGATAAGCGACTTCATCGTGGCCCGTCGCCCGCTTCACCATCTGCAGCTCGAGCGGCGTCTCGGCGGCATGCGTGTGAATGCCCGCCCCCGTCCGCTCCGCCAGATCGCTCACGGCGCGCAGCAGCGGGCCGGTGCAGCTCGGCGCGAAGCGGGGCGCAAAGCTGTAGCGCAGTCGTCCGCCCGCCGCGCCATGCCACTGCGCGCACAGGTCAGCGCTCTCCCGTAACGCCCTGTCGGTCGGCTCGCGCAGCGAGGCCGGAGCCGACGGGGCGTCCATCAGGCACTTTCCTGCCGTCGCGCGCATCCCGATGGTCTCGAGCGCCTCGAAGGCAGCCCCCGTGTACCGCACCGTCTCCATGTCGAGGATCGCGGTGGTGCCGCCGAGCAGCAGCTCGGCCGCGCCCAGCATCGCGGACCAGTAGATCGACTCTTCGGTGTGCGCCGCTTCCAGCGGCCAGATCCGCTTGGCGAGCCACGCTTCGAGCGCGAGGTCGTCGGCGAGCCCGCGGAACAGCGTCTGACAGAGATGGATGTGCGCCTGGATCAGCCCCGGGAGAATGATGAGGCCCGTGCAGTCGAGGACAGTCGGCGGACGTTTGCTTACGCGGCCGACCGCCTTGATTCGGCCAGCCTCCACGAGCACGTCGCCGTCGAGGACGCGACGCGTCTCGTCCATCGTGACCACGCGGCCGCCGCGGAGCAGCAGCGGCTTCACTGCGCGGGAGGCGGGGGTGGGGGTGGGGGTGGGGGTGGGGCTCAATCGGGGGAAGCCGCGGGAGGGAGCGTCAGCGTCAGCAGATCCGTGGGATCGAATGCGATCGCTCCATACATCGCCTGCCAGTGGAGGTGCGGTCCGGTCACCCGTCCCGTTGCTCCCACCCGTCCGATGATCTGCCCCCGCTCCACGGTATCACCGACTGCGACCAGTGGCCGGCTGAGGTGCTGATAGACGGTCATCAGTCCCGCGCCGTGGTGCACATAGACGGACCTGCCCCCGTAAAAGAAGTCGCCGACCAGCGCGACGACGCCGCGATTCGACGCCCGCACCGGCGCGCCGGTCCGGCCCGCCAAATCGAGGCCCGAATGCGTCGTCCGCCACACGCCGTTCACCTCGCGACCAGCGGCAAACGGACTCGTCACGCGCGTATCACGCGGGCGAATGAACGGCCGCGTCCACAGCCGCGGCACATCGTGGGCACGCCGGGCCGCATCGCGCGACAACGCGCGCTCCCGGCCCAACCGCACCAGCAGCGCGCTGTCCGGCTCCGGGGTGAACCGGTCCGCGGCGCGCAACTGCTCCGCCGATTCGCGGCTGCGCACAGCCACCGGCAGAATTGCCGTATTGCCTTCGACTACGCCGTCGTGACGAATCACGATGTGCAGCTCGATACTGTCAGCGGCATCCAGCGGCACCGCTGCGAACGATTGCCCGCCCTCGAAGTGCAACGGCTCTCCCGCAAGCTCCCCCAGTGCAGCGCGCGGAGCGAGCACGACCACGAGCGAGCCTTGACGCGGCAACGCCGGGCGCCAGCTGAGCTCCGCAGTCTGCGGCTGCTGGGCGGCGGCGAGCGCCGCGAGCGTCAGAAGCAGGATCAAGTCGTAATCCGCGGCCTCGTCGCGGTCGTGTCGGTGGGCAGGTCGAAGTACACCCGCACCTCGTCGAGCAGCTCGTCATCGGCGTACACACCCGCGAGCACGCGCTCGTCCCCGCCGGGTTGCACCAGCACGTAGCCGAATGGATAGTCGAGGCCCGAGAGCAGGATAGCGCGCCGTTGGTGGTTCGGGAGCGCCACGTAGACGGTTTCCGCGTTCGTGGGCACGAGCTTGATGTCGTGGCGCGCGAGCGTGGGGGCAATGCGATCAGTGTAATAGGTGAGGTCGTCCAGCGCGGCGGCCTGATCGGGGGCGGCGAGCGTGTCCGCCGCCGCCAGCCAGAACACGAGAACCGTTGGCCCCGTGACGACTCGCGGCGTGAGCACCGCGCGGTCCGCCGAATCACGCGGCGTGACTGCCGCCGCCGTGCCCCCAATGTCGAGGGCGTCTGGTTCCCTGTTCCGCGCCTGGCATCCCGCGAGTAGTGCGACCGTGAGTAACGTTGCTCCGCGCATGGCACTCAATATACTTATCCCATGACCGCCTCTCCCGCCTCGGCGGCCGCCCCCGGCCAGGTCAAACGACACCACTGGATCGTCCGGCTCACGCATTGGGCGACATTCGCGCTGCTCGCTGCGATGGTGACAAGCGGCCTGCAGATCTACGGCGCCTACGCCCGCTTCGGCGAGCGTGGCGGCCCCTACTACGTCAATCCGTTCCAGGACCGGCAATTCCCCGGATGGAGCCGGCTCGGCGGGTGGCTGGCCGGCGCGCTGAATTGGCATTTCGCGCTCGTGTGGCCGCTGGTCACCGTCGGGTTGCTGTACCTCTCGTATCTCGTCGCGAGTGGAGAGTGGCGGTCGCTGCTGTTCCGGCCGCGCGACGTGCGCGGCGCGATCGAGATGCAGAAGTACTACCTGCGTTTGCGAAAAGACCATCCCGCGCAGGGAAAACACAACCCGCTCCAGAAGCTCGCTTACACCTTCATCGTCTTCCTGGGCGTGCTCGCCATCCTCACCGGCTTCGCCATTTACAAGCCGGTTCAGCTGGCGTGGCTGACGGCGCTGTTCGGCGGTTTCCAGGCGGCCCGCTACTGGCATTTCTGGGCGGTATGGCTCTTCGTCGGGTTCACGATCGTGCACGTCGTGCTCGTCTTCACGGTCGATCCGGCCTCCTTCCGGGCGATGATCTCGGGATGGTACCGCGGCCGCTTCCCCAGCCATGATTGACCGCCGCGATTTCTTCCGACTAGCCGCCGGCGCCGGCACTGCCTCGCTCGCTGCCGCGTGCGGCTGGGACGGCGGCAATGCACTGCGGCCGCTGCTGCTCGATGTCAGCAGACTGAATGACTGGGTGGGCGAGAAGATCCTCTTCTCCCGTAACCGCCTCGCCCGTCAATACGATCTATCCGAGCGGTCGGCGCGGCTGCCGAGCTACTTCATTTCGCGGGTGACACCGATGCTGAAGGATCCCGCGGCTTGGCATCTGCAGGTACAGGGGTTGGTCCGGCGGCCGCAGGCGCTGTCGCTCGACGACCTGCAGCGGATGCCCCGGACGACGTATACGATCAAGCATCACTGCGTCGAAGGATGGACGGCGATCGCGACCTGGCAGGGCGTTCCCGTGTCCGCGGTAGCCGAGCGGTGCGAGCCGTTGCCCGAGGCGCGCTACATCCGCTTCGATTCATTCGATTCCGGATACTCGAACGGCTGGGATCTCGCGAGCGCGATGCATCCGCAGACGATTCTCGCGTACGGGATGAACGACAATCCACTCCCACCCGCGCACGGCGCGCCGCTACGTCTTTATTCCCCCACGAAGCTCGGCTACAAGCTGACCAAGTATCTCGTGTCCATGACGTTCACGGCCGAGCGGCCGGGCGGATACTGGGAAGACCAAGGATACCCGTGGTTCGCGGGACTGTGATTGTCTTGCTGTCGCTCGCAACGCTTGCGTGCCGCGAGAACCGTCCCACGGCCGACCGCACCGTGATGCCGCCAGCGGACTCCACGATGATGCATGACAAGATGAAAGCCGACAGCATGCTCGATACGATGCCCGGTGGAGAGATGGTGCGGGGAAACGACAGCGCGGCGATGCGATTGATCAAGAAGAAGATGTAGTCAGTCCGGTGGGCGCGGATGTTTCTCCCGCCGCCGATACGCCTTCTTCGACCGATGCACTTTGTGGGATGGCGTCTTCAGGCGCTCTTTCACCGGCGCGTCGGGGTTCGGGACGCGCACGACGACCTTGTCCTTCCTGGTGCGGCTCATCCCGCCAGACGCCGCTTGATTTGGCGCGCGTGATGGCGCGCGTGCACGAGATGGAAGCGCATCCATTCCTCGAGCGTGAGATCACCGAACCGGGGGTGTTTGACGAACAAGTCGCTGCGCCGCAGCGGCAGCAGCTCGCGCCGCAGCTGCTCCCACGCGGCGACTCCGGCCAGGAAGCGCGTCTCCGCGGTCGTGCGAGCCACCTGGGGTGCCGGCGTGGAGCCCTGCGGCGCCTTGCGGCCGGGCGGAAACCAACGCAGTCCGAACACGAAGAATTTGGCGATCTTCTCCGCGGGCGTGCGGCGGCGCCGTGCCATCGGGCCGTGCGCGCGCCGCGCACGGAACTTCTCCGCGCTCCACTCCAAGGCAAGGGCGAGGTGCTCCACGATCTGCGCCGGCGTCCACCTCCCGGCGGGTCCGCGCTGCCACTCGGCGTCGGACCGGCCCTGCAAGGGACCGAGGACGACCGCAGGAAGCTCGGCCCAGGCGCTCATTCCTTGAAAAACCGGCGCCGCACCTGGTCGCCTTGCTCGAGCCATTCGTCGAGCTGGGCGGCCACCGGCAGCCGGCCGCCACGCCACCAAAAGAGGAAGCGGCCACCGCCCGCCACATACTGATCCGGCGTTGCGGTGAAGAACTGCCGGATGGCCGGCGTAAACAGCGAGCGGATGCCGGCCTCGTCCGGACCTTTCAGCCGATACGCGCGCGAGAACTCGGGGGACTCCGCGAAATCGATGTCCTGCATGCCGAACTTCTCACCGAGCCGCGTGAACCAACGCTCAGGGGACAGCGCGAACTGCGGGAGCGATTGCTCCTCCCGCTCCCACACGACGCCGCCGATATAGTTGCGGGATGAGTTCTTGCCGCCCCCCGTCACCCACTTGTATTCGAATGCGGTAAACGGCGCGCGGTTCTTCGTGCCGCTGATCGTATAGCCCCACGTGCGGCTCCGCCCCTGGTTGAACGGCTCGAAGAACTCCCGGAACCGCTGCTCTCCTTCGGGCCGTTCGGGCTCAAACTGAAACTCCCGCGTCAGGCTGTACTCCTCGTAGGCGGCGCGGCGCTTGCGCTCCCACGCCCGCGCGAGCAGGGCGCCGGCGCCCAATAGGACCGCCACCCCGCCCATCACTATCCATTGGATTTCAATCGTCATCGCGCTGCGGGCCTCCGACGCGTAGCTTCCATCGACCCGACATGCGGGGAATCTGCGAGTGAACCTGCTGCGCCGCCACCCGATTGCGATCGCGCTGGTGGTCCTGCTCCTCGTCACGGCGATTCACCCGCTGCCCCCGCTCATCGATGCGATCACGGGCTCGGCGCCCGGCGACGTGGACCTCGAGCGGCCGGCCCTGTACGTATTGTTCGCGCCGCTCTCCGACACGCTCGACGCCCTCACGTTCTTCGGCTGGGCACGCGCGCAGTGGTCCATGGCCGTGTGGGCCCTGGTACTAGCTGCCTGGGGCGCCGCGCGGCTCGGCACCCGGCGGCAGCGCATCCGGCGCGCCCTGCTCGGACCGCTCAGCCTCGTGGCGCTCGCGGGTGCCGCCGTGCTGCTGCCCCGCCCGGTTCCCCGGCTCACCACCGCGGACGCTGCGGCCACGATTCTCGATTACCATGCGCACACCGAGGCCTCCCACGACGGCCGGCCCGGGTGGACGCTGGCGCGGCTCGCCGAGTGGCACGAGCGGCAGGGATTCGAGGCGAGCTACGTCACGGACCACAACGTCATCTTCGACGGATCGCTGCCCGCTCCTCCGTCCACCTCGATCCGGCTGCTGCCGGGCGTCGAATGGAGCGTCTACCGGCAGCACGTCGTGGCTATCGGCCCCGTGGAGCCGATCGTGCGCGACAGCTTCAACGCGACCACGCCCCGCATGCTGCGGATCTTCGCGGCGATCAAGCGCCAAGGGGCAGTGAGCATCGCGTCGCTCCCCGAGTATTGGCGGAATCATCGCGATGACCTGGGCGACTTCGTCTTGGCCGGGGTGGATGGGTTCGAAATCGTCAACTGCGCCCCCAAGGCGCTCAGCTTCCCATCGAGCACGCGGCACGAAGTACTGGCACTCGCCGCGGGCCACGACCTGCTCGTCGTGGGCGCCAGCGACAATCACGGCTGGGGCCAGGTGACCTGCGTGTGGAACCTGTCACGCCCGGGGGCGCAGGGCTACCACGCCAACCGCGTCTTCGCCCGCCCGCTGGCGCTGCTTCAGGGGGAGTGGCTGCCCTGGACCGCGCCGGTGACGCAGCCGTGGTTCATGCTGCGCTCGCTCGGCTGGAGCGAGCGCGCCAGCTGGATCACCTGGGTGCTCATCATTCTCTTGTATCGAGCCATGCCGCGCCGGGAGGGCCAAGCGGCCGGCCTCGGGATCCTGGCCCGATCGCTGGGACGAAGGCCCCGATAGCAACCGCTGGATATTCAGGGCGCCCGCTCGCCCAGAAGCTTGGCATCAAGCCCGGGACGCGGATTGCGATCGTCAATCCGCCCGGGGGTTACCGCGCGACGCTCGGCAAGCTTCCGCCCGGCGTCACGGTCACCTCCGTAGTGCGGGGCCCCCTGCCGTTCATTCAGTTTTTCACGACCAGCCGCCGGATGATCGAAGCGAAGTTCCCGGCGCTCGCTCGTGCCTTGACGCCGGACGGCGCGCTGTGGGTATCCTGGCCGAAGCGAGCCTCCGGCGTCGTGACCGATGTGACGGAAGATGTGGTGCGCGCCGTCGCCCTCGCGGGCGGCCTCGTAGACGTCAAGGTGGCGGCGGTCGACGACATCTGGTCGGGTTTGAAGCTGGTGCGGCGGCTGAAAGACCGGTGACACTTTGCCATACAAAGTACTTGACAACGCTCGGCACGAACCCGTAGGTTTCGTCCCATGACCGCTCCCCGCCCCCTTCACGACCGGGCGCTCGACAATCTCCAGTTCATCCGCTCGACGATGGAGCGGGCGGGATCGTTCACGGCGGTGCCGGGCTGGGGGATGGTGGCGGTCGGGGTCACGGCCCTGGCAGCGACGTGGGTTGCCGCGCGACAGACGCTCCCCGCGTTGTGGCTCGCGGTGTGGCTCGTCGAGGCGGTGCTCGGCGTCATCATCGGCGGCATGGCGATGGTGCGCAAAGCGCGGATCGCGCACGATCCCTTGCTCTCCGGACCGGGGCGACGTTTTGGGCTCGCGTTCCTGCCGCCGATCGTCGTCGGGGCCCTGCTGACCATCTCGCTCTACGGGGCCGGATTGTATTCCGCCATGCCCGGGACATGGCTGCTGCTGTACGGCACGGCGGTCGCCACGGCGGGCGCATACTCGGTGCGCGTGGTGCCGCTGATGGGGGTGTGCTTCATGCTGCTGGGCGCCGCGGCCCTGTTCGCGCCCGCTGGCTGGTGGCCCTGGTTCATGGCCGCGGGATTCGGCGGCCTGAACATCGTCTTTGGACTGATCATCGCACGGAGGTACGGTGGCTAAGAGCAATGCAGCGCGCCTCGCGCGCGCCGAAACGGAGCGGCCGGTGAAGCCTAAGCGACAAGCCGCCCCCGCCCAGCTCGACCGGCTGATCCACGAGCGCGTCCGGCTCGCCATCGTGAGCGCCCTGGCGGTGCGCGAGAGTCTCACGTTCAACGAGCTCAAGGGGCTGCTCAAGACCACGGATGGCAACCTGAGCGTCCATGCGCGCAAACTCGAGGACGCGGAATACGTCGCCTGCGCCAAGTCGTTCTCCGGGCGCGTCCCCAAGACGGAATACCGCCTCACCGCCCTCGGCCGGCGGGCGCTCGAGCGCTATCTCGACCACATGGAAGCGCTGATCCGTGCCACACGCGCGCGCTGACAGGGGCTCTTTTTTTTTGCGGAATGACTTTATGAGGCAAAGTACTTCTCTCCACGTCGCGATCATCATGGACGGCAACGGCCGCTGGGGCACGCGCCGCGGCCTGCCGCGCGCCGCCGGCCACCGCGCCGGCGCCGAGGCGGTGCGCCACACGGTGACAGCCGCACCTGAGCTCGGCATCGGCGCACTCACGCTCTACGCCTTCTCGGCGGACAACTGGACCCGGCCCCCCACCGAAGTAGCCGTCTTGATGCGGCTGTTCGCGCGCTACCTGCGCACGGAAGCGCCACGCCTCGCCGGGCGCGGCGTGCGTCTCACGGTGATCGGGCGCCGCGACCGCCTCCCTGCCCCGCTCGTGAGCGCGATCGCTGCCGCCGAGCAGGCGACGGTGGATGGGAGCGCCCTGCACCTGCGCATCGCCGTGGACTATTCGGCCCGCGCCGCGCTCCGCGCCGGCGCGCTGCTCCCCGACGTGGATCTCCTGATCCGCACGGGGGGGGAACAGCGACTCTCCGATTTCCTGCTGTGGGAGTGCGCCTACGCGGAGCTGTGGTTCACCGATTGCATGTGGCCCGATTTCACCGCCGCCGACCTGGCCACAGCGCTCCGCGAGTTCCGCTCGCGTGAGCGACGCTTCGGCTCGTTACCGGCCCGGGAGGCCGTGTGATCACAAACCGCACCCGTCTCGCGGTCGAGATCGCCGCGTTGGGGGGCGCGGCCGGCCTGGCCGGCGACGCGCTGCTTCGCGTCATGCCCTGGGGGTTGAACGTCTTCGTGTGCGTGACGGCGCTCGTTGCCGCCGCCGCGCTGCTCGTCCGCCGCTACCGGGTGACACCCGGTCCAGATGCTCCCTGGCTCGCTATCACGGCCGTGTTGCTCGGCGCAGCATTCCTGCGGCGCGACGCCAAGGTCCTCGCGACGTTCGATGCGGTCGCCCTCCTCGTGACGCTCTCTCTAGGCGCGGCGAGCCTCCAGGGCGAACGGATCGCGGGGTGGCGCGCCCTCGACTACCTACGCGCCGGCGTGACGGCCGCTGCCGGCAGCATCGCCGGGGGAATCGTCCTCGTCACACACGACGTGCGCTGGAGCGAGCTTCCGCACGAGGGACGGCTGCGCCACGTCCGTGCCGCGGCGCTCGGCGTGCTCCTGGCGGCGCCGCTCCTGGCGGTGTTTGCGGGACTGTTCGCGTCCGCCGATCAAGTGTTCGGCAACGTCCTGGCGAACGTGCTGCGGTTCGACGCCGGCGCCGTGGTCAGCCACACCTTCTTTATCTGCGCCTGGGCGGCTCTCGCGGCGGGTTATCTCCGATGGAGCTTCCTCAACCGCCCACTCGCTCTCCCGGCCACAGCGACGAACGCCGCCCTCGGCATCATCCCGGTGGGCACCGCGCTTGGACTATTGAATGTGCTGTTCCTGCTGTTCGTGGTCGTGCAGCTCCGCTACTTCTTTGGCGGCTCGGGGCTGGTCGAGGAGACAACCGGATTGACGTACGCCGAGTACACCCGGCGGGGCTTCTTCGAGCTGGTCACGGCAAGCGGACTCGTCCTCCCGCTGCTGCTCGGTGCCGACCACTTGGTGCGCCGTGAGGCGCCCGCGCACATCGCCGTATTCCGGCGACTCGCAGGGCTGCTCCTCGTGCTGCTCGCCGTGATCATGACGTCGGCGCTTCAGCGGATGCGTTTGTACGTCGATGCATTCGGAATGTCCGAGATCCGCCTGTACGCGACGGCTTTCATGATCTACCTGCTCGGGGTCTTCGCGTGGTTCGGTTGGACAGTGCTGCGGAGCAGGCGCCAGCAGTTCGCCTTCGGCGCGCTGATGCACGGCTTCGCGGTGCTCACTGGCCTGCACGTGTTGAACCCGGACGCCTTCATCGTCCGCACGAACCTCAACCGTCCAGCTGCTGAGCGCCCGTTCGACACCAAGTATGCACTGACGCTCGGTGCCGACGCCGTTCCGCTCCTACTCCAAGCGCTGCCCCGCTTCCCGGTCGCTGACCGCTGCGCCGTGGCCGCTGGCCTGCTGCGGCGGTGGAATCCGAGCGAGAGAGCTGATTGGCGTACGTGGAACTGGAGCCGGAGCCGCACGCGGCGACTCGTGCACGATAGTGCCCCCGCGTTGCGCGCCCTCCCCTGCAAGGCCTCTCTTGAAAAGGAGTGACGAATGATCACCGACGGTCTTACTCCGCTCACCGTGCTGCTTTTCCTGGGCCTCGTCCTCGGCGGCGCGGCGCTGATCGCGATCTATTTGTTCGCCCGCATCACCAAGCGCACGCCCCTTGCCCGCATCACGTTGACCCTGCTCCTGGCAGGGGTCGCCACCTATGCCGTCCTCTTTATCGTCGCATCGGTGACGAGTCGCAGCCGTCTGATTGCGCTGGGCGAGGAAAAGCACATCTGCGAGGTGGACTGTCATCTCGCCTACTCGGTGGCGGGGGTGAAGGCAGAGCCTGCGCCGGTTGACAGGACACGTTACACCGTCACCGTGAAGGTGCGGTTCGACGAGGAAACGATCTCCAGCCACCGGCCAAAGGACGCGTCGCTGTTGCCGAACAGCCGCTACGTGGCGTTGGTGGACGCTGCAGGACACGAGTATCCCGGCCCGACCGACGGTCTCGGGCGCCGGCTCATCCCCGGCGAATCGTACACGACCGATCTCGTCTTCGAGGTGCCCGCGAGCGCACGTGATCTGCGTCTCGTGCTCCGGAACGCAGATCCCGAGACGCCGTTCGTGATCGGGCACGAAAACAGCTTCTTCCACGGAAAGACCACGTTCCGGCTGGGTGCCTGATAGATTGGTAGGCCATGGGCCTGCCGATCGTCCAAGTCGACGCCTTCACCGATCGTCCGTTCGCGGGCAACCCCGCCGCCGTTTGCGTCCTCCCGGCCCCGGCCGATCCCGTCTGGATGCAGGACGTGGCGCGGGAGATGAACCTCGCCGAAACCGCCTTTCTCGTCCGCCGCACGGATGGCTATGAACTGCGGTGGTTCACGCCCGCGGTCGAAGTGGAGCTCTGCGGCCACGCGACCATCGCGAGCGCGCACGTGCTGTGGGAGGAAGGCCACGTCGCCGCAGGGACACAGGCCCGATTCCACACGAAGAGCGGTCTACTGACCGCCGACCGGCGCGGTGCCTGGATCGAGCTCGACTTCCCCGCGACGCCCGTCACTCCCACCGCCGTCCCCACCGGAATAGCCGCAGCGATTGGCGCAACGCCGCGCGCGGCTGGTTCCACGCGGCTCGGGTACCTCGTGCTGGAACTGGAGGACGAGAATGCCGTGCGGCAGATCGATGTCGATTTCGGCCTGCTCAGCAGAATCGACGCGAAGGGCGTGGTGGTGACGAGCCCGGCGACGACTGGCGGGTATGACTTTGTTTCCCGCTTTTTCGCCCCCCGGCTCGGCGTCAACGAGGACCCCGTCACGGGCTCCGCCCACTGCGCGCTCGCACCCTACTGGTGCGCAAAGCTCGGCAAGTCGGAGCTCGTCGGGTATCAGGCGTCGGCGCGAGGAGGTGTGGTCCGCGTGCGCCTGCAAGGGAACCGCGTGCATTTGGGCGGCCAGGCCGTCACAGTGTTGCGTGGCGAACTGAGCGCGGGCATTATCAACCCATGAAGGAGATCCGCACCACCGCCGACATCCATGCCGCGCCGCAGCGGGTCTGGGACATCCTCGCGAACCTGCCTGCCTACAAGGAGTGGAATCCTTACATCACGCAGGCGGAGGGCGGCCTCGAGGTGGGTGGCACGATCACGTTGCGGCTCGAGCCGCCCGGGGCCTCGGCGCTCACCGTCACGCCGGTCGTGCTCGAGGCGGACGCGCCCCGCGAGCTGCGCTGGCTGTGGACGACCGGCATCAGCGGCATCCTCGACACCGAGCAGTGCTTCATCATCGTACCCAAGGGCGACAATCGCACGCACGTCATCCACCGGGTGACCTGCACGGGCCTCGCCCTTTCCGTGCCCGGGTTTGGCACCGCGACGGGCGCGCGGCTGGAGAGCAACTTCCGCGAAGGCATGGACGCGATGAACCGCGCCCTCAAATCGCGTGTGCAGGGCGGCCAGGGACCAGGGCTCTGACCGCTTCACCTTCCCCCCGATCCACCCGCGTCGTCGGCTACCTCTGCGCCCTGGGCGCAGGCGCCGTCTGGGGCACGACGGGCCCGCTTTCGACAAAGCTCTACGCCGAGGGAGCCGCGATCACCGGCATCGGCTTCTGGCGGCTGCTGCTCGGCACGGCCGGGCTGGCGCTGTGGGCCGTCCTTTTCCACCGCGAAGTCTTCCGCGTCGATCGCAAGGGCCTGCTCCTCATGGGAGGCCTCGGGGGCGCGATGGTCGCGTTGTTCGAGGTTGCCTATCAGTTCGGGATCGCCGGCGCGGGTGTAGCGGGCGCGGCCGCGCTCCTCTACACGGCGCCGGTGCTGGTGGCGTTCATCGCCAAACCGCTCCTCGGGGAGCGGCTCACGCCACTGCGGTTCGCCCTGGCCGTCGTCGTCATGATCGGTGCGGCCATGACGGTCATGGGCAAAAGCCACGACACCACGCCCAGCGTGGTCGCGCTACCCAGCCTGGTCGTCGGCATCGTTGGTGGATTGCTCGCCGCGGTCAGCTACGCGACCACGACTGTGCTGGCGCGCTGGACCGTTCCGCGCTACGGCTCCTACCGGATGCTCTTCTGGGAGGCGCTGGGCGGCGTCGTGATCCTGGGCATCATCCTGCCGCTCGCGGGACACGCGCCGGCGCCGCCGCCAACCGCGGCCGGCTGGCTCTACACGCTGGCACTCGCCGGAGGCGGCGTCATACTCGCGAACTTCCTGTTCTTCGCCGGAGTGCGCCGCATCGAAGCGACGCCTACCGCCGTCGCCGCCACGATCGAACCAGTAGTGGGCGCCCTGCTCGCGTTCCTCCTACTCGGCCAGCACCTCATGCTGATGGGATGGGTCGGTTTGGTGATGGTGGTGAGCGGCGTCGCGGCGGGCTACTTAAAGGAAGGACTAGAACACCAGCTCGACACCCAACCGGAACATGCGGGGCGGGCCGAATGAAAACAGTGGCTGCGTATAGTCACGGGCGGCGGCGAGATACAGCGGATACAGCTCACCGCGGTTTTCGATGAAGCCGTTGCCGTCGAGGTCAGCAAAGGCGCGGTAGCGGGGCGACTCGTAGGGGATCGGTTCCGGGTGCGCCTGGTACGCCCGCTCGGCGAGTGCCACGATCGCCGACTCGTTGAGCGTGGGCTCGCCCGTGTCGCGGCGCACCGCCTCGATGTTCCTCCGATTCAACAGATTCCGAACATCCACATAGAACGTCCCCTGCCAGCCCGCGATGCGTAACGGCCGCCGCAGCAGCAGGTCCACCGTCACAGTCGGCGGCAAGCGGTAGCTATTCGGCAACCCGATGAGGGTGTCTCCTTTGGCATTCGTCTTTGTGAACGGCAGTCCTGAGCTCACGCGCACGATCGTCGCGGCTTCCAGCCCGGCCAACGGCTGGATCCCCGCGAGCCGCGGGCCCCACGCGTCGGGCACGCGGCCCTGCCCGATCACCGTCAGGCCGTGGCGGCGGTCGTAATCGAGCGGAAACTGCACGCGCGCGGGGTTGATCGTGTCCCCGGTCGGCCCGATCCGAATGCGGCGCACAAGCTCGAACGCATTGGTCGCGGTCGCCTCGGCCTGTTGCAACGTATAGGCAACCCGCGCGCCCCAGCCACCCACAAACACCCGCTCGAGAATGATCTCCGCCCCTTTGACGTTCCCGAAGTCGAAATTGCCGAAGATCGTCGAATCGGGATTGACACCCAACGGCACCGACCCGACTAGGCCGTCGAGCAGCTTGTTGAACACATTCAGGCGCAGTGTGGTCTTCGCCGAGGGACGCGTCCGCAGCGAGAACTCGTACTGGGTCGCATCCTCGAACCCGATGTTGGGGTTGCCCCGGCGAAACCGGCCGGTGCGCAGCGTGTCGTCAAAAGCGGCGTCCACCAGGTACTGGAAGTCGGGCGCCTGGGAGAAGCGTCCCCAGCTCGCTACGACGGTCGCGCCTTTCAGCACCGTCGAGAAGGCCAGACGGGGGTTGACGCTGCGCCGCGCGCCGACGACCGCACCCGGCACGCCGCTGCCGGGATCGAATTGGTCGTAGCGCACCCCCACAGTCACGACGAAGTCCTCGCCGTGCGCTTGTCCCTCGACGTACGCGGCGGCCGACAGCGGCGAGAAACTCGACGCCGCGGCCGGGGGAACGCTCCCGCCCACGGCGACGTACCCGAGGGCCCGCTGGAACGTCCGCACGCGCTGGCGCGACACCTCGGCGCCGACGTAGAGATCGGTCTTGGGTCCCCCGACGCTGAGATCGAGCTGTCCGCGGAGCTCACGGTAGCTGTTCCAAGCGAGCTCGCCGTTCGAGCCGGAGCCGAAGAAAAAAGCGGGCACGCCCCAAGGGGAGCGGTCGCTCAGAGCGGGAGCATTGAGCCCGGGGATCGGGCCGCGCGCGGCGATCGTGTCCTGCGCGTTCGCTACGTCCTCACCCACAAACCGGAACGCCCGGCCCGTGATCGCACCGAACCGATACGCCGGCTGTTCGGTGAGGGTCCCGCGGATGAATTGGCGCGTGAAGTAGCCGGCCCGAACATCGGCGGTGAATCCGTTGGTCGCGCGCTGCAGATGCGCGCTGAGCAGGTTACCGCTCACCCGCCGGGCGGGCGCCCAGCGCGTGTCGTATTTGTAAGCCGGATCGTACAGCAGCCGCTGGTCGGCGGAGCGGAGCGCGAACAGGCGTAGCGTCTGCGCCCCCCCCCCGCCGAGGGGGAGCCGCAGCTTGGCGGCGGCATCGTAGCGCTCGCCGCTGTTGTGGGGCAGCAGCGTGGGATGGTCGTGGCGCGGGTCGCGCGTGTTGGACGGGGCCGGCGCGTTCACCGGGTCGGCGTCGAGCCGTCCCTCCGCGTCGAGCACGGCGACGAGTCCCGCCCCCCTGCCGAGCGGCCCATCCACTGACACCACCGCGCGGTCGAGCCCCAGGTCGGCGCTCTCCCACAGGAGTCGGTCGCTCTCGTACGCCGCACGGCCGCTCCAGCGGTCACCCCCGTCCTTCGTCACCACGTTGATGAGGCCGGAGATCGCCTGCCCATAGCGGGCCGAGAAGCCGTTGGTCGCCAGCGTGGCCTCAGTGAGGAGATCGGGCGGGATCCGCACGCCGAGTGGCCCGGTGGAGGCGTCGAGCTGATTCTTGACCCCGAGGCCGTCGAGCACGAAGGCCTGCTGTCCGAGGCGGCCGCCACGGTAACTCTCGCCCACGGCGCCGGCCGAAAGGGCGACGGCCTCGTCGAGCGTCGTGACCGGGAAGCGCCGCAGCTCGTCGGCTCCGATGCGCTGTATCGTCGCGACCATCGCCGGATCCAGAATCGTGTCGGCATACGCCTCTACGACGACCGGTTTGTCGATCGTGTAGACGTCGATCGTGAAATTCACGAGCGACATCTGGCCGGCGCGCACCAGGACGCTGTCGCGTCGCGTCGTCTCAAAGCCGATCGCACGCACCGTGACGAGATGCCAGCCGCTGCGCGCCTCGCGAATGCGATAGTATCCCGTGCTGTCGGTCTGGACGATCCAGCGCCCGTCCAGCCCGACCTGCGCTCCCGCGATCGGCGCCCCCCCGTCCCGCTGTCGCACGTGCCCGGTGATCGATCCGTTGGTTTGGGCAGCCGCTGGACCAGCGGCGAGCGCAAGACAGAGGACCGTGTAGCGGCGTATCACGGTTGTTGGAACAGCCAGATGTCGGCGGCGGCGGTGTCCCACGCGGCGACCACGATGCGCGTCCCGTCTGGAGAGAACGCCGGACGCCTGAACCGCAGGGCAGGATCCCCGATCCTGAACGCCGCGCCAGTGACGCTGGTCACGAGGTACAGCGGCCCGCCATGATCTGACTGTAGCTCGCCAAGAAATGGATCCACGGAGTCACTCACGGCACCGCCCACCACGGCAGCCAGTCGCCCCTTGGAAACCGTCACGTCGCGGGCGATGCCGGCCGGGCTGAAGTCGTAGATCGTGTCGGTCTGCCGGCTCGAGAGGATACGCCGGTACACGCGCGACTCGCCGTTTCGCGTGAAGTAGATCGTGTCGCCGGTCGCATCCGCGGCGACCGACGACGCGTTGTCCGTCCCCTCCACCAGAGAGAGCACCGGCACCGCGCCGGCGATGTCCTCCATGATGATTTCGACGCCCGTCCGCACCGTATCCCGCGGACAGAACATGCACAGCCGCGGATACCGTACGCGCTCGCCCAAGGCGACAAGCCGGTCGGAACCGACCCAGGCGATGTGGGACAAGGCGTCGTAGGCGCGTCCCCAGGGAGCCGTGACGGGGAGGCGGTGGAGGACGCGCGCGTCATTGGGATTGTTGGAAGGTCCGACAACGAACTCATGCGTGTCAGGGCTGAGGTTCGCAACGAGCGGGTCGTTGCTGGCGCGCAGATACGCGATCCGGCCGTCTGTCCCGGGCGCCGCCTCGTAGAAGACGTTCAACGAATCGTCGGACGCCGTCGTCCGACAGGCATAACGGGTGATTCTGCCGCCTGTCGGCGGCAGAAACGCCAGGCAGCGGTCCCGGTCGGCACGATCTCGGCGCTCGGCGCTATACACAATGCCCGCACCCCCGGGCAGCCACGCCGGCAGGACATCCTCGCCTGAGCTCAGTGTCAGGCGCGCGATCGCTCCTGGAGTCAGCGGCTGTTCCGATCCGTAGGCACCGGGGCGGAACGGAGCGCTGTGCTCGCAGGCGGCGAGCAACGCGGCGAAAAGCCAGAACGAGCGAAGACGGGGGCCGCTCATGAGATGCGCGCCCCGAATCTACGTGTCGCCGGGGCATGGCGGTAAGGTTTCACCCTGTCACGCGTGTGCGAACCGAGCCATGGCCGGGGTACATTTCTTCCTCCATCGGCTCACGCTCACGAAGGGGTCCCCATGATGGTTCTGTCGCTCGTGCTCGCGGCGCTGCAGCAGCCCACCCCTAGCCAGACACCGCTGCCGCCGTTGCCACCGGCGTGGTCGGACACGTCGCCGTTCCGGCGGCTCGATCTGCCCACACCCACGCTGCTGCGCGAAGGGTCGGGCCGGCCCGGGCCGCGTTACTGGCAGCAGCGGGTGGATTACACGATCGCCGTCGCACTCGATACCGCGACGCACACGATCGCGGGTCGTGAGACGATCCGCTACGCGAACAATTCTCCCGATACGCTGCACTACTTGTGGCTGCAGCTCGACCAGAACCTGTTCCGCGACGACAGCCGGGGCGCCGTGCTCACACCACCGGACGCCCGTTTCGCGGCCCGGGGATTCCGGGGCGGCTTTGTGCTGGATGGCGTACGGGCCGTCCGCCGGACGGGCAATAGACCGGCGACGCAGGTCGCACTCAAGACGATCGAAAACAGCACCCTCATGCGCGTGGACCTGGACCGTCCGCTCGCGCCCGGCGGGAGCTTGTCGCTCGATCTGGGCTATTCCTTCGAGGTGCCCGAGCATGGCGCCGATCGGATGGGCCGGGAGCAATTCCCCCAAGGATGGCTCTACGAGATCGCGCAGTGGTATCCCCGCCTCGCGGTCTATGATGACGTGCGCGGCTGGAATACGGAGCAGTACCTCGGTCAGGGCGAGTTCTACCTCGAGTACGGGGACATCGATTTTGCCATCACGGTCCCGCGCGGATACATCGTTGCGGGCACCGGCAGGCTGACGAACCCGCTCGAGGTGCTGACGCCGGTCCAGCGCGAGCGGCTCACGCGGGCCCTGCGGTCCGACTCGACGGTCGCGATCATCGCACGGAACGAGGTGGGACAGCCGTCCACCCGTCCGACGCAACCCGCTGGCGCGACGCTCACCTGGCGCTTCTCAGCCAAGAACGTGCGCGACGTCGCCTGGGCCACGGCCCCCAACTTCATCTGGGACGCGAGTGGCTGGAACGGGATCCTGATGCAGTCGTTCTATCCGCCCGTCGCCGACTCGATCTGGCGCGAATCCACCCGGATGGTACGTCACTCGATCAAGCACTACTCCGAGAAATGGTTCCCCTATCCCTACCCGACGGCGATCAACGTCAACGGACCCGTGGGAGGGATGGAATACCCGATGCTCGTGTTCTGTGCCAACCGGCGCAGCCGGGAGGGGCTGTTCGGCGTCACCACGCACGAGTTGGGACATGAATGGTTCCCGATGATCGTGGGAAGCAACGAGCGGCTGTACGCGTGGATGGATGAGGGGTTCAACACCTTCATCAATATCTACTCGGCGCGTGCGTACTTCCCCGAGCAGGCGTGGCTGCGCACCCGCGGCCAAGCCGAGTCGTGGGCGCAGTTCGCCGCGACTGGGCGGGACGAGCCCGGCATGACGCCCGCCGATCGGGTGACCCCCGAGCTCCTCGGTGCGGTCGCCTACAGCAAGCCGGCGACTGGCCTGTACCTGCTGCGCCACGAGATTCTCGACTCGACGCGCTTCGACGCGGCGTTCCGCGAATACATCCAGCGCTGGGCGTTCAAGCATCCCACGCCCGCGGAGTTCTTCCGCTCCATGGAAGACGGCGCGGGGGAGGACCTGTCGTGGTTCTGGCGGGGCTGGTTCTACCGCACCGACGTCGTGGATCAGGCCGTGGATTCAGTACGCACGCGCCGCGATTCGTCGGGAACGACGCTCACCGGGATCTACCTGTCGAGTCCGGGCGGGTTGCCGATGCCTGTGGACATGCGGCTCACGTTTGCCGACGGCACGACCGAGCGCGTTCGCCTGCCGGTCGAGGCGTGGTACGTCGGCAACCACTTCCTCTACGTGCGCCAGCTCCCCAAGGACCTGGTGAAGGTGGAGATCGATCCGGACAAGAACTTCCCGGACGTCCGGCGCCAGAACAATACGTGGACGAAGTCACAGGCAGCAGAGGCAAAACCCTAGCTACAGCGTGCTGGGCTCCGACAGCTGGCCGCTGTAGAAGTTGGGTCTTCCCCGCGCCTGCAGAATGCCGTGCACGATCAGCTCCAGCGCGACGAAAAAGACGCCGCCCCACACGAGCGGCGGCAGCTCCTGCGTACTGCGGCCATACGCGAGCAGGGCTAAGCGTCCCAACTCGTAGCACCACAGCCCCCCCGCGAACCAGCCGAGCATCCGGATCACACGGCCGATCGGGGTCTCGATGCCCGGAATCTTCAGCAGCGCGACCTCGACCCAGTGACCGATATACGTGAAGCAGAACGCCAGAGTGAAGTCGTCGAGGAAGTCCCAGCCCACCGGCCCCTGTCGCGGCAACGCCACCAAGAGGAGCAGCGCCAGCGCGATGGCGAGCAGCGTGTTACGGGTGAGGGCGTTCATTGAGATGCACCTCCAGCCAGTCGAGGACGGTGCTCCACCAGATGCGGCGGTTGCGAGGCCGCAGCACCCAGTGGCCTTCGTCGGGGAAGTACAGGAACTTCGCGTCCACGCCCATACGCTTGGCGGCCGTGAACGCCTGATACCCTTCTGAGAGATCCACCCGGTAGTCCAGCTGCCCGTGCACGACCAGGATCGGTGTCTTCCATGCGGTCACGTGATTGAGCGGCGACCACCGCTCATAGAGCACGCGGTTTGCGTAGGTTGTGCCGCCGAACTCCCAATCGGTGAACCACAGCTCCTCGGTGCTGCCGGCCATGCTCACCGGGTTGAACACGCCGTCGTGGTCCACCAGGACCTTGAAGCGGTCGGTGTGACCCGCCATCCACAGGATCATGTAGCCGCCGTAGGACGCGCCCGCCGCGCCCATGCGGGTCGAGTCCACGTACGGCAGCCGTGCGACCACATCGAGCCCCTTCATGAGATCCTCAAAGGGGTAATCGCCCCAATGCTGGGAGATCGCGTCGGTGAATTTCTGCCCGTAGCCGGTCGAGCCGTGGAAGTTGACGGCGGCCACGACGAAGCCGCGCGCGGCGAACATCTGATAGTTCCAGCGCGCACCCCAGTTATCGGCCCAGGCACCTTGAGGGCCGCCGTGAATGAGATAGGCCAGCGGGTACTTCTTCGCCGGATCGAACCCCGGCGGCTTCTGTGTCCAGCCGAACACCGAATCGCCGAGCGCGCCGACGAAGCCGAATTCCTCGAGGGGTGGCAGCTCGAGCGTGGCGACCGCGGAGTCGTTCTGATGCGACAGCGGTTTGCCGGCGATCCAGACTTCCGGCGGCTCGGTGTTGCTCTGATGGAGATACGCCAGCGTGCGGCCATCGGGCGCGACTTGCACTCCCGTGTTCAACCCGCCTGTGACCACGCGTGTACGCCGGAAGCCCGAAACGTCGATCCGATAGATGTTGTCCCTGCCGCGCTCCTCGACCACCGCATAGACGCACGTGGAGTTGGGACACCATGTGTACGAGCCCACGGACAGGTTCCATCCGGTCGTCGCTTCGACTGGCCGTCCGCGCCCCTGCCCGTCCACTCGTGGGATCAGCATCAGCCGCACGCGATCGGCCTCGAACCCCGCTCGCTCCATCGAGAGATACGACAGCCATTTCCCGTCGGGCGAGTAACGGGGCGTGTTGTCAGCGCCGGGATTCGTGGTGATCGGGCGCAGTTTCCCGCCGTATACCACGAACAGGTCGACGTTCGTGTTGTCGGCGACCACCGAGTCGCCGTGCACCGCTACCACGATCTCCCAACCGTCGGGCGAGACCGCGACGTCGCCGTCGCCACCCGTGGCGATCGTGGGGACGTCGTGGTCCACCGGCGTGAGATCCAACGCCTTACCTGTCGCGACGTTGACCCGGAAGACGTGCTGCCGCTTCCCCGCCCGGAAGTCATCCCAGTGGCGCCAGAAGACACCCGTCCAGATGCGCGCATCGGTCGGATACTGTCCGTTGCGGCGATCGATTTCCTGTTCCGCCGGCCACTTGATGTCGCTCACGACCAGGAGCGCGCTGCCGTCGGGCAGCCACACCGGATCGGACGCGCCGTCCGCCAAGCTCGTCACTTTGCGCGCGTCGCCGCCGCCGATCGGGAGCAGCCACACCTGGGCGCCGCCCTCGCGCGTGGAGATGAACGCGAGCGTTTTGCCGTCGGGCGACCAGCGCGGCTGGCGGTCCGAGCCCGGACCGCCCGTCAGCATGCGCGAGCGCCCGGTTGCCACTTCGGCGACCCACACCCGCGCGATGCCGCGGTTGTCCTCGAGTGACGGGGTCGAAACCGTGTAGGCGACCCACTTGCCGTCGGGAGAGATCTGCGGATCACTCACCGCCTTGAGCGCGATGTAATCCTCGAACGTGATGGCGCGTTTCTGCGCCGTGAGAGGACGGGGGACCAGGGATGGGGGAAGGGTGAGACAGGCCAGGAGCAGAGCGTAGCGGGTCATCAGAACTCCGGGTGCGTCATGATCGTACGAACCAGGTCGTCGAACACCTTCGACTCCGTCGTGACGTTGCCGTCGGCGTCGGTATGGACGTTCCATGAAGCGAGCTCGTTCAGCGCCGTGGCTTCCTCATACGTGAGGTGCAGCACCTGGCCGTTGGCGTTGCGCGTCGCCCCATCGAGCACCTTCTTGAGCACATCCGGAAGGTGCTTCGCGGTGCGGATCGCGTCGAACTGCTGCCTAGTCACCGTCAGATCCATGCGCTAATCTTGGTACCTTCGTTGCCACTCGCAACCATTAACCCCTCCTTCAATCCGGGATGTCGATGCCGCGCACCGAATTCCTTTCCACCGGTTTCCACGTGCCCGCGCGCGTCGTGACCAACGACGACCTCGCGAAGTTCATGGATACGTCGGACGAGTGGATCGTGCAGCGCAGCGGCATCAAGACACGACACTGGGTCACCAACGGCGATACGGGCGTCTCGCTGGCGCGCGAAGCGTCACTCAAGGCGCTCGCCAAAGCTGGACTCAAACCGTCGGACCTCGATTGCATCATCTACTGCACCTGCACCCCCGACCACTTCGAGCCTGGCAACGGCGTCTTCCTGCAGCGCGAGCTCGGCATCACCGACATCCCCGCCGTGGACGTCCGTAACCAGTGCAGCGGCTTCATCTACGGCCTGTCCATTGCCGACGCTTGGATCCGCACCGGCCAATACGCCCGCATCCTGCTCGTAGGCGCGGAGGTGCACTCGCGCGGGCTGGACAAGACGACCCGGGGCCGCGACACGGCGGTGCTGTTCGGCGACGGCGCCGGCGCCGTGGTGCTCGGCCCGGTAGACGACGACGGGCGGGGAGTCCTGTCCACCCACCTCTTTGCCGACGGGCGCTACGCCGAGAAGCTGTGGGTGGACGGGCCCGGCCTGGCGCACGATCCGTTTGTGAGTGTGGAGATGCTGGAGCAGGGCCTGCACCGCGCGGTGATGGAAGGACGCGACGTCTTCAAGTTCGCGTCGCTGAAGATGCCTGAATCGGTCGCCATCGCGCTCCAGGCCAACGGCCTCTGCCCCGGCGACGTCAAGCTCCTGGTCCCTCACCAGGCCAATTTACGGATCATCGAGATGGTGCAGAAAGCGGCGGGCCTGCGCGACGATCAGGTCTACGTCAACATCCAGCGGTATGGCAATACCACGGCGGCGTCCATTCCCATCGCGCTCGACGAGGCCCTCGCCGAGGGACGTCTCAAGCGCGGCGATCTGCTGGTGCTGACGGCGTTCGGGTCGGGCTTTACGTGGGGGAGCGCGGCGATTCGTTGGTGAGATCCGCTGCCTCGAGCTGGCGCAGCTCCCGCTGCGCCGCTTCAGCCGCGGGGCTGCCGCGATACCGATCCGCGAACCGCCCCAGCTCCACCCTCAGTCTGTCATTCCGGCCCGCCTTCCGGCACAAGTCGATGAGCCCGTTAGCCGCCGCCATTTCCTGGTTTGGGGTCGGCGCATTGCGCCGCACCTCCAGATACATCCGCTCGGCCGCGCCGTAATCACGCAGATGCCCCTCGAGCAGCCGCGCCAGCGCGAGCCTGGCGTCCAGATCTTCGGGATGTTCGGCGATGTGGTTGCGGAACGATTCGGCGGCGTCCTCGTACCGCCCCCGCACGATCATCGATTCTTGGAGCGAGTACGACGGCGTGGGGGTGACGTTGCCGGTCGCGTAGATTTTGCCGACCAACTCAGTGGCCGCGCCCAAGGTGAGACGCTGGATGGCCAGCGCGATGGCGACGGCGACAATGAGATTCCCGACGAGCAGCAGCGGCGAGAAGACTCTCCCGACCACCTCCCACACGCTCAGAATGATGACCAGCAGGAAGGCGATGCCGACGACCTGCTTACGCTCGCTGAAATCAGTTTGTCGCGGACCCTGGCCCATGTGGCGGAGATTTGCGCCTGAAACGGCACCCCTACAAGTTGCGTACGAGAGGTATCCAAAGGAGAACGACATGCTCGGGCTCGTCATAGCTGCCGCCGCGCTCATCGGCGGCTTCATCATCACTCGCGACTTCGTGCGCCGCCGACTGCGCTACGTTGACGCCGTCCAGAAACCGGCGGCGCCGCTTATCGCGGGTGCCGTGGCCGCAGTCGCACTGCTGCCCGTCACTCTGCTTCCCATCGTCACCGTCGGGACCGCGGTTGCCTTCGGCATCGGCGTGGCCGGAGGCGTGGCGAGCGGGCGCTCCGGCCCACCGGCGCTGCCGCCCGGTAGCTAGCCGACGCGCAGCACCTTGGCGGGTGCGGTCGCCTCGGGTCGTCCCGCGACGACGCGCAACGCCCGCACCGCCTCGCGCGCGAATGTCTTCCCCGCCCCCTTCTCCACCTCTTCCAGAGCACTCCAGCGCGTAAATGCCTGCCGCACCGGCGTCGCCATCTGCAGCGTCTCGAAGGCGTCGGCGACGGCCAGGATCTTCACGGTGATCGCCATGGGCAGCGCCTCGATGTCCCAGTCGTCGCCCACGATCTCGTAGTAGTGCGAGTACTCCGCGATGATCTGTGCAGCTCCCCGCAGCGCGCGCGCGACAGTCACGGATTCGTCGGTGACCGACCGGCTCAGGAGCCGTAGCAACCGCTGATCAGCGGTGCCCACTTCGTGGAGCAGCGCCGCGATGCGCAGATTCTCAACTTCGGTCTCAGTGAGCTTCAGCTCCGCCCCCATCGCCGCCGCCAGCTCGGCCACCCGGGTGGAGTGGCCCTCCTGGTGATGCTCGGCGGATTCGATGTGGAAGGTCAGTACCTCGAGCGTGGCGAGATAGGCATTCCGGAGGTCGGCAAGCCGGGCGGCGCGTTGCTCCGCGAGCCCGCCCACCACGTAGCCCGTCAGAATCAAAAACCCCGCCCATGGCACGAGCGTGAGCAGCGCGGTCTCGGTGAGGCCCGCTGCCATGTCGAGCCCCTCGATCGCCTGAAAGAAGAAGGCGAGCGACGCCACGAACAGCCCCGCGAACACGGCGAAACGCCGGCCGCCGAAGAAGCCCGCCAGGATGATGGGCAGATAGTAGAAGCTCAAAAACGCGAACTTCTGGTCGATGAGGTAGTTGATGACGAGCAGCGAGGCGACCAGCAGCAGCACGAGCATGCGCTCGAAGTGCCGGAAGAAGAACTGCTTGGCGCGCTCCAGAAGACGTTGCTGGACCACAGGTTCCTTTCGCTTAGGCGTATAGAGAGGCGCGCCGCACCAAAGTGAAGGGCGCATGGGCATTCTGCAAGTGAGCCCGATCACAAATGTGCTTGCGCCGGCCTCTAACCGCCGGGATCCCTACACGATACGCCTTGGTACCAGGCCCGGCACGGAATTCGCCTAGTGGCGGGTGGGGTCCGGCCTGCGCGTCCTAGGGGCCGGCCCCGAGGTCCTGGGGCTCGTACCCCGGGCACGCCAGCATCGGCAGCGGCGGGTAGCGAACGAAGCGGGGATCGACGTCCGCGCGCGCGCAGCGATAGAACACGGAGCCGCGCCGATTCGTCACGATCCGCACCCGCCGGCACGTGGCGCACAGCCCGACGGAATCAGCAGGCAGGGGCTTGGGACGCTCGGTCATTAGGTCAAAGAACAAGCTAGTTATATCTTGGAGGCCGTGAGCCAAGTCGACGACTTCGGGCTCCCTCCCGGAGCACGGGACGAATACCTCCAAGGCGCGCGCGATCAATTGGGAGAGATCGCCGAGCTGGCCGAACGCCTCGTCGCCGCAGGCGACGATACCGCGGCGATCGAGGAGCTCCGCCGGGAGGCGCACCGGCTGCGCGGCTCTGCCGGCTCGTTCGGGTTCCCCCAGGCGACCGTCGTCGCCGCGGAGCTGGAAGACGCGGCCAAGCAATGGCTCAGCGAGCCGGCCAATGGCGCCGCCGCGCGTGGCGCCGCGACCCGCGGTTTCGTCCGGCGCCTGGCCGCCGCGCTATTCACGAAGCAAGCCGTCGCCCCCACTCCGCCCACCGTTCATGGCGACTACGTCCCACGCGACAATGCTGCGCTTGCCCCAGGGCCCGGGCAAGGCGATGTCCCGGAAGTCATCGTCGTAGAGGACGACGCCTCCCTCGCCGATCTGCTCACGTTCGGACTCGAGGCCCGGGGTTACCGGTTTCTCCAATTCCGCAACGGGCGCGAGGCGCTGGACGTGTTGCGGTCCATGGACACGCGCGGAACCGTGCCATTGCTCTTGCTCGACGTCGACCTGCCGGCGCTCGACGGCTACTCGATCCTCGAGGCGCTGCAGCAGGAGTGCCCGGGGAAATTTCGCGTCGTCTTCACGACCGTGCACGGGAGCGAGACAGAGCAGCTGCGGGGTCTCGAGGCCGGAGCCATTGACTACATGGTGAAACCGATGAGCCTCCGGGTGGCGCTCGAGAAGATCCGTCGCTGGGTGGGAAGGTGACGGCCCGTCATTTTCTGATCATCGTCGCCCTGGTACAGGGCGTGCTGCTGGGGGCGCTGATCGTCCTCATCGTCCTGAACCGCTGGTTCCGGTTGCGGCGCAGCACGCGCCTCTCGCCCCGGCGGCAGGCGGTAGACGCCTCGATGCGGCGGTGGGCGGCCGGCACGACCCCGCTGGCCGGCGTGCTCGTGGGCCTCGCCCGTCTGCCGGTGCCGCTGGCGATCGACGCGATCGTCAGCTGGTCGGCGCGGGTGCCGGGCGAACGCTGGCGCCAGCTCGCCGTCGCCCTCGAGCAGCATTGGTGGGCCCGGCTCGTCCGCACCAACAGCAGCTCGGCGCGCTGGTGGAAGCGGCTCGAGTGCGCGCGCTTTCTGAGCGTCGTCGCCATGCCGCGCGACGCGCACCGTTTGGTACGCCTGATCAACGATCCACATCCGGCGGTGCACGTCGCCGCCGTAGCGTCGCTGGAGCGGATCGAGAGCACGGCCCTGACGTTGGCGGCGCTGGAGCGGCTGCCGCGCCTCCCGCCGACGGTCCAGGCCTACTACGCCGCGATGTTGCGCCGCTCCCGACCCGTCGTAATCGAGCATCTCCAAAAACGGCTGCGGCGCAGCGACGACCCGGCCCTGGCCCGCCTCGCCGAGTTCGCCGGACGTCTCGGGGAGCCGGCGCTGCGCGAGCGGCTCACCGCCCTCGCGGACCACGCGGACCCCGAGGTGCGGGTGCAATCGGCGCGGGCGCTGGGCAGCTTCCCGCACCGCGAGTCCGTCGTGGCGTTGACTCGCCTCGTGGCAGACTCCGCCTGGCCGACGCGGGCACAGGCGGTGCGATCACTGGGGATGATTGCGGACGTGACCACCCTGCCGCTCCTCCAGGCCGCGATGCGCGACCCGATATGGTGGGTCCGGCTCCGCGCCGCGCTGGCGCTGATCCGCTTTGCTGCCGCGGGCCGCAAGGCCCTGCTCGAATCCGAGGTGGGCGCCGACCCTGCCGCCCGCGATATGGCGAAGCTCGTCCTTGGCCTCCCCACGCAGGGGCTGGCGGAGTTCGGCGCGTGAGCGGCCTCAGTACGCTGGTCGGGGGGACCGACGTCGCGATTCTCCTGTATTTCCTGGTTCTGAATTCGTTCTATGCATTGCTGCTGCTGCTTTCGATCCCCGAGATCTGGGAGCAAACGCGGCTCGCGGAAGATGAGGATTTCCAGCGCCTGATGCAGAGCGACGCGTTGCCGCCGATCACGATCCTCGTGCCCGCCTACAACGAGAGCGCGACGATCGAGGCCAGCGTGACGGCGATCCTGACGCTCGAGTACCGCAACTACGAGGTGGTCGTCGTGAATGACGGATCGCGCGACGATACGATGGAGAAGCTGCGACATGCCTTCGATTTGTACGAGATCCCCCGCGTCTACCCGGAGACGATCGTCACCCAACCGTTGCGCGCGCTGTACCGCTCGCGCTCGCGCTCGCGACTGCTCGTGCTCGACAAGGAGAACGGCGGCAAGGCGGACTCTCTCAACGCCGCCATCAACGCCAGCCGCTTCCCGCTCGTGATCGCAGTGGACGCCGACACGCTCATCGAGCCCGATGCCCTGCTGCGTCTCACGCGCCCGTTCCTGCTGGGCCGAGAGATCGCCGCCGTCGGTGGGACTGTGCGCGTGGCGAACAGCTGCACGGTGAAGGACGGCCGCGTGATCGACGCGCGCGTCTCCAGCCGGCCCATCGCCGGCATTCAGGTCGTCGAGTACCTGCGCGCGTTTCTCTTCGGCCGGCTGGGGTGGAACCGCCTCGGCGGCAATCTGATCATTTCGGGAGCCTTCGGATTGTTCCGCAAAGAGTACGTCGCCGCGGTCGGCGGCTACCACACCAGCAGCATCGTCGAGGACCTCGATCTCGTCGTGCGGCTGCATCGCTACCTGCGCCACAACAAGATTCGCTACGAGATGCCGTTCATTCCCGATCCCGTGGCGTGGACGGAGGTGCCGGAGTCGATGAAGATTCTCGCGCGCCAGCGAGAGCGCTGGCACCGCGGCCTGATCGCGGCGATGTGGGAGTACAAGGGCATGCTCCTCAATCCTCGCTACGGGCGGATCGGGTTTCTCGCCATGCCGTTCTACGCGTTCGGAGAGATGCTGGCGCCGGTCGTGGAGGTATTGGGATACCTCGTGACGGTCCTGGGACTGGCGTTCGGGATCGTGAACGTGTCGTTCGCGCTGCTGTTCATTCTCGTGGCGTGGGGGTATGGGATGCTGCTTTCGCTCTGGGCGGTGGTCCTCGAAGAGGTGAGCTTCCGCCGCTACCGCCGCTTTGGCGACCTAGTGCGGCTGCTGCTGTTCGCCGTCCTCGAAAATCTTGGCTATCGGCAGTGCACGGTGTGGTGGCGCCTCAAGGCGTTCGGCAGCGTGTGGAGGCGGAGACACGTCTGGGGCGACATGGCCCGCAAAGGCTTCGGAAGCTCCAGCATCGCCGCGCCGCTGCTACTGCTGTGTCTCGCCACGTCCGGCCTCGGCGCCCAGACGGTCCGCGTCGCCGGCTCGGGATCCTACCTTGGCGTCACCCGCAGCCAGGATTGGTCCGCCGCGGGGATGCGACTCGCCCTCGCCACGTCCCAGGGGCATGAGGTCTGGGCGGCCGCGGACCGGCAGGGACGCTTCGGGGAAGCCGACGTGACGGAGCAAATCGGGGGCGTCGTGCATCCTACGCCGCGCTGGTGGATCACGGCGGAAGCAGGGACCGCCAACCGGCCGACGTTCATGCCGAGGAACACGTGGGAGGCGGACGTCACGGCTCTCGTCGCCCCGCGCGTGTCTTTCGGCGTCGCGTACCGCCGCTGGAATTACACGGTCGGTCCGGTCGATGTGATCATCCCCCACGTCAACCTTGAAACGCGCGCCAGTGCGTGGCACCTCCGCGTCTACCTCTCCCGCAACACCTCGGGACGCACGGACGTGGCGTTCTTCCTCCGGGCAACGCGGCCGATCTCGCAGCGCACCGCGGCGTGGGTGCTGGGGGGAGCGGGACGCGAGAGTTATTTCGTCGCAGACTCCGCGGGACGGCAAGTGCGGTCTCTCGAGACAGTGACCGGCACGGCCGGCCTTCGCTACACCGCGGGCCGTGGCTTCACACTCCGGGCCGAGGCCACCGTAATCAGGTCGCGGCCCGTGCTGTCCCGCCGGGGCGTGAGCATCGGGCTCGAAAGGCAGTTCTGAGATGGAAGGCGCGTGACCCGGGTCACAACGTGAGCCCCACGCTTGCGTTTCCGAACGGTTCCCGTAGCCATTGAGGGGGAGGCAGTCATGAAGGCTTGGAAAATTGCGTTGCCGCTCACCGGCATGGTCGCGCTGCTCCACTTGTCTTGCGTGGACTTTACGGCCCCGGGAGACCAGGCAAACGACCGCATCTCGATCGTCAACAACCCCGCCACGCTCGCGGCGCAGGTGACGTACTTCAGCACGCCCGTCCCCGTGGACGCCAACGGCGTAGGCTATCCATCCGCGCCCGCCGCATCCGCGCCCCTGGCCGTCATGAGGGGCGCAGCCAGCCCGGCGGCGTTCACCTTGACGCTCGTCGCCGAGGTGGCGCCCCCAATCGTCGGGGGCCAGACGCTGCAGGCGACCTCCGTCTCGATCGTGGGACAGCAAGCCGTCGTGAGCTACAACATGCGCGGGAACCTGTATATCGGAGCGATCGACGTCTTCGATCTTTCCAACAACAACGTACCCACCCTGAGATCGCGGGCCACTTTTCAGAATACCGATATCAGCTCGGTCTCCGTTTCCGGGACGAACGTCTATGTCGCCGAGGCGACGGGTGACACGGGGTTCGCGTCGCCCGCCGTGTTCGAAGTCATGCAGCTCGTGGGTTACAACCTCGTCCTGGCCGGCAATCGCCGCACGGCATTGTCGAGCTTCGCAGGCACGAGTGCGACGGCGACGGCGACCCGGGCCTATGCGACATCCGGAGACAACGGCGCCTTGTTCGTCATCAATCCGATCACCTTGGCCCGCATCGACTCTGTTCAGCTGCACGATGCACGCTGGGTTGACGTCGCGGGCGGGAAGGTCGCCGTCGTTCAGGGGACGCCAGGGCAACTCGCGGTTTTCAATGAGACCACCCTCGCCCCCATCGGGACTTGGTCGTTTACCGGGGCGGGCATTGCCCAGTCGAAGTCCACCGTCCAGCTCGTCGGGGGCAAGGCGTTTATCGGCGCCGGCACTGGCGGCGTCCAGGTCCTCAGCGCCGCGACCGGCTTAGTCGTGGGTTCGGTGCCGCGCCCCAACCCCGCTACGCTCACCCCGCCACTACCGGACTCCGTGGTCGTCACCAATGCGGCTTCTGTGGATGCCGACCTGCTGTTCATTTCGAACGGCGAGGCCGGTGTCTACGTTGCGCGGGGAAGTCAGGTCTTCTCGGCGACAGGCAGTGAAACGGCGCAAACGATCACGATGCTCGGCAAGCTGCGGTTCGCCAATCTGCAGTCCGTCAATCACGTGGCCTACAGCAGCCAGGATCAGTATTTGATCATCGCCGCCGGGTTGGGCGGGCTCAAGATGGTCAAGGTCAACAACTAGCTCGTCCTAGGCGGCAGGGGCTTAACGTAGCGCCCCACCTCGCGTCTCAACGAGGACCCGCAACCATCGAGGAGCAGGCCATGAGAAAGCGCACCGTCATCGCCGCATTGCTGGCTCTGACGCTTGGCGTGCCCGCCGCCGCAGCGGCTCAGCAGCCCGTCGACACCACCAGAGACCGCCATGAACTTCGCAGCGACCGGCGCGAACTGCGTCGCGATCGGCGCGACATACGTGGAGATCACCGCGACATCCGGCAGGACCGCCGCGAGCGCAGGCAGGATGTCAGAGCGGGTGACTCGACGGCCGTCCGGCAGGATACCCGCGAGCTGCGTCAGGACCGGCGCGGTCTTCGGGGGGACCGCCGCGACCGCCGGCGGGACCGCCGTGAAATCCGCGGGGATCGTCGTGACCTGCACCGCGATCGGCACGACAGTACCAGAACATCCCCGTAACTGACAACGCGACGGGCGCTGCGGGGCCGCGAGTCTAGCGGCCTCGCAGTGTCCGCGCCACCCGCTCCGCTTCCCGCAACACCCGCAGCGCGTTCAGCCCCGCCACCTTCTTCACATCCGCCTCACTCCACCCACGCCGCAGCAGCTCGGCCAGAAGATCGGGGAACTTCGAGACGTCTTCGAGACCCACCGGGACTTCGCTGATGCCGTCGAAATCCGAGCCGAGTCCCACGTGATCGACCCCGGCGACGTCGCGGATGTGCTCGACGTGGTCGGCGACCTGCTGCAGCGTCGCGTGGGGCGCCCGCGCCTCCCAGGCCCTCATCGAATCGGCGCGTATGGCCGAATCGGCGCCCGACGCGCTCAGGGCGCGCGCCCAGGCGCTCACGCTGTCGCCGTAGGCACGGACCGCTTCGGAGACAAAGCCGGGATTGAAGTTCACCATGACGATGCCGCGGTTGGCCGGCACGAGCTTCAGGATCGAGTCGGGCACGTCGCGCGCGTGGTTGGTGAGCGCCCGGGCAGACGAGTGCGAAAAGACGACCGGCGCGCGCGACGTGTGCAGCGCGTCGGACATCGTCATGTCGTTCACGTGCGACAAGTCGACCAGCATGCCGAGCCGGTTCATCTCGAGCACCACTTGCTTGCCAAACGGCGAGAGTCCGCGGCGCACCGTATCGGTGGACGCGACGGCCCAGTCGAGAGTGCGCCAATGCGTGAGCGTCATATACCGCACGCCCAGGCGGGAGAACATCCGCAATGCGCCGAGCGAGTTCTCGATCGCATGCCCGCCTTCGATTCCGATCAAGCACGAGATCTTCCCCGCGGCGAAGTTGTGCTGTACGTCGGCCGCCGTGTAGGCCATCGCCATTTGGCCCGAGTACTTCGCGCAGAGACGGTGGGCCAAGTCGATTTGCTCGAGGGCATACACCGCCGGATGGGGCCCTGAGTCCATCGTGGTCACCGGTACGAACGCGGCCCAGAACTGCGCGCCGACGCCGCCAGCGCGCAGCCGCGGGATGTCCGTCATCAGCCGCGCCTGGTTCACGGCGAAATCGACCGAATCGAGCCCTCCGCGCTCGCGGATGGCGTCCGGGATGTCGTTGTGGCCGTCGATAAGCGGGACCGTGCGCAGGATGCGGAGTGCCTGCGCGCGGTAGTCCTGGGCGGTTAGCCGGTAAGGCGGTAGAGCGGCAAGGGTCAGCAATACGAGACCGAAGCGACGCAACATCGTTCCATCCAGCGTGTTGGGAGCGGGAAAGCTGGCGTCGCCCCTCCCTGTTATCAAGATTACGTTTCGTCCATGAGTCCTGAGTCGAAGGTCAAGATCGCCCTCGAGGTGAACGGCGAGGGGACCGAGGTCGCGTTCGCTCCCCACAAGACGCTCCTCGAAGTGCTGCGCGAAGACCTGGGACTCACCGGCACGAAACATGGCTGCGAATTGGGGGAGTGCGGCACATGCACCGTGCTGGTCGATGGGACGCCGGTGCTGTCGTGCCTCGTGCTCGGCCTCGCGTGCGCCGGCCACGCGGTGCGCACGGTCGAAGGCATGGCACAGGGCGGTAAGCTGCATCCTCTGCAGGAGACATTCGCCGACCTCGGCGCGGCGCAATGCGGCTACTGCACGCCCGCCTTCCTGCTGGCGGCCGAAGCGCTGCTCGCCGCGAACCCCAAGCCTTCGCGCGACGAGATCAAGGACGCGCTCGCCGGCAACCTCTGCCGCTGCACGGGCTACATCAAGATCTACGAAGCGGTAGAGTTGGCCGCGGCTCGGATGCGTGGAGAAAGAGCCGAGCCCGCGCGGGAAACGTTGTATGGCCAAGCATAGAGTGATCGGGAAGGCGCTGCGCAAGGTAGACGCGGTCGCGAAGGTCACGGGCGCGACCCGCTTCGCCGACGACCTCGCCTTCCCACGCATGCTCTACTGCAAGCTGTTGCGCAGCACCGAACCGCATGCCCGCATCGTCTCGATCGACACCTCAGATCG
>Ga0209220_1000085_pt1 | contig 45547 bp, 48 predicted proteins | sample BlaSpr_A8_OM3_M3_FD_187984 | JGI IMG/M metagenome (GOLD analysis project Ga0209220, IMG submission 187984) | Forest soil microbial communities from Thunder Bay, Ontario, Canada - Black Spruce, Ontario site 2_A8_OM3_M3 (SPAdes) (version 2) | ecosystem: Environmental > Terrestrial > Soil > Boreal... | reverse complement strand
CGTTCGTCAGCTCGGCATTCGTGCCCACTGCCTCGATGCCGGGTCCCGTGCGTGCCTTCGCGGAAAACCAGCCGGTCACCTCGATCGTCAACACGATCAGAGCCTTGTTCGAGCAGCAGCCGGTCGGAGGCGAAATCTGGATCGCCCTCGCCTGGTGCGTCGGCATCGTCCTCATCGCCTATGCGTTCGCCATGGTCGCCTACCGGCGCAAAATAGCCTGAAATATCCAGGACGCTGGCCGCCCGGGGGTTTCTCGGATAGTCTGCCGGCCCATCTGTGTCGCGTGAATCCAGGGGGTGAAGCGTGTCCAATCGTGCTCGAGTGTCCTCGGGCTATGGCAACAGCCCTGGCAACAGGCGCCCTAGCGCGAGCGCCGCTGCGAGCAGGACAAGGAGTAAATGCGCGCTCACGCAACCAAGGCACCCTCGTTTCTTTCCGTAGGCTGCCTCGTAGACCGCCGATAGCGGCGGCTTCGGCTTTACGATCTTGGAACCTAGCCAAGGCAACCCCGGGACGGCGTATTCGCTCTCCTTCTTTTTCTGGCTCACAGCTCTGTGTCCCCATGCTCCGCAGACGTCATGCCTATCTGAAGCTCCACACGTCCTGACGCGGCGGGCGAGAGTTCATTCGACTGCAGTCATGGGAAGGCAAACGGAGAGTCGAGTTCGAGGGAGAGAGGAATACGACTTGGCACGGGCCAGCGAACGGACCGGAAGCCCGGGAGTGAGCTCAAAACGGCAACAGGCACATCGGTTGTCAGGTTGTTGTCAGGTTGTTGTCAACCTCCCCACCCACAAGCACTCTTGGGGACGCCGTTTCGAATTCAAAAAATGGCTCCGGTACAGAGATTCGAACTCTGAAGCTTGCGGTTAACAGATCGCTGCAGCCCGTTCAAAACTGGTGGTCTGAATTCGCTGCGTGTCACCAAATGCCGCCGAACGTCATGGTTTGCCACCGGCGTTGCTGTACACATCGGCCCGCAAGCGGGTGGGCCGGCGGGTCATATAGCCTGGTCAGGCTCACCTAAAGGTTGCCCGCACAGCTTAGGAGGAGGACGCCGTGGACGTTGGATTCATCGGTCTCGGTCGAATGGGCAGACCCATGGTCGAGAGGCTCATGGCTTCCGGGCATCGGGTTCACATCTTCAACCGATCCGAAGGACCGATGGAAGCCCTGTCTCGATCAGGCGCGTTTCGAGCGAGTTCCGTCGCCGAGGTTGGTTCTCGCAGCGAAGCCGTCCTGACTGCCCTGCCAACTGTCGAGTCCGTGATGTCAGTATTTGCGCAGTTGGCCGACGTTGCGCGAGACGGTCAGCTCTTCTCCGACCACTCGACCGTCAACATCGATACGAACCAACGCTGCGCTCAAATGCTTGGGTCGAAGGGCGCTAGGTTTCTAGACGCGCCAGTCTCCGGTGGCCCGGCTGGCGCGGTCGCCGGCACTCTGACGGTGATGGTCGGCGGGGATTCGGACGCGTTCGACCGCCTGCTTCCGATATTCCAGGCATTCGGCAAGAACATCAGGCTTTGCGGCGGCGTGGGAGCGGGCCAGGCGGTGAAGCTCGTCAACCAACTATTGGTCGGGATCAATACGGTGGCTGTCGCCGAAGCGTTGGTGTTCGGTGTAAAGCTAGGGGCCAACCCCCAGGTGCTGCTCGAGATCATCGGGTCGTCTTTCGGCGGCTCAACGATGATGACGCGCAACGTACCCCGGTTCATCTCGAGGGATTTCAGCGGGGCCTCCCCCGTAAGTCTCATCCTGAAGGACCTCGGCATCATCCACGACGAAGCCAAGACGAATGGTTCTCCGGTAATTCTCGGTGGCTTCGCGGAGCAACGGTTCGTGGAAGCCGCCGGACGAGGATGGAACCAGGAGGACATGGCAGCGGTAGTCAAGCTGTACGAAGAGTCGGCTGATACGCAGGTCGGGGGACGCTGAGCCTGCCGCGATTCGCCGCCAACATTTCGATGCTGTGGCCGGAGCTCGAGCCACTCGATCGCTTTCGGGCAGCTGCGGACGTTGGGTTCCGCAGCGTTGAGATGTTGTTTCCCCATGAGCTCGATGCGCAAGAGCTTGCGCGCGTCTTGTCACAGCTCGGGCTTGAGATGGTGGTCTTCGACCCCGCAGCGGGCGACTGGAAAAATGGCGAGCGTGGGCTGATGAGCCTGCCTGGCCGCGAGGATGAGTTTCTCGGCACTGTTCTTGCCGCGCTCGAGCTCGCGGCAAGGATCGGCACCAAGCATCTAAACATCCTCGCCGGCACACCATCCGCATCCCTGCCGCCCGACGAGGTGGAGAGGACGCTACTCAACAACCTGAAGCGAGCGGCCGACCTTTGCGCCCGGGAGGAAATCACCGTGCTCATCGAGAACATCAACCACGTCGATATGCCGGGTTACCGGATCGGTACGGTCGCCGAGGCGGCCAGGATCGTCGAGGCAGCCAATAGCCACAACGTCCGGCTGCAGCTCGACCAGTACCACGCGACCATGGCGGGTGAGGACCCTATCGCCGTGCTCGCGACGCACCTGCCACGCGTTGCTCACGTCCAGGTTGCCGACGTTCCGGGTCGCCACCAGCCCGGGACCGGCAAGGCGCCGATCATCGCGTTCCTAGACGATCTCGATCGGGCAGGCTTCGACGGCTACGTCGGCCTCGAATACAGGCCGCTCGGCGCCACCCGCGACAGCCTTAGGTGGATGGATCGCTTCCGATTGGGAGCCGATTGACCTGCCGCCAACTGGTGGCCTAGGTCGCCAAGTCTGAACCGGCGACCGAGAAGCGTCGGTCGAGGAGCTGCATCCGAACGCACGCCGTGACACAGGACACGCATCGAAGACCGTGGTTTTGTCATGACTACTGTCCTGCGACATCTGCCACCAAACGGAACAGAGCACTTCCGCCCTCGCCGATTCCCACGACCATCAAGTCCACCAGACGAGTGACAGCCCGGAGTCGCGCCTACCTAGTGTCCGTCCTAAGTGGGCTGCTTGATGCAAATGGGTCGACCAAAGTTTGGCCGCGCTCGCAGCCATAACAAGGGGTTGACGGAACCCGGCTGAGGCCTCCGCAGGCGGGACACATCAGGATGCGATCTGATATTCGGAAGGCAATCTTGTGACCGCGGACTAAGACCACAAGGTAGTTGGCGGATATCACAGCAGAGACGACTTCCTCGCCGACTCCGAAAGGGCCCGACCTATCATCTGCTCGTCGTACTTGTCGTTTCAAGCCACGGACATGATAGTCCTCGCCACAGTTCAATCATTGACCAGTTCGATGCCGGGGACTATCGGTCTTCGAGGATCGGGTCGAGTGCATGCTGCCCGACGCGAAGATCACACACACATCTATGAGGGAACGAAACAGATCCAGCGTGTTGTGATCGGGAGTGGATCTAACCGTAGCCGCCCCAGCACCTGATCCGCATCCTCATTGCCGTGTAAGGATCGAAGGCTACGCCATGGCAGGCGTGTTTTGTCAGTCGAAAGCTTTGGAGTCGACCCATTCTCTCGGCCGAATCTCAGGCTCAGGGTGCAAACTGGCACAATCTGGCACACTGGCACAATCTGATCGTGAATATGCCCCGACGAGATGTCCGTCAACGCCACGAGCACCGATGTTCTCGGCGCGCGCTGGCGGTGGGAGCGATCATCTTCACGGGTGCAGCGGATCCGTCTCAAACCGACCGATGTAGCTGCAATGCGCCTCTCAGGTGACGAAGGCGTCGGTCTCTACGAACCTCCGGATGTTCGGCCGGGATCTTTCGCGCGAATTGACGAGGAACTTCTCAACCGGCTCCGCGTCCTCAAGGATGTAAGTGCGACTGCATCCGATGTATTGGATGAACTTGGGTGGCGCCTCTCTGTCTCAGTCGATGACCTTCCGTGCCGAGTGGCACCAAACACGACTGTCGTAGGTCAGGCCGTTACGCTTGCGTACCTTCCCGACCGTAGAACTCTGGCCGGCGTCGGTATCGCTGGCGAGCCACCAAAGCTGGCGCACCATGTTATTTACCGATTTGCCAAGCCTGGAGATGTCATGGTCATCGATGGTCGCGGACTTGGAGCAATTTCCGTGCTTGGTGGACGTGCAGCATCTGCTGGAGTCACCTCGGGTCTCGCGGCGGCGATAGTGGATGCTGGAGTCCGGGACTTGGACACCTTAGAGCAGCTTGGATTTCCGATATGGGCTCGACATGTAACTCCAGTGACCGGGAAGGCACGAGCCGAAGCAGTCTCTGTAAATCGGCCGGTCTGTTGCGGCGGCGTCCAGGTAGTTCCGGGCGATCTAGTTGTCGCAGACAGAACCGGAATCTGCTTCGTGCCGCTCGAACTTGTTGCAGAAGTCGTCTCGCGAATAATTGACGTCACCGCGTTTGAGACCAAAGAGCTCTCAAAAGTCACAAAGGCCAGATCGAATCGACGGCGCATACCGTCCTAACTGCGTCAGCGTGCGGTTCGGAGGATCTTTCGGGCTTGCTCCGCTACCGGGAGGTCTACAAACTCGCCATTAGGCAGCCGCGTCGCGGCGCCTCCAGAAGCCTCGAAAGCCTGGAGAACTCGCATGGCCCAGTCGATCCTTTCGGGCGGCGTCGTGAACACCTCATTGATTATTGGCACCTGGCGCGGGTGAAGAGCTGACTTGCCAAAGAAGCCGAGGCGGCGCGCCGCCTCGGCTTGATGGCGAAGGCCACCATCGTCCACCAAGTCTGTGAAGACGCCATCACTCGGCGGCGGTTTCGCCGCGGCCCGGGACGCTATCACGAGCGCTGAGCGAGCGTAGAGCAATTCCAGATCTCCTGCCTCAGCGCCCAGGTCCGTTGCGAGGTCCAAATTGCCGAACGAAAGCCGCGTACATGCATCACTGGCTGCGATCTCATTTACTGCCATCACGCCGCGAGCGGACTCGATCGTGCAGTCGAGAAGAATCCCTGGCGCCCGCGCCGCCACCCAGGCAACGTCATCAACCGACTCTACTTTCGGCACTCGTAATCCGCTCACCAAACCGCCGAGTGCCTCGATGTCGTGCTCACATGTGTCCGTTCGCGGTCGGTTGACGCGCACCCAACATGGACGACCGTTGATCGCTTCGGTCACCAAGCGTCGCGCAGCGTCCTTTAATGAGTCCGGCACAGAATCTTCGAGGTCGAGAATCGCGGCGTCGGCGCCAGCATCGAACACTTTGTCCAGCAGTCGCTCATTGTGCCCGGGCGCGAAAAGCCAACTTCGCGGCGATTCCACGTCGGCGCGCCTACTCGTCATCCAGGCCGAACTCTCGGAAAACGTCTGCCGTGTCCTGGCCCAGTAACGGCGCTGTCGATGCCGGCAAGTTCGCCGCGGCTCCAAAGCGCAATGGTGAGCCCGTGGCCGTATATCGGCCCACGACCGGGTGCTCCAACTCGCTCAACATCTGATTTGCCGCCGAGCTGAATTCGTCTGTCGCGACCAGTTCCTTGAATGTCCGGTAAGGTGCCCACAAGACGCCCTTCTCGTCAAACGTCCTCCCCACGTTGGCCAAGTCCCGATCGGCGATCCACGAGCCGAGCAGCTCGCTGATTTCACGGCGCCCACTCCATCGATCACCCTCCTTCCGGAAGTCAAGACGAAGGTTGGCCTCTAACTCGGCGAACCTGCGGGTCTGGCCAGTGGCTTCTCCGAGGCTTGTCCACTGGCGTGGTGTCAAAGCCAACACGATGAGGTACTTGTGGTCGCGCGTGAGAAAGTCACGACCGAGGGTTCCGTAAAGGTAGTTGCCGAATCGGCCGCGAGGCTGTGCCACGAGCTCGGCTTCGGCCAGGAATCCAAGGTGGCCGGCGACCGCGATGGCGACGTCTGCAAGGCTGAGCTCGACCAGCTGGCCCTCGCCGGTCAGCCGGCGGTGCCGCTCGGCGGCAAGAACAGCCATTGCGGACAGATAACCGGTGAGAGCGTCCCACGCTGGAAGCACATGGTTGACCGGTCCATAGTGCCCCTCGGGTCCCGTGACAAACGGAAAACCGAGCTCAGCATTCACTGTGTAGTCGACGGCAGATGCGCCGCTGCGCTTGCCTGTGATGAGAACCATGATGAGGTCGGGACGCTGCTTGGCCAGGGTTTCGTAGGAGTTCCAGCTTGCGATCGGAAGGTTGGTCACAACGATGCCAGCTCCATCGCCTGGAGCAGTGATCAATTTTGTGACTCGAGCCTGCCCGGCCACGCTGCGGGTGTCAATCGCTACCGAACGCTTGCCCTGATTCAGTCCGGCCCAGTAGAGGCTCTGACCGTTAACGACCGGCCAACGCCCAATATCGATTCCTCCGCCGGGCGGATCAACACGGACCACGTCTGCTCCCAGGGCCGCCAGCGTCACTCCACAAAGCGGTGCAGCCACGAATGCCGACAACTCGACGACTCGCAGGCCCGAGAGGATTGGTTTCCTGGCGCCGGCGTTCAATTGCTTTGCTCGAGAAGCGCCTTGCCTACCACTCGCAGTGAGAGAATCTCTTCGGCACCTTCAAAGATGGTCAGAACGCGAGCATCCACGAAATAGCGCGAGACATCCATCTCTTCGCTGTAACCCATGGCGCCGTGGACCTGCATGGCTTCGCGAGTCACTATCTCCGCAGCCCGAGAGGCGTAAAGCTTGGCCAGCGCCGCCTCGGTTTGACCTCCCCCAGCGTTGAGCAATCGAGCAGCGCGATAGCTGAGCTGGCGACTCGCATTGAGCAAAAGCAGCATGTTTCCGAGCTTGGATTTGATGAGCTGGTTCGTCGCAATCGGCCCTCCGAACGCCCGACGCGACCTTGCGTAGGCCAACGAGTCGTCCACTGCTGCCTGCATCAGCCCGACCGCGCGGCCGGCGGTCTGAATTCGCCCGATCGCAAAGCCCTCCATCTGCAGATAGAAACCGCGATTGAGCCACTCTTCTCCGCCAACCAGCGCGTCCGGCGGAAGGCGCAGCGCCTCAAACGAAAGGTCGAACGTGTGCATTCCTCTGTATCCAATCGTTGGAATTGCCCGGCCGCGCAGGGTGCCGCCGTCTGGCTGGCGAAATTCGAACTCGTGACCATCGAACCTCGGCTTCTCAACCACGAAAACAGACAGCCCGCGGTGCCCTGTGTCCGCGGTGCGGCACAGAACCATGATGAGCTCGGACCGACCCGCGAAAGTGCACCAAAGCTTGGTCCCGTTGATCACCCAATCTCCACTTGCAAGTAAGGTCGCCCGACACTGGATATCCCCGACATCCGACCCATGGTCAGGTTCCGTGACGGCGACGGCGACGAGCTTTTCACCGCTCGCAATGGAAGGCAGCCACTTGCGCTTTTGGGGCTCAGTGCCGGCCCGTAAGAGTGCACGGACCAAGATTTCAGGCCGAGTGATCAGGCTTCCACCGACAGCAAGAGAAGCCATCGACAGCTCTTCAGTCGCGATCAGCATCGCCAGGAAGTTCTCCGCCGGCTGCGACCCGCCATATTCCGCGGGAATGGACATCCCAAACAGGCCCAGATCGGCGACCCCCCGGATCACCTGATCGGGAATGTCGAGGTCCAGGCGGTGGATCTGATTGGCGCGTGGCTGGATTACGCGACTTGCGAAGTTGCGGATGGTTGCCCTGAGCAGTCGATGTTCGTCAGTTGCGCCAAGGTCTTCTGTGTGCGTTACGCGATCGACCAACCCCGCTTTGAGGATATCGATGCTCTCGGCTGAGACGTCACTTGCCGTCAAAGCGATCGCTTGCCGGTAGGCGATCTCAGCCAGCGCGCTGGCACCCGAATCGGAGCAGAAATCGGCCCACTGCAACAAAGCGATTGCAGCCTCGGAATGCGCGTAGCGCCACGACATATGGTCGATCGCGACTTGATGTTCGGCCGGGCCATCTCTCTTGACCGCCTGCGCCACGCTGTGGCGAAGTGGCTCGAGGCGCTCGCTCAGTTCCGCCGCACGCATCGACGAATCAATCATCGGTAGAGGCGGCATCCGGCCCCAGGGTCTCGGCCCGTTGCCGTTTCAAGCGGTCGGTCGGAGTTGCGTAAACGTGCTCAAAGATGGCGGCGGGACCTGGACGTGGCAGCGCCTCAACAGCGTGCTGCGCCTCATCGATGTCGTGTGCTATCTGTGCGACCGATTTGGCCTCTAGCTCTGCGGACCACCATCCCGATTGCGTCGCGAAACGTCTGACCCGCTCGATCGGATCGCGTTTCATCGCCGCAGCCACCTCGGAATCGTCGCGATATTCCTTGGGATTGTCCGAGGTGTTATGGAAGCCGAGCCGGTAAGTCTTGCACTCGACCAACGTGGGACCTGCACCGGCCAGCGCTTGCTTGGCGGCCGCCGAGCACGCGGCGAAGACTGCCAGTACGTCGTTGCCATCGACCGCCACTCCAGGAAATCCATAGCCCGCAGCGCGGACGGCGAAGTTCGAAGCCGCTGTCTGTTTCTGCACTGGAGTCGAGATCGCGTACTGATTGTTGATGAGGACGAACACAACCGGAACCCGCATCAAGCCGGCGAGGTTGCAGGCTTCATGAAAGTCACCTTCCGATGAAGCGCCGTCGCCGAAGTAGACCATGACAACGCTTTCGACGCGACGAATCTTCATTGCCCAGGCAAGGCCAACCGCCTGTGGCAGCTGAGCGCCGATCGCTTCCTGGCGGGGCAACAGATTCACGTCGAGAGGGATGGTGGCGTGATCGATACGGCCCATGTAGCGGGCGAAGAGCCTCACCAATGGAAGTCCGTGACGAAGCATCGCCGGCTGCTCCCGAGATGCGGGAACAATCCAGTCGGTGCGCGGATCGAGCGCCATGGACGAGCCGACTACCGCCGCCTCCTGGCCGTACACAGGTCCATACAAGGCGATTCGACCCATTCGCTGCAGCTTGATCAAGCGCTCATCGATCGCGCGAGAAAGCAGCATCCACCGCAAGCTCTCCACGACCTGCTCTCGAGTCATCGGACATTGGCCGGAGAGGACACCATCGGCGCCCAAGATCTGGGCGGCGGCGTCGCCGTTGGATGAGGGCATCGCTGCGACAGTGCGCTTCTTCATTCCTAGAATGCCAGCGAGGCTCGAGCTGCCTTCAAGATCCGCTCGACCGAAGGAAGAAAGTGGTCTTCCAACGCGCCAGGCGGGTACGGCGAGTCGCGCGCGGCGACTCGCTGGATCGGGGCGTCCATGGACCTGAAGGCTTCTTGCTGCAACGTGGCCGCGATCTCGGCCCCAAATCCTCCGGTGAGTGCTGCCTCGTGGACGATGATGGCTTTTCCAGATGTCCGGAACGCCTCAACGAGCCCGTCGACGTCGAGCGGCACCAGTGTCCGCAGGTCGAGCACCCCGACAGCTGCCCCCTCTTCCGCAAGACGGTCGGCGGCTTCCATACACATGTGAACCGCCGCACTCCACGCGATCAGGAGAAGATCCGACCCCTCGCGGACCAGCCGGGAGCGCCCGAATGGAACGGGTTGGTCGCCGACCGGCACCTCTCCGCGAATCCTGCGATATATCCGCTGCGGCTCGAGAAACAGCACTGGGTCGGGGTCTCGAATTGCCGTCAGCAGGAGTCCCTTTGCATCGTCCGGGAAGGCGGGACAAACGACTTTCAGGCCAGGCGCCTGGCTGAACATGGCTTCGATCGAATCGGGGTGAAATTCCGGAGTTCGGGCCCCGCCGCCGAACGGGGCGCGGATCGTGACCTGCGCGTGGAATCGCCCACGCGACCGAAAGCGACACCGCGCAAGCTGCGGGCCGATCTGGTGAAAGGCTTGCTGGGTGAAGCCGAGAAACTGGATCTCCGCGATCGGAATCATGCCTCCAATCGCCAGTCCAATCGACGAGCCGATGATCGCTCCCTCGGCCAGCGGCGTGTCGACAACGCGCTCCGATCCAAATCTATCCATCAGTCCTCGGGTGACTCGGAAGACACCGCCCAACCTGCCCACATCCATTCCCAAAACCATGACCCTCTCATCCCGCTCCATCTCCTCGAAGATGGCGCTTCGTATGGCCTCGAGAATCGACATCGTCTCGGTCCGCTTGGCGGCGGGCTGTGCCACGTACGTCAAATTACTTGCTCACGCCGCAGCGCTTCCAAATCCGCCTCCGTGAGTCCCAACAGGTGGCCGTAGATGGTGGCGGTGTGTTCTCCAAGTCTTGGCCCTGCGTGATCTATCCGTCCTGGGGTTCGTGACAGACGACCTGCCACGTTCTGCATTCGAACATCTCCGAGCTCCGCATCGGGAATTGTGACGATGTTCTGACGCGCTTCGAAGTGAGGATCGCGGAACACGTCCCGGACGTCGTAGACGGGGGCCGCAGCGGCGCCCGCCTCGTTCAAGACTGTGAGCACGTCATCGGCTGTGTGCGCCCCAATCCACTCTGCGAGGATCCCGTCGATCACTTCATGATTGCGGGTGCGCGCTGGATTGTCCGCGAACCTCACATCCGTGATCAGATCCGGTCGCGAAATCGCTCGGCACGTTCGTTCGAACACGCTCTGCGAACTGGAAGAGATTGCAATCCAGCGTCCATCTTTTGTCCGGAACGTGTTGCGCGGGGCCGCAAACGGGAGTCTTGATCCCATACGCTCGGCCACCAGTCCGAGCTGGTCGTAGTCGATGAACTGATGACCGAGCATAGTCATCAGTGGTTCATAGAGTGCAAGATCTATCCATTGCCCACGCCCGGTCCGGGTGTCCCTCTCGTGTAGAGCCACCATCACTTCATACGCGCCGCACAGGCCGGCAACGGCGTCCGCTAAGGGGAAACCCGGCAGGAGCGGCGGGCCATCAGGCTCGCCGGTCACGTTTGCATAGCCACTCATCGCTTCGGCGAGGGTTCCAAAACCAGCCCGGTGGCTGTAGGGTCCGTACTGGCCAAAGGCCGTGATGCTCAGCATCACGAGGCGCGGGTTGACTTCGGCCAGATGAGGGTAGTCGAGCCCCCAAGCAGCCATTGTACCCGTGCGGAAATTCTCGACAAGGACGTCCGCTTTCTCCACCAGCCGCTTCAGCAGCGCCTGTCCCTTCGGCTTGTGCAGGTCGAGGGTGACGGACTTCTTGTTGCGCGAGAGAACCTTCCAGAAGAGAGGAACGCCGTCCTTTGTGCTTCCCCAGCTCCGAACCATATCGCCCCGTGGGTGTTCCACCTTGACGACGTCAGCGCCAAAATCGGCCAGCCACATGGCCGCCATCGGGGCCGCCACAAAGGACGCAACGTCTAAGACGCGAATGTTTGTGAGGGGCCGATCGTCAGGCCTGGGCAACGGGGTCACCGAGGGGAATGGGCTCCCGGCCAAACAGCAAGAGCGCAGAGCCGCCGGCAACGGCACCGACTGAGATAACGAGGAGCATTCGGCTGACGTCGGTCGCAGACGCGAGCAGGCCCGCCAGCGTCGGCACCGTCGCCAGCAGAACTCCAAACAGCGCAGTTCCAATGCCAAAGATGGTCGCTCGTAGCGGTTCAGGACTCTCGAGGCCGATCATGCTGTTCAGGGCCGGGATGCACGCGCCAAATGCAAGCCCTGTTCCCGCGGCGGCCAGCACGATCAATGAGGGTTGCGTTTCTATCGCTATGGCTGCGACTCCAGCTCCGAGAAGTACTGTGGTCGCCGCAGCAACCGCCCGGTAACCGAACCTGCTGGCCACGAATGAGTAAGCGAGTGCTCCCGCCGCAGTACAGATTCCAGCCGCGGTGAACGTCAGGCCGGTATAAAACCCAGCACTTCCGGACGCAGACTCGATGATCTTCACTCCCAAGAACTGCGCGGAGGTGAAGTTGACGATGTTCGCAGCACCCTGGACCATGACCAGCAGTGCTGCCATCCGCAGGTTATCCCGGGGGACCAGAGTTACGAGCTGCCGCAGCGACAGTTTTCTATGTGGCTCGTTTCGGCGGCTCGTTTCGCGCACCCGGAAAATGAGAGGCACGACTGCGGCGCACATTAGCAAGCCCGCCAGCGCGAACTGGTAGCGAAGTCCGATCCGAACCACCAAAAGACCTCCCAGTAAAGGTCCGATCGATCGGCCGACGGCCACGGAGGAGCCGATAAGCCCGTAAGCGCGCCCCACCTCAGAGTTGGGCGTCTCGGAGCCGACAAGAGCCGCCATTGCGGCCTGGTTGCCAGTCACCGATCCAGAAAGAAACCTGACCACGACAAGCTGCATCGGGGTCTGGACGAAAGCCAACGCCGCTACGAATAGACCACCCAATCCAGTAGCCCGCACGGCCATGCTCTTGCGGCCAAACCGATCTGCAATGCGACCCCAAAATGGGGACGAAACGATGAGGCTGACACCGATCGCACTCCCCGACAGTCCGACCCACAGTGAAATCTGGTGTGGATCGTGGACTCCGAGTTCCCGTTGAATGAAAAGCGGTGTGAAGGGTTGCGCCGAATAAACACCGAATTGCGTCACCGCACTCACAATCCAGAGCCATAGCAAGTTTCGCTTCCACTCCGGTTGCGGGGTCATACGTGGATGACAAGCCTGTGGTTACGGTCGCTGCTCATGGCCACCCAGACGCGCGATCCGCGGACTCTGACCTCGTCGATACACCATCACGGTGCGCTTAAACTCGATAACCACGGTGCCATGCTGGTTGAAACCTGTCGTCCGCACGGTCACGATACCGACGTTCTTTCGGGATCTGGATTCCCGTTTCTCCAGCACCTCCGTCTGCGAGTAGATCGTGTCTCCCTCGAACACGGGGGCAGGCAGGCGCACTTCGTCCCAACCCAGGTTTGCCATGGCGTTCTGTGAAACATCACTGACGCTTTGGCCCGTAACCAAGGAAAGCGTGAATGTGCTGTTGACGAGCGGCTTCCCAAATTCCGTCTGACTCGCGTAGAAGTGGTCGAAGTGCAGTGGAGCCGTATTCTGCGTCATGAGAGTGAAGTTGATGTTGTCTGTCGTTGTGACCGTCCGGCCAAGTGGGTGTCGGTAGACATCTCCGACTTCAAAGTCCTCGAAGAATCGACCTCGCCAGCCGGTTTTATCCGTCATCCCGCTCACACCTCACTTCTATCGAGCCGCCGGTCGGCATCGATTCTGGAGTCACCGAACGACTCCGGACTAGAAGGAAACGTTGAGGGGTCGGTATCCTCGAATCGCTTTGCCCGTGAAGCGCGGCGGCTCAGCCTCGGGATCCAGTCGTAATCTCGGAAACTCCGCGACTATTGACCCGACCACCATCTGGATCTCGGCGCGGGCCAAAGCGGCGCCGGCGCACGTGTGTGGTCCCAAGCTGAAGGCGAGGTGGTCTCGGCTCGCGTTCTCGAGATCGACCTCCTCCGGGTGCGGCCACCGCTGCGGATCGCGGTTTCCCGCAGCGTTGATGCAGAAGACTCCCTCATCTTTCCGAACGGACGCCTCCCCCAAGACCGTGTCCTGATTGGCAAGGCGAGCGACGAACTGCGATGACCCATAGAGTCGCAGGGCCTCTTCGGTGAAGCGCTCGACGGAGTCAGCGCCCTGCTGTCTGAGTCGCTCCGCCAGGAGGGGGTGTGTCGCCAACACGTAAAGAGCGCTGGACATGGTGAGGGCGGTGTTGGCGCTTCCTGCGAAAAGCATGAAGACGACAGCGTAGAAGGTGTCATCCTCGTCCCAGTCCGAGAACATACGGACACCGTCTCGCCAGATGCGGCTGATCAGATCCTCGCCCGTTGGCGCAGCCTTGCGTTGCTGGATGATCGGGCGCAATACCTCTTTGAGACTTTCGATCGACCTGGCAGCCGTCTCAGCTACCGCGGGATCGGGAGCTTGCTGTCTGACCTCCGTCCAAGCGGTTCGGTCATCGATAGCCGTCTTGCAACGCTCGTACAGATCGTGACTCTGCCAATCCAGCCCGCAAACCGACATCATCGTTCGGAACGAGACCTGCTCCGCCAGCTGGCTAAACAGCTCAGCTCGCCCACGCGAAGAAAACGACTGGACGGCTCTGTCGATGATCGGTCGGATCTTGGTGTCGCGCCATGCATCCACTGCTTGCGGCGAGAAGAAGGTCAGCCAGTATCGGTGAAATCGGGTGTGGTCCTCCCCGCGGAGGAACATGACGTCGCGGTCCCCCGAGATGCGATACCAGTCGGCGTCTGCCACCCGCTCTGCAAACTTCCGAAATACCTTCTTATCGGTTCTGTAGACCTGGCGAAGCGCCTCGTAATCGACCGCGACCCAAGCCTTTAGCCGGCTATCCCACTTGACCTTGCCTTGGGATCGGAGCCGTTCATATGTTGGGTAAGGCTCTTCGCCCCACGTGTTGAGGATTGAGTCTCCGGCTACCTTGTTCATGCCCTACTGCTACTTCCTCCGGGACCCTAAGTGCGCGGCGAAGCCAGCTGAAACAACTCGATCGGGTTCCCTGATGGATCTTCGGCGATCGCGTACTTACCGCCCGTCGTAGTGACGGCGTCACCGCGGAAGCGGACCCCCTGCTCGCCGAGTCTCCGGATCTCGGCATCAACGTCGGCAACCTCGAGCCGAAAGCGGTTCCAGCCGCCAGGTTTCGCCTGACCAGGCGGAGCGGTCACGAGAGTCAGCGTCAAGTTGCCTCGTTCCAGGATCGCAAGCGAGCGCAGAGGAAACATGACTTCCTTAAACCCCAGCCGCTGGCAGTAGAAGCGAATGGCAGCCTCTGCGCTCTGCACGACGTACGTGACATTGACGCTGGTCACTGCAGGCCCCTACGCCTAAGGTACCGTTGTCGGCACCGGTGAGTACCTCTCGGTGAAAGCGAGCAAGCGCCGCCACGCATCGTCGCAAGCCTCTCTGTGGGCAGTTGGCGACCAGTTCCCAACCAGCCAGTGATTGTCATTGTCGAAGAAGCTGTGAGGCGCACCGGGGTACGTATGCGACTCAACCTCCACGCCAACCACTCTGACCTCGTCGGCGTACTCCTGGTACTCCTCCTGCGACGTGTGATCAATGCCCGGAAGCAGCATGAGGATCGGAGACTTCATCTCCGGAATCCATTTCGCGATTCGCTCCATGGGCCGCCCACCGTAGAACCCGATGCAGCCGGCGAAGCCGAGACCTGAGGCTGATTGGCGCCAAGAATTGACCCCGCCAAAACAGAACCCGAGGGTAAAGATGGCACTCGGGTTACCCGCGTCCGGAGTTCCCAAATATGCGACGGCTGCCACCACGTCTTGTTGGACGCCCTCTGGCGTGGCCTTGGCGTAATTGCTTTCGTGATCAAAAGACTCATCGCGCTTGTCGGTGCCCGCGGTGCGCCCGTAGTAGTCAATGGCGATGCTGTCGAATCCGACCTCCGCACACCGCAACGCGAGCTCCTTGTAGAAGTTGTGCAGGCCCCGAATGTCCGGAAGAATGATCATTCCGCGACCGGTCGGACGTTCAGCACGAGCGAGGAAAGCCAGGAACTGGTTGCCGTCAGCCGCTGTCAGCTTCAGGTCGTAACTGTCGCCGGCAGCGCCGGAAATCGGAGGGAGCGGCGGTCGTGAGCCAATCGGGTGACACAAACCACCATCAATTTTGAGAGCTGAGCGTATCGGTGTCAAGGCTAGATTCGGCAAGGCGAATACACCGGCTCTCTCCCCAAACCGCCCGAAGCTCCTGCGCCCGATAGCAAACCTTGACTACGTCGACTAATGCGCTTACGATCCTGGGGATAGCTCGATCTGCTATTCGCCACTCCGAATTAGCCAGCCGAGAAGGTGCGCTGCGTTAAGCAATCGACTTGACGGGAGGTAGAAAGACGGCGATCGGACCCGCGCTGAGCACATTCGTGGTCAGCCTGACTGCCTTTGACGAGAATGGCCAGCTGGACGAAGGCGGGATGCGGGCACATCTTCGGCGGTTGGCCGATGCCGGCGTGGGTGTATACGTCGGGGGGTCGGGCAGCGGGGAGGGACGCACGCTGTCGCTGGCGGAGACCCAAGCGATACTCGAGATCGCGGCCGATGAACTGAAGGGAAAGGCACCCGTTCGAGGCATGGGTGTCGATCCGTTCACTGCTGGCGAGATGGTCCAGGTCGCGAAGCTCGTCGAGTCTGTGGGACTGGACGCGATGCAGATATACACACCGGTGCTCTCGAATGCCACTGAAGCCGAGCTCGAGGCGTACTTCGACGAGGTCCTTTCGGTGGTGCGAATACCTGCCATTTTGTCAATCCACCACGCCACCTACCGCGTCTCCGTCGAGCTGCTGGTGCGAGTCCTCCGACGGTTTGGAAACGTGATCGGAATCAACTGTACGAACGCCGACGACAGACTCATCCAGTCAGTCGATCCGCGCATCCAAATCCATGTGGCGGACCGAAATCAGATCCTGAATCACCTCGCTCTGGGGGGCCACGGGTTCGTCACTTCCGAGGGCAACCTGGCGCCGCGTCTTTGCCAATCGATCGTAGATTTCGCGCGGGCAGGTAACTGGGCTTCCCTGCGACCCGCGGCCGCCACATTGATTCGTCTGCATCGCTTCAACGCCACCATCGGCGGCGTCAGGGCGATCAAGGGTGCGCTCCAAATCCTCGGATTGCCCGGTGGTTTTCCGCGTAAGCCCCGATTACCAGCCGCTGAGGCCGAGTTGGCAGCAATCGCTCGGATGCTAGACGAACTAGATGTACGGCGCCTCGAGGGGCTGCCCGAGCAGCAACTGGCTCGAAGCGCCTCAGGTTTGCCGAGCGAAGTTCAGCGAGGATAGATCACTTGTACAAACTTGACATTCTCGTCCAGGGATATCCGGGAAAAACGATATGCCACGGGGGGCTCGGCTGGAGCACCATCGCACTGGTTCGCGGTCACGGCGAAACCGCCATGATCGATACCGGCTTCTTTAATACTCGCGACATCATCACTGAACGGCTTGGAGCCTTTGGACTGCGGCGAGAGGATGTGACGAGCGTGCTGATCACGCATTGTCACTGGGACCACATGGTCAATTTTCCGATCTTCCCGAATGCCCGATTCTTCGCGCCCCGCCGTGACGTGGACTGGGCCCTCTCACAGCCGGTCCCAACCTGGCACATACCAGAGTTTTACGTCGAGAAGCTCGCGTCGGACAGACGAACAGTTTTCATCGAGGATGGCGACGAATTCCTTCCCGGAATCCGAGCCGTCGCCACACCTGGGCACACACCCGGACACCTGACCTACGTTACCAAGGGCGAGACCGGACAGCTGATCTTTGCTGGTGACGCGGCGAAGAATCAGGCCGAGCTGTCCTCAATCAACGCGGACCTGACCCTGAACATCGAAGAGAGCAAGGCGAGCATTCGTCGGATCCGAGGGCTGGCGCAGGCGGACCCCAATGACATAGTGATTTGTGGGCACGACAGGCTGCTCAGCCTCGTTGAAGACAAGGTCGTCTACCGCGCAGAGTTGGTAGCCGCGATCAAGGCGCGACTTTCGACAGACTTCGATTCAGAAACGACGATCGACTTGGTAGTGGATCCGAAGAGTCACGATTAGTCGCCTAGGCGTTCAGACGGATCTGGCGTTGGCTCGTCGCGACACTCGATTGCTCCGTCAGCTGCCCACCGTTTCCGAGCGCAGTCCCGAACACGCCCGCCGCGATCCTCTCGGCCACCTGCTGAATTGCCTGACCGAAGTGGCCCAAGCGCTCATCGGCCATATCTGATCGAGAGGCCAGGGATCCAACGACAAGGACGACTTCGCCATGAGGACTTCTGATCGGTGCAGCCACGGCATTGTTGCTGGGGTTGTGTTCGCCGCGTGACTCCGCCCACCCAAGCTTTCTAACTCGCTCGAGCTCCTGCAGCCACTGTGCGCGCTCTCGAATGGAAGTGGCCGTAAAGGGCTTCAGGGCATCGGAGGATAGGATTTCCTTCAGCTCGGCTTCCGGCAACCACGCCATGAAGGCCTTGCCGATTGCGCCAGCTGTAGAAGGGAACCTCTGCCCCACCTCGAGCGTGGTCTTGATGTCGAGTGTGCTCTCGACCTTGTCAACAATCACGCTGGAGTGGTCGGGGAGCTCGCGCGCGAGGAATGCAGTAAAGGCAGTCTCGCGCACCCAGCGCCGCATGTAGGGACGCGCGATCCTTCCCACTTGCGAATTGCTGGAGCTAGCGGCGCCGAGAGCTGTAAGGACTGGTCCCAGCGTGTACTGCTTTGTTTCCTCCTCGTAGTGGAGGTAGCCACCATGCACGAGAGTCTTGAGAATTTGATGCGTCGTGCTGGCGTTCATGCCCACCGCTAGATGCACGTGTCGACCTATGGCGCGTCCTGACGTGCCAATGAAGTCGAGAATCCTCATGGCGCCAACTACCGACGGCACTAGGCGGCTCTTCTCCCCTTTCCGTAGAGAGGGCCGCGAGTTCCGTTGGCTCCTGGTTGTAGGTAGTTCGCGCCGTTTCATCAGGTTGCCAGGAAGTCTGCGATTCGTTCGCCAATCATAACGGCGGTGGCATTGGCCGGCGCCCTTACCACATTCGGGGCGATCGAAAGGTCCGCGATCGTAAGCCCTTCGATGCCGAACACTCGGCCGTGGTAATCGACGACGGCTTGGTGATCCGATGGACTTCCCATCTTGCATGTGCCACTGGTGTGTTTTGCGGTGTGCATCGTTCTGTCAATCCAGGCTTCTAGGGCGCTGTCATCAGCGATGTCCGCATCAGTGGGTTCGATCCTCGACTTGCGCACAGGCGACATCGAAGGTTGCGCAAGGATGTCGAGAATCATGCGCACCGATTCACGAAAGCGAGTGCGGTCCGTTTCGCCTTCGAGGTAGCGGAACTCGATCTGAGGTCGCTCAGCCGGATCGGCAGAATGAAACTCGAGCACTCCCGAGCCGACGGGCAACATCAGACTAGACGAGTAAGTCAGGGTGTCTTCGAAAACGAACGAAGGCATGATGTGGATGTCATTGCGAATCGCTCCTGAAGCTGTGGAGGCAACCACGGCCAACTGAAAGCTTGGATCGCTCTGACTCGGGATCCATTCATCGGGCGTGGCCACGTCAACGGATAACGCTGGGTGATCGTGAACGTTCTGACCGACACCCGCCAGGTCGGCTACCACCGGAATGCCGAGTCGCGATAACGTCTCGCTCGGACCGATTCCCGATAGAACAAGGATCTGGGGACTGACAAGCCCGCCTGTCGAGAGGACGACCTGGTCGGCATCGACGCGGATGAGCTTGCCTTCACGCAGGACCTCTACACCCACCGCTCGTCCGTTGACCACGAGAACCCTCATAACTTTGGATTGCGGCCAGAGATGTAGGTTCGGGCGTTGCCGATGGGGATCGATATAGGCCATCGCCGCGGATACGCGTCGTCCGTCGATTCGGTTGAGAGGTAAGGGTCCGACCCCGTTATCGAGCGGCTGACAGAGATCCGGCTTGTCGCAGTGGCCGATAGCCTTGGCAGCCTCATAAAAGGCCGCTTGGTGCGGTAACCACCTTGCTCGTGCTTGCCGTTGCACAGGCATCGGGCCGACATCGCCGTGAATATCGCTGTCGGGAAAGTCCAGATCGCTCTCCAGCTTCCGGAAGTACTTCAGTACTTCCGAATATGCCCAGAGGGGAGAACCCCAAGAGTCGTAGTCTTCGGGAACGCCGCGCATGAAGATCCCGCCGTTGACAGCTCCGGACCCACCCACTATCCGACCACGCAAGACGAAGGAGAGGGGCTGGTCAGAACGTAAGTGCGCTCCGAACGTGATCATGAAGTCGCTCGCTTCCATGCTCTTTCCATACTCGATGGCCTGGGGCCATCTCTCCGGCGGGGCAAAGTCGGGTCCCTCTTCAATCAAAAGCACATTTCGAGCCGGGTCCTCGGTCAGGCGGCTGGCCACTACACAACCGGCGGAGCCGGCCCCCACGACAATGAGGTCAAGCGGACCTAGCCCGGTGCTATCCAAATCAGTCCACTCTCCACTTGACTCAAGATTCGCTCAGCCAAATATGCCACAATCGACACCAGAATTGTAGCCGCCGCCGTGTGGGGGTCAGACCATTGGCTCCCGCGCCTGTCCGTATTGAAATCGGGCTCGAATACGGATAAGATTTCGACCAAGATTCTAGGCGTAGTAGGTTCGCCATAGCGAAGGTAGGATGAAGTTGGCGCGAGGCGGCAAGTGAGCCAGTCTGGTTCGGACATGAACGGCAAGGTGGGGTTCATCACAGGCGGCGGCCGAGGCATCGGGTTCGGCGTTGCCAAGCAGTTGGCCCAACGGGGGGCAAACCTCGCGATCAACGACTTCGACCGCGATCGCCTCGAAACAGCGGCGAAAGAGCTGCGAGCGTTTGGCAACAAGGTCAGCACACATCTCGGCGACGTAACGCAGCCGCCGGCAGTTCACGACATGATTGCGGCAGTGGAAAAGGAGCATGGTCGCATCGACCTTCTGCTGAACAACGTGGGCCTGGCACCGCCTGGAGTCAAGTGGACTGAGTTCTTGCGCCAAACACTAGACGACTTCAGAGCGATCGTGGACCAGAACCTAATGACGCAAGTGATTGTCCTGAAAGAGGTCTTGCCTGGGATGGTCGAACGCGGCTACGGCAAGATCGTCTGCATCAGCTCGATTGCCGGCGTTGTCGGACACGAAGGTGGGAGCGCATATGCTGCCGGAAAAGCGGGAGTGAATGGACTGGTGAAGTCGCTGAGCAAAGAAGTGGCCCGATACGGCATAACAATCAACGCGATCGTCGTCGGCAACGCGCCTTCCCCCAAAAGGGCACCAGAGAGGCAGAAGCAGCTGGACGAACTGTCCCATTTTGGTCGAGGCGGAACCTTTGAGGAGTTCGGCAAGGCGATCGCCTTCTACCTCTCCGACGATTCGTCTTACTGCACTGGCGCCCTCGTTCCCGTCGATGGAGGAGTCCTGGCGCCGCGGACTGCCGGCGAAGTGCGATAGAGCCGCAGGAAATTAGTGCTCGTCAGAATAACGAGCACGTGACACCGGCGGGAGCTCTAAGCAACTTACGCGTAATCGATTTCTCGCGTCTTTCGCCGGGTCCATATGCAACGATGATGCTCGCCGACCTTGGCGCCGACGTGATCAAGGTCGAAGAGCCGGGAGGCGGCAGGCGGGCACGAGAAGAGCGCGAACTGAGCCGCGGTGGCATGCTCCCTCACCTGGCCGATGAACGCCGCTGGCGGACGATAAGTCCATTGGAGAGAAACAAAAAGAGCATCGCGATCGACCTGCGGTCCGAGATCGGCCATCAGATCGCGATCAAGCTGGTTGAAACGAGCGACGTGATCGTCGAGGGCTTTCGACCTGGTGTCATGTCGCGGCTGGGCCTCGATTACGCAAGGATGCGCGAGATCAACCCACAAATCGTCTACTGCTCGATCAGTGGATTTGGTCAGTCGGGCCGGCGATCGAATCTGCCCGGTCACGACCTGAACTATCTCGCCCACGCGGGCGCGCTCAGCTTGATTGGTACGCAAGATGGCAAGCCAGTTGTGCCCATCAACGTCATCGCTGATTTTGCTGGCGGCTCGCTGATGGCAGTCATCGGAATCTTGAGCGCTGTCGTCGCCCGATCGCAGATCGGCGAAGGTCAGTACGTCGACATCGCGATGGTTGACGGCGTTGTGAGCCTACTCGGCGTCGAGATTGCTAAATACGTCGCCACGGGTGTCGCACCCAGGGCCGGAGCGACCAGCCTCACGGGAGCGGCGGCCTACTACAACACTTACGAGACAAAGGACGGAAGGTTTCTCGCCATTGGATGCAACGAACCCCACTTCTTTCGGCGACTCTGCGAGATCCTGAATACGCCCGATTTGATCGAGCAGCAGTTCGCCGATCGGACAACCCAGATCAAGACGCAAAACGTTTTCCGGCATGTGTTTCTTCAGCGCACCTTGCACGATTGGTTGGAGATATTCACCACCCACGACATCCCTGTCGCGCCCGTCCTCGATCTCGGCGAGGTCCTGGACGATCAACTGCTTCGAGATCGAGGTCTCCTGATTGAGCAGTCAAGTCAGGAACACGGTTCGTTTCCCCAGGCGGCGTCTCCGATTCATTTGTCCCGCTCTCTATCGCCGAGACCCGAGACCGCCCCATTCCCGGGTCAACACACGCGCGAAATCCTGGCCGACCTTGGCTTTGATGACGCCCAGATCGACCGCTTTATCTCACTCGGAGCAGTCCAAGAAGCCGAAACCCGCACGTAGCGCGCCGCTTATTCTGGAAGCTCGGTAGGGTGCGATCTGGCTGATGCCTGCGGGCGACCGCTGTCGGACCGCTGAACGGAGGCTCCCACGCCTGAGGGCGCATTTGCCGTAATCCGGGACCCATACAGTTCGACCGCATTCAGAGTCGAGACCCGCTGTCGCCATTCAACAGGAACCGAGTCAAGTACACTCTCAATGCTCACCGACTCAGCAGCTGGAAAGCCGCTGCCAAAACACAGGATGTTGTCGAGGCCCGCAAACGCTCCGATGGTTGCTGCCAAGAGTTCCGGAGCCTCGAGTTCCATACGAAAAGTCGCGACCTTGATGTGCGTCCGAAAGTATTCGGATGGTGGCTTGTTAACCCAGGGATCATCTCGACCGAACGCCCTGTAGTTGAGCTCAAACCGCCAAAGGAACGACGGAATCCAACCCACCCCGCCGCCCACGACGAGCACCTTGAGGTCAGGATACTTTGTGAAGACGCCCTGGCCGATCAAGCTCGCAATGTGAGTCATGATGGACTGCCCCGAGAGCGCAGCGTACTCGCCGTACGAGAGAGGCGCCGAAACGGCGGTTGGCGACGACAACGAATCTGCCGTCGCGTCGGATCCAGCGTGAATGGCGACTGGTAGGCCACACTCCACGGCAGCTTCGTAAATCGGGTGATACGCCGGATGCCCGAATGGCTTGCTCAGGCCATTTGCGCCCAACACGACCTGGACCATCCGCGAATTCCTGGACGCCCGTCGTATCTCGGCCGCCGCTTCGGCCGGCACCTGGTTCGGAACAAGAATCGAGCCGAACATGCGGCCGTCAGGCCCGCCTAACCACCGGTCGATCGTCCAGTCGTTGATCGCGCGACATATCGCGACGGTGTACTGGGGCAGATTCATCGCGGGAAAATTTCGGCCGATCCCGCACGAAAGTACTAGCGCCGAGGCTGATGTAAACCGCGTGAAAGCAGACAAATCAGTGACGCCAAGCGAACTCCCCGGACGATGGTCGGCCGTGGACCCCTGCAAAACGTCACCCTGCGGGTGCTGAAACGGGTTGCGGTTTCCAATTGGACGCGGACCCGTTCCATGCGGTCCAACCGTGCCTACGTAATCGCGCCAGCCGCGAGGCAGATAGGAAACGAGCTCTTCCTGGTCAGACCATCCGTGGTCGACAAAGCAGTCGATGAATTCAGGGTTTGCGGGCAAGAGGCTTATGCCTGGCGCGCCCGGGCGCCGAAATCAACCAGGACCCGCCCCTCTTGAATACGAGCGGGATAGGTTTTGATTGAGTGACGGCTGCGAACAGCAAAGCCTGACGGGAGGCGAAACTCCCACCGATGGTTAGGGCAGATCACGATTGGAGAGTCTTGCAACACGATCGTGCCCGGCGCCTCACTCTGAGCGGACTCACGCACAAGCCCACGACAGACCGGAGAGAAATGGTGAGGGCAGATATTGCGCACCACATAGACCGCTTCTCCCCACCGCAGCACTCCAAACTCTTTGCCGTCGATCGCAACGATCCTGAAAATGCGATCCATGAATTCGTCGGAGCTCCCAACGTCAACTGACGCACCGCTCATATCGTTCTTGAGGAGGGTGATCCCGCCGCACCAGTCGCGGGCCACCGAAACGTCTGCTCAGCGTTGCGGTACATGATCTTCGCCCGCCAGCCGGGTGGAAATTCCTTCGCGACGTCGTCTGCGTCGTCAATGTCCCAATGCGGGTAGTCGGACGAGAACATGATGACATCCTCGATCCCGTCGAGTGCTGACAGCAGATCGATCAGATGGCTCGAGTGCTCAGGTGGTTCATACGGCTGAGTGGCGATCCGCACATTCGTCAGGATGGTCTCGCTGGGTAAATTCCTAACAAACGGGCTTTCCCGCCGCAGATTCGAGAACTGGAGGTCGAGCGTCCGGGCGAGCCAAGGCAGCCACGTATACCCAGTCTCCAGCAACACCAGCCTGACATTTGGCCACTTATCAAAGACGCCGTGAGATATGCAGCTGGTGATGTGATGCATAGCCGGCTGCGGAAGCAGCGTGTAAAACTCGGTCCTGGATAGCGGGTTGCCACCCGCGGCAAGCTGCCCTTGCTTACTCCACAGGTCGGCGCCGAAGTGCAACGAGATCGGAAGGTCGAACTCCGAGGCAGCTTCAAAGATCGGGTGATAGATCGGATGGCCAAATGGCAAGCCCAGGCCATCCGCGACCATCAAGACTCCAACCATCCGTGGATGCGCACCCAGGCGGCGGATCTCATTGGCGGCGTAGGTAGGTAAGGTGGATGCAACCAATATCGAACCGTAAAGCCGATCGTCACCTCGACTAAGCCAGGTATCGAGGCTCCAATCATTGAGTGCCGATGCCAGGGCTGCGGCGAGATAGTGATTGTTGTGCGCGCTTTCATGCCCGACGTCGTAGTTGAGAATGGCGCGGCCGATATTGAACGGGTCAAGCAGCTGCGACGCCATCAGGTCATAGTCCCACCCCGGGGTCGGTCCGCCGTCATCCACCAGATCAATCCGTTTGTTCGTGCCGAATGGATGCGGATAGTGCTTCTGAGCGGGATTCAGAGACATCGTCGACGCTGAAACGAATTCGCGCCACGGAGCCTGGATATAGGGGGTCAGTTTTGTCGCGGGTCCATATGCGTGATGGACATCGCAGTCGATCACCGAGCCATCGTATCCGCCGGCGGTCAATTCAGCCTCCCCAGCTATCCGCCAAACACAACGTTGACCGGGCGGTAGCCACGTATTCGACTGCCAACATATTGCGGACCGGCGGATGCCGGGTCCATACGCAGCCCGGGCAAACGCCTCAGAACTGCTGCGACTGTCTCCTGGATCTCAGCCCGAGCTAGGGCAGCTCCAGCGCACGTGTGTGGTCCCAGGCTGAATGCAAGGTGGTCGTGGGACGCATGCTGCAGGTCAACTGTCTCCGGAGACGGCCACCTTGACGGGTCTCGGTTGGCCGCACCAGTGAGGGCGAAGATGCGCTCGTCTTTCTTCAGGTGCACGTCGCCCAGTTCGACGTCTTCGTTGCTCAATCGCGCCACGAACGCGGTAGACCCAAAGAGGCGAAGAGCTTCCTCCGTGAAGTTCTCGATCGCCTCGTTCCCTCCCGCGCCGAGAGTGGATTGGAGCGATGGGTGGGTCGCCAATACGTAGAGCGCGCTCGAGATCGTGTAGGCGGTCGTTTCACTACCCGCAAACAGCATGAAGGCGAGCGTGTAGAAGGTATCCGTGGCATCCCAGTCTGCAAAGAGCCTGGAACCATCCCTCCAGACTGAGCTGATCAGGTCGTCGCCTGTTGGGTTTTGTTGGCGTTCGGCAATGATGGGATCAACCATCTCTTTGAGTGCGTGTATAGATTGGACTGCGCCTTCGGCGATGGTGGCATTCGGTGCTTGCTCGCGGATCTGGTTCCAGGCCATGCGGGTGCGCACAAGCTGCATACAGCGATCGAACAATTCGTCGCCGTCCCAGGGCAGCCCACATACGCTCATGATCACTCGGGGCGAAATCTGCTCTGCAAGGTCAGAGAACAGGTCAGCTCGGCCGCGGGCTTCGAAGTGGTCAATTGTGGCGTCGATGATTGGCCTGATTTTCGGAGCTCGCCACGCGTCGACGACCTTCGGGGAGAAGAAGCTGACCCAGTATCGGTGGTACCGGGTGTGGTCTTCCCCGTCCAGGAACATCACGTCGCGATCGCCTAGGATCTCGTACCAGTAGTGGTCCGCGACCTGCTCAGTTAGCTTGCGAAATGCCTTCTTGTCAGTTCTAAAGACGTGACGGCATACGTTGTAGTCAGTAGTGATCCAGGCTTTTAAGCCCGGATCCCAGGCCACCTTACCCTTGGAGCGGAATCGACGGTAGGCATCGAAGGGCTCCGAGTTCCACGTGTCCACGTACGATTCGCCGTCCACCCCATTCCCGGGTTGATCCTTTGGGTTTTCTGACTTCATGTGCACCTTTTGGTACGCCCCTCCTATTGACCTGTCGGAGCTTGTGCTGATGTTTGCTGGGCCGAATCCAGGGCCGCCAACAACCTGTGCCTGACTTTAGTCCTGTAAGCGCGAGGTCGTCAAGACCCGCCACTTGCAAACTCAGCTTAGCCGACGAGCGTGGCCCTACCTGCAGTGAGGGTCGAGTGAACAAAGGTATTCGGCCTTGCGAACAGAGCTAGCGATCGACAAGCAAGCCCCGATTTGCGTAGGTGGTCTCAGCGCTCGTAATCACTTCGAGCAGCACCGGAGAGCCGCCCCGGGTTTCATCCACCCCCCACTGAAGTGAGGGAATGATCTCCTCCGGCTGCCGGATCCGGCGTGACGTTACCGACAGCGCCGCCGCGATTTCCGCGTAGCTACCCCCTATGTCGCGAACGCCATACGCGCGATGAGACTCGACGAGGCTGGTCACCTCGATCGCCATCGTCGAATTGTTGAAGACGATCGCGAGGATAGGAATGTGATTCCTGGCGGCAGTCTCGAGGTCCAAGCCGGTCATTCCGAAGGCCGCGTCTCCCATGAAATAGACGCAAACCTTCTCCGGAGCCGCCAGTTTCGCCCCCATCGCCAGGCCTAGTCCACCGCCGAGGGCGTGTGACTTGCCCCACGACAAGTATGAATTGGGGATGCCGGATGCATAGAAAGGAAGCAGTTGGTCTCTCGGGCTGCCTGAATCGTGAGTCACGATGGCATCGTCCGGCTTGACGACCTGCATGAAGTCATGAATGACCCGATATGGGGTTATCGGCACCTCATCCGATTCGAGTTTTGGCCGCCACTCCTTCAGCCAGGCACTGCGCCGATCCCGGATCCTGTCCTCCATGGCGCGGGCGTCTCGACCACTGGTGCGTGTAGCGTCGTCGAGCGCCCTCAGCATGCCCTGAAGAACTAGCTTCGCGTCGCCCACCAATCCATGGGTGGCAGGAACGCTCTTGTTTACGTCACGTGGATCGACCGTGATGTGGATGACCTTCGATGCGGAGAGTCGAGGGGTCGTCCAATGTCTTGTGAGACTCGCACCGACAGCTAAGACAAGGTCAGCACCCTGCATGAACTCGATGACTGGGTCACTCGCCACGATCGAAGCCACACCGACCGAGAGTGGATGGTCCTCGGGGAAGGCGCTCTTTCCCTCCAGTGTCGTCATCACCGGCAAGGCCAGCTGCTCGGCCAGCAGTCTTAGTTCCGGCCCGGCCTTGGCACGCAGCACGCCCTGCCCGGCCAGGATCACTGGCGTTCGCGCCGCGAGGAGAGTCTGGACCGCACGATCGATCTCGCCCGTGTCAGCCACATAGTGAAAAGTGCTTACCGGCGCGTAGTCGAGGGTTTCGCCGGGAATCTCGGCGGCTGCGACGTCGGTGGGGATCTCCACGACGACCGGACCTGGAGGGCCATTTCTAATCGCACTGAAAGCGCGCCGCATGACCTCGGCCACGTCTGAAGGGCGGGTGATCACCTCGCCCCATTTCGTGACTGGGCTGAAGGCTCGCGCTGCGCTGAACAGGGGTGGCAGCTGACGTCGGTCGAGAGGGTGGCCAGTGGGCAAGAAAAGGACCGGCACGCCATCGGAGAAGGCGCTCGCAACCCCAGGAAACGCGTTCTCGGCGCCAGGGCCGTATTGCATGCCGAACACTCCGAACCCTAACTCGCTGATGCGGGCATAACCGTCGGCGATGCCAACTCCGACCCTTTCTTGGCGACACAGGATGGGGCGAATACCGACGCGTGTGCAAGCGTCGATCAGTGGTGTGGTTGGGTAGCAGCTAAGGTTCTGGACCCCTTCAGCCTTGAGGACGCTGGCAACCGCGTCGATTACCTTCATCTGATGATCAGTAGCTTCCGCACCTTAGCTGCTTGGAATCGTCCAGTCGGGCCGCCGTGGGCGCGATCAGATTTCACGCCAAACGGGTGGCCCCGGGAGGTTGGATCGGTACTGTCGGACTATCACGAAGCGGGTTCGAACTTCTGGAGGTCTGCCCCCGAAATCGTGAAGATCGCGTGAGTGTCGTCGGCTATATCTAACTGTGAGATCGAGAAATCACCAAACGTGTTGTGGCACTGGTTGAAGTCAAGCGTGCCGGCGGCTCCGTCATAGGCGATTGTCGTTCCCCGCGTGAATGCCGCGACTCGGTCGGCGTACGTATCGACCTGGACGCCCGCCCTCATTGGCGGTGACCTTCGGTATGTGACCGCGTCCACCGGATCGTTGCTGGTGTCACCCAGAACGGTCTTTAGCCGGATCTCATCGATTCCACGATTGGCGTTGGTTTCGTTGACGCCAACGTCAGTTGAGTTCTTGAACCAGCCTCCGGCGAACGATTTACCTGGGTTCGGTATCCCAGTCATTTGTGCTCCACCCGATCGGATTCGGGGTGGCGAATAGCAGCGAACCCTTGCGATATGGCGGATCGTAATGGCGCATGGGAAGCAAGTCAAGATAACGGCATGATTTGCTCTAGGGCTGTTCGCTACGGCGAATCCCACGGTGGGTGGGGCTGCCCAGGACGTGGCCGATCGAACGTTGACCAGCCACGGGAGGCGGCGTCAAGGCTCCGGTCAAGTTGAGAACGTTTGATCGCCGGTCCCTGAGGGTTATGGCGGTTGGTTTCGGCAGCTACTTCTCGCACGGAGCGATTACCCAGGGGCTGCCCTCGCTGGGAGTCGTCATACAAAACGTCGACCACTTCACCCTTGTACAGATGGGCTTCGTTCTCGGAGCCAGTTCGATAGGCAACCTCGTTGCGTTGCTGGTATGGGCAGCGCTTGTCCAACGTTTTGGCGAACGGCTCGTGATCGTCATCGGCCTGACCGGGGCCGGGGCGTGCCTGTTCGCGGTTCGAGACGCGGCGTCGTATCCACAGCTACTCGCAGGCCTGATGTCTACCGGGCTGTTCACCGCAGCCGTACCGGCCGCCACTAGTAGCGCGTTGGGACGAACATTCAGTCGTCGAAGTTTCGGCGCCGCCTTCGGTATCAGGCAGATGGGAGCCCCGATCGGAGGAGCGGTCGCGTCCTTCGTTCTCCCCGTGGCTGCCCTACGGGGCGGCCTGGGGCTCGCATTTCAAATCCTGAGCCTGAGTTGCATAACCATGGCTGCGATTTGCGCCGTGCTGCTCCCTCCCCGCGGCACTTCTGCGCCACGCCCTGCGAGTTCGCCCTCAGCCCTTCGAAGTCCCGATCTATGGCGAGCCGCGCTCGCAGGATTTCTCGTTGTCAGCGTGCAATCGACCCTCATCGCGTTCACAACTCTGTTCCTGAGCAGCGGCCATGGGTGGACAGTCGGCGCCGCAGCTGCAGTCCTCGCAACGATTCAAATGGCCGGCGCCGTAGCCAGGGTCGTGGTCGGCTCGGCATCGGATCGTGCTCCCTTCCGCAACCTGGTCCTTCTAAGGTTGGTCGCCGCAGCCGGAATCGCGCTCGGGCTCGCCGCCTTGCTGAGCTTCACGAACTCGTCACTGTTCATTGTTCTGTTCGTACTGGCGGGGATCCTCAGCGTCAGCAGCAGCAGCCTGGTCGGTGCGCTGGCGGCCGATGTCCTCGACCCGGAGCGTTCATCCGCAGGTTTTGGGATCGTGAACACGGCCAGCTTCGGAGCTGCTGCAATCGGGCCGCCAATATTCAGCCACGTGGTGACAGGGACTGGCTGGACCGCAGGTTGGGCACTCCTTGCTGTTGTTGCGGCGCTGGCGTTCGTACCCCTTCATCGGCCCTTTTCGCGCAGGTCTCCAACCACAGCGCCGGCGATGGCGGCGAACTCCGTGTCTCCGACAGGACGCTTGTGAGCCTGTGCACTCTCCTTGACCTTCACCAAAATCGCGTCCATCTGGCCGTCAGTGGCACTGAGGCCGAGCTCCCGAAGTTTTATTGCCACGGAGGCAATTCCGCTCTTTTTCCCGAGAACTATTCTCGATTCCTGTCCGACGAGCTCAGGCATGTAAGGAATCGCGGTGAATGGATTGTTGACGAAACCCCCGACCACCAGCCCGGCCTCTTGCGCGAATGCATTCCTGCCAACGATGGCCTTGTGAGGCTGCACGGAGAACCCAGTACTCGCCTCGACCATCTGCGATAGCGCGAGAAGGCGGGTCATGTCGATCCCCGTGTCGATCCCATAAAGGAGCTCCAGCCCTGCCACCACCTCTTCTGTGGCTGCGTTGCCAGAGCGCTCCCCCACCCCGTTGATCGTCGTGGACGCAACTTCCGCGCCCGCAAGAATGCCCGCAAATGTGTTGGCGGTTGCCAGCCCGAAGTCATCGTGGACGTGAATCTCGACCGGCAGGTCGGCCGCACCCTTCATGACACGGACCAAATACGCGATGGCGCCGGGCGTAGCCGCACCAACAGTGTCAACCAGCCTCACGCGATCTGCATGCCCGTGACGTGACACCTCAGTGAGGTAGCGAACAAGGACCTGCTCGTCAGTCCGCGTCGTGTCCGATGGGCTCAAGGTGACCGTGAGTCCCCAACCGTGCGCGATGTTAGACAAGCTGATAACTCGCTCGATGACCTGGTCCACAGTCATGTGGAGCTTGTGTTCGAGCTGGAGCTGACTAACTGGAAGGCTGAGGCTGACGCCACGCGCCCCGCATCGCACGGCCAATTCAATGTCGCTTCGGATTGCCCGGCACAAGACGACCGTGTGTGCTTCGAGTCCGGCTCGACATATCGACTCAACGGTTTCGGCTTCCTCGTCAGAAATCGAAGGCATCCCAACCTCGAGTTCCCGAAACCCGGCTGCGTCGAGCTCGCGAGCGAGCTTCAGCTTTTCGGTTGGCGACATGACTACGCCCGGTGCCTGCTCGCCCTCACGCAGAGTGCAGTCTGTGATCAGCACAAACCGCGGTCGGCTCTTCCGGTCCTTGGCGTCGTACTGGCTCAGATGCCATTTCTCTGCAATCAGGGGCCTGCTCTTACGGGTGACTGGTTTCATGGGTACTAGTATTCGGCCGATGATCAACCTGCGCGACTACGAAGCCGCGTTCGCTCGCTCGGAGCAAATCGATCCAGAGCTGATCGCCCTAGTGAGTGGGGGCTCAGGGTATGAGATCACGCTTCGGGAGAACCGTGCGGCCTTCAATCGCTGGAGGTTAGTCGCGCGCGTCTTGGTTGACGTTTCGAGGGTTGACCTCACAGTTCAAGTCCTGGGCAAGGCAACGCGGTTGCCAATCCTGATCGCGCCAATGGGCGGCCAGGGCCAGCTGCACGCGGATGGCGAGATCGCTCCTGCGAGGGCCGCCTCGGCCGCCAGTGTTGTATTCATCCGCTCGGAATGGGCAACGCGAGCGATTGACGAAGTCGCCGGTGTTGGCGTCGGAAGACGCTGGCAGCAAGTCTTCATGGACCGCGACCGCAGGGCGCTCGAAAGCCTGGTCAAGCGGGCGGAGGAATGCGGATATGAGGCAATCTGCATCACTGTGGACAATCCGGTTCGAGCCCGAAGATCATGGGACGTTCGCCAGGGTCGGTCCACAGCGGTGCCGTTCGACCCAACGTTTACATGGCGGGACCTCGAGTCGCTTACTCGCCAAACCACTCTTCCAGTCGTCGTCAAGGGAATCGTCGATGTTGACGATGCGAAGCACTGCGCGGAAATCGGAGTCGCCGCCGTTTTTGTCTCGAATCATGGTGGTCGACAGCTGGACGATGCGCCTGGATCATTGGACGTCCTGCCGTCTATCGTGGACGGCGTCCCAGAGACGCTCGAGGTTTATGTGGACGGCGGTGTCCGCACGGGAGCCGACGTCGTCAAGGCGCTTGCTCTTGGCGCCCGGGCTGTGGGAGTAGGTCGACCAATCCTGTGGGGACTCGCCCTCGAGGGTGAGGCGGGTGTGAAGAACGTCCTGGAATTGCTCCGGATCGAAGTCGAAGAGGCGCTGGCGCTGATGGGTCAGCCCATCGTCAGCTCTCTGAGCCGCTCCTCGATCACACCCGCCCGGTAGCCCTCAAAAGATCGGCGTCTCGACCGTAACAGCCTCGAGCCAAACGCGAACCGAGGTCAGGAAGCGAGACGCCTGCAGCCCGTCGAGCACGCGGTGATCCAATGAGAAGCAGAGGTACATCATCGGCTTGATTCCAATCATGCCCTGCGCTGCCACGGGTCGTTCCACGATGGCCCCCATGGTGAGGATGCCTGTCTGTCCCGGATTGATTACCGAATAGCTGAACAGTGTCCCGAAGGTTCCTGAGTTGTTGACGGTGAACGTCCCGCCCGCCAGCTCGTCGGCCTTGAGTTGCTTGCTCCGGGCGCTGGCGGCCAGGTCATTGACCGCACGCGCGAGGCCGCCGAGCGACAGGCTGTCGGCCTTTCGCACTACAGGCACCAGGAGCGTGTCTTCCATGCCGACGGAGACGCCGAGATTGATATCACTGTGAACGATGATCTCCGTGTCGTTGAAGGTCGAATTGACCATTGGATGCTCGCGTAGCCCGGCCGCGGCTGCCGCCATCACGTAAGGCAAATACGTGAGCGAATAGCGTTCATGCTGCTGGAATTGGACTTTGTTCGCGTTACGGTTCGCGACCACGCCAGACATGTCGACCTCTTGGGTTTGCCATGCATGCGGGATCGTCTGCTTGGACCGGGCCATGTTCTCGGCGATCAGCTTGCGAGCGCGCGTAAGGGGCACGACCTGGTCACCCTGACCCCGTTTGGTCGCCGCATTGGCCGACTGAGACGCTACCCCCGCGGCTGTAGCCTTAGCCGCGTAATCCTGGACATCCTTCCTTGTCACCCGACCTCCGAGGCCGGTGCCAGCGACCTTGGAGAGGTCGACCTTCAACTCCGACGCAACCGTCAGGACTGCGGGCGAGTAATAGTGCTCGCGGCCCCCGTCCTCATCCCGCCGTGGTGGCTGCGGTTCGGCTGCACGTTCTAGCGTCGGCGCCTCGGACGGCCGGACTCGCTGGGCCCCGCTCGTTTCAATGACTGCGATCTCGGCTCCCGCAGCGATGGTGTCGCCCTCCTTGGCAAGGATCTCGCGCAGGATCCCCGAAACTGGAGCCGGCACCTCCGCATTGACCTTATCGGTGTCAACCTCGAGCATCGGTTCGAACTCGTTGATCCTGTCGCCCGGTTTGACAAGCCACCTGGAGATCGTCCCCTCGTGAACAGACTCACCCAGTTGAGGCATCACGACGCGAGTTGTCGTAGCCGCCATCGCGTTAGATATTCTCCCTGGTTCGGCAGAACGAATCTGTTCTGGACTCGCCTTGAATTCCCCGTTAGTCTACCTCCCGACGCTCGTCGGAGAATGTTCGAGGGAGCGAATAGCGTGCGGAGGTCTCGAGCATTGATCCGGTCTGACTGCTTGAGTGCTGTAAACCGCATCAATTTCGCCCTCGCCGACTACATGGCCGCCGGCGCTCTCCGCCAGCTGCGAGCGGACTTTGTCGCAATCGGACTCCTCACTGAGCTTCGCGCTCCACAAAGCTCGCACGTTCGCTGGCTGGGACGGCCTTTTTGGAATTCAGCCTCCGCTCAACGTTTTGCAACTGGACGCCGACCAATTCACCGTCTACTACCTGCTTCCGATGGCCACAGTCACGGCGTTCCTGTACTAGTGCGCATTTCGGCTGTACAACTCACCTTGCGGACGTGCGCTGCGCGCGGTTCTCGTGACTCCGAATTGCAGGGTCGCACGCACGGCGCCGACCGCTCCATCGTCGAGCGGAGTTTGGATGGGGCGATCCAGAACTCGTATTTCGTACATCTGTTTGTAGCTGGCCAGTGAGAACCGGCGCAACGGCCCGCCCCGAAACTTGCGAGCAGGGATGAAGAGTGTCTAACGAACCCAATTCCGATGTGCCGACCTCCGGCGAACCAGGTTTCGCCAAGGACATACGGCATCTCTTCCGGGAAATCGATCGTGACGAAATGCAGTGGGCGTTCGATCTTTGGAACTATGACGATGTACGAACGAATGCTGAAGCAATCATTGAGAGGATCTACGCGGGCAACATGCCGTGTGATGTGCCGTGGTCAAATGACCGAGTAGAGATGCTTGTCGCCTGGTTTGAAGCGGGCATGCTTCCTTGACCCCAGTGTCGTGCGGACCGAATGCTCAAGCCATCACCTGACCCAAATCCGGCGGGCGACGCCCATCGGAGCTCGCTCCGGGCACGTAGAGGTATTCCACCAATCAGCGACCGAACAGCGGAGAACGACGCAAGGCGCTTGCGGGAAACTGCGCCCGGCTCTCCCACCAGTCAGCCTAGCTCGGAATGAGGTCGGTCTCAGGAGCGATGACTTCAGGAGGCACCTGAAAACCGCTTGGGCCCGCGCAGCGCTGTCTCGCGCTATAGGACAGTCGGGGGCCCAATCTCAAGAGCACGAATGGCAGCGGTGACCCGCGCTCGCCCATTATTCGGCCCACCGAATGCCTGCGGAAGGCTTCGCCCGAGTCGGTCGTAGGGCTCAGAGAAGCTAGTGACCGTTTGCCGATCCAAAACAAGGCTTGACGCGGTCTGTGTGCGGGCCTAGAATCCCCGACCAAGAGTTCGCTAGACCGAAGGGAGGACAGTCCATGAAGCACGTGGGGCGCTGGATGCAGGTCTATTGCGCAGTCGCGATCGTGTTCATTGTGGCTGCATGCGGTGGTGGCTCGACCTCCGGGCAGACCGGGATAAAGGGCCCCATTCACGTGGGAGAACTGTTCCCTATGACGGGGCCCAACTCATTCGCAGGCGTATGGCTCCAGAATGGCACGAATGTTGGTATCTACGAGATTAATCAGCACGGCGGCATCAACGGTATTAATTTGGAGCCGAACCTGCAAGACACCAGCAATGATCCGGTGGATGCCGTTGGTGCCTATCGCGCAGCTCAACTGGGTCATCCGAACTTCTATGTTGGACCTACCGCTGTTGTGTCGGACGCAGTTTTGCCCCTGTTTGCAAGCGCGCATAACGTTGACTTCGTCATTTCTGGCTCACCAACATATGACAGGATGAGCTACCCGACTATCTTCCGGGCCTCGACCTCTGATACTGACCAGAGTACCGCCATGGCGCTTTATGCCATCCATGCAAACCTTAAGCACGCCGTGCTCTTTTTCCTCGCCACTGCTAACTCATCTGATGAAGTACCGCCGCTGGTTAGTGCCTACAAAGCACACGGTGGCCAAGTGCTAGGGACGTATCTGCTCTCAAACACTGCTACCTCGTATCGAAGTGAGCTGAGTCAGGCCTTCGCTCTCCACCCAGACGTGGCTTTCTTCTCCATGACCCCCACAAATGGCGCCATTCTGTGGACTGACATGCGGCAACTAGGGCTCCCCAATATCCCATGGGTCGGTGACAATGCCGGCGGTATAGACGATGCCAAGGCCATGGGCCTGCAACTGGCGTCACAATTGATGACCCAAACCTTTCAGACGTCGCCCGCAGGGCCGTCATACGGCGAGCTGCAAGCCGACTGGCAGGCCGTTGTGCACAACAACAGCGTCACGCCTGTCTCAATCGTTGCATACGACTCAGTGATCATTGCCGCTCTGGCAATGCTTGACGCCAACTCTAGTGACCCAAGTGTGTTTATTAAGTCCATTACAAAAGTAACCGATGAGGCTGGTACCGAGTGCCCCACGTATGCAAGCTGCGTGGCACTGCTGAAGAACGGAACCAAGATTGACTATGAAGGTGCGTCGGGCCCTATGGACTTCAACCAGTACCACAACGTTTTCGGTGGTTTCAATGAGCTCGGGTTCGACACTTCGGGTAATTTCACAACCGTGTATCAAATGTCTGCCGCTCAGCTCGCGGCATTCAGGGGATGACAGACACGTCTCTCCACCTACGGCGCACAAGGTTGGTGATTGCTTAGGTGACCGATATGGAAGACCACACTGCAGCCTGCCACAAGAAGAATCTGTTAGCCGCGCGTCTGACCAGGCCAAATACTAACGCGACTCTACCGCACATATGGTGCTAGCTGCGGCCGCTTGCGAATGAGCTACAAGGAATCTGGGGGTTTGGGCGGAGATCCTCGGTGAATTCCTTCACTCAGGCGATCGGATTCGGGATAGTCACCGCAAGCGTTATCGCTGTGAGCGCGGTCGCGGGTACCCTGCAGTTCGGCGTTACGCGGTACATAAACTTCGCACTCGGCGACTACATGACCCTCGGCGCTTATTCAGCATATGTACTTTCCGTAGTGTGGGGCATCAACTTCTGGATCTCGTTGCTCGTCGCGTGCGCCATTGGCGCTGTCGTCTCGTTACTGATAGCTAGGATTGTCTTAGCCCCCTTTGTTAGGAAACGCGTTTCTTCATTTGTCATGCTAATCGTTACCCTCGGCGTTTCACTCATCCTGTCAGACGTCATACTTGCGATCGCTAGCGGCAACCCTAAACAGTACGCGACCGCAATACAGGACGAAGCAGCATTCCAGCTAGGGCCGTTCCTAGTAACGCCCGCTCAGATAGTAGTAGTCGCGATTGCCTGCGCCGCGATGGTGGCAATTCACATGCTGCTCGCGCACACGTCTGTCGGCAAGTCTATGCGCGCAATCTCCGATAACCCGGACCTCGCCCGCACAAGCGGAATTAGCGTGTCACGCATGACCGATATCGTCTGGATGGTCTCGGGCGCGTTGGCCGCAGGTGGAGGCGTACTGCTCGCGCTGAACACGGGGGTATTTACACCGACCTTTGGGGAAGGCTACCTTTTCGTGATTTTCTCAGCCGTTGTCGTCGGCGGAGCTGGGCAACCCTACGGGGCTATGTTAGGTGCCCTAGTAACTGGCATGGCGACTGAGCTGGGGGCGTTGGTGCTGACATCCGCATATAAGAGTGATATAGCCTTCGTCATCCTGATCTTGGCCCTGGCAGTGCGACCAAGAGGCCTCCTTCCGTCGCGGGCGTCGATGTCATAGACGTGGAAGACATCCTCTTTTTTGTAGCCAACCTCGGGCTGTTTTTCTTCGCCTACGTCATTCTTACCGTTGGACTGAACATTCAGTTCGGATATGCGGGGCTACTCAACTTTGCCTACATCACTTTCTGGGCAATAGGGGCGTATGTGACTGGAGTTCTGATACTAGGGCCTGCGCCGGGACACGGAATCACATACATTCTGGGTTTCAATCTTCCGTTCTTGGTCGCACTGATCGCAGGGGGGGTGGCCGCCGGAGCTCTGGCGGCGCTCATGGGAGCGCTGATATTAAGGCGATTGCGTAGTGACTTCGTGGCTATTGGGCTCTTTGCCTTGAGCTTTGCGCTCTATGACATAGTGGGAAACTACACGCCACTCTTTAACGGTTGGGATGGCATCCTCGGAGTACTCCCTCCATTGAACATATTCCAACTGGACGCTAATGCATTCACAATTTACTATCTTGTGCCGGTGGGCTTGGCGACGCTGATTCTTTATTGGGCCGCAAATCTACTACAGAACTCACCATATGGGCGTGCGTTGCGGGCCGTGCGAGACGATATCGATGTTGCCGCCTCTTTCGGAAAGAACACCGTCTGGCTTCGCTGGTCTGCCTTGGTCATTGGCTGCATCTACGCTGGCATTGCAGGAGGGCTCATGATAGGTTTCTTGAGCGCGCTCAGTCCGGCGTCGTGGGCCAGCTCAGAAACGTTCATTATCTGGGCCGCCCTTATCGTTGGAGGAGCCGGCAATAACCGCGGCATGCTTCTCGGGACATTCTTGTTTGTCATAGTTGCACTCGAGGCCACCCGGTTCATACCGATGCCGGCTAACGTACAGAACCTGATTCCCGCCTTGCGCCTGATTGTCATTGGAGCGGTGCTGATTGTCGTGCTGCTGTTCCGCCCTCAGGGTTTGCTGCCTGAACGCCGACGGATTTATGCATTGCCGGGACAAAGCTAAGAGGGGTGGCGGCCGATCACGCATTGCTGGCGGTGTCCGACCTAAAGCATAGGTTCGGTGGTGTTCAGGCTGTCGATGGATGTTCCTTCAATGTGCCGCAAGGCTCCGTCTCAGCGCTGATAGGTCCGAACGGGGCCGGCAAGTCAACTGTGGTCAACCTTGTCAGCGGCGCCTTACCTCTCCAATCAGGGCACATGGAGTTCCTCGGAAAATCAATCGGAGGGCGGCCGGCATATCAGATCGCTCGCGCCGGTTTGATCCGGACCTTCCAACTCTCGCGTGAGTTGCGCAGAATGACCGTTACCGAGAATTTACTAGTGGCCTCACAGTCCTGGAGACTCGAGAGCCCTTGGGTGGCCCTTTTCGGTAGAAAGGCCAGTCGCACTCTTGAACGGGAGCTGTTGAGTCGGATCGGGGAGATGCTGACGGAACTCGGGCTGTACGGTCAGCGAGACACATACGCGGGAGAGCTCAGCGGAGGACAAAAGAGGTTACTAGAGCTGGCGAGGGCGCTAATCGTCGAGCCCAAAATGGTCATCTTGGACGAGCCAATGGCTGGGGTGAACCCTGTTTTGATTGATCGAGTTGTCGAAGTCATTCAGAGGTTCAATGCCCGCGGTGTCACCTTCCTGCTGGTCGAACATAAGCTTGAAGTCGTTGATGCCCTTTGCGATCAGGTGGTTGTGATGGCAGCTGGGCGAGTAATCGCAACAGGTAGCATGGGCGAAGTCCGACAAGACTCGGCGGTGGTGGAGGCCTACATAGGGCGTGCCAACTAGTGAGCAGGGGCTAGATCACTGGTGAGCGTTGGGTCTGCTGAAGTCAACCATCATCAGGCACCTGCCGATGGAAATCTGGACATGCTCACTATCGAGGGCCTGACCGCCGGCTACTCGAAGGTACCCGTAATTCAGGATATTTCCCTGAAGGTCCGTAGGGCTGAGGTGGTTGCAGTCATCGGTCCGAATGGGTCAGGCAAGTCCACAATGCTAAAGGCGATCGTCGGCCTCATCGGGCGTGAGGGGCGAGTCATCCTCAAAGGACAGGACGTTTCGGAGTGGCCCACGAATCGCATTATTCGAGCTGGTCTCGCTTACGTGCCTCAGGTTGAGAACGTCTTCCCATCCCTCTCAGTTACCGAGAACTTGGAAGCGGGGGCCTTCTTTCGTCGCGACCAAGTGCGACGTGGGATTGAGAGAGTGTATTCGTTTTTTCCAGATCTTCAATTGGCAAGAAAGAAGCGTGCGGGCGAGCTCAGCGGCGGGCAGCAGAAGATGCTTGCCATTGGGCGCGGGCTAATGTCCGAACCTGCAATCGTTCTGCTCGATGAACCGTCGGGAGGCCTCGCACCCATTTACATGCAGGTCGTCTGGCAGAAGATTAAAGAGATAGCTGCCGCGGGAACAAGCATCGTGCTGGTCGAGCAGAGCGTCCAAGATGCGATTGCCCAAGCGAGTGTCGTGCATGTTTTCATCAGTGGCCGGAGCGTGCTGACGGCCACTCCGGCGGAGCTTGCGAACCATGATTTGGCTGCTTTGTTTCTTGGAGGCATTGATCGTATTGGCGGTGAGACACCGCCACAGAGTTCCCGCGTTCAGTAGGCCCCGTGGCGGCCGGTGGATGATGGATCGCGCCGATGGCTTAGCGGGTTGAAGGAGGGGTAGCAATTGAGTAGGCGGTACCGCGAAAAGCCCGATGCGACGCGGAGTCGCGGCGGCGGCACAGTTCAAGCTGCAGAGGCGCACACTGGAGATCTCGGCCCCGCATGGAATTCCATATTCGAAAAGTACGATCCCGCAAAGTACGCCGAGTATCTGAGGTGGCGGGATCAGGCGCTTTCCACCCAGGGACTCGACCCGAAGATTCGAGAGTTGATCATAGTCGCCATCGACTCATATGTCGCATGGCCTTCTCCGTTTATTGACGTACACATCAACGGCGCCTTCAATGCCGGCGCTACCATCCAGGAAGTCCTGGAAACCATAGTGACGACAGCGTGGTTCAATGGTTATGCTCTGATACATGGGTTACTGCATATGGAAAAGGTCATCCGAGCGCGTGAACTTGGGGGTGTACTTACGCCCGGACACCATAGCCGCGGATAACTTGCTAGTCTGCGACGGCCGGCGGTGCAGCGATGCCAAAGAGAGCGAGGATGAAACGTCAGGGTAGCCAACCGCACTTCTCTTGGGAGACCATCTTTGAGAAATATGATCCGCCGTTGTATAAGGACTTTCGAACGTGGTCCAGACGGGCGGAAGCCACGGCGGCTCTAGATGCGAAAGCTCGCGAACTGATTTCGGTGGCTCTCGCGGCCGTTGTCGCACTTCCGTCGCCGGATATCGAAAGGCACATCCATGCAGCAATTGACGCCGGAGCGACACGGCAGGAACTCGTGGAGACAATCCTCATAGCCGGGAACACCGGAGGAGGGCGTGGACACGCGATGAACCATGGGTTCACAGCCCTTGGGGGCGTTATTAGCGAGCGCGTTGCCGCCGGCTTGGACACCTAACCGCAGCGCGCGAAAGAGTTTTATGGCCCCGTGATCCGTAACGTCGTCCTCGCCAGACTCAAACCGGGCGTTAGGGAGCAAGATGTCGCGGCTATGCTCGCCGCCCTGAGGGGGATCCGAACACCTGGCCTCCTCTCTATCACGGCAGGTCGTGACCTCGGTTTGCGCGACGGCAACTGGGAGGTTGCAGTGGTCACTGACTTAGCCAACGAGGAGAGTTATCGCATCTACGATTCCGATGCGGAACACAACCGCATAAGGCGAGACGTGGTAGGACCGCTGGTTGAGCGGATCGAGCGATGCCAGTTTCAGTTCTGAGTTAAGTTCCGACGAAGCGCGTCGGATCGCGCCCTGTTGCACAAGTTCGCTTTGGATCCGGTAGACAGATTGCGGCGCTCGAATCCTCAACCATGACTTACGACGCGATGAGAGTATTTGGCCGTTAGGCATACGTTGGCGATGAAGGCGATAGGTCGTCTCTTCTGCCTATCCGCTTTACTCCGCTACGGCCGCCGCCATGCGCGGGCTATCCATTAGCGAACTCCGGCGAGGTGACCTGGCACCTGCGCCCTGCGGTGGCATTCGGGATGCCGCTCGTGAACTCGACCCAAGCCTAGCCACGGCATCTTTGAGGGCCTGGATGGCCAGTTCCGGGACATCTGGCAAGCGCCGGCTAATCGATTCTCCGCGGGTTGGCGCCACGGCACGGTCTTGAGTTCGCAGCGGAGCTAACCGGATAGGCAGAGTCGTCTCTTATCGCTAGCAAGCGCGGGTCTCTGGAATCGTCAGAAGGGCTTTAGGCCAAATCGAGGCATCAGAAGAGCTCAGCAACGTCGACCTTCTTTTCGAACGGCCTAAAAGCAGCCATTAGGGTCGTCGCTGGCAGTCGGTCTGCGTAAATAGCTGCCCCAATGGCAACGCGACATGCCTCAGCAGCCTTCTTCTCCCTCCACTTCCACAGACGTTCTTGACTTCTGTCACCAGTAAATCTTTGCCACCAACTGCGCGTATCACCTGGGTGCCAATTCTTTGCTAAGGCACTCACCGCTGCCGCCTCGGCAGCATCGGCTTCGGTGTCGCGACGGTCCAAAGGATCGGACGTTAGGCCGTACCTCATCCCCGCGATCTCGGAACCGTGTGCCGCTTTTCTCTCTTTCTCCAACCGGTAGAAAGTCAACGCGGCGTGAACCCAGTCATCCAAAGTTAGATGCCCCAGCGCGACAAGTATCTTTTTCACAGCGGCCGTATTTGGTCCGTACCGACCCCACCCCTCGATTCGACCGAGCGGCGCGACCCTACCCGCGGGCAGATAGATGAGTCTGAAGTCCGAATCCGTAAGGCTCTTCCGCGCGAGCAATGCCATTAGTGCCTCCTCACGCACCCGCTCGACCTTCTTTTCTCGTTCCTCAACGCGATGTACAGCTAGCGTGTCCGCTCCGCCTCGCCGTCGTGCCTCATACCGCGCAATCATCCATTGAGCCGAAAGTGTCTCGGTGAATTCCTGCATCCAGCGATCGGAAAGCTCCTTTCTTAGTACCCGGGCGGCTTCCTGCAGTCCGGCATCGTCCTTGATGAGCTGGCGCATACGTGTCAGGGCCTCCTGCCGCTCAGTGATGCCGCCCTTACGCCTTCGATGCTCTACCGCCGCCAAAGCCTGGGCAACATCATCAGCACGGTGCATGAACTTCTCCCACTCACGTAAGAGTCGCTCGACCTGCTGCGTATTCGGTCCATACCCGTGATGAGCTGCTCGTCGGCGGGTCACGGACGGAGGCGTTTTCGCAACTGCAGCTTAGGGCGGATAGCTGACTCCTCCGCGGCAGGGTCACCGTGACCGCCACGCCAACTCGTCATATCGTCAGCTGTTCTTCAAGGACAAGACGATTGCGCGCGAGCGTCCAGCCAGCGTCGCCCATCAGCCGTGTCCTTCTCTCGTCAACCGGTAACCAGGTCTATTTTCGCCCCGCTAGGACCGGTGCGAGCTTGCGATTGTGGCGCCTTATCGTCAGCAAACGAGCGTCCGATCGGATGCCGGAGATTCGCGCAGCAGGACCGGCTCTTGGCGCGCGCCCACAGTAGATAGAGCACTCATGAGAGAACTCATCAAAGTCCTTGGCCATTCGTACATAGTCCCGTCCTAGGAATGAGTCGATCGCGATGCCGAAGTGTTCTCCGTGCGAAGCCGCTTGCGAAGAAATGGCACGACGAGCGATGCGACCTTCTCCGGGTCCTCGAGAAAGACCCAGTGACCGCCGCCTTCAATGAGTTCGATCCGCGCGGATGGGAACGCCTCACGCTGACGCTCGGCCCCATGTACGGGGAGGTACGCGTCTTTGGTTCCCCACACCACAAGAGCTGGGCGATTGAGCGTCCGAAGCTCGCTGACCAGTGCACCGAGAAGACTCTCCGGAGTGGCGCGGTAAAGCTTGAGCACCGCTCGTTTCGTGCCCCATGACCTGGCGGCGTCATAAATTCGATCGATCTGGTCGCGGGTGAGCCTGGGATTGTCGCGGCCTAGCAGCCAGCGAAAAGCTGATCGAGTTGAAGTCGCCTGCAGGAGCTCACCCAGGATTGGCGTCCGCCAAAGCCTGGCAAAGGTGTGCCATCTAAAGTTTGTCATTGAGCCGGTGTTTATGAGTGTCGCGCTAGCGAACGCGTCCGGATGCTGCACCGCCCAACGCAGCGCCCAGGCACCGCCAAAGTCATGCGCGACGATGTGGGCACGCTTAACCCCAAGCTGCTCGAGAAGGCCCGCGAGGTGATCAGCGTAGCCGCTGATTGTGTAGCTGAAGTTGCGGGGTTTGTCGGCGCTGCCGTAACCCGGCATGTCAGGCGCTATAGCACGGGCAAAGGTACCGACGCGGCCGATCAAATCGCTCCAGTCGAGGTTTGGGCCAGGGTTGCCATGCACGAAGACAACTGCTTCGGAACCCTCCGTTGGCCCCGCCTGCCTAACTGGCGAACGCACGCCCCTGACCACGATCTGCGTGGTCATGCTTAAGCTCACTCGCCGCTCCCCATCGCTGTTCGCCATAGCCTAGATCGCCACCTACGTGAGCATCGGAATGCGATTCTGAACGAAGCCCCGGCCTACGAAACCAGTCCGAGTTTCGCGATGAGTGGTCGATCGGGCGATTCAGAAGAACTCTCTGATATCCGCCGCGGATCTGCGTGCCAGTCGGGTGAAATGCACGTGCGCTTCTGTTATCAATCGCTTATCGCAAGCAACCTCTTTGTCCAATCAGAGCACGCGACGCAGGCCAGCTTGAGTCACTGCCCAGATCATGGGACCCCGCTGGCGAGACCGTTGGATAATCCGATTGATGTGCTTCACAAAGATTGCGGCCTGGACATCTCCTTTCAGGCCGCCGGCAGTCAGGTAGAACGCCTTGACGCCCGCACCCTGAATCGCGGCAAGCTCGTTCTGGCGTCGACGAATGCGTTCGTCCTTTGCCAAGACAACCCATCCGCGATTCCCCGCCTCTTGAAGCCAGACTTCATCCTCAATGTCTCTGGCAACTGCCTCCCCATAGACCGACCGCAAAGTGTGGACGATAAGCCCCAGTGCCGTCAGGGCATACGGGAGGATAACCGCCCCAAGGCTGCGATCGACTAGAAACTCAGGCGGCGGCTGGGATTCGCGTTGCGACACGAATCACGTCCTCTACTTCCGCCTCCTTGAGGCCGAAGTCGTCAGCGAGGACGCGGATTGAATCTCCCGCCCACCACCGATCTACGAGTTCCTCGACCGGGACCCGCACTCGTTGGATAACCGGCCGGCCAAAAGAACGCCTAGGGTCAACAATTACGGGCGTGTTCTCGTACCCAGGAAGTCGAACACGCGTCGCCCAATGATCAGGGCCATATGTGATGTGACGCAAGTATTGCTCCACAATCGGAGCAAATACTCTCTGCTGGTTTCTAACAACTACAAGCTGAGCGATCTTCTCCTCGCTGGCTTCGCGGCCATAATCAAAGAGGACTTCGGCGGCGTCGGTGTAGAGGCGATCGCTTGCCAGTGCATGACGCAGGCCCATTTCCGTTTCGAGACGCTCGAGAGCGGGGCGAATCCGCTGCATAGGCACGCCAGCTCGCCGGAATGCTGACAGGGCCAGCCCTTCCACCAGTCCGATGAACGGGATGTTCGGCGCGCCAGGCGGAGCGTCAAGAGCAGTAATCAGTGGTCCACCCACGGTCGCCCTGTTGTGACCGTTGTGACGCTCATAACCGTGTACCCAGGTCTGGAACGTGCTCGGAGGAACGTGTAAGTAGATGGCCGCCTCCCTTGCGAGGAACAGCGGTTGCACGAGCCTAGGATCGTTCTGTTCGAGCTGTTCGACTTTTGACAAGTGATACTCCATAAGCGCTGCGCGGCTCATAGCTTAGTCGGGGGAACGGAGCCTAAACCCAACAAAGGAGCCTTCCAGCGACGCTAGGCCAATCTCCTGTCGTGGCAGAGAACGCCGAGCAGCTCTGCGAGAAGTTGGCCGGCTAGTCCACGTACTGCCAGGTGCAGCCCCTTGGATGGTGGTCACGCCAATGGTCACAGGGAGCGAAGGTCGTGCCTGCCTTAACGCGATCGCGCGTGCCAGGATACTGCGAGCACTCAACCGTACCGTCTCGAGGAACTGTCTCACCCGGCTTGTAGGTCTGCGCCATCTCGTTACCTCCTACGGATGCTGAGTTCGACCGCCGGAACATATGTTCGCCATGATACCACCGTGCCATCCGAACCCGACCAATCACCCACGGACCTAACTTCGAAATATCACAAGGTGAGGCGCTCGATATCGAACAGTTATCAACAGCAACCGCAGCCGACGGACGCCATTGGGGTAAGTTCAGGCTTGTCGAAGCCAGGCCGCTGGATCCCGGAATCGTTGGGCTCCGCTATCGATCCCTGGGCTAGCGAGGTCGGCCTGAACTCGTAACCGGTGCACCGGACTGGCGTTCGAGTTGGTGATGAGAAGCCCGGGAAACGGAGCGAAACTCTCCGTCCTGTTGGTGGCGGTCGCGGCGCTGATTGCTTCCTGCACGGGTCAGGGAACCCAGGCCGCGAGCTCACCTTCACCCAGCGTGACCCCCACTGTCACGGCA
>Ga0209220_1000084_pt1 | contig 45761 bp, 42 predicted proteins | sample BlaSpr_A8_OM3_M3_FD_187984 | JGI IMG/M metagenome (GOLD analysis project Ga0209220, IMG submission 187984) | Forest soil microbial communities from Thunder Bay, Ontario, Canada - Black Spruce, Ontario site 2_A8_OM3_M3 (SPAdes) (version 2) | ecosystem: Environmental > Terrestrial > Soil > Boreal... | reverse complement strand
TACAACGGGATGTCGCAGATTCCGCCGCAGTTCAACTCGAACCTGCTCAACGCGCGCTGCGGCGTGATCGTCATCTGGACGCGCACCGCCGTCGATTCCACCCAATCACGATGAATCGGGTCCGACGACCTTATGGCTGGCTGGTTATCGTTGCGGCCGCGTGCACACCCCACTCGACTGGGGAGGGGACTACCACAACGGACGTTCTGCGAACGGCGGTAGCGCCGACGGAGGCGATCGACGTGACGCGGTTCAGCCTGATCCACGCCGAGGAATATGCCGCCACGCGCGATCAGGTTTGGAACGCGCTGCTCGCCGCCCAAGAGGACCTCGCGATGCCGCTGCAGTCCGCCGACACGGCGGGCGGCGTAGTGGTCTACTACGTGCAGGCGAACTCGCCGCGCATCGCGGGCAAACCGGCGTGGACGTGGGTCGACTGCGGGCGCGGTCCGGGAGGCGCTCCGCGCGCAGACAGCTATCGCCTTACGTTTCGACTGATCGCCGTCGTGGAGCCCGCCGGTGGGGACCTCATGCGTGTGCGGACGAAGCTGCTGGCTTATGCACGTGAGAGCGGCGCGACCGGCGACGCGCTCCCGTGCTCATCTACTGGTGAGCTCGAGAAACGCACCTTGGCGATCGTGGCCGCCCGAGTAGCCCCGTAAGGGCGGCGGCGATCAGTTGGGTGGTGGCGGTTGGGTGGCGGGGTTGTCGCCCAGCCCGAACACCCCGAACAGCCGCGCAGCAAGGAAAGCACTCACGGTAATCACGCCGGCGGTGAGCCAGCTTTTCCGCTTGTCGAATCTCCGCTCGGTCGCGCCGGTCAGCGCGTACCGCGGAAACCTGACCTGCTCACGGTTCCACAGGACCGACGCGCCGCCGCGATAGTCCACCCGCAGCAGCTGCACATCCCATGCGGTGGCGTCCGCCGCGGCGATCACGCCCTCCACCTCGACGGCGCCCGCCCCAATCATGGTGCTCATCGCAACGACACCCGAATCGGTGAGCTGCGCGACGATCCGCGTCGCCGGCGCCGGCAGGGGCGTGGTAAGCGGGCGCTGGGTGTAGCACGCAGCCAGCAGCGGCGCGAGTCCAAGGGCGCGAAGCAGGGGTGTGGTCATATGCAAGGACAACCGGCCCGGCCGCGGCCGCGGCCGGACCGGTTGTCCCTATGCACCCGCACTTGCCCGACTAGCAGCGGTTCGGGTCGTTCCAGTTACGCACCGGTGACGACCCTGTCGTACCCGCCGGGTATGCCGAAGGCAACGGAATGTGCGGGTTCGACGTGCGCTCCCCGGAGCCATAGGGCATCCGGCCCAACACTTCGACTTGTGTGCCGAAGGGTACCAGCACTGGAATGCAGGTACGCTTGTAGTCGGACCAGGCGTCGATGTTCTGGAACATCGCGATGTACTTCTCCGTCATGACGTCCACGAACGTCGGGGCGGGTAGCGTCGCCAGACCGACGGCGGTGCGCACGGCGTTCACGTTCGTGACCGATCCCGCCGAATCTGCCGTCATGAACTTCGCTTCGGCCAGGATGAGCTGGTTCTCTGCCCAGGTCACGAGCGGCTGGCGGAACGTGAACTGACGCCGGACCGCCGTGTTGATGACCGACGGGACGCTGCTACCACCAGCGGGAACCGCCACGTTGTTCTGGTTCGCACCGACGAATTGCCCAGCCGCGTTGGCGTCGAAGTACGCGGCGAGACGGGGGTCGGCGCGGGTTTTCAGTATCTGCACGAGTGCGTTACCGGCGACCAGGTCCTGGCGCTGCAGCAAGAACTCCGCCCAGATGTTGGCGTCGAAGTCCTGGATGGAGCCGTGGAACGTGCGGAAGTCCCCCGGAGCCTGGCCGTTCATCGCCTGGGCAGCGCTCGTCGGTGCCTCCGAAATACCGAGCTGCGCCGCAGCCAGGGCCAACGCATACTCCCCGACGCCATTACGCTCCACCAGATGGAGGTGGAAGCGCGCTTTCAGCGTGTAGGCGGCCCTGATCCAGCGCGCGATCTGCGTCGCCCGCGGAACGGCTGTGGCGCAATAGATCAGATCCCCTTCCGCGGGAACGCAGTTCCCGCTCGCGCCGGCGGCGGCCGCCGTCAACGCCGCGATCCCTTCGTCGAGGCGGGTCTGCACCCCCGTATAAATGCTCTGCTGCGAATCCAGATTGGGCTCGGGGATGGCCGGGTTGACGGCCTCGCTGTACGGGAGATCGCCCCACACCGATGTCGCGGTGCCCATCGCTAAACCTTCCCAGATCTTGGCAATGCCCAGGAGGAACTGGTCACCCGACGCCTGGGCCGACGCTTGGATGTTGCGCATCGCCAGCAGGCCACCACCGGTGTAAAACGCCGACATCTGGCCTGAGATATCGGCCTCCGTCACCGCATACTGGGTGCAATAGGAGAGCTGCTGGTTGTTGCTGCCGATAATTTGCTGGGTAAAGACGCCCGCGCAGCGCGCGAGCTGGCCTTCCAGGCGCGTGGCCATGTTCGACTGCATCGCGATCAATTGCTGCAACGCCGTGCCCTTCGTCGGGTTGTTCGGGTTCTCCGTCAACCCCGTGCCGGTCAGAAAATCACTGCACCCCACACCGAGCAACGCCAGCGCGAGGGCGGTTCCTGCTTTTGCGTACCTGTTCATCGCAGTTCCTCGCGTTCGCCTAGTGATGGAGAGTGACCTGCACGACCCATGCGCGTGCCAGGGGAGCGTTGAACCAGTCGATGCCGCGGTTGGCGTTCTGCGCCCCGCCGAGGTTGACCTCCGGATCGTAGCCGCTGTAACGGGTCCACAGCCTCAGATTCCGTCCGGACAGCTTCACGTCCAGCGCGTGCAATCCCGCGACCTTGTTCACCCACCGGCCCTTGAAGGAGTACGTAATCGAGATTTCCCGGAGGCGCGTGAACGTCGCGTCTTCGAGCCGGGTCGTGATCGGGCCGCCGGTGGCTCCTTGCCCACTGCCTAGCGGACCGCCGCTGAACCAACCCTCTCCGATCGGCACCGCGATGCCGGCGCCAGGACCGACCACCGGGCCATTGAGCACGTCGCACGTCAGGTTATAGCAAATCATGTTCTTGCCGAACGTGCGGTCCTCGCCGCGGCCTTCGGTGTCCTTGTGCGTGCCGTACTGATCCATCGACGAGCGCGTCATGTTGAGCACATTCCCGCCATGGCGGTGGTCGAGGAATGCGGTCAACTGGAACCCTTTGAAGCTGACGGTGCCGGAGATGCCGGCGGTCCAGTCAGGCCACGGGTTGCCGAGCGCACGCACGTTCGGATCCGTGATTGGGAAGCCGTTGGGGGCGATGTAGAGGGCGCCGTCCGGCGCGCCGGCGCATGCCGCGCCGACGTCGAACGTGTTGACGATCGTGAGGCCCCGACCGCAGCGCGCGAAGTCGTTGGCGCGCCATGTGCCGAGCGGGTATCCGATTTGCGCGTGCGTGCTCTGCCCCGAGAAGGAGGAGCCAATCCCGATCTGACACCGCGGCACCTTTGCCTCGGGACCGCAGTTCTCAACTGTCGGCATCGGGACGAGGCCGTCAAGCTGGCTCTGGGTCGCGCCGAGACTCGTGACCAGGTTGCGGTTGCGCGCCCAGTTGGCCCCGATCTCGATGGACCAATCCGACTTTTGGAGCACCCGCACGTTGGTGGTCAGCTCCCACCCCTTATTGCTGAGGGCACCCGAATTGATGTTGATGTTCGTGAAGCCCGTCGAGGGCGACAAATTCACGCCAAAGACGACGTCCTCAGACTTGGAGACGTAGCGCGTGACCGACAGATCGGCGCGGCCCCGGAACAGGCTCAGGTCGACCCCGGCCTCCAGCTCTTTGACGCGTTCCGGCGAGATGTCGGGGTTGCCACGGGTGGTGGAGGCGTACAGGCCGCCGATGCCGTTAATCGTGGTCCCCTGCAGCGAGCCGGGGTTGAAGTCCGCGAACGCAGCGGTTGTGAACACGTCCTGCGTGGCGTACAGCGGCGGTTGCTGGCCGCTCTCGCCATATGCCACGCGCAGCTTGCCGAAGGTCACGTACTGCTCCGGCAGGCGCACGGCCTTCCCAAAGCTCCACGCCACGCTGCCGCCCGGATACCAGGCGCGCTGGTGGCCGACCCCGAACGCCGAGTTGGCATCGTTGCGGAGGCGCGCCTGGAGGAACAGCTGGTCGTACAGGTCGACGTTCGCCTGCCCAAAGTATCCCTCCACCCGGCGACGCGTCTCTGCGTCGTTCGGGAGCGTCCGTGACACCGTGTTCGACAGCTTGAACGGCGTGGGCGCAAGCCACGTGGACGCAAAGACGTCAACCTGGCGGAAGTACGTCTCGTTCAGGTTCTGGCCGAGCGTGAGACTCCCCCGCACATTGGGATTGAACTCGTGGGACCCGGTAGCGGTCAGATTGTGATCGAACAGCCGGTCGTAGAACTGCCACCGCTCCAACGCGCCGCCTGCCGTACCCGAGCTCGCCTGGGCGTAGGCGTACGTGCGGTCGTCGGCGTTGTAGTCGCCGCCCAGCGTCCAGTTGAACTGCAGCCAGTTGATCGGCCGCCAGTTGACGCTGATGTTGCCGAAGTAGCGGCCCGTCTGCCCCAGGAGCAGATCTTCGTTGAGGGCATAGAACGGATTGTCGAATCCGCGGTTGTTGGTGAACGCGGTCGGTCCCGGATTGGGGAACCGCCACGAGCGATGCACACCGTTGGAGAGGTACTGTTGGGCGTTGAAGTCCGGCGGCTGGCGCAGCGCACCGATCCCTATCCCGTTGATCGAGTTGCCGCGGTCGAGTCCGGTACCTTTGGTCTGCACGACGGAGACGTTGGCATTGATCGTCAGGTTCTCGAACAGCGAGTGCGAGCCGCTGAAGCGCGCGGTGTATCGCTCGTATTTGTCCTGGCTCCCTACGATGAAGCCATCCTGATTGACCTGGCCGAGCGACAGGTAAAAAGTCGTGCGCTCGTTCCCGCCCGACATCGACAGCGTGTTGTCCATCAGGTGGCCCGTCTCGAACATTTCGGCACCGTGATCATAGGTCTGGGTGCCGGGGGCGAGCGCCGGACCCCACGAGAAGAAGTTCGAGCTGACCGTGCAGTTGAGGGTGAAGCAGTTGCTCGAAATACCGTTCGACCCCACACCGTACAGACGTTGCACGGGAAGCGTCCGAACCGGCTGGTCGAACTGCAGCGTCGAACGCAGCGTGTACTGCGTCAGCCCGGCGCGTCCCCGCTTCGTCGTAATCAGAATCGCGCCGGCCGACCCGGCGCTGGCGCCATAGATCGACGTGGCGGCCGCGCCCTTCAAGATCTCGATGGACTCGATGTCTTCCGCATTGATGTCCGCGGCACGGTTGGGTGAAGGTGCACCCGAAAGCACCGCCTGTCCGCGCGTGGCGTTATTGGTTGGGACGCCGTCCACAATGATGACCGGCTGGCTCGTGCCGAACGTCTTTGCGCCGCGGATCTGAATCGCGGTCGAAGCACCCGCGTCCCCACTCCCCTGGTTCGTCAGGACGTTCGGGATCTTGCCCGCGAGGGCTTGCACGACGTTCGGCTCGTTGGCGCGCTGCAGCTCCGGCGCGTCGACGGTCGCGCGTGCCGTGCCCAAGCGCTCGGCCTGCTGTTCGGTGCCCGCTCCCGTGACCACGATCTCGTCCAACCGCAGCGGATCCGACGTGAGTTGGAAGCTCTGGGTAAGCGTCGCCCCCGGCGTGAGCGTGATCGGGACCGATTGTAACCGGTAGCCGATCAGCCTCGCGGTGAGCTTGGCGAGCTGCCCCTGCGCGCGCCCTCCCGGAACAATCAGACGGTAGCTGCCGTCGGGCGCGGTCCACACGCCAATGCCTAACTCGAAGATCCCGACATTGGCATCCCGGAGCGGCTCGCCGAGCGTTCCGGTTACGCGCCCGGTGATCGTCACGGACTCCTGCGCGCTGACCCATGCGGGTAGCAGCGCGAGAGCCGACGTGACGGCGATCCAACGACTGAGTTGAGGAATAGACGGAATTCGGCCCATGACGGCACCCCGATCCAAAGGAAGTGTTAACTCCGACGGTCCTTCCCCCTACATCTGATAACCTTCCTCGCCCCCGCCCGGTGTCAAGGCTCCCCCCTTATGTTAGGGACGTGGAAAGACCCCCCCCTCGGCCGTCCTTCCTGTACCGGCTGAGCGTCCATGTGGCCGCGCGGACCGCGCCCATCGCGGCGCGCTTCGACAAGAAGCTGGCCCGGGGTCTCGACGGGCGTCGGGGCCTGGCAGCCCGTCTCGCCGGGTGGGCAGCGGCGCAGCGAGACACGCGCCGGCCACTCGTCTGGATGCATGCTCCGTCCGTGGGCGAAGGACTACAAGCCAAGCCGGTGCTCGAGACACTGCGGGCCGAGCATCCTGACTGGCAACTCGCGTTCACCTTCTTTTCACCCTCGGCGGAACGGCTCGCGAAGAATCTGCCGGTGGACGTGGCGGACTACCTGCCGCTCGACCGGCCCGGCGAGGTCGAAGCCGTCCTCGCAGCGCTGCAGCCGGCGGCGCTCGTGTTCAGCAAGCTCGACGTGTGGCCGGAGCTGACGCTCGCGGCGGCGCGCCGCGGCGTGAGGCTCGGCCTGATTTCGGCCACCGTCTCGCCGGCGAGCTCGCGGCTGCGGTGGCCTGCCCGCCAATGGGCCGAGGCCGCCTACCGCGCGCTGGACCGCGTCGGGACGATTAGCGAGGAGGACGGCCGCCGGTTGGAGCTGCTCGGCGCGCGTCCCGAGGCGATTTCCGTCACCGGCGACACGCGCTATGACAGCGTGGCGGAACGGGCAGAGCGCCTCGACCGCACGCGCGAGCCACTGGCGCGGCTCGCCGCCACCTCCCCCGACACGTTTACGATCGTCGCCGGCTCCACGTGGCCCGCGGATGAAGCGGTGCTGCTGCCGGCGTTCGCCGATCTCCTCGTGCAGCTCCCCACCGCCCGTCTGCTCCTCGCCCCACACGAACCCAACCCCGATCACCTCGCTGGAATTGCGGAGCGGCTGCGGCACCTCAAGCTGCCCCGGCCGGTGCGGCTGTCTCAGCTCGAGCACGCAAAGCCGGGGCCCGTGATCGTCGTGGATCGCGTAGGGATCCTCGCCGATCTGTACGCGCTCGGGGACACGGCGTTCGTGGGCGGTGGATTCCATCGGGCAGGCCTGCACTCGGTGCTGGAGCCGGCGGTGTTCGGCGTGCCGATTATCTTCGGCCCGCACTGGCAGATGAGCCGGGATGCGGAATTGCTGCTCGAACACGGCGGGGCGGTCGCGCTACCCGCCGATGGGCGCCACCCGCTTCATTCCCAGTGGCTCGTCTGGCACCACGATCCGGCAGCCCGGAAGAAGGCGGGAAAGGCAGCGAAGCAAGTAGTGGCTGACGGCCGCGGCGCGGCCGAGCGAACGACGGCCCTGGTGCGCGGGCTGGTCGCGGACTCGTCCGCTTAGTTGGATGCACATGCGTCCCGTCGTCGCGCTGCTCCTCATTGCCGTCGCAGCTTGCGGTGGACGGCGGGCGCGACACCCGCCGGCGCCAGCCGACCTGCCGAGCGAAATCGCGCTTCACGTGATCAACCACCATTGGTTGGACGTCACGATCTACGTGGAGCGCGACGGCGAGCGGAGCCGGGTAGGTCTGGTTACGGCCGCCACCAGCCAGACGTTTATCATGCCGGGCCACATAGTGGGGCAGTCGCGGGATATCGTACTGGTGGGCGAGGCGGTCGGCAGCCGGGACATGGTGCGGACCGAGACGTTGATCATCAAGCCCGGCCAGATGATCGAATGGACGCTGGAGACCGATCTGCGTCGCTCCAGCGTCGGCGTGTACTGATCTCAGCGCGGCGGTCCGCCGCCTCCCGGACGTCCCGATCCGATCCCCGAATGGGTGACTGCGGACAACAGGGCAACGAACGCCGTGATGGACGCCCCCGCTGTGAGCAGCGTGCGCCCTGTTGAAAGCCGGCGTTCCTGCAGGAAGGCGACGTACTCCCGCGGCAGCTGCACCGTCTCTCCCTTCCAGTACAACTCTTGCCCGTGGCGCAGCCCGACGGACAGCACGGACAGTGTGAACCGTCGGTCGTCACTGTCGATCAGACGCCCACGCACCGCTCCCACGTCTGGTCCGAGATACGGCCAGAAGTGCGTGGTGCCGGAATCCGTGAGCGCGAGGGAGAGATATGCCCCGGGGCGGGGGGCCGGCACAGCAACGGGCTCGTAGTAGTAGCAGCCGGTGCCGAGAAGCAGCATCACCCACCAGCCGCCGACAAGTCCCACCGTCGCAACACGCATCTCGAACAATCTATGAAGAAGGCGGACCCGATGCTGCGTTGGGTCCGCCTTCGCCACCTCATGTCCGCGCCCCGTCGCGGCTACGGACAGGGGTTCGGGTCGTTGCGGTTGCGGAATCCGTTCGTCGCCAGCTGGGTGCTGGGCGCCGGAATGTTGATGGGATTCGTGTTCCGCTCGTTGGACCCATAGTACAACCGCCCCGGGATCTTGCCGCCGAAAACGGGAGAAGCACCGGCGAACGGCGTCAGGATCGGACGGCACGTGCGCCGGTAGTCACTCCAGACCTCGGGGTTTTGGAACAACGCGACGTACTTCTCGACCATGATCGAGTCGAACAGCGCTGCCCCGGTGACTCCGACCAAGGCCGCCAGCGGGACCGTCGTCCGCTCGTTGTTGAGATGGATCAGAGCTTGTGCGTCTACGGCCGGCGTGCCCCGATTGTACGCCTCCGCCAGAATCAGCTCGTTCTCGGCGTACGTCACAAACGGCTGGCGGAACGTCGGTGAGTTGCGCGTTCCATCGACCGCCGACACCGTGTTCGCAGGCTGTGGGGCGTTCACATCGTCCCCTCCATACGCGCCGAGGGCGTTCTTGCCGAAATACTGCGGCCGCCGCGGGTCGGTGCGGGCGTTCATGATGTCCACCAGTCGCTTGCCCGCCACCAAGTCGGTCCCAAACGTGGTCTGGGAGAACTGGAACCACACGTTGCGTTCGGACGTCGACGCCCCATGAAACGCCGCGAAATCATTCGCCGGAGCACTGATGCCCAATGTCGCCTGTGCGACCGCATCGGCGTACACCTGTGCTGCCGTCCGCCCGGTGATCAGGCCGGCGCCCGCCGCCTCCACCGTATGGAGGTAGTAGCGAGCCTTCATCGTATGGGCCACTTCGATCCACGCCGCTGGAGCGCCTCCGAACACCAGGTCGCGGGCCCCGGGCCCAGGCCCAGCGCCACCGAGGTTGACGATCGCGCGGCTTAGCAGCGCCTGAACGCTGTCATACACGGCGAACTGATTGTCGAGCGTGGGTGCCGCGGCCGTGAGCGCCTGCGTGTAGGGAAGGTCTCCCCAGTAGTCGGCCGCCGATCCGACGACGAGTGCCTCGTAGATTTGCGCAATCCCGAGGAAGACAGCATCGCCCGCGGCCCCCGCCGACGCTTCGATCTTGCGGATGTCGATGAGACCGCCGCCCGTATACACCGAATTGAAGTCGCCCGAGTGGCTGGTCTCATCGATCACGTACTTTCCGAACTGCTCGACGAACCGCCCGCCCCCACCCGTGCACTGCTGCATCCACATGCACGTCGTGAGCGCGATACCGCTTTCCTGCTGGCCAAACGTGTTGGCCTGGACCCCCATGAACAACGCCTCACGCGTGGCCGTGGTGGGGTTGTTCGGGTCGTCCGTCAGCCCTTCTCCGGTCAGGAAGGGATTGCAGCCCGCCGCTGCGAGCGCGAAGCCAGCGGCGACGAGCGCGACAAGCGTGTTCCGAGTCATGATCGCCTCCGAGGCTAGCGGTTGAGAGTGAAGGAGAAGACGAACGAGCGCGTCTGGGGGTTGTTGAAGTAATCGATCCCTGTAACGGGAGCGATCGCGCCGCCCAGGCTCGTCTCCGGATCGTAGCCCGTGTACTTCGTCCAGGTGTGCAGGTTGCGGCCCGACACACGGATGTCGATGCTGCTGACCCCGATCGACCGCTGCACCCAGGGCGCATCGAGCGTGTACGTGACCGACAGCTCACGCAGCTTCACGAAGCCCCCATCCTCGATGCAGGGCTCATCAATCAAGGTGAACGGGCACGGCGCGTCGCCATCCCGGTACCAGTTCTGCCCGATGGGCACCGCGGTGCCGGCGCCCGGCCCGACAACCGGGCCATCGTACCAGCCGCCCTGGCCGAACGTCCGCACCGTCCCGCGCGACGCGGTCTCCTGATGCGTGCCGTAGCTCCACAGGGCGCCCTTCGTGCCGTTCCAAATCTGGCCGCCGTGCCGGATGTCGATGAACCCGGAGAACTGGAGTTTCCGGAACCGGAAGGAGCTGCGCACACTCCCCGTCCAGCGCGGGTTGGGGTTGGCGATGACGCGCGGGTCCGGGTCGGCCACGGGGAAGCCCGACGCGTCGATGAACAGTGCACCGTTCGGCGCACCCGCGCAGGCGGCGTCAAACGCGGGGACGACTCCCGCGGCGCTCAGACCGCAGCGATAGAATCCGAGGCTGCGAAGTACGCCGAGCTCCTGCCCGACCATCGCCACGTTGGGCTGGAAGTCGCCGATGGTCACGTAGTTCGCGCCACCGAGTGACATCACCAGGCTGCGGTTGCGGGCCCACTGGAAGCCCACGTCCCAGCCGTAGTCCTGCCGCTGGAGGGGCCGCACATTGAGCGTCATTTCCAGGCCGCGGTTGCGGAAGGTCGCCGAGTTGCTGGCCTGGAGCGTGAAGCCCGTGCCGGCCGCCGAGACCGGCGTCAACAAGATCACGTCCTCGGTGCGGGCGTTGTAGTAGGTCACGCTCAGGTCCGACTTGTCGCGGAACAGCCCGATGTCGAAGCCCGTCTCAAACTCCTTGGTCCGTTCGGGCCGCAAGGCGTCCGCTCCCTTGACCGTGCCCTGCACCAGCCCGCCGAAGCCGTTCTGCGTGGGGGTCTCGCCGGTGCCTTGAGAGATACCCGACACGATCGTGTTGGACAGGAAGTTGGTCGACGTGAGATACGGCTGCGGTTCCTGGCCGGCCTCGCCGTACGCGAGACGATACTTGCCAAACGTGAGCCACGGCCGCTCGCCTGTCACCTTTGTGAAGGTCCAGGCGAGACTGGCCTTGGGGAACCAGCTGCGGCGGTTCTGGCGGCCGAAGGTGGACGAGCCGTCGTTGCGTAGCGCCCCCGTCAGATACACTTGCCCATAGAGATCGAGGGTGGCCTGCGCGAAGTAGCCCGCGTTGTGAACCACGGTCTGCGCGTCGGACGGGATGTCGCGCGACACGGTGTTGGACACCTTGAACGGCTGGCTCGTGATGAGCGTGCGCCCGACGTTGCCCAGCTGCCGGAAGTTACGGGCGTTGAGATTCTGCCCCAGCGTGACCGTTCCGCCGAGATTGTCGTTCACGTGATAGTTCACCGTCGCCGTGAGACTGTGATCGACTTGATAATTGACGAGCTTGCCCTCGATCACCCGCCCCGCGAAGCAGACGTCGGACGACGAGATCGGGCAGCCCTCGAGGCGCTCGTCGTTCGAATAGTCGGCACCGAGCGTGTAGTTCACCCGCAGCCAGGTGGAAGCGACGTATTCGGCGTTGATGTTGCCGAACATCCGCCCGACCTTGGAGCGGTTCTGCTGCTCATTAATAATGAAGAACGGATTGTCGAATCCGCGGTCGGCAACCAGGTCGCCCGGTCCGGGGTGCTGGAAACGGTAGGTCCGGTGCAAGCCGTAGGTCGGGTCGAGATACGGCAGGTTGTTGAAGTTCGGCGGCGAGCGCAGCAGGCTGAGCTGAATCCCGTTGACGTTGTTGCCGCGCTGAATGAAGCTCCCGCGGGTGTCGGCAAACGAGAAATTGGCGCCCACCTTCAGGTTGTCCGCCAGGCGCTGCGACCCGCGGACGCGCACCGAGACGCGCGAGTAGGCGTCGTTGTCACCGACGAAAATGCCGTTGTTGTGGTACTGGCCCGCCGAGAGATAGAACGTGGTGCGGTCGTTCCCGCCCGAGATCGTGAGGTCGTTCTCAACCACGTGCCCGGCCTCGTAGGCCTCGTTCGCGTGATCAAACACGGGCGACCCGGGCACCAGCGCCGGTCCCCACGAGCGCGAGCAGATGCTGCCCGACGAGGGATTGTCGCAGTCGCCCCCGCGAGTCGTGTCCGGTGCTGCCCCGCTGATGCCCTCTCCGTAGATGGTCTGGAGCGGATACTTGTGGTTGATGTCGTCGACCGACAGGGACGACCGCCAGGAGAAACGGGTCGGCCCGGCACGTCCGGACTTGGTCGTGATCAGGATCACGCCCTGCCCGGCCCGGGCGCCGTAGATGGCGCCCGCCGCCGCGCCCTTCAGAATCTCCACCGACTCGATATCGTTGGGATTCAGGTCGCTGGCGCGGTTCTCGTGGACGGTGCCGTCCGTCTGCCCGGCGCCGAGATCGTCGTTCAGATTGAAGTTCGAGGTCGAGAAGCTCGAATTGTCGAGCGGCACGCCATCCACTACGAACAGCGGCTGGCCGCTCCCCGAGATCGTGCGCGTGCCGCGGATGCGAATGAACGACGACGCGCCGGGATCACCCGACTGCTGGGTCACCTCGACGTTCGGCGCCTTGCCTGCCAGCGCCTGCACGATGTTCGACTCGTTGCTGTTCCGGACGACTGTCGAGTCGACGGTATTGCGCACGCTCCCAAGCTTCTGCGCCTCGGTCACCGTGCCCGCGCCCGTGATCACCACTTCGCCGAGCTGCAGCGGGTTCGGCGCCAGGACGAAGTCGTGCTCGACGATGCCGGGCGCCAGCGTGATCTGCGCCGTCACCGGCTTGTAGCCGAGGCGTCGGGCCACCACCGCGATGGTGTTGCCCGCAGCGGCGCGGGCGCCGGGAATCACGATCGCGTAGCGCCCATCGTCGCGCGTCGTCGCGCCGAGGCCGAGTGTCGGAATGACCACTTCGGCGTACCCGATCGGCACGCCGCCTTCGGTGGTCACGCGCCCGCTGAGGGTCAGGGGTCCCTGCGCCGGTGACCGGCTGGGCGTCAAGGCCAGTGCAATCGCGAACAGCACCAAACGAGAGAATGAAATCCGCATGAGCCCTCCTCGCAGGTGGACGGTACACCGCTGGAGACTGCACATGCGTTTTCATATAGCACGGCGCGAATAGCGCCGCTAGAGGGCGGGTTACTGCTTGACGACGATACCTTCGAACGTGACCGATCGCGGCACGATCAGCCCACCCGTGAGCACGGTCACCAGCAAATCCGACCAGCGACTGCGCTCTTTGATGCGCAGGTTCGCGATCCGCGCGCCGGATCCGACTTGGCCCGCAAGCACGTCCTCCGCATTCGGCCGGGAGGCGCCGACGGCCCCCCACAACAGGAAAACGGGATGTTTGGTGACGCGGAAGCTTGTCCCCTGCGGTGGACTCTGTGCCGGCTCGGCGAAAGAGGTGGGAACGCCCAGCTCGGAGCTGTCGAAGGTCAGGGCGCAGCCGCTCGCCGTGAGGGCCAGCACCAGCAGGCCCGCGCGTGGGACGAAGTGTGTCACGGATCTCCCGGGAGACAAAGGGGCGCGCCGAGAACGGCGCGCCCCAAAGGTACTAGGTTCAACCCTGGTTCGGAACCGGCGTTACATCCCGATCGGCGCCTTCAGCGCGATGTGCGCGCCAATGGCGAAAATCCCGCCCGTCTTGCCGGCGCCGAGGCTTTCGGAGTCGTACGCCACGTGCAGGCCCATCATTCCGAAGCCGACGTTGGCACCGAGCGTCCAACCGAAGTTCGAGACCGTGCCGCTGAAGCCGGATTGCTTGTACCACCGGTTCGTGAGCGACAGGTACGGCTCCAGGCTGAGGCCCGGCGTCGGGACGTTGACCGCAATCCCGCCGCCCGCCGTGATGCGCGTGGTGGCGGAATCACCGTTCGCCGCACCCCACCGCGCTGCCCCCACCTGGAGATTCAGGGCGACGGGCAGCAGGCTGCCACCGATCAGCCGGAATCCGGCGTTCCCGCCGAACGACGTGAAGTTATCCGGCGCGCCCTTTGGCTTCCACGACGCGAGACCGGCGGTCAGCGAAAGATTCGCGAGACCGAGCGTGGCCCGGGCGCCAAAGGCCGTCCCCTTGCCGTAGTCGGAGTTTGGCATCCCGAGATCGCCACTGATCGTGACGCCGGTGCCCCCTTTGGGATTATTCCAAACCGGCATGCCCGCCCACTGTGCCACCGCGGGCGTAACCGCGAATACGGCTAAGGTCAGAACTGTCAAAGTGCGTTTCATCGTGATCCTCCACACGCGTGAGACCGGCCCCGGTATCTCCGAGTCCGGGTAGCTAGGGCCCTACGGTAGGAAGACGCTCCCGCCAAGTCAATCCGTGTCACCCTAATGCACCCACACGGCGCTAATTGACACGCCCCTCAGATCCCCCAGTCCGGCACTGACGCGGGCATCAAACCGGGGCGAGAGTCGGAAGTCGGCTCCCAACCCGAGGGCGAAGAACAGGTCCGAGGTGCCATTGCCCGCGATCAACAACGCGGTGGGCTGCACGTAAGGAACGATGCTGATCTGCGAGTCCTTGGGATCCACCCGCCGGCCGAGCGACAGGCCGACCGGCACGAACACTCTGGAGGTCCCGCTCACCAACGCCGCGCCGATACCCACCACCAGGGCGCCATCGAGCGGGAAATCCTGGGTGTGGGTGACGACGCGCTGACGCGCCTCGGCACCGACGAGCAGCGCGGTCTTGGCGGCTCCGCCCGGGTCGAAGATTCCACCCCGGAAGCCGAGGTCGAATTTCCGGCGCGACATGCGATACGCGCCCTCGAACGCGGTACCGCCGCCGTTGGGAATGCTCACGACGATGCCGATTTCCGACCGCGTGAACGCGCGGTAGGGCGCGTTGAAGCTGGGCATGCCCGTCGCCTGCCCGGCTGCCTGACCAGCGAGTCCGACAATCATCAATAACGACAACGTCCCAGACCGACGCATGCAGATTCTCCTGGAAGCGGTTTGCGAGGGTACCCGGCACGCGACGGTGAGATCGTTAAAAGGCGCGCCTCGAACTGTCAAGCGCTACGTGACGTAACTCACACCGCCGCCGGTCTGACTACGCCACGGCGGCCGTTCCCGCCACGATCCGCACGACGTTATGGACGACTTGCAGGAAACCGCCGGCGACCCGGAACCGGCGCGCCGCTCCCGCCTGGCGGACGATGAGCACGCCGTCGCCCAAGAGCGTCACGAAGGGCGCGTGCCGGGGCAGGATTCCCACCAGCCCATCGAACGCGGGGGCCACCACGGCATCGGCTTCGCCCTCGAACAGGGCCCGCTCCGCCGAGATGACGGTGACGCGCATCAGGTCGCGGCCAGCTTCTTGGCCTGCGCGACGACGTCGTCGATCGCTCCCTGCATGTAGAACGCCTGCTCCGGGAGATGGTCGAACTCGCCCGCGACGACCCGCTCGAACGACGCGATCGTATCCTCGAGCTTGACGTACTTGCCCTCGAGGCCCGTGAACTGCGCCGCCACAAAGAACGGCTGCGACAGGAACCGTTGCACCCGACGCGCGCGCGCAACCAGCAGCTTGTCTTCCTCGGACAGCTCGTCCATCCCGAGGATGGCGATGATGTCCTGGAGATCCTTGTAACGCTGCAGAATGCGCTGCACCTCGACCGCCACGTTGTAGTGACGCTCGCCCAGGTACTGCGCGTCGAGGATGCGGCTCGAGGACGACAGCGGATTCACCGCCGGGTAGATGCCCAGCTCCACGATGGCGCGATCGAGCACGACCGTCGCGTCGAGGTGGGAGAACGCCGTCGCCGGCGCGGGATCGGTGAGGTCGTCGGCGGGCACGTAGATCGCCTGCACCGACGTGATCGATCCCTTCTTGGTCGAGGTGATGCGCTCCTGCAGCTCGCCCATCTCCGTGGCGAGAGTCGGCTGATAGCCGACGGCTGACGGCATGCGCCCGAGCAGCGCCGAGACTTCCGAGCCCGCCTGCGTGAACCGGAAGATGTTATCGATGAAGACCAGGACGTCCTGGCCTTCGATGTCGCGGAAATACTCGGCCACCGTGAGGCCCGTCAGCCCTACGCGCAGGCGCGCACCCGGCGGCTCGTTCATCTGCCCGTAGATGAGCGCCACCGAGTCGAGCACATTGCTTTCCTTCATCTCGAGGTAGAGGTCGTTCCCTTCGCGCGTGCGCTCACCCACGCCGCAGAACACCGACCGGCCCCCGTGACCTTTCTGGACGTTGTTGATCAGCTCCATGATGATGACGGTCTTCCCAACCCCGGCACCGCCGAACAACCCGATCTTGCCGCCCTTCACGAACGGGGCGATTAAGTCGATGACTTTGATGCCGGTCTCGAACACCTCGGTCTTGGGCTCGAGGTCCACGAACTTCGGGGGCTCGCGATGAATCGGCCAGCGCTCGGCGTCCTTGGGGATCGGCGGGCCCTCGTCCACCGGCTCGCCGATGACGTTGAGGATGCGGCCCAGCGCGGGCTTGCCCACCGGCACCGTGATCGGTTGGCCGGTGTCCACGACTTCCATGCCGCGCACCACGCCGTCCGTCGTGCTCATCGCCACCGCGCGGACTTGATTGCGGCCGATGTGCTGCTCGACTTCCGCCACGAGCTGGCCGCCGTTCACCTTGACCGTGACCGCGTTGTACAGCTCCGGCAAGTGCTCGGGCTCGAACTCGACGTCGAGCACCGGCCCGATCACCTGAACGACCTTGCCGACATTCCGTGCGGCCGCCGTCTTCTTGGGGGCTTCCTGCATCTTTGTCGCCATCGTGGCTCCCTAGCCTTTGAGTGCCTCAGCACCGCCGACGATCTCGGCGAGCTCTTGCGTGATCTGCCCCTGCCGCGCCCGGTTGAAGGTGCGCTGCAGGATGTCCAGCATGTCGCTCCCCGCGTCCGTCGCGTTCTTCATCGCCGTGCGGCGCGCCCCGTGCTCCGCGGCCGCGGTTTCGACCAGGGCGCGGTACATCTGGTTGCGTACATATAGAGGAAGGAGCGCCTGGAGGATCGCTTCCGCGGACGGCTCCAGGATGTAGTTGACCACCCCCACCCCACCACCCTGCCTGTCTCCCCCCGCCCCCCCCGGCCGGGGTGGGGTCACGGGAAGGATCCGGAGCGTCGTGGGAGGGGTCGAGACTGCGCTGTTGAACTTCGCGAAGACGAGATCCACGGCGTCGAGCGTCCCGGCCGCAAACCGGTCCATCAAGGGGGTGATCAGCTCGGTCGCGTGCGCCAGCGTTGGCCGGTCGCCGATGTCCACGCGCTGCGACGCGATCGGGCGGCGCGTGAACTTGAAGTAGCTGACCCCCTTCTTTCCCACGAGGTGCATCTCGGTCGTGGTGCCCTGCCCCTCGAGCTCGGTGAGGCGACGGCGCGCCTCGCGGATCAAGTTGGCGTTGAAGGCTCCGGCCAGACCGCGGTTCGACGTGATCAAGAGGACCGCCGCCCGCCGTACCCCTTCCCGTCCGGTCTGGCGCAGCAGCGGAAACCGCTCCGCCAGCTCCGCCGAATAGAGGTCGCCGATCACCTCGGCGAGCGCCTGCGCGTACGGCCGCGCCCCCACGACACGGTCCTGGGCGCGCTTCAGCTTCGACGTGGAGACGAGCTCCATCGTCTTCGTGATTTTGCGCGTGTTCTGGACCGAGCGGATCCGCCGCTTCAGCTCGCGGGGCTTCGCCATCAGCGGCTACCGAGCGCCTTGTATTCCTCGATTGCCTTGCGCAGCCGGCCGTTGAGATCATCCGACAGCGCCTTGCGCGTCCGGATCTCCTCCCCGATCTCGGGGTGCTGCGCGGCCATGAATTCGAGCAGGCCCTTTTCCCACGCCTTGATCTCGGGCACGTTGACGTCGTCGATCAGGCCGTTGGTCACGGCGAAGATCACGATGACCTGCTGCTCGACCGGCATTGGCTGGTATTGCGGCTGCTTCAGCACCTCCACGACGCGCGCGCCGCGCGCCAGCTGCCGCTGGGTGGCGGGATCGAGCTCCGAGCCGAACTGCGCGAACGCTTCGAGCTCGCGGTACTGCGCCAGGTCGAGGCGCAGCCGCCCCGCGACCTGCTTCATCGCCTTGATCTGGGCATTGCCGCCGACGCGGCTCACGGAGATGCCGGCGTTCACCGCCGGGCGGACGTTCGAGTAGAAGAGGTCCGTCTCGAGGAAGATCTGTCCATCGGTGATCGAGATAACGTTGGTCGGAATGTAGGCGGAGACGTCTCCCGCCTGCGTCTCGATGATCGGCAGCGCCGTCAGCGAGCCGCCGCCCATCTGATCCGACAGCTTCGCGGCCCGCTCGAGCAGGCGGCTGTGGAGATAGAAGACGTCGCCGGGGTAGGCTTCGCGCCCGGGGGGCCGCCGCAGCACCAGGGACAGCTGGCGGTAGGACGCGGCCTGCTTGGACAGGTCGTCATACACGCACAGCGTGGCCTTTTTCTCCTCGTACATGAAGTACTCGGCCATGCTGCAGCCGGAGTAGGGCGCGATGTACTGCATCGGCGCCGGCTCGGACGCCGAAGCGACCACGACGATCGTGTACTCCATCGCGGCATGTTCCTTCAGCCGCTCGACCACCGCGGCGACCGTGGAATTCTTCTGGCCGATCGCCACATAGACGCAGGTGACGCCCTGCCCCTTCTGGTTGATGATCGTGTCGATCGCGATGGCGGTCTTCCCTGTTCCTCTATCCCCAATGATCAGCTCGCGCTGACCGCGGCCGATCGGGATCATCGAATCGATCGCCTTGATGCCGGTCTGCAGGGGCTCCTTTACCGGCTGCCGCTTGATGATGCCGGGGGCGACGATCTCGACCTTCCGCGACTTCGTGGTGTGGATCGGGCCGAGTCCATCGACCGGCCGGCCCAGCGCGTCCACCACGCGTCCCACCATCGCCTGGCCCACCGGGACCTCGAGCGTGCGGCCGGTGCGCCGCACCTCGTCGCCCTCACGGAGCTGCAGGTAGTCACCGAAGATCACCGCCCCGATGTTGTCCTCTTCGAGGTTCAGCGCCAGCCCGGTGATCTTCTCGCCCGTGGCCGAGACGGTGAATTCGAGCATCTCCCCCGCCATCGCCGACGTGAGTCCGTAGATGCGGGCGATGCCGTCCTTCACCTCCAGCACCGTACCAACCTCGCGGACGTCGATGTCCGCCAGGTCGGCGGCCTGGATTTCCTTGAGCAGGAGGTTCTTGAGCTCGCCGGGGCGCAGGATGGAATCGGTGGCCATGGGGGTTCCGTTAGGAGATTGTGAAAATTATCACATACTACAGGGTGGCGGAAGACGGCGAAGGTACCTCATACGCGAGATCTCGTCCTTCCTCTGAGAAACCGCGTCAGCACCCCCCGCGGTCCGAGCTCTCGCAGCTCGTGCGGGGTCGCGCCGGCAACGCGCCGGGCCACTCCCGCCAAATGGCTCGGCGACGCGTAGCCAAGAATGCGCACCACGACGCGGACGGTATAGCCGGGATTCCCGAGCAGGTCAGCCGCACACGCGGCACGCGCGAGATCGATCACGCGCTTCAAGTTGGGGGCGCCGCCCGCGCCAAATTCGCGCGACAGGTGCTCGCGCGTGACACGCAGCGCCTGAGCGACATGACCGGTCTTGGTGGGCGCGCCCGCGCGGCGCAGCACTTCCTCCCAGGCCGCGAGCTGCAGTCGGTCCGTGAGGCGGAGCAACCGGGGCGCGTCGGCCAGAGCGGCGCGTCGCGCCACCTGCGCAGTGCGGGCGGCGATCCACTCCCCCGCGACGGCGTTGTCCACGCCCTCAACCAGCACTCCCGTAAACCCGGCCCGCTGGCACGACGCGAGCAGCGGTCCGTCATCCGGGCGCATCGCGGACAGGGCGTACATCGGTATACGGGGAAAGCGTGATGGCAGGGCGAGCCCTTCTGCCGCGCACGTCCGCACGTCCAGGACCACCGCATCCACCAGCCGCTGCCCGAGGAACCGTTCCACCGCCTGGACGCTGCGGCACAGCCGCACGCTGCCGGCAGCGCGCGGGTACCCTTGCTGCACCGCGCGGCGCGCCTCGCGGCGGGGGTGGAACACCAGTACGACGGGAGCGGCAATCACGTCTGCACCAGGGCGTGCTCCATCTCGGCGGCGCGCTGCAGGACGTCGCGGGCGTTGTCGTAGCTGATCGTCCGCTGCGCCTCGTCCAACGGGTGCCAGACGCACGCGGTGATTCCCTCCGCCTCCTCGGGCACGGGTTCGCCGCGCCGCGATTCGAACAGAAAGAAGTGGCAGTACTTGTGAATCGTCTTGCCGCGGAAGCGGAAGTACCAGTCGATCACCTTGATCGGCCCCTGGAGCACCAGTTCCTCGAGCCCCGTCTCTTCGGTCACTTCGCGGCGCGCGGCCTCCGCTGGCGGCTCGCCGCCCTCGAGATGGCCCTTTGGGAAGCCCCAGTTCCGGTACGAGTCGCGGATCAGCAGGAAACGCACGGCGCCGTCGGGCCCGCGCCGGAATACCACGCCCCCGGCGCTGGTCTCGCGCTGGGCGCGTCGCTGGGACTTGCGGGAGCGGGACGATCGCAGTGGCATGGCTCCCTAGAACACGCTGAACGTGAAGTACTTGCGCGGATTCGCCTGGATGTCCGAGAGCAGCTGGCGCAGCTGGATCATCGTGAGCGTCGTCTCGCGATACAGCGCCGAATCCGCGACCAGCAGGCCGAGCGTGCCGCTGCGGTTCGCGATACGCGACAGCACCGTGTCGGCGGACACCAGGACCCGCACCAGGCTTTCCTGGTTCCTGTTCGCCGCGCCCATCAACGCGCGGAAATCCTGCGAGGCCGCGCGCAGGTCCGTGCTCACGGTCGCGGTGTTGTTGAGAATCGTCGCCAGTTGTCCCTGGTTCGTCGCGGTATCAACGCGCCCCAGCGTTGCCCTCAGGTCGGTGGCGGCGCGCGACAGCGCCTCAGACCCCTGCTGCAGGTTGGATCCGACGTTGCCGATCACGTCTGCCTGTTCGTTGGTGACGCGCACCAGCCGATCGGCGACCTGCCCGAAGTCGTGGATCGAACGCCGCAGGTCGGCGACGGCCTGGGAATCAAAGGCGGTCTGCACGCGGGCCGCGACGGTCCCGATATCGGTCGCGATCCGGCTCGCCTGCGCGGTGAGCTGGCCGATGTCGGGCAGCGTCGCGCCGGGCCATTTGCCGCCGCTGGCCGCCTGCGCCTCCACAAGAGCTTGCCGCACGTTGGGATCAGCGGGCAGGGGATCGCCTGAGATCAGCGTCGCCGCCCACTCGCCGAACAACGATGCCGACGCCGCGATGACGGCGGGTTTTTCGGGCGGCGTCACGCCCGAATAAATCTTCAGGTCCGCGTCGACCCAGTTGCCCGGCGCGAGCCGGATCGCCTCGATCCGTCCCACGCGTACGCCGCGCAACACCACCGGGCTGCCGACACCAAGACCGCCGACCGTCCGGAAGCGCGCCGTGTAGACGGCTTCCGACCTTCCGAGGTGCGCGCCCGACAGCCACAGCGCCCCCACCACGACCAGGGCGAGGGCCGCGATCACGACCAGGCCGACGGCGAACTCGTTTTCGCGTTTCACTCGGGGCGTCCCTCGATGAACTGCCGCACCACCGGGTCCTCCGTCTCTTGAATCTCCGCGACCGTACCCACCTGGCGAATGCGACCCTCGTACAGCATCGCGATCCGGTCCCCCACCGTGTAGGCGCTGCGCATGTCGTGGGTGACGACCACGCCGGTCACCCCCAGATGCTCGCGCGTCCGTACCATCAGCCGGTCGATCACGGCGGACGTGACCGGGTCGAGGCCCGTGGTCGGCTCGTCGTACAGGATGTAGCGCGGGCGCAGCGCGATTGCCCGGGCGATCCCGACGCGCTTGCGCATGCCCCCCGACAGCTCGGCCGGCATCCGCTCGTCGGTTCCCGAGAGATCGACGAGCGCCAGCGCCTCGCGTACCCGGTCCTCGATCTCCTCATCCGCGAGGCCGCGGCGGCGCAGGCCTAGCGCCACGTTCTCGGCGACGGTCAGCGAGTCGAACAACGCTGCGAACTGGAACACGTAGCCGATGCCCTGGCGCACCGCCGTGAGCCCCTCGCGGTCGAGCGCACCCACCGCCTGGCCGTCAACGATGACGTCGCCGCTATCGGGGTGCAACAGGCCCACGATGTGCTTCAGGGCCACGCTCTTGCCTGTCCCCGAGAAGCCGATGATCACCAGCGTCTCACCGTCCCTGATCTTGAGCGAGAGACCATCCAACACGGATTTGCTCCCGAACGCCTTGTGCACGTCCTGGAACTCGATCATAGCAGCACGACGGCCCAGAAAGCGTCCAGCAACAGGATCAGCACCGCGGAGTACACGACGGCGCGGGTCGTACTCTTGCCGACGCCCTCCGCGCCGCCCCGCGTCGAAAGCCCGACCATGCACCCCACGAACGTGATCGTGAAACCGAAGCTGGAACTCTTGAGCAGCCCGAACCAGGTGTCCTTGAACCGGTAGAAAAGCTTGAGCCCCTTCAGGAAGTCCGGCGTGGAGAGGTCGAGCAAGACGAGGCTCGTGAGCCAACCGGTCACGATACCCGTGGCGATGGCGAAGGCGATGATCATCGGAAACATCACCGTTCCCGCCAGCACACGGGGGACGACGAGGTAGGCGTGCGGATCGTAGGCCAGGGTCTCGAGCGCGTCCACTTGCTCCGTAACCTTCATCGTCCCCAGCTCGGCGGCCATGCTCGCCCCGACCCGACCCGCCAACGCGAGCCCTGCCAGCACGGGACCGAGCTCCAGCATCATCGTCTTGCCCACGAGGGTGCCGACGAAGTAGAGGGGAACCGTACCCGTGAAGGTGTAGGACGCCTGGAGCGCAAGGACGACACCCGTGAACGCCGCGATGAACAGCGTCACCGGGATCGAATCCACGCCGATGCGGCGCATCTGGACGATGGCCGGCCGCGCCCACGTCCGCACGTCGGGCAGCGCACGCACCATGTCCATCAGAAAATGGCCCACCCGGCCGACCGCCTCGATGGCGGACACGGCCCGGCGGCCGATCGCTTCGATCACAGGGGGAGAAGCTACAGCGTGAAACGAAAGTGGCCAGGATTTCTCCTGGCCACGGTGCTCAGGCGGCGAAGCTCGCGAGAGCCTTGCCTACGTCTCCGTCACGGAGCCGCTTGAGCGCACGGTCGCGTAGTTGCCTAACGCGCTCGCGCGTGACACCCAGCATCCCGCCGATCTCCTCGAGCGTATGCTCACGCCCGCCGTCGAGCCCGAAGTAGAGCCGCAGCACCTTGGCGTCGCGCCGCTGCAGCGTGCCCAGCGCCTGCTCGATTTCGTCGGACAGGAAGCGGTCCATCGCCTGGTCTTCCGTATCCGGCAGATCCTCGGCGATGAAGCGCTCGATCAACGACCGATCGCCGTCGGGGTCGAGGGGGGCGTCCAGACGCACGTCGCCCGTATTGAGCGCGGCGAGCGACTGCACGACCTCGAGCGACAGCTTGGTGGCGTCTGCGATCTCCTCGGGAGTGGGCTCGCGGCGCAGCGTCTGCCGCAGGTACTCCGCGGTGCGGACGATACGCGACAGGTCCGCGGTCCGGTTGAGCGGGACGCGGACGGTGCGCCCCTGGCGGGCCAGCGCGGCGAGGATCGCCTGCCGGATCCACCAGACGGCGTACGAGATGAACTTCACACCCTGATCGGGATCAAACTTGCGGGCGGCAGTGAGCAGCCCGACGTTCCCCTCGCCGATCAGGTCGGTGAGGGGCAGCCCGCGGTTCTGGTACTTCTTGGCGACGGAAATCACGAAGCGGAGGTTGCGCTTCACCAGTTCCTGCATGGCCTCCTGGTCACCGGCCCGCACCTTCCGGGCGAGCGCAATTTCCTCCTTCTGCGTCAGCAGGGGAGTCTTCGAGACCTCGTGCAGGTACTGATCGAGGATGTCGCGCTCGTGCTCGTGGTGGCCGAGACCCGTGAGGAGCCCCCGGCGGCGGCCGCGCTTCTTAGCGACCTTGGGCCCCACCTTGGGTGCCACAGGCGCCTTGAGCTGGGCCTTCGGGGGCGTCTTCGTCTTCTTACGGGTGTGCGCCATGGATTGACCTATTTGGGTGCCCTTTGATACGCCGGACCCTACGAAAATGTTCACGCTGCGGCATGAAATCGCTTGACACCGCCAGAACGTCCCGGTAAGATGCCGTGTTCCCGCCGGGCCTTTTTTCGGGGGGGAAACATAACGGGGGCGTAGCTCAGTTGGGAGAGCGCGTGAATGGCATTCACGAGGTCAGGGGTTCGATCCCCCTCGCCTCCACTCGGTCGGACAGACGGACGGTCGGACGGTCGGACCGGTAAGGTGCTGGCGGGGTGGTAGATACCGGCCTACTGAGCGGTTAGATTCTGCAGCGCGCGCGGGAATAGCTCAGTTGGTAGAGCACAACCTTGCCAAGGTTGGGGTCGCGGGTTCGAGTCCCGTTTCCCGCTCTCCAAAACGCAGACGGCTAGATAGTCAGGCGGTTCGTACAAGCGACGCGGGGTGGAGCAGTCTGGTAGCTCGCCGGGCTCATAACCCGGAGGTCGTGGGTTCAAATCCCACCCCCGCTATTAAGTAAAAAAGACGCCTAGACGCCGAGACGCCGAGGGGTGTGGCGAGGCGGCCTAGGCGTCTCGTAGTTTGGGCGGTTAGCTCAGTTGGTTAGAGCGCCACGTTGACATCGTGGAGGTCACAAGTTCGAGTCTTGTACCGCCCACCTCGCGCCCATAGCTCAACTGGATAGAGCGCTTGACTACGGATCAAGAGGTTGGGGGTTCAACTCCCTCTGGGCGCATTCAACTAGACGTCGAATCTCTCGGGGCGTAGCGCAGTCCGGTTAGCGCGCCTGGTTCGGGACCAGGAGGTCGGAGGTTCAAATCCTCTCGCCCCGACTGTTGCGCCAGTAGCTCAGCTGGATAGAGCGTCGGCCTCCGGAGCCGAAGGTCCCGCGTTCGAATCGCGGCTGGCGCATTCTTCCCGTTGCTGTGGCGGCGCAAGGAGAAAGCTAGAACGCCACAGCGATCCCCACCCGCCCCAGCGATTGCTGGATCGGGACATTGACTGCTCCGCTGCCATCGTTCGTTTTGCGGGTGATCCGTTGGAAGTCGTAGTCGCCGGTGAACCGCAGCCGGCCACGCAGCGCGTCCACGGTCATGCCCAGCCCCAGCTCGAGCGCTCCGCCCAGCGCCGACGCCGTCCCGCCCCCCGAAAACTTGGGCCCGAACAGGAGCCCGCCGTACAGGCCCATCCGCACGCCCGGGCCGAGCAGGTACGCCATGCGCGCACCGGCGGCGACCGCGCCGACCGACTGCGCCTCGAACTCCGGGTCCGCCTTGCGGTTCACGAATCCCACCTCGGCGCTCACGGGGCCCGAGATGTAATAGCGCAGACGCACATCGAACTCGCTGGCGTCGAACTCCCGTGTCGCGGTGCCGTCCTTTTCGGGCTTGTACTTGATCTTCGAGGCCGCCACGTCGGCGCTGAACTTTTTCCACGTAACCGTTGCGGCCGCCCCTAACCCACCGCCGCGGTAATGCAGATTCGCGGTGACTTCGCGGTAATCGCCGAACACCACCTGGGGCCCGATGGCAAAGTGCTGGGCGTCTAGTCTGTTAGGCGGATAGAAAAGGAGGAGCGTCGCGAGCGCGCTAACCGTCAAACCGCCTAACCGGCTATTCATCGCCCACTCCCGGGCCGCGCCAGCGGTACGACGCTGAGGGCGACCTGCTGGCGTCGCCGCGTGTTCTCCTGCGCGATCTCCGTATTGCGCCGGGCGATCTGCTCCCGCAGCAGTTGGTTGTAGAGGATGTTCCCGCGCGCGGGCTGCGGCGCCGGCTTCTTGAGCGTCATGATGAATCCCGCTAGCACCACCCCGGCCCCGACCGTCCCTGCCTCACGCAGCGACGCCGAGCCGAGGTCGCCGCTCGAGAGCGCGGACGTACCGGCGAGCGCCACTCCGGTATACACGAGCGCGAGACCCATCGGCCGCCAGCTCTTGGGCGGCACTTCGGTCTCGGGGAGATAGGTGTAGCCTGGGAGGCTGGTGAGGTGTGGCAGCGTATCGACCGCGCCATGCGTGATCCTGATCGACTGCGATGTCGAGAAACTGTTCTGGCCCACGACGGCCTCGACCACGACGTTGTAGTTCCCGGCGGGCACCGGGTCGCCGTTCGGCAGGCGCGCGGGCCAGCGCAGGTTCACCTGCCCGTTGGCCACGGTGGAATCGATTCGCACGCTGCCCAGGGACCCTCCTACGACGCGGGTTATAACGCGCGAGGGCTGGGTCACCGTAAACCGGATTCCCACCGCCCCCTGGCCCCCGATAAAGTCGACGCTGTCCACACGCAGCTGCCGAACGACGAGCACCTGGGTGAGCGCGACCTGAAACGCGCTCAGCGCCTTAGGAGAGGTGCGGTTCGGATCGAGGTCACGCTCGGGCTCGATCAGCACCACCTGCTTGAAGGCATCGACGGCGCGCAGAATCGAATCCATCCCACTGTACGTGAACCCGAGCAGCTCGTACGCACGGGCGCGCTCAAAGCCCGTGAGACGCTCGAGCAGCGCAGCCTTCCCCGTGATGAGCGCCTGGCGGTAGTCGAGATTGTCGAACGACTGCTGCGCCCTGCGCAGTGTGGCGTTCTGCACCGTTTGACCGGGCACGGCGCCTGGAAGCAGGAGCGCCACGGCGATGAGCGGCCAAGGCGAGCGACGCATCAGTCGGATCCCTCCGGGTCGAGAACCCACCGTCTGCGGACAGTGTTGTTGGCGGGGACATCCACGGTTTCGCTCTTGGTCTTGTAGCCGGCGCGCTCAACGCGGATCGTGTGCCGGCCGGCGGACACGGCCTCGTCGATTACCGGCACGGATCCCACGTCACGGCCGTCGATGAAGACCGTACCCGGCGGCTCCGAGTTCACCGAGATGAACCCCTGCGCCGCGACCGGCGCGGGGGGAGGGGCCGGCGGCGCGGGCGGGGGTATGACCACGGCCCGGCGCGGCGGGCCGCGCCGCTGGTCTTGCCTGGGAGGTGCTGGAGGCGGGGCCGCCACATGCACCGTCTCGACCGGCGCTACCACCGTGGGAGGCGGAGCCGCGGGAGGTGAAGAAGACGGCGGCGACTGTTTCGACGTGAGGGCGACGTACCCGCCCACACCCGCCGCGGCCACGACGATCGCGCCGACCACCATGCCGATGCCGATCCCGGACTTCTTCTGCTTCTTTGGCGCGGGGATCTTCAAGCCCGCGCGCGGAATCGGCGTGGTCGGCGCGTTCGTCATCTCGGTGGGGGCATCGGCGGCGGCGGCGGCGGCGGCGGCCGTGCGCGGCGGCGGCGGCCGGCGCTGCCCCTTGTGTCCCGCCTTCGGCGCTGCGACCGGCTGTTCCGGCCACACGCCGGTCGCAAACTCTTCCATCGTCGGGAAGCGCTGATCGGGTTCCTTTGAGAGCGCGCGCGAGATCGCCGCCACGAGGAACTCCGGGGTATCGCTGCGCTTGGCGCTCGCCCGCGGCACCTCCTCGAAGATGTGCTTATAGAGGATGGTGTGGACTGAGTCCCCGGTGTAGGGGAGCTCGGCGGTGATCATGCGGTAGCCGACCACGGCGAGCGAGTACTGGTCGGCGCGGCCATCCACGGTCGCGCCTTTCGCCTGCTCGGGCGCCATGTAATGCGGCGTGCCGATGATCATCCCCGTTCCCGTAAACCCGCTCGCCGCCTGCAGCGCCTTCGAAATCCCGAAGTCGGTCAACATGACGCGGCCGTCGTGATCGAACATGATGTTGGCCGGCTTGACGTCGCGGTGTACGACGCCGCGCTGATGCGCATGCCCCAGCGCGCACGCGGCTTCCCACAGCACCCGCTGGATATAGTCGATCGTGAGCGGCTGTTTCTGGTCGAGCACGTCCTCGAGCGACGTGCCCGCGATGTACTTCATCACGAAGTAGTTGAGTCCGCCTTCGCTCTCGACGCGGTAAATGGGAATGATGTTCGTGTGGTCGAGCTTGGCTGCCGTCTTCGCCTCCTGCTGGAAGCGCTTGACGATGTGCTCGTCCATCGAGATGTCGGGCGGGAGGACCTTGATGGCGACCTCGCGCTCGAGGGTGAGGTCGTGCGCCAGGAACACGGCGCCCATCCCACCCTTCCCCACCAGCCGCTCGAGTTTGTACTTGCCTTCGACGAGCCGCTGCAGCCGCACCATCAAGGCTTCGGTTCCGCCGCTGCCCGCGCCCAGCGTGCCGCCGCCGGTCACGTCCGCGCCGCAGGCATAGCAGAACTTGCTGCCGTCGGGGAGCGGGGTGTGGCACTTGAGGCACTCCATCATGGAGCCTGCCGCGCCGGTCATGGACGCCGTGGGGCGAACGGCGACGCGCCGGGAGCGAGCGGCACGACCGCCGGCGCCTGGCCCAGCGGCTGGAAGCGCTCCCGGCGACGGATGACCGACGCAGAAGGCGCAGCCACTAGCGCACTCGTGAGCGGCGTGCAGTCGATTAGCGCCGACGCGGACAGCCGCATGCACATCGAGTAGCGTGTCGCAACACCGGCAAAGTCGGTGACCACGACGTAATACGAGCCGGCCGCCAATCCCACGGTCAGATTCTCCACAGAGCCGGCGGACGTGGCCGACGCGATCTTCGTGATGGGCGGGGTCGTCGTGAGCACGTACACGTCCACGTCCGACGAGTCCCGGAGCCCGAATGGCCGAGGACGGATGTGGATCCGCAGCGAATCGGAGGCGCCGGGCGCAATATCGACACGGTACCAGTCGATGTCGAAGGCGTTGTCGATGGTCAGCGTACTATCGGTAAACAGGCCGTTCGAAGGGATGGTGATACGCTGCCCCGGCCGGTCGGCGAACGTGCAGAGGTCGTTCTCTTCGAAGCGGTCGGGTCGAATGCGCGGATCGGCCGTCAGGTACCCGTCGACGACCGTCAACCCGTAGCGCTGTGGGTTCGAGAAGAACGTGAGGACGCTGATGTGCCTGGACGGGAGTTCCTTCAACGCGACGACGGTGGACTCGCGCGTCACCTGCGTCGGCGCGAAGATGGAGTTCTTGCAGTACGACCACTTACTGCCGATGAACGTAACCGACGGCGGAAAGATAAAGTTACCCGAATACGAGAGTGAATCGATGAGGAACGTCCGGGTGAGGGTGTCGATGCCGACCGACTTATAGTTGATGATGAACGTGGTCGCGCGGGTCGTGTCCGTACGCAGGAACTTGAACCAGTCCCGACCTTCGGCGCCGCGGGCCTGTGGCTCGAACGCCAGCGCCGGATTGATGAAGAGGATCGAGGAGAGAATCGTCCCAGGCCACGGGCCGCCAAGATCGAGGTTGATCAGCGAAGCGGCCGTATCGTTTGGTTCGAACACATCCTCATACACGATGGCGGTCGTGTCCTTGGCAAACCCGAACACACCGGCCCCAAGATAGAAGAGCGGAGCCGAGTGCGCCGGAGGCGGCACCCAAAACGAAATCCTGCCCAGTCCTGTAGCCGGATCTCGCACCCGTGAGAAGGGATACTCGATCAGGTTCACGTTCGCGATGGACGCGAGGAACATCGAGTCCACGCCCACCCCGTACACCGTGACCCGTTCGCCGTGGTGCGCGATCGCGGGCCGGACGCTGTCCACCTCGAGGGGATTCGACACGCGCAGCGCGAGGTCGGCCTGCGGAGCCTTCTCGAAGGCGATCGCCCGGGCCAGGATGTCGGCCGTGCCGCTGTTCACGCCGATCACCGTGGCGTAGCCGCCGCCCGTTGGTTCCACGCGCGCGACCGTGCCGCTCGTCGTATAAAAGGCGAAATCCACGTTGCCGATCGCCTGGGTATCCGTTCCCACAACCCGGTACGCCCGGGCGAGCACCGACATTTCCTGCCCGCGCAGCACCACGCGGGACGGTGCCTCGAGGGTGACGAAGACCTTGTCGCTCTTGTCGGTCGGGAAGCTGCAGGTGACGCCGGCGAGCGCCACTGCGATGATCAGGAGAGGAATTGGTCGGTTGAGACGGCGCATCCAGGGCCAATCCGTGTGCTTGAGGTCCGAAGATACTATACGCGGGATGTTCGGGCCAGACAGCGACTTACAGCGTGCCCCGCCGCTTGAGATCGAGATACTTGCGCACCACCGCCTGTGCGGCGCGTTCCGGCGTGACGTCGATCACCAACACCCCCGCCCGCCGCATGTGGCCCAACGCCTCGTCCCGCGCGTGGAGCAGCTCCTCCGCCGCCGCCTTGCGGAAGGCATCGCGCAACGTCGTCGGCCGCAGCGCCGCCACGGCATCCAGCTCCGGATTGCGCAGCGTGACAGCCAACGGGAGATGGCGCGGACGCAGCGAAGCCACGTTCGCCACCAGCGCATCCGACGCAAACCGATCGATCACGTCCGTGAACAACACGGTCAGCGCGCGCTTCCGGTTCCGGGCCGCGAGATAGCGAAACGCGCCGGGATAGTCGGGCTCGACGAGCTTCGGCTGCACGACGGCGAGGACGTCGAGTACGCGCCGCATGCCCGCGCGGCCACGCTCCGGCGCGACGAAGTGTTGGACCCCGTCGGCGAACGTCATGATGCCCACGTTGTCGTCGTGCTGCGCCGCGGCATACGCGAGCTCCAAACACGCCTGCACGGCGAACTCGAACCGCGCGACACCGGCGGCGACGTCGGCCGTCATGAGACGTCCGGTATCGAGCACGAGGAGCACTTGCTGGCGGCGCTCCGCCTCGTATTGCCGCGTGATCACCTTGCGCCGCCGCGCCGTCGCCTTCCAGTCGATGTGGCGCAGATCGTCGCCCGGCCGCCACTCGCGCAGCGATTCGAACAGCCGCCCCTCGCCGAGCTGGCGGATCGCCTTCGTCCCCACGTCGCGCCGCCGCAGCGCATCGGCGACCGAGGCCCGGAGCCGCATCGACACGAGCGGCGGGTATACGACGACGTCCCACGGCAATGGAATCCGCAGCCGCCGCCGGCCCAAACCCAGCGGGCCCAAGCTGTCGAGCACGAAGCCGCCGCCGCTTTCGCGTCCGCGACGCGAAGGGACGACCGGCACGTCTTCGCGCATCACGGCACTCGCGGGAACAGTGACTGCGCGCGTTGGCTGCGTGCCCCCCAGGATGTCCGGGCGGATTTCGCGCACGCGCAAGCGGGCACGGCGGCGCGAGGAGTTGGCCCACCGATACGCGACCTGGCCCGTATGGCCCACGGACAGCGCCGGCAGGGGCTCGCGCTCCGGGTGTACCCCCGCCCCCACTGCGAGGGTGGCATCGAGCCAGATCAGCAGGATGAGCGCGGCGTCGGCGATCAGCATCGCGTCGAGCGCCCAGGGCACCCAGTATCCCAGCGCACCCAGCAGGGCCAAGACCGCGGCGACGGTCAGCGCGCGCGGTGTCCACAGCACCCCCGCGCGGCTGCCGAGCAGGTACCACAGCGTCAGAAACCCCGCGATGACGAGCCCCACGAGCAGGAACGTCGGCAGGTTCAAGCGGTGGGAGCCTCGGTCTTGTCGAGGATCGCCTTGAGTGCCTGGTCGGCGGTGACGCCCTCGAGCTCGAGCTCCGGCGCGACGTTGACCCGGTGTCGCAGCACCGCGGGAGCGAGCAGCTTGACGTCGTCGGGGATGACGAAATCCCGCTCCTCGAGCAGCGCCGCGGCGCGGGCGGCCTTGAAGAGCGCCACGCCGGCGCGGGGGCTGGCGCCGAGCGTGAGGGAAGCGGCCCCGCGGGTGGCGCGGACGATCGCCGTGATATAGCCCGTGATCCGCGGCTCGACCCGCACCGCGTCGACCGTCTGGCGCAGGCGTTCGAGCCCCGCGGCGTCCATCACGGGCGAGACGCCGTACGTGTCCGTGCGATCCGCTTCGAAGCCCTCGACGTAGCGCGTCAGGATGCCTTGCTCCACCGGAGCTGACGGATAGCCCACCTGCACCTTGACCATGAAGCGATCGAGCTCCGCTTCGGGCAGGGGGTACGTGCCCTCGAACTCGATCGGGTTTTGCGTCGCGAACACGGTGAACGTGGGCGACAGCGGATGACTCGTGCCGTCCACGGTCACCGTGCGCTCCTGCATCGCCTCGAGCAGCGCGGCCTGCGTTTTCGCGGGCGCGCGGTTGATCTCGTCGGCGAGCACCAGATCGGCGAATACCGGTCCCGGCCGGAACACGAACTCATGGGTGCCGGTGAGCAGGGTGATGCCGGTGATGTCGGCCGGCATCAAGTCCGGCGTAAACTGGATGCGCACGAACCGCGCGTCGAGCGCGAGCGCGAGTGTACGCACGAGCAGGGTCTTGGCGGTGCCGGGGACCCCCTCGAGCAGGACGTGTCCTCGCGCGAGCAGGCAGATGAGCACCTCGCGGGTGGCGGCTTCCTGCCCCAGCACCACCCGGCGCAGGGCTTCTAGAATGCGTCGCGCGTCGTGCGCGGGCGAAGTTCCTCCCACACGTCCTCCACGGCTTGCGCAGCGGCGAGCACTCGTCCGCTGCCGTCCCGTTCAGTGATGAGATGCCGTAACCGGAGCACTGCCGCGCGGCCGCGCGGACCTCTCATGACGAGCTCTAGGCTCTCGAGGTCGCGGCCGGTCCGGCCCAACCGTCGCTGCAGTCCCATGACGAGTCGCTGGACGGCGGTATCAGCGTCGGCGGCGCCCTCCAGTCCCGCAGCGAGCGCCTCCAAATGCTCGAGCGGCGAGCGGCGGCGCCGTTCGATCACCACGCGCGCGGGCCCGAACCGCACCGCCGTCAGCGCCAGCCACACGAGGGCGACGGCGATGAGCTGCAGCACGGCCCACCCTGCCGGTGCTTCGCGGAGCCAACCCCACGTCCGTCCAGCAAGCGACGCCGCCTCCTGCCCGAAGCCCTGATGATACTCGTCCCAGGCAACGCGCCCGGGGGGGGGGCGGCCGGGGAGAGCCCGAGGCGTCAGCAACGGTAAGACCACCAGGGGAACATCGGTATCGCGCCACACGGCGTTGGTGAACCAGCCGGGATCCGCCGCGAGGGTGATGGTGCCCCCCCCGCCGCGGTAGTGAAGCCGCAGAATCACGGGGCGGCCGTTCGTCGCGGCGAGGATGGTGTCGATCGCCGTCGGAATCAGCGCGCTACAGGGCTCGTCGCCTTCGGGCCCTCCTTTGACGAGCCCTTCCAGCCGCTGCGTGCTCTCCCGTTTCCAGGGCGCCAGAACGCGCGCGGCGCGCGGCAACCGCAAAGCGCCGGTCGTGGGAGGGAGGCGTACGGAACTGCTGTCGTCGCGATAGCCGTCGGGCTCGATGCGCCATCCCGCGCAACGCGTAATCCCGCCGGCCCGGCCGGCGGCGAGCACTGCGCCGCCGCTCCTGACGAATTCGCTGACCTGCTCCAGCTCGGCGTCGAGCAGCGGGATCGGAGGGTTCAGGACGACGAGCATCGCCGGGCGCCGCGCGCGCTCGTCCGCCAACGAGAACAGCGCGGTGCGGCGCCGCTCCGAGGGGCGCCCCAGGCGAATGAGCACTTCGTGGAGCGCCCTGCTGCCCTGCGGTCCGCTCAGGAATGTCGAGGCGCGCCCGTCGAGCGCCGGTTCCTTGGGCGCCCGGTTCGCGGCCCACAGGGCGACCGCGATGGCGGCCGCGAGCAGCGTGGCGAGCGCGATCTCAAGCCGGTACGACATGCTGCCCTCTCGAGAGCTCCTGGGCCACGGCGCCAAACGCGCGATACTCGGTTTCGTCGCACGGTATCGCGCCGAAGAGGTGGCGGTACAGCTGCGCGACCAGCGCGGCGAACGAGGAGCGGCTGGCGTCGTCCAAGCGGGCCTCGCCCACGTATTCGGCTGGGGTCTTGGACGCGTGGAATCGCACTACCTCGAGCCGGTCCATCTCGAGCACGACGGCGAGAAAGCGATGACCCATGGCTTCCGCATAGCGGCCCCCGCGCGCCAACTCCGCCGCGCGTGCGAGATGCGTCGCCGCATCGACGACTACCGCCCCTGTCCCATGCGCGGCACTCTCCGTGCGGGCCGACGGGCGCACGATGCGCCACACGACATAGCCGATGTGCACCACCAGCAAGGCGACGGCGACGATCACGAGGCCGAGCCCGATGTCGAACCCGAGCGGGTGCTGGTCCGCCAGCCGGTTGAGCCAGTCGATCAGGCTCTGCCATAGGTTCGCCAGCCACGACAGGGCCCGCCGGTGCTCGACCCACTGGAATTCCGGCCGCGCAAACACCTCACGAAGGGCGCGCCGCAGGGAGTCCGGGGGGAGGGACGAGACTTGGGGAAGGATGCCGGTCAGCGTATCCCCAAGTCCTCGCTGAGAATCTGGAGGTCGAACGCCTCGCGCCGTACGCGCAGGTCGTAATACAGAAGTGTGATCGCGCACGGCAGGATGGGGGCGAGGACGATGCCCAACAGAGACGCAAAGACCACGAAGACTGGCTGCAGCGTCGCTTGCGCACCGATCGCGGCGCTGATTCCCCCGACGACCACTTGCGGTAGAAACTGCGACATCAACCAGGTGACGGCCGCCGTGCCCAACACCTTCATCCTCGAGCCTCGGGTCAGGTCCCACGAGCGCCCGAACGCATCGAAGGAGCTGGGCAGGTCCTCCAGCACTATCACCGGCGTGGTGACGCCGTACCCGCATGCGACCCACACGACCAACCACACGAGCCCGCAGACGCCGGCGAAGGCCAGCAGTCCCGACAGGACGGGGCCCCCGAGTCGCCCGATCATGACGAGCAGGACGATGCCCAGTGCCCCGAACAGGTAGAGGAGCGCGAGCAGCAATCCCTTGCTGAGCGCCACCAGCAGCAGCGGGATGATCTTCGCGACCCCGAGCCGCAGCGCGGGGCCGAGCTTCGGCTCGTGCCCCAGATACGAATCGGAGATGATGCTAATCGTTCCCGCTTTGAGGAGCAGACTCGACGTCGTCCAGATGATCAACATCAGCAAGCCGACCAGGATGGCCGCGACCGGGTGCTCCTGGAGGGTGGCGAGGATTTCGAGCGGGCTGCCACTGAAGCGCACTTGCAGATAGACCGCCACGGCCGTAGGGAGCCACACGAGCACGACGCTCAATCGCATGAACTGGGCGAAGTGGCGACGGTAGATGTTGAAGGTCCCGTCGAGGATCTCGCCCAGCTGCATGGGCCTCAGGTTCGAGCTGATGGGTCGCTCCGTGCGAGGGTGGCAGGCACGCGGTAAGATGAGGACGTGCAGCCTCCCGCGCGAGACCTGGATCTGCGTCAGCATCACGGCGTCGAAACGCCGGAGCACGTCGACGTCCGGTTCGAATTGGCCGGCGTGGGTTCCCGCATGGCGGCGGCCTTACTCGACTTGTTCATCGTGTGGGTGGGCTTGTTAGTGCTGATCTTCGTGTACAGCACAGTCGTAGGTGGAGGATGGGGACCTGACAGCGGCGCGTTCCGCGGGTGGTTGGGGGCGCTCTTCATCCTCCTGGTTTTCGTGCTGTTCTGGGGCTACTTCACGCTGTTCGAGGCGCTGAACGGTGGCCGCACACCCGGCAAACAGGCGTTGGGCATCCGCGTAGTCATGGACACGGGCCGCTCCATAACGCCCGGCGCCGCCGTCATTCGGAATCTCGTACGCCTGCTCGACTGCTACTTCCCCGCCCTCCCGTTTGCGCCGGCGCTCGTCATGATGTTCTTCCAGCGGAGCAACCAGCGCCTCGGCGATATGGCGGCCGGGACGATCGTGGTGCGCGACCGGCCCACCGACTGGGCGCTCGGTGTGAGATTGGCCGAGACCGCGTTCCCGGCGGCCGATCCGATCGAGGCCGGGCCGCCCGAGCTCTCCGAAGAGGAGTTCCGTCTCCTGGACCGTTTCCTCGGCCGGCTGACCGAGCTCACCCCTGAAGTGCAGGTGCGGCTCACGGCCGATCTGGCGCGGCGGTTTGAGACGCGGATTCCGCGGCGCAGCGTCGACGCGGAAGCCTACCTCGTAGCGGTATTCGCCGAGGAGCAGCGCAAGCGGCGCAGCCGGTTCGCGACCCGGCCGCAGGCGGGCGCGGCCGGCCGCACGACCGTCACCGCCGAGCGCTTCCTGGCGAAGAAGCGCGACGCGTGGGAGAGCTTCCGCGCCGTGGCCGTGCGGATGGAGCGATCCGGGGTCGGGGCACTCGCGGCCGGGGAGATCCCGGCCTTTGCCGCCCAGTACCGGGAAGTGGCGGCGGATCTCGCCCGGGCGCGCACCTATCAGGTCGATCCGCGCGTGATCGAGTACCTCGAGCGCGTCGTAAGCGCGGGGCACAACGCGCTCTATCGCGCGCGGGGCAGGGAACGCACGCCACTCCTGCACTACTTGCTGCGCGATTTTCCGGCGGCGGTGGTTCAGTCCTGGCAGCACGTGCTGCTCGCGTTTCTGCTATTCGCCGTCCCCGCGCTGGTGGGCTACGTGATGATCCGGGAGCGCCCAGCGCTCGCCGAGGAGATCGTGTCGCCGGTGATGGTGAGCCGCGCCGAGCAGGCGGCGGCACGCGAGGCCGAGGGCCGCGGCTATGCCGAGGCGGGTGAAGAGGTGCGTCCGGTGATTGCGGCCGCGATCATCACGAACAACATCCAGGTCTCGTTCGGGGTGTTCGTGGGCGGTCTGACCGGCGGCTTGCTGACCGCGTGGCTGTTGTTTGCGAACGGGATGATGCTCGGGCTCGGATTCGGGCTGTTCAAGAATTACCACGCCCTCGGCTACCTGGTCACGTTCATCGCGGGGCATGGCGTGCTGGAGCTGACCGCAATTTTCATTTCGGCGGGTGCCGGATTCCGGCTCGCCAAGGCGCTGATCGCGCCGGGCGACCGGACGCGCAAGGATGCGCTGGTGCTCGAGGGGAAGATCGCGGTGCGGATGATCGGCGCGGTCGTGACGCTGCTCGCCATCGCGGGGGCGATCGAAGGCCTGCTCTCGACCAGCGATGCCCCCGCGGGGTGGAAATACGGCGTCAGTGCCGCGAGCGCTGTCTTTTTGGTGCTCTACTTCGCGAGTGGGTGGGCGTACTTGCGTGCGCACCCACCACGACCCACTTAGCTCACGGCGCTCCCTGCAGGATCCAGTTCCGAATGACGTTGATCTGAGCCTTGGTGAGGAAGGGGCCGCCTGGCGGCATTTGGACACCAGAGCCGCTCGCCGGCCGTGTGAGGTGCGTGCCCTGCACCTTGTGCACGAGATAGGAGGAGTCCGGGCGCGACGGCAGGATTCGTTTTAGCCCCGACTCGATCGAGGCAATGTTGACCGTGTTGGCCCGCGAGTTCCCAGCCGTCAGGTTCTGACCGGAAGGAAGCGCGCCACTCGTGGGACCGGTGTGGCAGCTTGCGCAGTTCGCGTTGAAGATCGGCTGTACGTCCCCGTTCAGCGTAATCCCCGTGGTCACCACCTCGATGCGCGCGCTGTCCTTGCCCGTCCCACTCACGGCCTTGATGAACGTGTTCCCGGCGCTGCTGCCCGCGGTGACGAGCCCGTTTGCGTCGACGGATGCCGCGGCGCCACTCGACGACCAGGTAATGCTGGGAGCGGGATTGCGAATCAGCGAATCGTTGGCATCAAACACCGAATCGAAGAACTGCATCGTACCGGTCGTAGTGACGATGCGCGACGTGTCGATCGTGGTCGGATGCAGCTTGACGCGCACCGGAGCCTGCCGGACCTGCACGAAGTTCGGCGCGAACACTCCGGCGAACGCCGTCGCGCGGATGTTCGCGTCCCCGTTCTTGCGCGCCGTGATCGTCGTGGTCGCGGCGTTGAGCGGGTTGAACGACACGACCCCGGTGTCCGGAACCGAGGCCCAGCTGCACGCCTGCGCCGGAATGGTGTCGTTCGCGGAGTCTACGACGACGCAGCTGGCGGACACCTGCTGGCCGAACGCTGTCAGGGTGGCAAACGAGTTGGGATTCAAGGTGGCCGTGACCGGGACTTGTCTGACCAGGATCACCACCGAGGAGTCGGTGACGCCGTCGGTCGTGGCGCGCACGCGGACCACAACGCCGGCGCTGCTGGTGCGGCCGGCGGTTGCCAGTCCGCTTGCCGAGATGCCAAGCACCGCGTTGCTCGTCGACCAGGTGATCGTCAGCCCGGGAACGGCCGCTCCCGCCGCGTCGCGAGGCTCGCCCGCAAAGCTCTGGGTTTCGCCCTTGAAGTTCAGAGGAAGCGGACTCGCCGGTGTCACGACGACGCCCGCGATGCGTACCCGGATGGTGCGGGCGGGGCTCACAATGCCCGTCGCCGTGCCGTTGAGGAGCGCCTGCGCGGTGATGTCGGTGGTGCCGCGCCGGACGCCGTTCACGAGGCCCGTGCTGGAGACCGTGGCGCGCGTGGTGTCCGTCGAGGACCACTGGAACGTGACGCCATTGGCGATCGCCGACCCGCCCGCCATGGCGGTGGCGGTGAGTTGCCGCGTGCCGGCGAGCGCGACCGTCGAATCGTTCGAGATGACGACCGCGGTGATCATAGGAGGACCGCCGCTCTTACTGCCGCCGCCGCATCCAACCGCCGCCAATCCACCCAGCAAAGGGATATAGAAACGCCGCATCAGGTCCTCCTGTGACCATCGTGCTAGGGGGTCACGATCACAGTACCCGTCATCGTTGGGTGGTTCGTGCAGTGGTAGGTGAACGTCCCGACGGTGCCGAAATACGCCGCTCCGGACTGGCACTGATTTACTGCGGTGTGACCGAAACAGCTATGACGCGCGTCACTCTGACGTCCGAGCGTCGGGAGGGAGGTCTAATAAGGAAGGCGGGTGGGGGAGGCCAGCGCAGCCGGCGGCGCAGCGTCAGCGAGAAGCGCACGCTTCCCGGATGCCACCAGGCCGTGGCAGGGCAATAACGGGACCGGTGCCGCCGGCTCACTCGACGGTTTGCAGCAGCTGACGCATCTTGCGCGCCAGGTCCTCGATTTGTTTGAGCCCGGAGAGCGTCTCTTCGTCGAACTTCTCGGGCGTGAGCAGCAAGAGCTGCGTCTCGGCGAGAATCGCCGCGAGGGGATTGGAAAGATCGTGCCGCAGCTTCGACAAGTCGACCCGCGCGCCCGCCATCAAAGCAAAGAGCGGTACAAGTCGCGCAGATGATGGTCGCGCAAGTCACGCACCGATTGCCACAGGTCCTGCTCGGACGTGGCGCAGAAGATCTCGGCGCTGGAGCGCTCTGCCTCCGTTCCCTCGGCGCCGAACATGATACGGCCACGCCAGATGCCGTCTTCGGTGCGGCGCAAGGAGAGACGAATGTCTATGGGTTGTCCGTCGAAACGTATCGGAGGTAGGTCGTGAACGACCGCATCGGTCGCCGCAGCTGGCGTGTATCGGGCAGGGTGGGCGGGCATGCCGATCCAGTGGCTGGTTTGTGCAAAGATATAGACAAGCATCACTTACGCAATAGTCGATCTCACGAAAAGGGGGCCGGAGCAAAGGTCAGCACGAACAGGGCGAGGCTCGCCCACACCAGCCAGCGCCGCCCCCGTGGCAGCGGCCGGTAGGCATCCAGGACGGGGGGGTGCCCGAGCTGGCCGCGCGACAAGACCAGCACCAAGAAGCCCCAGATCAGCCATCCAAGCCAAAACCAGCCGAGCGCCAGGATGCCGACCCAGAACGCGCGAGCCACCCGCCGGTGCAGGCGCGGCACCGCCGCGTAGAGGATGTGGCCCCCGTCGAGCTGAGCGATGGGGAGCAGGTTGAGCATGGTGACGAACATCCCCAGCCAGCCGGCGAACGCCATCGGGTGCAAGAGCACTGCGGACGCCTCGGGCATCGCGAGGCGCCGCAACAGCAGCGTCACGATTGAATCGCCCAGGGGTAGGAGCGGTCCTCCCCACGGCACCAGCATCCCGTGCGCGCCGCCCTCGGTGAACGGGTGACTGCGCGCCAAGCCAATCAACAGAATCGGCACCGCGACGACGAAGCCAGCGATCGGCCCGGCGGCGCCGACGTCCAGCAGCTGCCGGCGATCCGTCAGGATAGTGCGCAGCCGGATGAAGGCGCCGAAGGTCCCGATGCCCCAGGGCGCCGGTGCGCCGGGCAGGAAGTACGGCGGCGATACATCGAGCTGGTAGCGGCGCGCGGTGAGATAGTGGCCCAACTCGTGGCACAAGAGGATCGCGACGAGCGGCAGCGAGAATTGGAATCCTGTCGCCCAGGCGCGCAGGCCTCCGGCCTGTAGCAGGAACCTGAAGTCGGCCGGGAGGGCACCGGTGATGACAGCGCCGGTGAGCGTGGTGGTGAACAGTGCAGCGGTGAAGAGGAGCCCGTGCAACGCCCACGGCTCGCGCGCGCGCGCGCGGGCGGCGGCGGCGGCAGCGGCGGGACGCGTGAGCACGAGATGGCGGCCGTCGGGCTCGTCGGACCAGTAGTAGGTGCCGGGCCAGTCGCGCAGGGCGGCAGCGAGTTCCGGGGAGGGAGCGGCGTGCGCCGGATCTACAAGCGCGTCAACGACTTCGCGGTCGTGGAGGGGGGTCGTGCGCCACGCCACGAGGTAGGGGGTGAGACTCACCGCCGCACTTGACGCGGGCGGAAGCGTGGCCTAGTATCGTTTGTTCGCACACCGCCACATTCCCAAGTTTCCACGATCAACTAGCGCCACTCCCCCATCCCGGGTTTCCCCCGCCTTCGCGCAACATGGAGCTGAAGCACACGTGGATATCGCCGAGCTGAAGAAAAAGTCCGTCGCGGAGCTGCACGCGATGGCCGAGAGCCTCAACATTCAAAACTATTCGGGGCTCCGCAAGCAGGACCTCATTTTCCGCATCGAGCAGTCGCTGCTCGACTCCGACACGGTGCTGCGCGGCGAAGGGGTGCTGGAGATTCTCCCCGAGGGGTATGGCTTCCTCCGCAGTCCCGACTGGAACTACCTGTACGGCCCCGACGACATCTACGTCTCCCCGAGCCAGATCAAGCGGTTCGATTTGCGCACCGGCGACACGATCATGGGCCAGGTGCGCCCCCCCAAGGAAGGGGAGCGCTACCTGGCGCTGTTGAAGGTCGAAGTCGTCAACGGCGAAGAGCCGGAAAAGGCGAAGCACCGGGTGGCGTTCGACAACCTGCGTCCCCGCTACCCCGAGGAGCAGCTCAAGCTGGAGCGCAAGGACGGCGATCTGTCGATGCGGGTGATGGACATCCTCAGCCCCATCGGCAAGGGCCAGCGCGGCTTGATCGTGTCGCCGCCCAAGGCCGGCAAGACCATCCTCATGCAGAAGCTCGCTAACTCCATCATCGAGAACCATCCTGAGGTTTACCTCATCGTGCTGCTCATCGACGAGCGGCCCGAGGAAGTAACCGACATGGAGGAGAACGTGAAGGGGCCGAACGTGGAAGTCGTATCGTCCACGTTCGACGAGCCCGCGGACCGCCACGTCCAGGTCGCCGACATGGTGATCGAGAAGGCGAAGCGGCTGGTGGAGCACGGCAAGGACGTGGTGATTCTGCTCGACTCGATCACGCGCCTGGGCCGCGCCCACAACGTCGTCGTCCCGCACTCGGGCAAGATCCTCTCGGGCGGCGTGGACGCGAACGCGCTGCAGAAGCCGAAGCGCTTCTTCGGCGCCGCGCGCAACATCGAAGGCGGCGGATCGCTGACGATTCTCGCCACCGCGCTGATCGACACCGGCTCCCGCATGGACGAGGTGATCTTCGAGGAGTTCAAGGGCACGGGCAACTCGGAAGTGATTCTCGACCGCCGCATCGCCGAGCGGCGCACCTTCCCGGCGATCGACACGCAGCGGACCAGCACCCGCAAGGAAGAGCTCCTGCTCAGCAAGGAAGAGCTGAACAAGGTGTACCTCCTGCGCAACTTCCTCTCCGACATGCCGCCCGTGGAAGCAATCGAGTTCCTGCTCGAGCGACTCAAGCGCACGAAGACCAACGCCGAGTTCTTCCAGACGATGGCGCAGGGTTGAAGGGTCGGCTGCTGGCGGTCGACTGGGGTGAGCGCCGTATCGGTCTCGCCCTCTCCGACGAATCGCAGACGCTCGCTCAGCCCCTTGCCACCCTGACTCGCCGCCCCGGCAAGCGATTCCCAATGGCCCAGCTCCTCGAACGCATCACCCGCCACGACGTCGTCGGCGTCGTCGTCGGTCTGCCGTTGGACGAGGCGGGGGCGGAGGGGGAGGCGGCCCGCGCGGCACGCGCCCTGGCGGACGAAATTGGGCGGCGGGTCGAAGCCAACGTTCCCGTGGCGCTGTGGGACGAGCGGATGACGACGGCCCGCGTCCTCGCCGCAGTGCGGGAGATGGGCGGCTCGACCAAGGGCCGCAAGGACGACGTGGACGCGCTCGCCGCGGCGCTGCTGCTGCAACACTACCTCGATACTCAGCGCGGGGGCACGACGTGAGACGTACCACGTTTCGCGTGTTGCTCGTGAGCGCGCTGGTGGCCTGCACCAAGCAGCAGCCCACGGACGAACCCAAGGTCATCGTCACCATTCCCCGCGGTGCGACCTTCGCCCAGGCCCTCGATTCGCTGGTCGCGCGCGGTGTGATCGACAACCGCGACTGGTTCAACCTGTATGCCCGCGCGCGCGGCCTGCCCTCCGCTTTGAAGAGCGGCATCTACACCTTCCGCCCCAACGACGATTGGGGTGATGTCGTCGCGGCCTTGAAGAAGGGCCGTGGTGTCGAAGTGCGGTTCACAGTCCGCGAGGCGCTGATGGCGTCCGAGATCGCCGAGCTGGCGCAGGCTCGGCTGCGGATCCCGCGTGACTCCTTCCTCGCCGCCGTCAAGGACACTGCGGTCGAGCGGGCGCTCGGCGTGCGCCACAACCCGACGGGCGTCGAAGGCTATCTCTACCCGACCACCTACATCGTTCCGCAAGGGATCCGCGCGCGCGAGCTCGTGCGCTTGATGACGCAGGAATTCATCGACCGCTGGTCGCCCGAATGGGATGCCCGGCTCGGGGAGCTCGGCATGACGCGCCACCAGATCGTCACGCTCGCGTCCATCATCGAGGCGGAAGTGCGCTATCGGCCCGACCGGCCGTACGTGTCTGCCGTCTATCACAATCGGCTGAAGCGCGGCATGGCGCTCCAAGCCGACCCCACGGTCATCTACGCGCACGGCCGCCGGCTGCGGCGCGTCTGGGAGAAGCATCTGCAGATCCGCTCACCCTACAACACGTATCTGCACCCGGGCCTGCCGCCCGGCCCGATCGATCAACCCAGCGACTCGAGCCTGGTCGCCGCCCTGTATCCGGCGCCGATCGGATTCATCTATTTTGTGGCCCAACCGGACGGCAAACACATTTTCTCGGAGTCGTACGCGGACCACTTGAAGGCGATCAAGCGGGTGCGACAGCGGCGCGTAACTCCCGCGCCGCAGCCTCCGGGTCGGACGCAGCCAGCACGGCCGCGATGACGGCCACACCGGCGGCGCCCGCCTCGATGACGAGCGGCGCGTTCGCGGCCGTGATGCCGCCGATCCCGATCACCGGAATTCCCTCGGGGGCGAGCCGGGCGAGCGCCGCGAAGCCGTCTGGTCCGAGGCCGGGACCCGCATCGATCTTGCGAGGGGTGTTGAAGCAGGGGCCGACGCTCCAATAATCGGCTGCGGCCGCGCCGGCGCGGGCGGCCTCCTCGGGTGTTCCCACCGAGATCCCCAGGAGAAAGTCGGTGGGGACGTGTGGTCGCAGGGCGGCGAGGGGCGGATCGTCCCAGCCAAGGTGCGCGCCGGCCGCGCCGGCGGCGAGCGCGATGTCCACGCGGTCGTTGACGAGGACGGGCACGGGAAGGGTTGCGACGAGCGCGCGGGCCAGCTGGACCACCTCGGCGGGCGGGCCATCTTTCCACCGGACCTGAATCATCGTAGCACCGCCGCCGCCGGCGACCGCGCGGAGGCAGACAGCCACCGCATCCCCCCCCTTGAGCAGGACGGGATCGGTGATCACCATCAAGCGCAACTGATCGGCGAGCGCCATGAGCAAGATCCTGCGCGGCCTGCGCGGAGCCACCACCGCGGCCGCGAACACGAGTGAAGCGATCCTCGAGGCAGCGGGAGAGCTGCTCTCCGCCTTGCAGACGGCCAACGGCTTTGCGCCGGAGGACGTCGAGAGCGCCATCTTCACTTCTTCCCCAGACCTCACGGCCGACTACCCCGCGCGTGCCGCCCGGCGGTTGGGCTGGACGGAGGTTCCGCTCCTCGGCGCGACCGAAGTGGCCGTGCCTCCGCCCGGCGGCCTGCCGCGCTGCATCCGCGTTCTGCTCCATTTCTACACGGCCAAACCGCAGCGCGCGCTGAAACATATGTACCTGCGAGAGGCGGCGAAGCTGCGTCCGGACCGATGACCGAGCCGGTCCAGGTCACCGCGAAGGGCGCCACGCGATGGAAGCTGGGCCATCCCTGGATCTATCGCAGCGACGTCGCCCAGGAGCCCGCGCAGCAGCCGGGCATCGTCGCGGTCACCGACCGCCGCGGCCGGTTCCTCGGCCAGGCCCTCTACTCGCCTACATCCGAGATCCGGCTGCGGCTGCTCACCCGCGGAGCGGAGCCCGTGGATACCGGGTGGTGGATCGAGCGCATCACGGCGTCGGTCCGGCGCCGCGCCGGGATCCCCGCCACGGCGTGGCGGGCCGTGCACGCCGAGGGCGACGGGCTCCCGTCATTGATCGTGGACAAGTACGGGCCGTGGGTCGTGGCGCAGCTGCTCTCGGCCGGCCTCGAGTCGGCGCGAGGCGACGTGCTCGCGGGGATCCAGGCGGCGCTCGCTCCCGACGGCATTCTGCTGCGCAACGACCCGGCCGTGCGGCGCCACGAGGGATTGCCGCTCGAAGTGGTGCTCGCGCACGGCGCGGTCCCGGAGACGCTGGAAATCGAGGAGGACGGCGTACGCTATCTCGCGGCGCCGTGGTCCGGACAGAAGACCGGAGCTTTTCTCGACCAGCGGGAGAATCGGGCGCTCGTCGCGCGCCACACCCGGGCGGGAGGACGGGCGATCGACTTGTTCACGTATCACGGCTCGTTCGCTCTGCATCTGGCACGTCAGGCGGCGGAGGTGGTGGCGGTCGATCAGAGCACCGAGGCACTGGCGCGGGGAGCCGAGAATGCGCGCCTGAACGGGATCGGCAACATCGCCTGGCAGGAAGGGAACGCGTTCGACTTGCTGCGCGAGCTGGAACGGCGCGGGGACCGGTTCGACACCGTGGTCCTCGATCCCCCAGCATTCGCCAAGACGAAGGCCAACCTGCCCCGCGCGGTGGCGGGATACAAGGAGATCAACCTCCGGGCCATGCGCATCCTCGCGCCCGAAGGCGTGTTGTTCACGTCTTCCTGCTCCTACCACGTGAGCCGCGACGTCTTCATGGCGATGCTGGCGGACGCGGCGCGCGACTCGGGTCGCCGCATCCAGCTCGTCGCCGTGACCGGCGCCGCCGCTGATCATCCCGAGCTCCTCAACGTTCCCGAGACGGGCTATCTGAAAGGGGCGCTCGTGCGGGCGCTCGCCTGATTAGCGGGGAAACTGTTGACTAAATCCGCGCTTGTCACAAGCTTGCACACCCATGTCGCTCTCCAGCGCCAAGACCCGTGACCCCTCCACCGCGGTGCGCAGCGTCCTCATGGGTCTGCTCGTGGCCAACGTCGCGGTGGTCGCCGCCAAGGCCGGAGTCGGCATCCTGTCGGGCTCCCTCGCCGTGCTGGGCGATGCGCTGCACTCCTCGGTGGACGCGCTCTACAACGTGCTGGGGCTGATCGTGGTCCGCGTTGCCGCCCAGGCGCCCGACGAGGATCACCCGTATGGCCACGGCAAGTTCGAGACGCTGGGCGCGCTCGCGATCGTCGTCTTCCTTTCTATCACCTGCTTCGAGATCGTCCGCAGCGCCGTCCAGCAGCTCGTGACGGGGGGTCATGCGATCCGGGT